>Ga0307312_10000424_pt1 | contig 19673 bp, 27 predicted proteins | sample ER_DNA_202_FD_194489 | JGI IMG/M metagenome (GOLD analysis project Ga0307312, IMG submission 194489) | Bulk soil microbial communities from the East River watershed near Crested Butte, Colorado, United States - ER_DNA_202 | ecosystem: Environmental > Terrestrial > Soil > Floodplain | place... | reverse complement strand
GCGGTGATCAGCGAGGTGCTACAGCCGGGCCATGACGTGCTGATCGACGACGGGCTCGTGCGGTTGCGCGTCAACAGCGTCCAGTCCGGCCGCGCGCGCTGCGCGGTGGTCGAAGGTGGCGTCGTCACGTCGCACAAGGGCGTCAACCTGCCGGGCGTCCCGGTCCCGATTCCCTCGATCACGCGCAAGGACATGGACGACCTGGAGCTCGCGCTCGAGCTCGGCGTGGACTTCGTCGCGTTGTCGTTCGTGCGCTCGGCCGCCGACGTGCGCGACCTGCGCGCGCTGATCGAGCAGGCCGGCTCGCACGCGCACGTGATCGCGAAGATCGAGAAGTCGGAGGCGGTCGACGCGCTGGACGAGATCCTCGAGGAGACCGACGCGGTGATGGTCGCTCGCGGCGATCTCGGCGTCGAGATAGGGGTCGCGCTCGTGCCGCTGTTGCAGAAGCGGATCATCATCGCCGCGCTCGAGCGCGGGAAGCCGGTCATCACCGCGACGCAGATGCTCGAGTCGATGGTCCACCAGGCCGAGCCCACCCGCGCCGAGGCGAGCGACGTCGCCAACGCGATCCTCGACGGAACCTCGGCGCTGATGCTGTCCGGCGAGACCGCGGTCGGCGAGTACCCGGTCGAGTCGGTCGCCTACATGGACCGGATCGCGCGGGCCGTCGAGCCGAGCCTCGGCTACCGCCACGAGCTGCCGGAGCGCGCCGACGAGCCGACGGTCGGCCAGGCGATGTCGAACGCGGCCTGCGACCTCGCAGAGGCGCTCCGGGCGAAGGCGATCCTGGTGCCCACCTACACCGGCCGCACGGCCTCGGTGGTCGCGCGGCTGCGGCCGCGGGCGCCGATCATCGCTCTGACCCACCACGACTACGCGTTGCGGCAGATGGCGATCGAATGGGGCGTGAGCGCCTTTCTGATCCCGGAGTGCGACGACGTCGACACGCTGCTCGCGACTTCGCGTGCCGCCGCACGGGAAAGCGGGCTCGTCGACGAGGGCGACCGGGTCGTGATCACGGCCGGCACCGCGGTCAATCTCCCCGGCACGACCGACCTGATCAAAGTGGACGTGGTGTAGGAACTCCAGGCGCCGCGGCGAATCGCGGCGCGTGGCCAAGCGTTCCCGCAAGCCTCCGCCACGCTCGCGCTACGTGCTGCGCTGGGTGGGCCTCGCCGCGATCGTGCTCGTCGGGCTGCTCTACGCGCGCCCGCTGCACAGCTACCTCCAGGCCAAGCACGACCTCGCCGTCCGGACCGCAAACGTTCAGGCGCTGCGGACCGAGAGGCGCGACCTGCAGCACCGGCTCGCCGAGTCGAGCACCGGCGAGGCGCTGACCGAGCAGGCCAGGCGGCTGGGCCTGGTGCGCCCGGGCGAGAAGCTCTTCATCGTCAAGGGCATCTCGGCCTGGGTTCACGGGGGCAAAGCTAGATCTCCGCGGCCTTAAGAACAACGAGTCGTCCCGCATCCCAGACGGTGCATTGGACGGCCGTGCCGGCAAGCCAGCACGGCCTCCTTGGCGGCGTCGCAAGCGAACGCCTAGGCTCAAGAACGGTGGACGATGACCGCGCGATCGTGGAGCGTCAGCTCGGCCGGCCTCCGCGCGCGTTCCGGCGGGTAGCCGTCCGGTGCCCGTTCGGCCGGCCGGCGGTGACCGAGCAGGCCGCGCTCGACGAGTCGGGCGAACCGTTCCCGACGAGCTACTGGATCACGTGCCGCCACCTCGCGGCGGCGATCGCCCGTCTCGAGGCCGGCGGCGGAGTCGAGCGCTTCGGCCGGCTCGCCCGCGAGGATCCGGCGCTCGCCGAGAGCCTTGAGCGCGGTCACGAGGAGCAGCGCCGGCTACGGCCCGAGCTGCCCGGTGGGATCGGCGGCCAGACGCGCCCGGGCGGGCTCAAGTGCCTGCACGCCCACGCGGCCTTCGCGCTCGCGCGGCCCGGCTATGCGCTCGGCGAGCGGATCCTGGAGGAGGTCGAGCCGTTATGGCCCGATCGCTGCTGCAGCGGCTAGAGTCGCCGCCCGTGGAGGGGACGCTCGAGAGCACGCGACACGAGTGGGAGGAGGGCAACCGCCGCCTGCAGGCCGCCGCCGGCGACCGCACGCTGTACGAGCGGCTGCTCGCAGAGGTCAACCTCGTGCTGGAGCAGCTGCGCCGGCGGGTGGGGCAGACGTTCACGTTGAACGACCTTGCGTCGGCGTACGGCGACGCCGACCGCTGGGTGCAAGAGGCGCTGATCGAGGCGCAACCCGCGCCCGGTTGGCCGGCCCGCTCGACGGTCGCCCAGGACGCGGCGTTCCACCTCTACTCCCGCGGCGCCCTCGACTACCGGCCATGAGCACCTACCAGCGGCGGCGGAGGAAGAGCTCGACCGGCCGCCGCGTGGTCTGGGCGCTGGTGCTCCTGCTCGTCTTCGCGGTCGGAATCGCGCTCGGACAGGCGCTCGAGGACAACCCGCGGCCTGCCACGACGATCACGCAGGATCAGACACTCCCGGTGCCGCCGGAGTCCGCGACGGTGACTGTCACCGCCCCGTGAAGGGCGATGTCTCAGAAACGGAAGCTTTGGGTAGATTCGCCTCGTTATGCCCCGAGACAACCCAGGCAGACAAGCGCCGCTCGGCGAGACCGACTGGTTGACGCTGGGCCAGGCCGCGCGCTACCTCGGCGTCGCGCAGAGCACGATTCGCAAGTGGTCGGACAGCGGTCGCGTCCGCGCTTTCAAGACGCCCGGGCGCCATCGCCGCTACCGGCGCGGCGACCTCGACGACTTCATACAGCGCTCGGCTCCCGAGGCCCGCAGCGGCCCCGTCGTGCTGATCGTCGACGACGACGAGCGGCTGCGCGAGTACGTGCGCGTCAATCTCGAGATGGAGGGCTACACCGTCCACGAGGCGGCCAGCGCCGAGGAGGGAATGGAGGTGTTGGACGAGTCGCGGCCCGACCTCGTGCTGCTCGACGTGATGATGCCGGAGGTCGACGGCTGGGAGATGCTGCAGCGGATGCATGACCGCCATGGGGTCGGCTCGATCCCGGTCGTGATGTTCAGCGGCAAGGTCGACGAGCGGGCGGCCGGCGAGGCCACGGCACGCGGCGCCCAGGGCTTCATCGGCAAGCCGTTCGACCCGCAAGAGCTGATTGTGCAGACCAAGCAGCTGCTGCCGACCTGATCTCGCTCGACCGACACCTCGAGCGCTGGGTCGTACACCACCGCGTCCACTGGCTGAACCCGGTCGTCGTCGACCTGACCCGGATCGCTTCGGAAGGGATCGTGTTCCTGCTCGTCGGAATCGTGCTCGCGCTGATCTGGCGCCGGCCCTGGTTTCTGCTCTTGCTCGTGGCCGCCGACCTCGCCGCCGACGGGCTCTCGCTCGCGCTGCGTCAGTGGATCGGGCGCCTACGCCCGCCGCTCGTCTACCCGGACCCGCGGCCGCTCGTACCGACCCCGCACACCGGCTCGTTTCCGTCGGGCCACTCCGCGACGGCCTTCGCGTGCGCGACCGTGATCGCGTGGGCATCGCCACGGCTGGCGGTGCCCGCGTTCGTGCTCGCCGCCCTAGTCGCCTGGTCGCGCGTCTACGTCGGCGTCCACTGGCCGCTCGACGTGCTCGGTGGTGCCGCCCTCGGCGTGCTGGTGGCTACAGCTCTTCTGAGGCTCGCAGCAGGCCGGCCACGATTACGGCCAGGCTCGCCAGCAGGCTGATCCAGATGCCGATCCCGCGGCCGGCCGGGGGCGGGATCGAGTCCGGGATCGAGATCAACCGGATCAGGACGAAGATCGTCGCGAGCGAGCCCAGCGCGATCACGACCAGGCTCTCGGGCACCGATGGTGGCAACTCGAAGCCGAACTCGCGCGCGGCGGCGAGCCCGATCAGCAAGAGCCCGACCACGAAGACGAGCTTGCCGAGCACGCCCGTGTGCCAGGCGATCACCGCCAGCGTCGGTCCCGCGGTGTTCGGGCCGGCGTACCAGTCGGTGAAGGCGGAGATCGTCAGCACCAGCCCGGCGATCCAGGCTAGCCGGCCGCCGAGCGCCCAGAAGCCGGTCGCAGCCGGGCGGACGAAGATCTCCTCTTCGGGCTCGAAGAACGGTTCCTGCTCGGCCGGCGGGAAGGACTCGGGCGTCTGCACGCGCGAAGTATGGGCTTTTTCGGCCCACGATTTCAGGAGAAGGGGGTCGGCCCGGTTGCAGTAGCGGGCTCTAGAGCCCGAACAGCCGCTGGATCTGGTTCCAGATCACGACTGCCAGCACGACGCTCGTGGCGAGCACGGCGGTCAGGGCGAGCCAGAAGCGGAGGCGGGCCAGGTTGCGCTCGCGGGCCCGATCCTGCCGGGCGCGGCGCTTGATCCGCTGGCGCCGGTAGTTCCGGGGGATCGCGGTCGGGTCGAGCAGCTCCTCCTCGACGTGCTGTCGCTCCGGCAGGGCCACGCGCGCAGTGTAGTAGGCCGTGCTTTCATGCGGTTCAGAACATGGCCATCAGTCCCGAAACGCGTGAACTCGCCGGCCTCGACGGAGCAGTCGACGCGATCGCGGCGCGAACCGCCGAGGTGACCGGCGCGGACGTCGCCGTCGTGCGGCTAGTCGACGATTCGGGCTCCGCGATCGCCCGTGCGGTGCGCGCCGAGTCGGCTGCCCTGCGCGCGGAGCTCGAGGGCTCGCGGCTCCCTGCGAGCGCGGTTCCCGCGGAGCCGCTCGACCAGGGAGACGAGCTGCCCGCGCCGCTGCGACGGGTGGCGGAGCAGTTCGGGGCGGCCGGCGTGCTCCAGCTGCCGGTACGCGAGGACAACGCGGTGGTCGGCTCGCTCGAGCTGCTTCGCCGGCGTGACGAGTTCGACGAGCGCGAGCGGAGCCTGGCCTTCGCCGCGGCCGATGAGATCGCGCTCGCTCGGCGCGCCTTCGGCGACGGCGGCGGCGCGGCTGCGGCAGGCCCGGACCTGCTCGGCCTCGCCGGCGACGCGCTGGCGGCCGGCTCTGACGAGACTCGCGCCGCCGACCAGGTCGCCACGCTCGCGGCCGAGGCGACAGGCGCGCGCGCGTGCGCGGTCTGGCGCTACGAAGAGCAGGGCCCGGTGCTGGCGGCGCTCTCGGGCACCGCGCTCCCGACCTCGGTCGCCCTCGACGCGGTCCGCCGAGCGCGCAACGTGCCCGGCTCGCTCGCGGTCGAGTCGCTCGAGGACGGCGGCGCGGTGGTGACGCTGCAACTGGGCGAGCCGCCGCAGGGTGCCCTTCAGCTCCTGCTCGCCGACGAGCCACACCCGGCCGACCCACTGCTCGACCGGCTCGGCACCTTCGCCGTCCGCGCCGCTCACGCCCTCCGCGCCGGCGAGCGGCGCCGCACCCTCTCGGTCGAGCTCGAGCGCACACGCGCGCTCCTGACGATCGTCGGGCAAGCGATCGCCCAGCTCTCCCTGGCCCACACGCTCGACACGGCGATCGAGCACGTCTCGGGTCTGCTCGGCGCCGAGCGGCTCGCCGTCTACCTCTCGTCCGAGCCCGACCGGCTGGAGCCGGCCGCCGAGCGCGAGCTGACCGGCCCGCACGCCCGCGTCGCCGAGCGCTTGCTCGAGCAGCTGCTCGGGCCCGCGCGCGGCCGCGGCCTGCTCGGCATCCCCTACGCCGCCAGCGACCCACGGCTCGCGGGCGTGACCGACGTGCTCGAGGAGCTCGGGATCGAGGCCGCGATCGCAGTCCCTCTTCGCGTGCGCGACGACCTGATCGGCTTGCTCGCCGTCTACCCGGCTGCCGGTCGCGAGCTGACCGAGAACGAGGAGCAGCTCCTGCGCGCGCTCGCGGCCCAGCTCGCGGTCGCGGTGCAGAACGCGCGGCTGCACGAGGAGACGAAGCTCGCCGACGAGGAGCGCAAGGAGGCGCTCGCGTCCGAGCGCGAGGCCTCGCGGCGGCTGCAGGCGCTCTACGAGATCTCGCGCGTCTTCTCGGAGAGCCTGTCGCTCGACCTGACGCTGGAAGCGATCACGCGCACCATCGTCGAGACGCTCGGGGTGGACGCCGCCTCCCTGCGCATGCCGGACGCACGGGGCACCGAGCTCGAGCCGGTCGCGATGCACGTGCGCGAGGAGCGGCTGGCGGAGCCGATGCGGGCGATCCTCTCCCTGCCGCAGCCGCTCTCTCCGGTCCGGCCGAGCGTCTTCAGCAGCGGGCGGGCGCTGCTGCTCGACCCGCGCAGCGCCGCCTCGCTCGGGCCGGCCCACGAGCCGTTGATCCCGTTCCTCGAGAAGGGGTCGACGGCCGCGGTGATCCCGCTTGCCACGCAGGCGGAGATTCTCGGGACGCTCACGCTGGTCTCGCTCGACCCCGACCGGCCGATCGGCGGCGCGACGCTCGAGGCCGCGACCTCGATCGCCGGCCAGGCCGCGCTCGCGCTCGACAACGCGCGTCTCTACCAGCAGCAGAAGCAGTTCGCCGACTCGATGCAGCGCTCGCTGCTGCCGCGCGAGCAGCCGCAGTCCCCGGGGCTCGACATCGGCGCGGTCTACGCCTCGTCGGCGCGCATGGACGTCGGCGGCGACGTCTACGACTTCCTCGAGCTGGCGGACGGGAGGCTCGCGGTCGTGCTCGGCGACGTGACCGGCCACGGGATCGATGCCGCGGCCGACATGGCGATGGCGAAGTTCGTCTTCCGCTCGCTTGCCCGTGAGCATTCCGAGCCGTCCGAGTTCCTGGCCGCCACGAACGAGATCGTGCTCGAGGAGATCGGCGAGGGGAAGTTCATCACGATGCTCTACGTGATCGCCGACGGCCGCGAGGGCGAGCTCGATTGCGCGAGCGCCGGCCATCCGCCGCCGCGCGTCGTGCGCGAGGGAGCTGTCGACCCACTCGGAGTTCGCGGTCTCGCGCTCGGAATCGCGGGCGGGCAGCACTACGAGGTCGAGCACGTGAGGCTCGAGCCGGGCGACGCGGCGGTGCTCTTCACCGACGGCCTGCTCGAGGCCCGACGCGACGGCGAGCTCTACGGCGAGGAGCGGCTCGACGCGTCGCTTGCCCGCCACGCCTCTCTGCCCGCCGAGGCGCTCGCTAAGGCGCTCGTCGAGGACTGCCGCGCCTTCGGTGGCGACCTGACCGACGACTGCGCCGTCGTCGTCCTCAAGCGGACGTGATCGAGCTCGCGCGGCGCGACGGCCGGCCTCTGCGGATCGGCCATCGCGGCGCGGCCGCGCTCGCACCTGAGAACTCGCTCGAGGCGATCGCTCTCGCGGTCGAGCTCGGCTGCGACCTGGTCGAGTTCGACGTGCACACGCTGGCCGGCCAGCTGGTCGTCGCGCACGACCCGCCGGCGGCTGCCGACGGCCTGCCGACTCTCGACGAGGTGCTCTCGCTTCTCGCTGCGACCGGCGCCGGGGTTCACCTCGACCTGAAGTCGCAGCGCGCGGAGCGGCCGGTCGTCGAGGCGCTGCGGCGCCACGGGCTCGTCGAGCGGACGCTGGTCAGCTCGTTCCGCCGCGAGACGCTGCGGGCGCTGCACGCGGTGGAACCCGGTCTCCGGCTGGGGCGGACCTACCCCCAGGATCGCACCGGCCTGACCAAACGGCCCGTCTTCCAGCCGCCTGCGCGGGCGATCGTGCGCGTGCTGCGTCGAGCCCTCCCGCGCCGCATCCCGTCTTTGCTGGCCCGCTCGAGCGCGACCGCGGCGGTGCTCTACTGGGAGGTCGTCAGCGAGGCGGCCGTGGCGCGCTGCCACGCGCTCGGCGCGCCGGTGCTCGTCTGGACGGTGGACGACCCCCAGGTCCTGCGCTGGCTGGACGAGCTCGGCGTCGACGCGGTGATCACGAACGATCCGCGCATATTCCGTGACTAGACTTTCCCGCGGGATGAGAAAAGCGGGTCTCCTCGTGCTGTTCCTGCTCGGCCTGGCCGCCGCCGGCGGGCTGTCGGCGGGCGTCGTCGCCGCGACCACGACCACGGGCACGACCACCACGGCGCCGACAACGATCGCGAGCGGCGTGACGATCTCGGGCGTTGAGGTCGGCAGCATGAGCTCCGACCAGGCGTTCGCGGCGGTCACAGCCTCGTTCGCGCGCCCGCTGACGCTGGTCGTGCCGCGCCACCGGCTCGCGGTCGACCCCGCGCGCATCGGCGCAATGGCAGCCGTGCGCGCGGCGGTCTCACGCGCGCTGACGGCCCCGGCCGACACGGCGCTGAAGCTGCGCGTGATCCTCAGCCGCAAGGGCACGCAGCGCTACCTCGACGCGGTCGCCAAGCGCTTCGACCGCGAGCCCGTCGACTCCCAGCTCGTGCTCCGCAACCTGCGTCCCGTGATCACGAAGGAGCAGACGGGCCGTGAGCTGCGCCAGGTGCGGGGGATGAACGCGATCTTCACGGCGCTCGTGACGAACACGAGGCCGGAGCTTCCGCTGCAGTTCAACGAGCTGAAGCCGTCGGTGACGCGTGCCGCATTTGGCCCGGTGATCGTGATCCGGCGCGGCTCGAACCGGCTCTACCTCTACAAGGGCATGCGCTTCCAGCGGGTCTTCGGCGTCGCCACCGGCCAGTCGGTCTATCCGACGCCGCTCGGGCGCTGGCACGTCGTCGTCAAGGCACGGAACCCGTGGTGGTACCCGCCGAACTCGACCTGGGCCAAGGGCGAGAAGCCAGTGCCGCCCGGGCCGGGCAACCCGCTCGGCACGCGCTGGATGGGCCTTTCGGCAAGCGGCGTCGGCATCCACGGCACGCCGGACGACGCCTCGATCGGCTACTCGGCCTCGCACGGCTGCATCCGGATGCACATCCCCGACGCTGAGTGGCTCTTCAACCACGTGACCGTCGGGACGACGGTCTTCATCGTCGCCCAGTGAGATGACCGCCGCTCGGCTGAAGCTCGGCGCGCAGGCACTGGCGGTCGGGCTTGTGGCCCTGCTGCTCGCCCTGCTCGTCTGGAAGCTCGCCAAGGGGTCCGGCAAGGAGGCCGCGATCGGGAAGCCGGCACCGGATTTCACGCTCAAGCGCGTCGACGCGCCCGGCAAGCTCCAGCTCGCCTCGCTGAAGGGGAAGGTGGTCGTCCTCAACTTCTGGGCGTCGTGGTGCTATCCGTGCAACCAGGAGGCCCCGACGCTTCAGGCCGCTGCGAAGCGCTGGGGCGATCGCGTCGTGGTGCTTGGCGTGGACGTCAATGATCCGACGAGCGACGCACGGAAGTTCGCACGCAAGTTCAAGCTCACCTACCCACTCGTCCACGACAACCACAACATCACTTCGCCGAAGTACGGCCTGACGGGCCTGCCGGAGACGTTCTTCATTGACCGCACCGGCAAGCTCGTCGGTCACGTCGCCGCGGCGATCGACGCTTCCGCCCTGCGTGACGGAGTCGAGCAGGCGCTGCGATCGTGAGGCTCCTCGTCGTGGCGCTCGTGGCCCTGGTGCTGGCCGCGCCGGTCGTGGCAAGCGAGCAGCATCCGACGCTGCCGGAGCTCGAAGGGCAGCTGATGTGCCCGATCTGCGCTGGCGAGACGCTCGCTCAGTCAACCTCGCCTGCAGCTCAGCGAATCAAAGTGGAGATCCAGCGGCGAATCGCTGCCGGCGACACGCGGAGTCAGATCAAGCGCAGGCTCGTCTCGGAGTGGGGCGAGCGGATCCTCGCCGCGCCGCCACGGCACGGGTTCGACCTGCTCGCCTGGCTGCTGCCGATCGTGGGCGTGCTCGGAGGTGCGGCGGCGATCGGAGTGCTCGCGTTCCGCTGGACCCGCGAGCGTGAGCCGGAGCCCGCGCCGCAGCGCTGGTCGCGGAACGGGCACCCGCTCGGGCCGGACGAGGAGCGCCGGCTCGACGAGGAGCTCGCCCGCTTCGATGGCTGAGCGGGTAGCGGCCGCGTTCGCAGCTGGTCTCGTCTCGATCGCCTTTCCCTGCGTGCTGCCCCTCGTGCCGGGGTACCTGTCCGCGATCACCGCGGTCGAGGTCGACCGGCTCGGCGAGCGCGGGGCGGCGCGGCGCGTGGTCGCGGCAAGCGTGCCCTTTGCGCTCGGCTTCACGGTCGTGTTCGTCGTCCTCGGCGCCGGCGCTGCGGCACTCGGGGGCTGGGTCGACCAGGAGACGCGGACAAAGATCGCCGGCTTCGTGCTCGTCGTGCTCGGGCTCGCCTTCATGGGGCTGCTGCCCTGGCCCGAGCGCGTGCTCGCGCCTGGCGCGCTGACCCGGGCTCGGGCGAGCGGCTCGCGTGCGCTGCTTGGGGCGGCGTTCGCGGTCTGCGCGGCGCCCTGCGTCGGCGTCGTGCTCGGCGCGATCCTGGCGCTGGCCGCCGACTCGCGCACGGTCGTCCGCGGCTGCATCCTGCTCGCGGCGTACTCGTTCGGGATCACGGTCGCCTTCGTCGCGATCGGGATCGCGTTCACGCGCGCGATGAGCGCATTCCGCTGGGTGCGAGACCACTACGACTGGATCCGCTACCTGAGCGGCGGCACCCTCGTCGTGCTGGGCCTACTGCTCTTCTTCAACCGCGACTGGTGGCTGCGGGTGCTCCTGAACAGGGCGCTCGACGCGCTAGGCCTCGGCGGGCAGCTCTAGCGCCGGCAGCTCGAGCGAGCCACTCTCGACCACGCGCGCGGCCGCCGCGACCTGCTCGAGCAGCGACGCGACGTCTACGCCGCCGTGCTCCGGCGCGTACGACCGGAGCCGCCGCGTCGCCTTCTCGAGCTGGCGCTCGCAGCCGACGCGGTTGCCGCGGCCGGCCTGGTACCAGGCCACTGCTACGTGCACGAGGCCCTGGTAGAAGTCGCGCTCCTCCGGCTCGGCAGCACGCCATGCGTCCTCGAGCTGCTCGTGCGCCGCGAAGTACTCACCGCGGCGGATCAGGTCGAGGCCGGTTTCGAGGTGGGTCACGGCGTTGGAGACTAGGCGCCAGGGTGTTACGTTTGCCGCGTGGCGACGATCCTGCTCGTAGGCGTCGACCTGTTCTTCCGAGGGAAGCTGGAGGGCCTGCTGGCGGGCCATCACCTGATCACGACGGAGAACGTCGACCCGCCGGACTGCGTGATCGCGGACATCGCGCGCATCGACCCGGACGAGGTCGCGGACGCGTATCCGGAGATCCCGATCCTCGGCTTCACGAACCACACGGACACCGAGGGACTGCGCCGCGCGCATGCCGCCGGGTTCGACCAGGTCGTGGCCAAATCGGCGCTCGACGAGCGCGCCAAGGAGATCGTCGAAGAGCTGACTGCCTGACCCGCGGCTCTCAGTAGACTGGCCCGCCGTGACGTACATCATCGCCGAGCCCTGCATCGACATCAAAGATCTCTCGTGCGTCGACGTCTGCCCGGTCGACTGCATCCACGAGTTCGGGCGCATCCTCGTGATCGACCCGGAGGAGTGCATCGACTGCGGCGCGTGCGAGCCGGAGTGCCCGGTCGAGGCGATCTTCCCCGAGGACGCGCTCCCGGCGAAGTGGGAGCCCTTCGTGAAGATCAACTACGCCTATCCCGAGGGCGCGGATGTGATCAACAAGCTCACCGACGACTACGCGGCCGAGCACAACGTCCAGAACGAGCCGCTCGAGTAGTTACAAATCCCGCCGCGAGGGGATCCGTCCTTCGAATCGACCGAGGAGGGATCTCGTGCCACAGAAGGCGTGGAGCAACAAGCGGGAACGACAGTACGAGCACATCAAGGAGAGCGAGCAGGACCAGGGCCGCTCGACCAAGCGCGCGAAGGAGATCGCCGCGCGAACGGTCAACAAGGAGCGCGCCCGCACCGGCGAGGCCAGGGAGTCGTCGCGGGCGTCGCGGCGCGACATGTCGTCCAGCCGGCGTGGTGGCCTGCGCTCGGGCACGAATCGCCCGAAGGGCCGCACCAAGGAGCAGCTCTACAACGAGGCCCGGCGGATGAACATCGAAGGGCGCTCGAAGATGAACAAGCAGCAGCTTCAACGTGCCGTCGACCGCCGCAAGTAGGCGCGTGGCTATGCTCCGGCCGTGACGCCGGAGACGCTGGATCACGTCGCGCTGTGGGTCGCCGACCGCGACCCGATCGCCGACTTCGTCACTTCCCGTCTCGGGATGCACGTGGTCGACCGCACCGACGCATTCACCTTGGTCGGCTCGGACGCCCGGCGCGGGAAGTTGACGCTGTTCGAGGCGGAGGGGCCGCGCGAGCGGGGCGCGCTCAAGCACGTCGCCCTGCGCGTCTCCAGCCTCGACTCTGCGCTCGGCTCGCTCGACGGCACGCAAGTCGAGCGGCCGCGCGAGGGTGAGGCGTACATGGATGTCTCCGAGGGTCTGCGGCTCGGCCTCGTCGAGGCGCCGACGGACGTCGAGTACGACCTCGACCACGTCGCGCTCTGGTCGAGCGCGCCGGAGGAGACGGCCAAGGAGTACCTCGGGCTCGGCTTCTCGGAGGCTTCGCCCGGCCCCTCGGGCGCACCGCGCGTGGAGGTCGGCGGGGCGTTCGTCGAGTTCCACCAGGGCGAGCCGGGCGATCCCGAGCGCCCGCTGCTGAACCACCTCGCGGTGCTGGTCGAGTCGGCCGAGGAGCACATCGCGGAGGCTCGGGAGCGCGGGCTCGAGATCGACAACATCGTCGACGCGGCGAACACGTACGCGGTCTTCGTCTGGGGCCCGGAGCGGGTCAAGGTCGAGTACGTCGAGCACAAGCCCACGTTCTCGCTCACCTGAGTTGCTCGTAGCGGGTGCGGGCATGGCCGGCCTCTGTGCGGCTGCTCGCGCGTGGGAGCTGGGAGCGTCGCCGGTGGTGCTCGAGAAAGGCACGCGGCCCGGGGGCTCGATGCTGCTCTCGAGCGGCGTGATCTGGCGCTACCGGACGTTCGAGGACTTCCAAGCCCAATGCCCCGGAGGGGACGAGCGGCTGCAGCGGCTGGTCCTCGACGGGCCCGACGACGGGCTGGAGTGGCTCGAGTCGCTCGGTGCGCCGGTCGTGGCCCGCGAGACCGGGAACCCGCTCACGACCGGCGTGCGCTTCGATCCCCAAGGCCTGACGGACGCGTTGCTCCGGGCTGCCGGAGAGGTCCGTTTCGAACAACCAGTGACAGTCACAGTGACTGTCACTGGGGATCCGCTCGTGCTGGCGAGCGGCGGCTTCCAGGGCGATCCCGAGCTGGTCGAGCGCTACCTCCGGCCGGCCGCGCCGCTGCGAGTTCGCGCGAATCCGTGGAGCGGCGGCGACGGGCTACGCGTCGGGCTTGAGCGCGGCGCCGCGCTCTCCGGAGGCCTGGACGAGTTCTACGGCCGCAACATGGCCGACGTCGACTTCGACGAGTCCGGCTTCGTCTCGCTCGCGCAGGTCTACGGCCGCTTTGCGCGGATCTTCAACGAGCGCGGGGAGGAGTTCTTCGACCACACGGCCGTCTCCTGGTCGGAGCTCGATCTCGTCCAGGCGACCGCACGCCAGCGCGGCGCGCGGGCGTGGTACCTGCTCGATGAGCGTGCCCTCGACGAGCGTGTCCGCTATGGCACCGTCCGCGAGCTGGTCGCCGCCGCGCCGACGCGCACCGACCCGGCGGAGCTGCCCTTCGAGCCGCCGCCGGGAACGGTCGCCGCCGTTCGGGTCGCCGCCGCGATCACGCACACGATCGGCGGTCTCCGCGTCGACGAGCAGGCCCGGGTGGTGGACGAAGAGCGCAAGCCGATCGACGGCCTCCTCGCGGCGGGAGCCGACGTCGGCGGGATCTCGACGGGCGGCTACGCGAGCGGCCTGGCCTCGGCGCTCGTGCTCGGGCGTCAGGCCGCCGAGACCGCGCTCAGCTGACGGGCTGCAGGTAGGCGCAGCGCCGGAAGTCGCCCGGGAGCGGGGAGGGCGCGACCTTCGTCACGTACAGCCGCTCCTCGCCTTCCTCGACGATATCTCCGGCGCCGGGCACGTCACCCTCGCGCTCGCGCAGCTCGTAGCCGTTCGTCGTCCAGACGAAGCGCAGGTGCGTCGGGCGCTGGCCGTTCTCCATCGACGAGATGCTAATTGCTGCGCTCAGTTGCCAGCGGGTCGACCGGTCATTTCAGACGGACGCGCCGGCAGAGCCCGCGCGTCCTGGGGACGGCACCGCAAGCGGTGCCTCAGCGGTGCGCCGCGTATGACGGCAGCACGATCCGAACCGCGGTGCCGCCGTCCTCGCCCGCCTCGATGTCGAGCCGCCCGCTCAGCGTCCGCGCTCGCTCCTCGATGTCCTCGAAGCTCGTTCGCCGCCGCTCGCCCGCGCCGTTGTCGGAGATCACCGTCTCGACCGTCCCGTCCTTGAGGTCGGCCACGCTGATCGAGATCCGCGAGGGCGGCCCGCGCCTGATCGCCTGGTTCACCGCGTCACGGATGATCTGGTAGATCGCTACACGAGCGTTCTCGGCGAGGCCGTCTGCCGCATCGACGTCGAGGTCGACCTGGATCTGGTTTGAGAGCCCGACCTGCTCGGCGAAGGCCTGGAGCGCCGGCCCGAAGCCCTGGTCGCGCAGCACGACCGGCTCGATGTTGAACGAGAGGTCCCGCAGTGAGCGGATCGTGTCGCGGTGTCGCTTCACCGCCGAGTCGAGCACTCCGGTCGCCTCCTCCAGCCGCCCGCCCTCGAGCGAGTCGATCGCCGCGTCGAGCATCAGGCTGATCCCGGAGAGCGACTGCACCGGACCGTCGTGCAGGAAGAGTGCCAGCCGCCGCCGTTCCTCCTGCTCGGCGATGATCAGCTGGTCGGTCAGCCGCCCGCGCTCGGCCTCGCGCTCCTTGGCCTCGGCGAGCAGCTGGGTGTTCTCGACGGCCCGGCAGGCGAAGTCCGCCAGCAGCTTCGCCCGTGCAAGCTCCTCGCGGTCGAGCGGCTTCGCTCGCACGAGCTGGAGCGAGCCGATCTCCTCGCCGCGGATCCGCAGCGGCAGCACGACCGCTCCCGCGAGCCCGCTCGCGCCCGGCGCCAGCAGCGTCGCCTTCGCGCCGAAGAGCTCCTTCGCCTCGCGCCGAGTCTGGTCGAGCACCTGCTCGGGCTCGTGCGGCGCGGCGATCGAGCTCATCGACTCGATCAGCGACTCGAGGAAGTTGGACTGCGCCGAGAGCTCCTCCTCGACCACCTCGTGCCGGCGGCGCTCGGTGACGATCAGATGCAGCGCGAACCCTGCGGCGCCGACGATCGCCGCGCCGAGGCCGGCGAAGGCGAGCCAGCCGGAGTTCAACGCGAGCCCCAGCAAGGACACGATCGCAGCGGCCGCTACGGCCGCTACGAGCAAAACCGCTCTAGTCGATGATCGCGTCACGAAGCGCGATCGCAACGGCGTGCGTGCGCGTGTCGGCCTCGAGCTTCGTGAGGATGTGGCGCACGTGGCTCTTGACCGTTTCCTGGCTGATGAAGAGCCGTGCGGCCACGTCCGCGTTCGACATCCCGTCGGCGAGCAGTTGCAGGATCTCGCGCTCGCGCGCGGTCAGCATGTCCTCGCGGTCGCCCGAGAGGAAGGCCGGCATCAGCGCCGGGTCGACGAAGCCCTCGCCGGCGACGACCTTGTCGATCGCCTTCAGCAGGGTCTGGTGCGGCGCCTCCTTGAGGATGTAGCCCTTCGCGCCGGACTCGAGCCCGCGGCCGAGCAGGCTGCGCTCGCTGTAGGCGGTGAAGATCAGGACCGCCGTCTCGGGGACCTTCTCCGTCAGGATCTTCGTGGCCTCGAGCCCGTCCATCCCGGGCATGCGCACGTCCATGATCACGACGTCGGGCTTGCGGCGCTCCGCCAGCGAGACGGCGGTCGCGCCGTCGGCCGCCTCGCCCACGACGCGGATGTGCGGCGCCCGCGAGAGTGACAGTCGCAGGCCCTCGCGGACGACCTCGTGGTCGTCAACGATCAGGCAGGTGATCTCCCCCTGCGCGGTGGTCTGGTCTTCCTTGGCGGCCTGCTCCGTCAACGCACGTGGATTGTAGGCGGCGGGTCGGCCCGCGCCCAGCCCGGGCCTGCCCTCAAGCGATTGGCCGACTGCCCCGATGAGCCTTGCATGGGACGCTCGGTGATCGGCTTCGGCGGCTTCGTCGGGATGACCGTCGGCGGTTTCGTGCCGGACCTCTGGGGCTCATCGTCGCTCTCGCTCGCCTCGGTGGTCTTCGGTCTGCTTGGCGGAATCGCCGGCGTCTGGCTCGGCGCGCGCCTCGCGGACGTCTAGAACGCAAGTGCCAGCTGCTCGGGCTCCGGATCCGGCGCCAGGCGGGTCTTGCGGCGGTCGCGGATGCCGTGCTTGCGGGTGAGCTCCGAGACGAGCTCGCGCACAGGCTTCGTCTCGGCGGCACCGAGATAGGCACGCCGCGCGTAGAGCCGCTCGTAGGCCGGCAGCTGCTCCGGGTAGTCCTCGGCGAGCGCGGTCAGGAAGTGCTCGCGCGTCCCGGGCTTGAGGTTGAGCAGGTTCGCCCAGACGCCGCAGGCGCCGGCCTCACGGGCTTCGCGCACGACCTGCGCGAGCAGCTCCGGCTTGTCGGAGAGGCCAGGCAGGATCGGCGCCATGCCCACGCTGGCGCGGATACCGGCGTCGGCGAGCGTCTTCAGCGCGCGCAGCCGCTGGCGCGGGTGGGCCGTGCCGGGCTCGGTGCGCCGCCAGATCTCGTCGTCCAGCGTCGGCACCGAGAACGTGACCGAGGCCTGCGCCCGTCGCGCCGCTTCGGCCAGCACGTCCACGTCCCGGATGATCAGCGGCCCGCGCGTGATGATGCTGAACGCATTCGCCGCGTCGCGCAGCGCCTCGATGCAGGAACGCGTCAACCGGTACCGGCCCTCCGCCGGCTGGTAGGGGTCGGTCGCGGCGCCGATCACGACCGACTCCCGCTCCCAGGTCGGCTTCGCCAGCTGCCGCCGCAGCATCTCCGCGATGTTCGTCTTGACCCGGATCGAGCGGCCGTAGCGGTCGTCGAAGGGCCGGTCGGCTCGTAGCTCGAAGGCACGGACGTAGCAGAAGGTGCAGCGGTGGACGCAGCCCATGTACGGGTTCAGCGACCACTTGAAGCCCATCCCCTTGACCCGGTTGAGCGCGACCTTGCAGGGCTCCTCGCGGTACTCGACGCGCATGCCGGGAGTATAGAACGTACGTTCGTGTAGCCGCTGGAGTTGAATGCCCGGATGAACGAGCTCCCGGGCGGGATCCGACGCCTCACATTCGAGCTACCTATGGGGATCGACCACGTCCACTGCTACCTGCTGCCGGGGCCGGGCGGCTGGACGCTCGTCGACACCGCGCTGGGGCTGCCGGTCGTCGAGGAGCGCTGGCGGGAGGCGCTGAGCGGAGTCGAGGTCGCGCGGATCGTGATCACGCACTTTCATCCCGACCACGTCGGCGGCGCGCAGGTCGTGCAGGAGCTGACGGGCGCACAGGTGCTCCAGGGCGCCGACGACTACGAGCAGTGCCTGCGCGTCTGGGGCAGCGACGACTGGTCGGAGCGAATGGCCGACCACCTGCAGCGACACGGGCTGCCCGACAAGCCGGCCGGCGAGCTGCGGCAAGAGTCGCGCACCTTCGCGCCCTTCATCCGCTTCGCGCGCGATCCGGAGCTCCTGCACGAAGGCGACGAGGTGGACGGCTGGCGAGTGCTCGAGCTGCCCGGGCACGCGGACGGCCATATCTGCTTGGAGCGGGACGGCGTGCTCGTCGCCGGCGACCACCTGCTCGGTGCGATCACGCCGACGGTCGGGCTCTACCCGGACTCGCGGCCCGACCCGCTCGACGACTACCAGGCGTCGCTGCGGCGGACGATCGAGCTCGCGCCGCGGGTCGCGCTGCCCGGTCACGGCGAGCCGGTCACCGAGCCGGTCACGCGCGCCCGGGAGATCCTCGAGCACCACGAGCGCAGGCTCGATCAAACGGCCGCGGCGCTCGGGCCTGAGCCGCGCAACGCCTACGAGGTCTCCGTCGTGCTCTTCGGCCTGACCCTCGACGCGAGCGGCCGCCGCTTCGCCCTGGCCGAGACGCTTGCGCACCTGGAACGGCTCGTTCACGAGGGTCGGGTCGCGCGAACGGGGGACGACGACCGCGTCTCCTATACTGCGGCGTAGATCCGGTTGGACGACGAAGTCATTCCTAGACGTCCGCCCGACGGGGCGATGACGTGATCCTTTTCCTCGAACTCCTTGCCGTGGCGGCGCTGATCCTGCTGAACGGCTACTTCGTGGCGGCCGAGTACGCCCTCGTCACGGCACGGCGCACGCGGATCCAGGAGCTCGCCCAGAAGGGCAGCCGTAGCGCGCGAGCCGTGCTGCGGATCGTTGCGAACCCGCCGCGCTTCATCGCGGCGATGCAGCTTGGCGTGACCGCAACCAGCCTGGCGATCGGTGCGATCGGCGAGCAGGTGCTCGTGCGAGTCTTCGATCCGCTTGTGGCCGGCGTGATCGCCTTCGTGCTTGCGTTCCTGATCATCACCTTCTTGCACGTGGTGATCGGCGAGCTCGTGCCGAAGGGCCTCGCGCTCGGCCACGCGGAGCGGGTTGCGCTTGCCGTCTCGACTCCGGTCCGCGGCTTTTTCGTCGTCTTCAGGCCGCTGATCTGGGTGCTGCAGCGTTCGAGCGAGGCGATCCTGCGCGGCATTGGCCTCCAGCCGCCCGGCGGCGAGATGGAGGTCTACTCGGAGGCCGAGCTGAAGATGCTGCTCTCGCGCTCGACCGAGGAAGGCGAGCTCGAGCAGCAGGAGCAGGAGATGCTCTACAAGGTCTTCGACTTCGCCGACAAGGAGGTCTCGGCGGTGATGGTGCCGCGGCCCGAGGTGGTCGCGCTCTCGATCGACCTGCCGCCCGAGGAGGCGCTGGCCGCGGTGATCGAGTCGCCCTACACGCGCTACCCGGTCTACCGCGGCTCGCTCGACGAGGTCGTCGGCGTGCTGCACGTGCGCGACCTCTTCTCCGCGCTGGTCGACCGCGGCATAGCGGGCGTCGTGCTCGAGCAGCTGCTGCGGCCGGCGCACATCGTCCCGGAGACCAAGGACCTCGCCGCGCTGCTGACGGAGTTCCGGCGCACGAACCAGCACATGGCGATCGTGGTGGACGAGTACGGGGAGCTCGAGGGGATCGTCACGCTCGAGGACCTGCTCGAGGAGATCGTCGGCGAGATCGAAGACGAGTTCGACCTGCCGGACGAGTCGATCGAGCGGCTCGAGGACGGCCGCGTGCGCGTCCACGGCACCTTCCCGATCGACGACTTCAACGAGCAGTTCGGCGTCTCGCTGCCGATCGAGGACTACCACACGATCGGCGGCTTCGTCTTCGGGATGCTGGGCCGCGCGCCCGAGCCCGGCGACGAGGTCGAGCACGAGGGCATTCGCTTCAAGGTGCTGGAGGTCGAAGGCTCGCGGATCGAGCGGCTCGAGGTCCAGCTGCCGCCGCAAGAGCCCAACGAGGAACGGTTGGAACAGGCCTCCTAGCAGGTAGCCTGGCCCGAGGCGGGGTCAACTACTCGTAAGGAGCAACATGAAGCGCATCGTTTCCCTGGTCGCGGTCTTCACCGTGGCCGCTACCACGATTTTCGCCGTCGTCGCTTACGCCGGCTCGAGCAGCGCAAAGGTCACGACCGTGAAGGTCACGGCGAAGGACACCTTCCGGTTCACGCTCTCGCGCACGAGCGCACCGCACGGCAAGGTCTCATTCGTCGTCACGAACAAAGGCCACTTGAAGCACGATTTCGCGATTGCCGGGAAGAAGACGAAGATGCTCGGCCACAACAAGACCGCGACGCTGACGGTCACGCTCTCGAAGGGCAAGCATCAGTACAAGTGCACCGTGCCCGGCCACGCG
>Ga0307312_10000419_pt1 | contig 19749 bp, 22 predicted proteins | sample ER_DNA_202_FD_194489 | JGI IMG/M metagenome (GOLD analysis project Ga0307312, IMG submission 194489) | Bulk soil microbial communities from the East River watershed near Crested Butte, Colorado, United States - ER_DNA_202 | ecosystem: Environmental > Terrestrial > Soil > Floodplain | place... | reverse complement strand
TTCGGGCGAAGCGCGTCCTTCGGGATCGCGGTCAGGAGCTCATCGACGCTCTTGATGCCGACGCGTTCGAGCATCGCCGCGCGGTCGGCCTCGGTGTGCGAGGAGTAGGGGTTGTTGTTCAAACCTTGGCGATTAGTCCCCGCCGGCGCCGGCGGTCTCCCCGATGTGCGACCGGTAGTCGGCCGACGAAAGAAGCTGCGTGAGCTCTCCCTTGTCGGCGAGGCGGACCTTGATCAACCAGCCGTCGCCATACGGCACGCTGTTGACGAGCTCGGGCTTCTCGATGACCTTCATGTTCCGTTCGACGACCTCGCCCGAGATCGGTGCGTAGATGTCGGACGCCGCTTTCACCGATTCGACGACGCCAAGGCTCGAGAACTGGCGCACGGTCGCGCCTTTCTCCGGGAGCTCGACGAAGACGACGTCCCCGAGCTGTTCCTGCGCGAAGTGCGTGATGCCGATCGTGGCCACGTCGCCGTCGGCGCGCACCCACTCGTGCTCCTTGGAATATTTGAGGTCGTCGGGAACGGTGCTCACTCGGGCCTCCGATAGAACGGTGTCTTCACTACCGTAGCGGGAACGTCCTTGCCGCGAATGCGGACCCCGAGTGTCGTTCCGATCTTCGAAAACGGCGTCGGAACGTACGCCAGGGCAATGTTCTTTTCGACCGTCGGTCCGTAGGTGCCGCTCGTGACGTGCCCGACGACCTGCCCGTTCTGCGTGACCTCGTGCCCGTGGCGGGCTACGCCGCCCTCAACGACGAGACCCGCGAGCTTTCGCTTCGGTCCCTCGGCCTTCTTCGCGGCGATCACGTCGTGGCCCGTGAACTCCTTGTCGAGCTTGCAGGTCCACCCGAGGCCCGCCTCGATCGGATCGGTGGTCTCGTCGATGTCGTTGCCGTAGAGGGAGAAGCGCGCTTCGAGACGGAGGGTGTCGCGGGCGCCAAGGCCGATCGGCTTGATGCCGTGCTCAGCCCCGGCCACGAGCAGAGCGTCCCAGACCGTCGCCGCGTCAGCGTTCGCCACGAAGACCTCGAAGCCGTCCTCGCCGGTGTAGCCGGTGCGGGCGAGCGTCGCGCGAGTGCCGGCCACGCGGCCATGCGTGACGCCGAAGGACGGCAGCGATCGCACGTCCGCGTCGGTCTGCGACGCGAGGATGTCCGCCGCGCGCGGTCCCTGGATCGCGACGAGGGACGTGGCGTACGAGCGATCGTCGAACGCGACGTCCTGGTTCAGGTGCGCGAGGACGTGTGCGCGGTCCTTCGCGATGTTCGCGGCGTTCACGACCATCATGTATTCCCCGTCGCTGATCCGGTAGACGATCACGTCGTCGACGATCGTGCCGCGCTCGTTGGTGAGCAGGCCGTAGCGCGCCTGGCCAACCGCGAGGTTCGCGATGTCGCTCGAGACGAGGCGATCGAGGTTCGCGCCGGGACGGCGACCCTTGAAGAAGAACTCGCCCATGTGCGAGAGGTCGAAGAGACCGGCGTGTCCGCGCACCGCACGATGCTCAGCGACGATGCCCTCGTACTGGATCGGCATTTCGTAGCCGGCGAATGCCACCATCTTCGCGCCGAGCTCGGCGTGCTTGTCGAAGAGTGGCGTGCGCCGCATGGTCGGCGCCTCGGTAGCCATTACGCGGCCTCTTCCGCCGCGGCGAGCGCGCGGTCGAGGATCTCGCGATAGGTGTCGAAGGAGAGCAGGCGCCGCGCTTCGTCCGCGGGAACCCAGCGGACCTCGTCGTACTCGTGATCGTGGGCCGACGTGTCGCCACCCGTCGGCTCCATCAGAAAGAAGTGCACGAACTTGTGCACGCGTTCGCCCGGAGCAGCGAACCAGTAATCGGTGGTGCCGATGTCGCGAAGGATGCGGACCTTGAGCCCGGTCTCCTCCTCCACTTCGCGCAATGCGGTGTCCTCAATTTCCTCGCCGTGATCGGGTGTGCCCTTCGGGAACACCCAGGTGCCATCGGCGTATCGGCCGGTGAGTACGACCTCGCGCGTGCCGTCTCGGTCGCGAAGGACGACGCCGCCTGCGGCGATCGCGTCGCGGACGCGGGAAGGCCGGCGGGTACGGATCGTCGGCATGGCTGGATCCTCCCGGAACGTGAGGAGAGAAAGTCTAGCTAAAGAAGCCGCGTGTTGTTGATGACGAGCGCGAAGTTGCAGTGGAGGAACTCGGCGGCCCGTCGCGACAGCATCATGCGCGGCAGGAAGATCTCGAAGTACTCCATGATCGGTGACACCTCGGTGTCGACGGCGAGCTCGAGCGTGATGAGCTTTTCCTTGCGGCTGACCTTGATCTCGGAGGCGGTAACCGCGTAGTTCACGCGGTCGTGGATGTCGAATGAGGTGGACTTGGGGTTTCGCACACGGCTTCGGTGCACGTCGCTCTTGTCGGCGATGATGACCGCGGCGGAGACGGCACTGACGGGGAGCCCGCCCTCGTCTTCCTCGTGGTTGGCAATGGCTCCCATCATCGTCGCGATCTCTTCGAGCGGGAACCCGAGGTCAGTGAGGATGTCTTTCGCGAGAAGAGCTCCCGTCTGCGCGTGCTTCTCCCTCGTCACCACGTTGCCCATGTCGTGCAGATAGGCCGCGACGGCGGCGATCTCGCAGCGTCGCGCGTCGTGGCCGAGCGACTTCAGGATGAAGCGGGCGCCGTCGGCCGACGTGTTCGCGTGCCGCTCGCCGTGCTCGGTGTAGCCGATCGCGCCGGTCTGCTGGTTCGCCGAGCGGATGAACACCTTCACGCGCTCGTCGGACTTGATGACGTCGAGCGTGGGGCCCTCGCGTTTCGCCTCGACCGGCGTACGGGTCTTCGTCTCCGAGCGATGCATCTTCTTCTGCTCGTCCGGCGCGTTGGTGTTGTCAGGCCGCGGGGCCTGTATTGCATCTGTCATCGACGAAACTCTAAACCGGCATCATTCCGCGTAGGCCTTCTGCAGCCGTTCAGCGACCTGCTGAAGCCAGCGAAGCTCAACGAGCCCAGCACGGCACACGACCATGCCCCGCGTAAACGCGAGCCACGGCTTGAGCGTCCCGCCGAGCAGCCCGAGCCAGGTCGAGCTCGACGCATCGACCTTCGGTCCGGGTCCTTTGACGTCGGCGATCTCCGCGTGCAACTCCCCGGCGCCTGCCTTGAACTCAATCGCGCGGCCGATGTCGGTAAAGCGGAGCAGCGCTCGGCCCGCCTTCACATCCTTCAGCGCGTCGCGCACAGTGTCGGTCCCGCTCGCGGCGGTGAGGATGCGGAGCACGAGCTCCGGCACGTCATTGCCGGACCCGTCCGTTTTCGCGCGCGTCTTGGCTTCCTCGAGCGCGGCGGAGAGCTCCTCTTTCGTCACATCAGGCGAGCTTCAGGTCGCTGCGCGCGGAGACGGGGATTTCGGTGCCGCGGTGCCGCAGCGCGAAGAACGCGGCCGCGCCGATCATCGCGCCGTTGTCCGTGCAGAGGCCCGGACGCGGCACGCGGAGCGGATGGCCGATGCGCCGCGCGATCGCTTCACGGAGCGCGAGGTTCGCTGCGACGCCGCCCCCAAGAAGGACTGTCTCCACCGCGTGCTCGGCGGCGGCGCGCGCCGTCTTCTCCGCGAGCATTTCGGTGATCGCCTTCTGGAATGAGGCGGCGACGTCGGCGACGGGGACCTCGCCTTTCTTCTCGAGCTCGCGCACGAGTCGCAGGACCGCGGTCTTGAGGCCGCTGAACGAGAAGTCGAAGCGATCGGCGGGCAGAGCACGCGGGAGCGGGAAAGCGTTCGGGTCCCCTTCCTTCGCGATCCGCTCGATCACCGGGCCACCCGGGAATCCAAGGTGGAGAAGCCGCGCGACCTTGTCGAACGCCTCGCCGGCCGCGTCGTCGATCGTGCGCCCGAGCGGCCGGAAGCGACGGTGCGCCTCCATGAGCACGAGGTCGCTGTGTGCGCCGCTCACCACGAGCACGACCGCGGGGAGCTCGGGCTCGGGCGGAATGTCCTCGGTCTCGTAGAGCCAGTTCGCGTACACGTGGCCCTCGAGGTGATTCACGCCGACGAAAGGCAGACCCGCCGCGAGCGCGAGCCCGCGCGCGTAGTTCGCGCCTACGAGAAGGCAACCGATGAGGCCGGGGCCGACGGTGGCGGCGACGGCGTCGATCTCGGAGAGCTGGCGACCCGCGTCGCGCAACGCCTTCTCGGTGATGACATCGAGCGTGCGGAGGTGCTCCCGCGCCGCGACCTCGGGGACGATGCCGCCGGTGTCCTGATGGACGAGCTGGGACGCCACGATGTTCGAACGAATCCGTCGGCCGTCCTCGACAATCGCGACGCCGGTCTCATCGCACGACGTCTCGATCGCGAGGATCCTCAATCCGCCTCCTGCAGCTCTGCCTTGAGCTTCGCCAGGCGTTCGCGCACCGGACGCTCGCGCAGCCGCTCCGTCCACATGATCAGCGCGTCTTCGTTGTTATCGGAGTAGTAGCGACGGCGGACGCCCGCGCGGCGGAAGCCGTACTTCTCGTAGAGCTTTTGCGCCGGGAGGTTCGAGGCGCGGACCTCGAGCGTCAGCCACTCGGCGTTCAGCGCGGCCGCCAACTCGAAGACGCGCACGAGCAGGCGTTCGCCGATCCGTCGTCGACGATTTTCGGGATGCACCGCGAACGTGGTGATGTGCGCCTCGTCGACCATCAGCCAGAGCCCCGCGTACCCCACGATGCGGCCGCCATCGCGGGCCACGAGGTACCGAGCGTTCTTGTTCTGCGTGAGCTCGTGACGAAATGCGTTCGCCGGCCATGGGACCGGGAATGACGCGCGCTCCACGTCTTGCACGCCGTCGATGTCGTCGAGGGTCATGTCCTCGATGACGATCGGAAATGTTGCGACCATCCCTCTGAAACTACCTCAGGAGCGCTTGGGAAGACCGAGCGCGCGTTCGTCGGACGGCGGCGCCGCGAAGGGCTGCTCGAAAGAGCCGCGGATCGACGGCTGCCGCACGTAGAGGGGCTCGATCTCGTTGATCTTCGTCTGCGCGCGCGTCTCGAGCTCGCGCCATCCAAGCTCCGCCAGGTAACCGGCGCGGCGGACGCGCGACGCCGGCGACGCGAAGAGCGCTTTGGGGCCGAGCAGGTCGTGGAGCGCCGCCTCGGTCTCGGCCTCGATCTCGCCGACGAAGAGCGTGTGCGTGCCGATCTGTCTGCAGATCTCGTCGAGGGTCGCCACGAGGAACGGCGAGCGGCGCATCCACTTGCGATTCCGCTCCTGATAAAACGCGGCGTAGAAGGTGTCGCGTCCCGCGCGGAGTAGAGGACAGGTGCGCTGCTTCGAGGGGGCATGCGGATACGCGAGGACGTCGAGGGTGGAGATGCCGACGAGCGCGGCGCCGTTGCCGCGCGCGATCCCCTGCCCCGCCGCGATCGCGACGCGCAGCCCCGTGAACGATCCGGGGCCGACCGCGACGGCGACGCGATCGACGGACGAGAGCGCCGTCCGCGTCATCAAGAGGGCGCGCTCGATCGCGGGGAAGAGCTCGTCGCCCTGACGCCGCTGCGCGTGCCACGTCTCCTCCGCGAGGACGTCGCGGCCGTCGAAGAGCGCGACCGACGCCCAGTCGGTCGATGTGTCAAGCGCTAATAACACTCGCCCGCAGCTCCTCTACGAATTGTGCGGAACGTGGCCCCGTGGCCGCGACGACGATGCGGCGCTTCGTGTCGGCGATGTGCTCGAGCGTTACCTCGAGGCGATCGTCGGGCAGCAGCGCGCCCGCGCGGTCCGGCCACTCGATCACGGTGACTCCGCCGGCGTCGAGACACTCCTCCCACCCGGTGTTCGCGAGGTCGACGCCCTCGAGGCGGTAGAGGTCGATATGAAAGAACGGAAGCCGGCCACCTCCGTGCTCGCGCATGATGATGAACGTCGGACTCGATATGTCGCTCGCGTCGAGGCCGAGCCCGATCGCGACGCCGCGCGCGAGCACCGTCTTTCCCGTCCCGAGCTCGCCAGAGAGAGCGAAGACGTCGTTCGGGCGCGCGGCGCGCCCAAGACGTTCGCCGAGGCGTTCGGTGTGCAACGAGGAGTGGCTCACCAGATCGATCGACGTGAGGTGTTTCTGTCGATCAGCCACTGGCGAGTCCGCGAAGGAATCTGCGACGCTCGAGGAAGAGCCTGAGATTGATGCCGAGATACGAGCCGAAGACCGCGGCGAAGGCAGCCCACAACCATTCCCCGGGGATTTGACAGAGCGGGACTATGCCGATGCCGCAGCCGAACATGCCAAAGAGCGGTAGGAAAGCAAGCGCACCAACGAACCTGCGTCGACGACGCAGGGACGCCTGATCCGCCTCGAAGGTTTCGCGACGCTTCTCGTCGGACCGCTTCTCGCGGCCCTCGGGCTTCGCCGGACGAGGTTCGGCTGCATCGCGCCTTTCGCGGCGCCGTCGACGTCGTGCCACCCCGCGGAGGCTAGCGCTCGGAGGGGCTTTGGTCGCTCGCGCTCGGGCTCAGCTCTTCGTCGGTCTGCGCCGGCTCCTCCTGCTCGATGTCGCCTGTATCGGCGTCGGCGTCGGGACGGACGGGCGCGTAGGCCGCCGGGCCTTCACCCGTTATCGCGACATCGGGTGCGGGCGTCTCGGTCCGGCCGATATCGGCGGTGCTGAACACGAAGAGCCGCGCCGATGCCGTGTGGATCGCCGCGCGCGAACCGGCGAGCGCGGCGAACGGGTCGTAGATGGCGCGCGGCAGGACCGCCGAGCCGAAGCCCATGAGGCAGAGGACGGTCGGCCGGTCGCCGCGGCTCGGCGCGCCGGACGCGGTCACCGTGTCGCCATAGACCACACGAAGACCAGCCGGCGGGACCCCACCCGCAACGAGCCCGGCGACGCCGCACGCGTGCGCCCGCGTGATGACCTCGGCGGAGACACGCGCACCGCCGACGATGATCCGTCCGCTCAGGCGCACGTCGATACGCGACGGGGCGAGATCCGCGTTCGGTCCATCGACGCCGAGCGTCAATTCACCGATCGCGTCCGGCCCAAACGCGGCGGCGGCGTGAAGGCACCACGCCTCGCCTTCGATCTCGACGACCGCGTCATCCGAGCGCGCGACGACTCCGTCGAGGGTCGAGCGCACAGTCCAGCGATCGACGATCGGCGCGATATACAGATCGCCATCGACCGTGACGTGCAGCAGCCGTCCGTCGATCGGCGCCGTGATGCTCCGCGCGAAACGGCGGCCCACGCGCGCGAGCACCGCTTTGGTGACCACGTCGCTGCCAACGCGCACGCGCAGCTCGCGTTCGAAGTCCGAAGGTGAAAGGCCAAGACGTCGTGCACCGGGCACGCGTAGCGCGCCCGCGAGGGTCGCGCCCGAGGCGATGATGTCGCCCGCGCGCACGAGCTCGCCGACCTGCGCGCGTTTGGTCACGCCGATGGGGAGCGGGTGATCGGCGCTCCAGCGCTCGCGCCGCCACGTCATGTCGAGGTCCCGTCTTCGGCGATCGCATGCAGCGCCGCGTGCCAACGTGTGACCGCCGGGATGCGCTCGGCATCGCGCTCGGGAAGCACGAGCGGTCGCCCGCGCGCATCGATGAGCACGCCGAGAGTGCCCGACCGTCCGTGACCGCGGACGCCCTTGCCGTTCACCGCGACCTCGACATCGGCGCCCGTCGCTGCGAAGCCAAAAGATCCGGGCACCACTCGCGCAACGCTCCGGCCAGACGCCCGGACGATGCGAATCTTCGCGGAGCCACGCGGCGCCACCGAGACCACCATGCCGATGCGCTCGGCGCGCCCCTCGTCGGGCTCGCGGAAGACGGTCGAAACGGCGATCGGCTCGAGACCGTCGACCAGAACAAGAAGGCTCTGCCCAGCCTTGGGGAAGGATGCGACGCGGCCGGTGATCAGGATGGAGGGCGCAGAACGCATCGCGACGACGTCGAAGCCGGCCTCGGCCGCGTTGCGGAGGGCGTGTGCGATCGCTTCGCGGGCGAGGGCCATCTCGAGGAGGACCGCGGCCTCGGTCGTCGCAGGAACATCCGGCCGGCGCGCCCGGTTGAAGACGCGCTCGAGCAGCGCTGGGGCATCGATCGGCCAGGGCAGCCAGCGGCGCACGTTGTCGAGGCTGGCGCGAGCGACGACGTGATCGGCGCCCATACCAAGTCCGAGAGGGACGAGATGTGCGGCTTCGATCCGACCGTCCGGGTGGGCGAGAACGAGCGACGTTGACCGCTCCGTCACGTCGACGGCAAGGGCCTTGGTCGCGTTCGTCGTGGCGAGACTCCGTGCGCCGTCCTCGATGAGGGCGTCACGCAGCACGACGTCTCCGTCACCGGCGCGGCGTAGACCGCGGAGGCTCTCCACCACTTCCGACGGCGCCGCGAACCGCTCGAACTCGAACGGGCTGGCCCGCATTTGCAGGGCGTGAGCGACGCCTGTGTCGACCAGGCCAAAAATGCGCGGCATCGGCCGCTGCGCACCGCAGCCGAGACGCAGCGCCTCGAGAAGCTCGGCGAGCGCCCGCTCGTCCTTCGCTCCACCGTGGATGACGACGACGTCGGGCTTCGCATCGCGGAGGGCCTGCGCGGCCTCGACGAACGATCGCGGATCGGTCGCCCGAACGCGCGCGACGATCTCCGCGCCTGACGCGACCGCGAGATGAACGACCGCGAGGCGCGACGCCTCCTCGCGGCCATGGACGAGCGCGACGCGAAGCGGCCGCCCGAGCGCGACGCGCGTCTGCTCGACGGGGACCCCTACCCCGACAGGGGCCCCTACCCCTCGGGCCTCGGTCCCGGTCGAGACCGTCATCGTGCCGCCGTCGTGGTGCGCGCCGCCTCCTGGACGAAGGCGTCGAACACGCCCTCCACCTCGGGAGACATCCCCTGGTCTTTCCCGATGCGCTCGGGATGCCACTGCACGCCCACCACCCAGCGATGTTCGTCGGACTCGAACGCTTCTATGAGGTCGCCGACCGAGGCCGTCGCGCGAAGGGACGGAGAAAGCTCCTTCGACGTCACCGCCTGATGGTGTCGTGAGTTGACGTCCAGCCGGGCGCCGCCGGAGGCCGCGGCGAGCTTGGAATTCGCGTCGATGGAGACGTCGCGGTGAAGCCGGACGGAGTCGAGATCCTCGGGCTCGTGATGATCGACGTTCAGAACGAGCCGACCGCCGAGAGCGACGTTGATGAGCTGGAACCCGCGGCAGATGCCCAGCACCGGGATGTCCCTACGGAGGGCGGCGTCGATCGCTGCGAACTCAAGATCGTCCCGCTCGAGATCCGGCTCTTTCGCCAGGTGCGTCGGATCGGATTCACCGTACCGCGCAGGTGAAATATCCGGCCCGCCGGCCAGGCACAGACCCTCGATGTCGGCCGGAATGGCTTGGCCGGGTTCCACCACGATCACCTCGGCCCGTGCACGTTCAAGCGCCGCGACGTAATTCGCACGGGACGCCAGCGCGCGGGCTGAGGTCGGTTTGCCGATCGTGAGAGCGATTCGCGCGCGTCTTTGCACCTTGGTCATGGTATGGAATCGCGAAGGCTCGCGCGGTCGATGAGCTCGATGAGCACCCCGCCGGACGCACGCGGGTGGATGAACGCGACCATCCCCTCGGCACCTCGCCGCGGCGCACGGTCGACGAGCTCGACCCCGTCGCGGGCCAGCTTCTCGAGCGTTCCCGCGAGATCGTCGACCACGTAGCAGACGTGATGGAGCGTCGGTTTGGGATGCTCGGCAACGAACTTCGCGACGCCCGACTCGCCGTCGGTCGGCTGGATCAGCTCGATCCGTCCCTTCGCGTCGCCGAGGAACACCATGCGCACGCGCTGGTCGGGCAGGTCGCGGATCGGCTCGGCCTGAAGTCCGAGCGTGTCGCGGTAGAACGGGAGCGCGTCCTCGAGGCGTGGGACCGCGATCGCGACGTGATGCAGCGGGCCGAGCCTCACAGACGCGGCGGAACGTACGTGCCGAATACCTCGCGCAGGTCGGCGCAGATCTCTCCGAGCGTCACGTCGGCCTCCACCGCCGCGACGATGAGCGGCACGAGGTTGGCGGTACCTCGCGCCGCCGTGATGAGATCTGCGCGGGCTTTCTTCGCGCTCAAGGCGTTCCGCCGCGTCCGCAGCTCCGCGAGACGCGAGCGCTGCCTCTCGAGGACGGCCTGATCGACCCGCGTGATCGGCACCTCGGGCTGGTCGCCCTCGGCGCGGTACGCGTTCACGCCGACGATGACCTTCTCCTTGCTCTCGATCGCGCGCTGCTGCTTGTAGGCGGAGTCTTCGATGGCGCCCTGCTGGTATCCCTGCTCGATGCCCGCGAGCGCGCCGCCCAGGGCGTCGATCTTCTTGATCTCGGCGAGCGTCCGGCGCTCGATATCGCTCGTGAGCGCTTCGATGGCGTGCGCGCCGCCCAGCGGGTCGATCGTCTCAGCGACGCCCGATTCTTCAGCGATGATCTGCTGTGTCCGCAGCGCGATGCGCACGGACTCTTCGGTGGGAAGGCCGAGCGCCTCGTCGTATGCGTTCGTGTGAAGCGACTGCGTACCCCCGAGCACCGCGGCAAGCGCTTCGATCGCCGTGCGAACGATGTTGTTCTGCGGCTGCTGTGCCGTGAGGGTCGAGCCCATGGTCTGCGTGTGGAAGCGGAGCGCGAGCGACGCCGGCGCCTTCGCGCCGTAGCGGTCGCGCATGACGGAGGCCCACACGCGCCGCGCGGCGCGAAACTTCGCGACCTCCTCGAGAAGCGTCGAGTGCGCGGCGAAGAAAAACGAAAGCTGTGGGGCGAACCGGTCGATGTCGAGACCACGCTCGACCGCGGCGTCCACGTATGCGATCGCATCCGCGAACGTGAACGCCAGCTCCTGCACCGCGTCGGCGCCGGCCTCGCGGATGTGATAGCCGCTGATCGAGATCGCGTTCCACCGAGGATGTAGCTCGGAGCAATAGGCGATGAGATCCGTCGCCAGGCGCATCGACGGGCGCGGAGGAAAGATGTACGTCCCGCGCGCGATGTACTCCTTCAAGATGTCGTTCTGCGTCGTGCCGGCGACGCGGTCGGCCGCGACCCCCTGGCGCTTCGCGATCGCGACATACATCGCGAGGAGGATCGCCGCCGTCGCGTTGATCGTCATCGACGTCGTCACCTCGCCCATCGGAATTCCTTCGAAGAGGCGCGCGAAATCGTCGAGCGAGCTGATCGAGACGCCTACCTTCCCGACCTCGCCGGCCACGCGGGGATCGTCGGCGTCATAGCCCATCTGAGTCGGCAGGTCGAAGGCCACAGAGAGGCCCGTCTGGCCATGCTCGAGCAGGTAGCGGTATCGCGCGTTGGATTCCTCGGCCGTGCCGAACCCCGCGTATTGGCGCATCGTCCAGAGCCGCCCCCGATACATCGTGGGTTGGACGCCGCGCGTGTACGGGGGCTCGCCTGGAAGTCCCGGATCGGCGGCAACCGGATCGAAGATCGGCGGCAACGGCGCACCGTAGGTGGTCTCGAATTTAGCGCGCTCGGGGACACGCTTGGTCGCTTCCGCGTACTTGGTTCGCTCCCATTCGGCGCGGTCGCGGCTCTTCTTCGGCACGCTCGGATGGTACGGCGCGGTTTTGCGCGCGAGCGCGTGCCTAGCGGAAGGGCTTCAGCATCCCGATGTCGGCGAGCTGGTGCGTGACCTGCCTGTTTGCGAGATCGAGGCTGAGAGAGCGGCTGATCATCCTCACCGGAAACTCGATCTCGATGACGCTCAGCGCGTTCCGGTGCCGAAAGATGACCTCGACGTACGACGCGTCCACGGCATAGTTATCGAGACGCAGGGCAACAGACTCATCGCCGGCGCCAACCGTGCCCAAGCTGTGCGCACCGACCGCGGTCGCGAGGCGGTCGAAATCTTGGAACGCTTTGTGCGCGCCCGCGCCGTCCGCAAGGAGGGCGGTGCCGCTCCTGATCATGCGTGCGTCCTTGCCGAACTGGCTATTGCGGGTAAAGACGCGTCCGTAGGCCGAAAGGAAACCGTGCTCCACGAACATGGCGGCCATGGCCGCATCGCCGGACGTGAAATCCTCCACGCTCATCGGCGCCGCGTTCCGCACGCGCATGCCGGCCGGCACGTCCGCCACGGTGAGTACGAGGCCGGTCGCGAGAGTGTGCACGGTGCCGAACGGCAGGACTCCCGCCGGCAACACCGGCGCGGAAATGCCCACGCCGGCCGGCGCGACGGCTTTCTGGAGCGCGAGCTGCGTCCGGGCGAGGGAGATCACGTACCTCGGGTCGTCGTCAGCCGACGCCACCCGGTAGGAAACCAGGCTCAGCGCGTTCGCATGCCGGAAGACAACTCCGGTCGTCGTCTGCGAGATCGATGCTCCGAACGAATCTGTCAGGTCACTGTCGACCTGAAAAGCGGCTGACTCGTCGCCGATCGCCGTGCCGAGCGCCATCGGACCGGCGCCCGCGGCGTCGGCTGCGTCGGTGAAGAGCGACAGCGTTCGATGCGCGCCGGCCGCATCCGCGAAGAGATAGGTGGTGCTCGCGAGTACCCTCGTGACCGCGAGCGACGGATCTTTCCAAGCGAACGCGCGCACGTATGCATTCGCAAATCCGTTGCGCGCGAGCACGTCCGTCGTAATGTCGGGAATGGCGAGCAGCTCCGCCGTGTCGGCGGCGGTGAGCGCCGTATCGACCGTCACCGTCGCGCCGCTCTTCACGTCGTCGAGGCGAAGAACGAGCCCGTTCGCCGTTTCGAGGCGCGCCGGTGCGGTCGCGATACTGGCAGCGGCGGGAACGCATGCGGCGGCCAGGACGACGAGGCCGACGTTCGCGATCTGGAACAGGCGCGGCATGCCCACCGGATGGCGATAGTCGAGGTCGAGGCCGACGCCGTGAACCACCTGATGGGACTACGCGAGTACTACACCGCGCGCGGCCTGAAGACGAGCATTCCCTCGATGCAACCGATCCGATCCTTCGAGAAACCCATCGGTTTGTAATCGCCACTGTTCCAGAGCGGCGCCTGATCGCCCCAGAACTTGGATCCCGGCTGCCCGCTTTCTCCCTCGGGCGTCACGGAGAGCGACTTATCGAGATCGGAAACGTCGGCGATCATCCGCTCGGACGCATTCGTCGTCTGCTTGCCGGCTAGTCACTCGCGATAACGATGAGAACCGCGCCGGCCTCTACTTTCGTGCCTGCGGTCGCGCGCACCTTCGTGATGCGCCCCGCGGATGGGGCTAGCAGCTCGTTCTCCATCTTCATCGCTTCTAGCGTCGCGAGCGGAGCGTCCGCGTCGACGCGGTCGCCCTCTTTGACGTGCACGGCTTTGAGGAGACCCGGCATCGGCGCGCGCAGCTCCACGCGCCCCGTCCGAATTCCCACGACTCCGCGGCTCGCGAGCAGGGCGCGCTCGTCGATGACCGTCGCGCGGAGATCGTGGCCATCGAGGTCTAAGTGGAGCGGGTCGTGCGTCACGACGGTGATCTCGTGACTCTCGCCGTCGAGCGTGACGGACCACTGACGTCCGCGTACCGTTTCACGGACATCGGCCGCGACAACGCGGTCATCGACGGTGAAACGGCCGTCCTGACCGAGATCGACACGCAGGCGACGGTCCTCGAGCGTCACTTCGTATCGCATCAGCGGAGCGCATCCTCGCGGCCTGCTCGAGCCCACGCCGGATCGGCGACCGGCGATGCCGCGCGGCGTTCGCCATGTGAGCGCATCGCGAGGACCGCGGCGAGCGCACCGGCGGCGATCGCGCCCTCGGTGAGCTCCGGCGCCTTCTTCGGGTCCCATCGTGCGACGAAGCCCGTGTCATAGCGGCCCGCGATGAAATCTTGCTCGTAGAGCGCAGCACGATGGAACGGCAACGACGTCGGAATGCCGGCCACGAGCATCTCCTCGAGCGCTCGGCGCATCCGGGCCATCGCCTCCTCGCGATCGCTCCCGTGCGCGATCACCTTCGCCAGCAACGAGTCGTATTCGCTCGGCACCGTCATCCCGGAGAAGAGCGCCGAATCCACACGGATCCCGGGACCGGCCGGCTCGCGGACGAGAGCGACGCGTCCGCTCGCGGGCACGAATCCCGCGAATGGATCTTCGGCCGTGATACGGCACTCGATCGCCGCGCCGCGCCTGGTGATCTCGTCCTGCGTGAGCCGGAGCGGCTCACCCCCAGCGATCCGGAGCTGCAACGCGACGAGGTCTAAGCCGGTGACCATCTCGGTGACGGGGTGCTCGACCTGCAGACGCGTGTTCACCTCGAGGAAGTTGAACTCCCCGCTCGGGTCGACAAGGAACTCGACCGTGCCGGCGTTCACGTACCCCGCGCGTTCGGCGATGCGCACGGCGGCCGCACCGAGCTTGGCGCGCAGACCTTCAGTGACGCCCGGGCCGGGGGATTCCTCGATCAGCTTCTGATGGCGCCGTTGGATCGAGCAGTCGCGCTCGCCCAGCCAGACGACCCTTCCATAACCGTCGGCGAGGATCTGCATCTCGATGTGGCGCGCGTTCCTGATCTGCCGCTCCAGGTAGAGAGCGGGCGCTCCGAAAGCGGCGGTCGCCTCGCCCGTCGCGCCACGCCAAGCCGCGTCGAAGTCCTCGTCGCGGCCGACGACGCGCATCCCCTTGCCGCCGCCACCTCCGGCCGGCTTGAGTAGGACCGGATAGCCGATCTTGTTCGCGGCCGCACGCGCCGCGGCGGCATCGCGCAGGGGCTCCGTGCCCTCGGCAACAGGTACGTCGACTGCACGCGCGAGGCGGCGTGCCGCGGTCTTCTCACCCAGGAGGCGCTGCACCTTCGCGGGCGGACCGACGAAGACGAGGCCCGCGTCGGCGACGGCTTGCGCAAAGTCCGCGTTCTCGGAGAGGAAGCCATAGCCCGGATGGATCGCATCGCATCCCGAGCGCTTCGCGACCTCGATGATCTTCGCTGCGTTGAGGTAGCTCTCGCGGGGCGCCGCGGCGCCGATCGGATACGCCGCATCGGCGGCGCGCACGTGCAGCGCGTCACGGTCGACATCGCTGTAGATCGCGGTCGCGCGAATGCCGAGGTCGTGGCACGCACGGATGATGCGGAGCGCGATCTCGCCACGATTGGCGACGAGAACGGAGGTGAGCGCCGGTCCCCCCTCTTAAAGCGGGATGTTGCCGTGCTTGCGACGCGGGTTCGTCTCCCGCTTGCTTGCCAGAGAGCGTAGCGCCGCGACGAGGCGCCGCCGCGTCTCCCGCGGCTCGATCACGTCGTCGAGGTAACCCCGGGCCGCGGCGACGTAGGGGTTCGCGAACCGCGCCACGTACTCCGCGACGAGCTGCGTGCGCCGCTCGTCAGGGTCCTTCGCTTTTGCGATCTCCTCCCGATAGATCACGTTCACGGCACCTTCCGGGCCCATGACCGCGATCTCGGCGCTCGGCCAGGCGACGTTGTAGTCGCCGCGGAGGTGCTTGCTCGACATCACGTCGTAGGCGCCGCCATATGCCTTCCGCGTGATCACGGTCAGCTTCGGCACCGTCGCTTCCGCGTAGGCGTAGAGCAGCTTCGCGCCGTTGCGGATGATGCCGGCGTGCTCCTGGGCCGTTCCAGGCAGAAAGCCGGGCACGTCGACGAACGTAATGAGCGGGATGTTGAAGGCGTCGCAAAAGCGAACAAAGCGCGCGGCCTTCACCGACGCGTCGATGTCGAGGACGCCCGCGAGGATCATCGGCTGCTGCGCGACGACGCCGACGGATCGGCCGTCGAGACGCGCGAACGCGCAGATGATGTTCTGGGCCCAACCCTCATGGACCTCCAGCACGTCCTCGTCGTCGACCACCCGGCGGATGACGTCCTTCATGTCGTAAGGCTTGTTCGACGCATCGGGAACGATGTCGTCGAGCGCTGGATCCTCACGATCCGGCGGATCGTCGGTCTTGACGATCGGCGCGGGGTCGAGGTTGTTCGCCGGCAGGAAGCTGACGAGCCGGCGCAGCAGGGCCGCGCAGCTCACCTCGTCATCGGCCTCGAAGTGCGCGACACCGGAGCGGTGCGCGTGCACGTCCGCGCCGCCGAGCTCGTCGAACGTCACGTCCTCATGCGTGACCGTCTTCACCACGTTCGGACCGGTCACGAACATGTAGCTCGTATCGCGGACCATCACGACGAAGTCCGTGATCGCGGGCGAGTACACGGCGCCGCCCGCGCAGGGACCCATGATCGCGGAGATCTGCGGGACGACCCCCGATGAGAGGACGTTCCGGAGGAAGATGTCGGCGTAGCCGCCGAGGGAGACAACGCCCTCCTGGATACGCGCGCCGCCCGAATCGTTGAGCCCGATGATCGGGGCGCCCGTCTTCACGGCGAGGTCCATCACCTTGCAGATCTTCTGGGCGTGGGCCTCGGCAAGCGAGCCACCGAAGACCGTGAAGTCCTGCGAGAACATGTACACGGCGCGCCCGTCGATCCGGCCGAAGCCCGTCACGACGCCGTCGCCCATCACGCGCTCGTCGTCCGGAATGAGCTCGGTCGGACGCGCGAGCACGAATGCGTCCAGCTCAGTAAATGAGCCTTCATCGAGAACAAGATCGATGCGCTCACGAGCGGTGAGCTTCCCTTTGGCGTGTTGTTGGGCGATCCGCTGCTCTCCTCCCCCAAGAGAAGCTTTCGCGCGCATTTCGCCCAGCCGGTCCGTCGTCTTCATGCGGGCAGGATAGGCGGCGTTCCCGTCCAGCCGGTCGGCCGACCGAAACCCTCTGTTCGCGACGGGGTCCCCCCGGCCTCGGGCGCCTCGGCCGGCTCCCCATCGGTCGCTACGCGCTCAGGGGCCCCTGCCCCTGGAGGCCCTCGGTCGGCCGACCGGCGCGAGCGGGCCCTGGCATGGCACTCGCTCTAAGGACTCGCATGCAAGAAATGCAAGAGAGCAAGATCGCGAGTCAGTTCGTCAACGGCCTCGACTACCCCATCGCAAAGACGGAGATCTTGGCGGCCGCGCGCGAGGCGAGCATCGATCGGATCGTGCTCGACTCGTTGAAGAAGATTCCGGATCGCGAGTATTCAGAGCCCGGGGAGCTCACACAGGCACTCAACGCGGCGGGCTAGAGCTCGCCGAATCGACGAGGGTCCCCCTAGTCGGAGTCCTCGTAGATCCCCACACCACAGCTCTTGGGCTGGAAGACGAACAGTCGACGCGTGACCGGATCCCATCCGATCGTGTGGGCGCCCTCCTCAGTCACGATCGTCTCGAGCTCCTGCCGGTTCTGCGTGTCAAATACCGCGACCGTCCCCGGAGAGCCGACGGCGACGTAGACGCGATGAAGATCCCGGTCGTACATCACGACGTCCGGGGCACCGCCGAGGGGGAGGCTCGCTGAAACGGCGCCGGATCTTGGTTCGAGCACGACGAGCTGCCCGGCGTCGGCCGCGCACCAGAGCGACGACTCACCGTGCTCGCCGACGATGGCGAGTCCATGCGGTCCAGCCACCGGGACGGAGATGGAACGAGATATCGCGAGCGAGTCGCAATCGATAACGACGATCAGGGCAGGATCGCTGATGTTCGCGTACGTGCTCCGGGTCGGAGCGTCGAACACCGCCCAGCGCGGCCGGCCTGGTAGCCGGAGCGTCGCGACGACTCTCAGCGCATCGACGGAAACGACTGAGACGGTGCAATTCGTTCCGGCCGGCTCTCCCAGGTTGAAGCTGTAGAGATTTCGCGCGTTCGGGTCGAATGCGAGGCCGTTCGGCCGCGGATCGACCGCAACCTGGCCGACCATCGCCTCATCCGAGGCGCGAAGGATGCTCACCCGCGCCGCGGTGCGGTCCGACGTAAAGAGGAGGTCGTTCGCGCTATCGGCCAGCACTCCTGCCACTCCAGGAAAGCCCGCGATCGATCTGAGATACGCCCCGCTGTTGCAGTCCAACACGTCGAGCCGATCCGCGCCGGTGTGGGCCACGTAGAGCCGGCTGCTGCGTGGGTCGAGGTATGTGTCGGCGTGATCGAAGCCGGCTCTGGCACCGGGGGGCACGGCCGTGAAGCCGACGCGCCGCAACGTCAAGCGGCCTTAGTCACCTTCGTCTGGCAGTACGCGTAGAGCGCATCGAGGATCGGCCGCGACGCTTCGCGCTGCTTCTGATCGTTCGGCTGGTGGACGAGCCGTATCCCCTCCAGGAGCGCCTCGATCCCCACGGACTCTGGCGTGATGGTTTTATCGGCGGTGTCGGCGCCGCGGATAACCTTCGCCATGTAGACCATCGCCGAATCCTTTTCGAGGCCGTACTTCCGCACGAATGCGTCGAAGCTGCACTCGGGTCCGCGATGGCCGAGCTCGACATCCTTCACGTCGTACGGCGTCGCGTTCCGCGTTCGCGCCTCAGCCATCACCTGGTCGGCCGGCACGTAGATGAACTCGGCGTCCTTGTCGACGAATTTCTCGATGAGCCACGGGCACGCGACGCGATCCACGCGCGGATGTTCACGGGTGATCCACTTCATGAGCGCTGATGATGACGGTCCCCGCGCGATCACGCGCGGAGTGCGTAGGTGCTCGGCCACAAGACCGCGCTCCGTGGCGAGCGCGCCGGCAAGGGCGACGGCGCAGAGGCCCGCGCACGCGACCGGGAGAGCCAGCGGGCCGATTGTTACGAGGCTCGCGCCGATGGCCGGTCCGACCATGAACCCGGCCTGCCAGCTGAAGCCCATCACGCCGAGATATCTGCCGCGGAGCGCATCGGGCGCGATCGCCGCGACGGTCGGGACGACGACCGCGCTGTAGAGGCACTCGCCGACCCCGTACACGACGACCGCGACGGCGACGAGAACGGCCGCCCAGGCATGCGGGCCCACCGCGCCGGCCAGCATCACGGCCCACGCGAGAATCCACAGCGCGGTTCCGAGCGCGAGGAGCGGCATCCGGCGGCGGCCTTCCGCGAGGCGAGTGATCGGGATCTGGGCGAGGAGCACGGTCAACGTATTGACCGCGTAGATGACTCCGATGGCACCTTCACCGACCTCGCCATGGACCTTCGCGTAAGCGGGCATGAGGACGAGCATCGGAGCGATCCCCGCGCTCACGAGAGCCAGATTCACCAGGCACAAGCGCACGAGACTGCGATCGCGGAGGGCCGTTATGTAGCCGCCGGCCGAGGATCTCCCTTCGGTCCGGCGGCGCGCGACTGGGATCTGCGAGAGAACGGCCGCGAAGACAAGGAAGGTCGCGACGTCGAGCGTGAGAAGCGTCTGGTAGTCCGACGCTCGTTCTCCCGCGGCAATGAACCCGCCGACGATTCCGCCGAGCCCGAGGCCCACGAGCGCGAACATCCGGTTCTGTGTGAACACACGATGCCGTTGCTCCGCGCGGACAAGGATCGCGACGAGGCTCTGCTGGCTCGGTCCGTACGCGCCGGTCCCCACCCCGACAAGTGCAGCGACCGCGAATGCCTGCCACGCCTCGGTGACCTGCAGGTAGAGCGCGTACGCGAGAGCGTTCGAGAGCATTGCGCCGACCACGGTGAACTTCGGTCCGAACCGGTCGGCGCTCCAACCCGCGAGGAACCCCGACGCGATCGCGGTGATGCCACCCGTCGCGACGGCCGCGCCCGCGACCGCGATCGGCAGGCCGCGGCCGAAGTGCAGGTAGAGGACGAGGAACGGCGCGACCAGGCCGTTGCCGAAGAAGTTCACGAGCATCCCGAGCTGGAGGACCCAGACCGCCAGGGACTGCTCCCTCGCGAATCCCAGGACGCGAGCTTGAGCAGACACCGGCATTGGACTGTAACATACGTTTCACATGAACACGGCGGGTCCGAGGTGGGTCGTCATCACGTGGCG
>Ga0307312_10000418_pt1 | contig 19765 bp, 14 predicted proteins | sample ER_DNA_202_FD_194489 | JGI IMG/M metagenome (GOLD analysis project Ga0307312, IMG submission 194489) | Bulk soil microbial communities from the East River watershed near Crested Butte, Colorado, United States - ER_DNA_202 | ecosystem: Environmental > Terrestrial > Soil > Floodplain | place... | reverse complement strand
AGGCCGACGTGACAGGTCTCGTCACCGGCAACGGGACCTACAGTCTCAGCAACTTCAACAAACCGCCGGATGTCGAGGTCAACGGCGCCACGCTGCTCGTGTTCTACAACGACGCCGACCCGTCGAACGACGTGAACTTCTACCTCTGGAGCGGCAACGACTCGAACCAGCCGAGCACGTTCGAGCCGGCGGGCTGGGACGAGACGCTCTCCGGTGTCCAGTACCAGGGGGGACAGTCGAGCCTGACCTTCATCGTCTCGGATGGTCAGTCCGCCCCCGACTACGAGCTCCTGCTGAACGGGTTGCCCTTCCAGCCGGCTGGGAACCTCTTCCAAGGTGAGACGCCTCCAGGCGACGAGGGAGGCGAAAACTCGCTCTGGGACGTCAAGCCGTTCGACCTGGCGGGGTTCCTCGAGTCGGGCTCGAACGACCTCAACCTGGAAACGGGAGCGCCGCCCGACAGCGAATTCGTCGACTGCCTTTCGCTCGTCGGCCTCGGCGTTGACGTGCCCGCTTCGGCGCCGCCGGACTTCGAGCCGTCGAGCGTTCTGGCGCCTCAATCGGCCGCCCCGACCCACGTGGCTCGGCCTTCGGGCGTCCCGAGCGGCGGGGTGCTCCGCCGAAAGTAATCCAGCTACACCGTCGAAGGGCCGGTCGGCGCCGGCCCTTCGACGAGATCCTCGAGCTCGCGGTCGATCGCGTCGCGCCGCGTGGTAGCGCCGACGCGGACGAAGATCGTCCGCGCACGTTGGAGCTCGGTTTGGGCCCCGGTCACGTCGCCGAACGCGCGCAGCGAGCGCGCCAACGCCATCCGCGCCTCTCCGAGATCGAGCGGCAGGTTGAGCTCCTCGAACAGCCGCAGCGCCTCTGCGAACGAGGCCGAGGCCGTCGCCGACTCGGCCGCCGCGGTCGCGGTGATTGCCTCGGCCATGAGCAGCGATGCCCGGGCGTCGGCGGCTTCCTCGGGAAGGTTCCGCGCCGCGAACACGACCAGCTCCCGGGCATCGTCGAGCCGGTCCTGGGCGACGAGCGCCTCGACGAGATACCGATACGTCTCGACCACGACCCAGCCTCCGATCTGGAGCGCGATGGGAACAGCCTCGAGCAGCCACGCCTCCGCCTCCTCGGGCCGACCATCGGCGAGGGCGAAGATGGCCAGCCCACGCATGATGTTCTGCACCTGGAAATACGTGTCGCCCGTGCGCTCGAACCACGTGCGGGCCTGCAGGCAGAGCCGCTCACCCTCGGCGGGCTCACCGCGGTAATAGGCAACGATTCCGAGCCACGAGGTCGCCTCCGCTTCGATTCGGTGGCTTCCGAGGTCGGAGGCGAGCTCGAGACAGCGGCGGAGGTCCGGCTCCGCGGCCGCGAGATCACGACTCATGAGCAGAGCTGCGATCCGAAGCTGGCCCTCGGCAATGAGGGCTCTGTCGTCGATCTGCTGCGCGGTCGCGACGGCGGCTCGCAGGCTCTCGACCGCGTCGTCGTGCTGCCCTTCGTTGTCGGCGGCAAACGTCGCTAGCACGAACGCGACCTTGACCTGGAGATACGCATTTGCAGTCGCGCTCGCCAACCTCTGCGCCTCGACGAGCCGATCGTGCGCGTCCGAGAGGCGCCCCTGGCGCTGGTCGATATCGCCGAGCAGAAGGAGCGCCTCGCACTCGACGTCCTTGCGGTAGAGGCCCGGCGCGGCCTCAGCGACCTCCTCGAGTTCGTCTGACGCCTCCTTGAGCCCGCCGACCATCATCATGATGTCCGCCCGCCGGAGGCGAAGGTCGAGCTGCACGTCGGGATGCGCGTCGCCGAGCACGTCGAGGGCGCGTGTGTAGTAGCGCTCCGCTTCGTGGAGGCCTTCGCGCCGCTCCGCGCGCCGGGCCGCCTGCGACAGCGCGTTCGCGGCCTCCAGGAGCGGCGGCTCGATCGGAGAACGCGCTACTTCGCGCGAAAGGCGGCAGGCCTGCTCGAGGTGCCACGCGAGGAGCTCGACGAACTCGTCGGCGCTTTCGGGCAGCAGTTCGACCCAGTCGGAGAAGCGGACGTGGAGCTCCGCGCGCCGACCCTTCGGGATCTGCCCGTACGCGACGTCCCTCATCAGGATGTGCTTGAACGCGTACTCGTCCTCGCCCGCGATCGTCGAGGCGTCGTTGTGGTGAACGAAATCTCGCTGCTCGAGAGTCTCGAGCCCCGGGCGCGGATCTGGCGACTGGCCGTCCTGCGCGCCGAGGTGTCCGACGGCGCCGGCCCAGAAGATCGCGCCGACGACCGCCGCGTGGTGCGCCAGGTGCTTGTCGGCTCCATCGAGCCGATCGAGACGCGAGCTGATCAGGCCCTGGACGCTCGTCGGCACCGGCAGCTCGCCCACCTCCTCGCTCCGCCAGCGCTCAGGGTCGACGAGCCCGCGGTCGCGCAGCATCCGGACGGTCTCTTCGAGGAAGAGCGGGTTTCCGCCCGCGTTCTCGATCAGCGTCTGCGCAAAGGGCGTCTCGGCCAGAGAGCGGTCGCCCAGGAGGTCGGCGAGCAGCGCGGCCGCGGTGTTGCGGTCGAGGGTGTCGAGCTCGAGCTTCTGTCGCCGGCCGTCCGCGTTGAGAAAGCCCGGGGCCGTTTCGTTGAGCTCGGGGCGCGTCGAGCAGACGATCGCGAGCGGCGCGTCGTCCTCTCCGGCCACGATGTAGGCGATCAGCTCGAGGAGCGTCGGCTCCGCCCAGTGAAGGTCCTCGAGGATCAGCGCGGTCGGCTCCTCCGAGGCGAGCAGCTGCAGCATGCGGCGGAGACCCCAGTGCAGCTCGCCCTGTGAGATCTGGGCTGCTGCATAGGTTCCGCGAGGCGTCGTCGGAATTCCGGTCAGGTTCGACAGGCCCGCTGCGATCGTGCGCAGCTCGTCGAGGTCTTCGGTGGCGAGCGTCCCGAGAAAGCTCTCGAGCTTGCTCGCGATCGTCTCGCGCCCGTCGCCCTGGCGGATTCCGGCCGCCGACCGGACGATCTCCGTCACCGGCCAGTACGTGATCCCCTCGCCGTAGGAGAGGCAGCGTCCCCAGTAGACCCGGCCCTCCTGCGCCGCGTGCTGCGCGAACTCCGCCAGGAGGCGACTTTTGCCGATTCCGGGCGGCCCCACGAGGGTCACCAGGCCGGGCCTGCGCTCTGCAATCGCGCGAGTCCAGAGCTCCTGCAGGACACCCGCCTCGCGCTCGCGGCCGACGAAGGTGACGGCGTCCGCGGCCGGTGCGTGCGTCTCCTCTTTCACCCCGAGCGCCTCCCAGACGCGCACCGGCTCCGACTTTCCCTTGGCAGCCACCGGCTCCGCGTCGCGGTACTCGATCGTGGACCGCGTTGCCTCATGGGTCAGCTCGCCGACGAGGATTCCGTTTACGGGCGCAGCCGACTGGATCCGTGCGGCGGTGTTGAGCACGTCGCCGGCCGCCGACCACTCCCCCTCACTCGGACGTGCACCGAGCATGACCAGCGCCTCGCCTGTGTGAATGCCGATACGGATCTGGAGGTCGAGCCATTCGTCCTCCGCGTTCAGCTCGGCCATCGCGGCCTGAACGGCCAACGCCGCTCTGACCGCGCGCTCTGGATCGTCCTCGTGGGCCTTGGGGGAGCCGAACAGAGCCAGGACGGCGTCGCCGCTGAACTTCTCGAACGTGCCGCCGTGCCGCTCGAGCTCGGCGCGAACTCGGGCGTGGTAAGGCGCGACGAGCGCCTTCACGTCCTCCGGGTCGAGCTGCTCGGATCGGGCGGTCGACCCCACCAGGTCGACGAAGATCGCCGTGATCACCTTCCGCTCCTCGCTCGGCGCGGCAACGGGCGCAGCCTCGGCGAGCGGGCTCCCGCAGCCGAAGCAAAAACGCGCTTGTTCCGGGTTTTCCGTCCCGCACGACGCACAGATGTGCATGCAGCAAGCGTACGGCGGAGACAGGCCGGGTTCTAGTCGGTTTCCAGTGCGGCGGGCGTATTCGAACCGCAGGCCTCCTGCTCCCAAACGGCGCCCGAACCCGTCGGTTGCATTGGCTTCAGGCAAGGAGGATGCTTCCTTCGATGCCTCCCGCCGCTCGTCCGATCGTCTTCTTGAGCGACTTCGGGCTCGGGAACGAATGGGTCGGCATCTGTCATTCGGTTTTGGCCGGCATCTCGCCGCGGAGCCCGATCGTCGACCTCACGCACTTGATCCGCCCGCTCGAGGTTCAGTCCGGAGCGCTCCTGCTCGCCGACTCGATGCATTACATCGCGGATGACGCGGTCATCCTCGGCGTCGTCGATCCCAACGTAGGGAAGGACCGCGAGGTCGCGATCGAAACAGGGTCGGGGCGCTACCTGGTCGGACCCGACAACGGCTTGCTGTCGTTGGCCTGGGAGGCGGCCGGGGGGATCGGAGCGGTTGTCGAGATCACCTCGCCCGAGGTCATCAACCCCCCGCTCGCGGAGTCGTTCCGCGCCCCCGACACCCTGTGTCCGGCGGCGGCGCACCTGGCTGCCGGACGAGTCTTCGACCAACTCGGGCCGGCCATCGAGCCGGCAACGCTAAACGCGCTGACGCTGCCCCAGCCCGAGATCGCGGACGGCCAGATCCGGGGCGAAGTCCTCGACTTCAATCGCTTCGGCAACATCCAGCTGAATGTCCGGAAGGCGCATCTCGCTCACGCCGGATTGGAGAACGTTCGCGCCCTCACGATCAAGACGACCTCGGCATCGGCGGAGGCCAGGCGCGGAAGCACGTATGCCGACTTCAAAGAAGGCGAGTACGGCGTGATCTTCGATGAGCGCGACCGGATGGAGATCGTACGCGGGAATCCCGAGAGCGCGCTCGAGGGGCTGGGCCTCTCGCCCGGGCATCTCGTGTGGATCAGCCGCTCCCGCGTGCCTTAACCGGTGCGCGATCGAGCCCGCGGGAAAGGAGAAACCCGCCATTTCCGGCGGCTCTCTCGATCGGGACGGGCGGATTCGAACCGCCGGCCTCCTGCTCCCAAAGCAGGCGCGCTAACCAGGCTGCGCTACGTCCCGGACGAAGAAGTCAGAGTCTAGCTTCGGGGTTCGGAAGCGCAAATTTCCCGCTCGTAGCGATAAATTTGCGTGTTTGAAAACTGTAGAAACATCAGTTTCGAGCAGGTTTCCGTCCGGAAAGTCTGCTTACATCCCGGGCACTCGTGCCCCGGCGAGTACTGACAGTAGTTGTTGTCATTTCCGCGTTCGCTTTTTCAGCTTTGGCCGGAGAAGCGAAGGCGACGCCAACCGCAGCGGAGCTCGCGATGCTGCAGGCAATGAACTCCGCACGCGAGGCGCATGGCCTCGCGCCGCTCCGGATCGATGGGCGGCTCCAGCGAGCCGCGTGCGGCCACTCCCGCGCGATGCTGCGGACGGACACGTTCAGCCATGGCGCCTTCGCCGCGCGCATCCGAAGGGCAGGAGTGCGGGCCCGGCGCGTGGGCGAGAACCTCGCCTGGGGAGTCGGCGCGCTCGCGGAGGCGCACGCAATCGTGAACACCTGGCTGGCGAGCCCCGAGCACCGCGCGAACCTGCTGCGCGCGGGCTACCGCACCGTCGGCGTCGGGATCCGGGTCGGAAGCTTCGGGGGCTACGCCGACGCGTCGGTCATCACGACCGACTTCGCGGGTCGCTAGTCCGCGCCAGGCTCGATCAGATCTCGCAGCTCGGCGATCTTCTCGCGCCTTACGTCTTCACGCTCGCCGAGGTCGACGCGGTGGATCAGCTCGCGGACGAGCGGCGCCAGCTCGACCGGGTTGAACGGCTTCGTCACGTAGTCGATCCCGCCGAGGTCGAGCCCGCGCGCGCGGTCGCGCGCTTCCGCACGGGCCGTGAGGAAGACGATCGGAATCGAACGCGTTCGCTCGTCGCCGATCAGCTCCTCGGCGACCTGCCAGCCGTCGAGCCCGGGCATCATCACGTCGAGCAGGATCACGTCGGGCTCGTCGTTGCGCGCCTTCTCGAGGCCGGTCGGCCCGTCGCTCGCCTCGAGGACGTCCATCTTCTCCGCCTCCAGGTTGACCCGGCAGAGCAGGCGGATCGGAGCCTCGTCGTCGATGACCAGCACCTTCACGTTCCGGTCGGTATTCATACCTCCCCTGACTCCCGCTCGCTGAGTAGAGCTTGCCCGGCCAGCGGAAGTGTGAACACAAAGCTCGAGCCCCGGCCGTCCCGAGGTCGCACCCAGATACGGCCGCGCATCGCCGCGAGCAGCTCCTTGGCGATGAAGAGGCCGAGCCCGCTGCCGCCGCTGGCGAGGCCCCGCTCCTCCGACTCCGCCCGGTAGAACTTCGTGAAGATCCGCGCCCGCTCGGATTCGGGGATCCCGATTCCCTCGTCGTCGACGCTGATCTCGACCGCGTCGTCCAGGCGGCGCACGGAGGCCGTGATCGTGCCGCCCTCCGGTGAGTACTTGACCGCGTTCTCGACGAGGTCGGTGACGATCTGGCGCAGCTTCTCGCGGTCGGCGTCGGCCTCGATCTGCTCGGGCGGAAGGTCGAGCACGAACTCGTGGCCGCTTCCGACGAGCGACTGTTCGGACGCCGCCAAGACCTCTCGCACGACGGCGCCCACGTCGGTCGCCGAGAGGTTCACCTGGAGGTCACCCGCGTCGAGCCGCGCGACGGCGAGCAGCCGGTCGACGATCGCGGTCAGCCGTCCGGCCTCCGCGGTGATGTAGCGCAGGAACGTGTTGCGCTCCTCCTCGCCGAACAGCACGTCGTCGCGCAGCAGCGTCTCGGCGAAGCCGTAGATCGAGGTCAGCGGCGAGCGCAGCTCTCGCGACACGTTCGAGACGAACTCGCGCTTCATCTGCTCGACGACGCGCTCGGACGAGATGTCGCGGAACGCGAAGATGCGGCCGGCCACGGCGCCGGCGGGATCGCGCATCACCGCCTCGGTCAGCGAGAGCCAGATCTCCTCGCCGCCGCGCCGAATCGAGACGAGCCGCTCGCCCACCGGCGCGTCCCCGGGTGACTCGAGCTCGCGCTGCAGCACCTCGGCCGGCGCGCGCCCGAGCGCCTCCTCGGTCGGAACGCCGGTGATCTCCTGCGCGGCCGAATTCCAGAGCACGACCTTCCCGTCGCGGTCGACGGCGACAATCCCGTCGGCGATGTTCGCGAGGATCGCCTCGCTCCGGTCTCGCTCGAGCGCGACGCGCTGGTAGAGCTCGGCGCTCGAGAGCGCGGCAGAGACGTTGCGCGCGAAGCTGACGAGCGCGTCGACCTCGTCAGGAGCCCAGCGGCGCGGCGCCTCGGTGTAGACGGAGAGCACCCCGTGGACGGTGCCCTCCGGCCCGACGAGCGGCGCGGCGGCATATCCCGCGTAGCCCGAAGCCAGGACCGGGTCGGCCTGGAGCAGGCGCTGGTCGTCACGCGCGTCGGCGACCGCGACCGGGCCTCGCGATTGCACGGCGTCGCCGGCCAGGCGCGCGGTCGAGGGCAGCCGCGCCTCGAGCGGGACCTCCTCCGAGACGCCGCTCGCCGCCCCGAGGACGAGCTCGTCACCCTCGAGGAGCCGCAGGACGGCGGCATCTGCGGAGAGGAGCTCCGGAGCCCGCTGGACGACCTCGTCCAGGACGACTTCGGGGTCGAGCTCGGGCGTGAGGATCCTGGTCGTCTCCGCGAGCTGCTGCGCGAGTGCCCGCTGGCGGCGCTCGGCCTCGAACAGGCCGCTGCGCTCCAGGGCGCCGCGCGCTGCGGCGGTGAGGTTCCGCGCCAGCTCGAGATCGTCGTCGGCGAAACGCCGCTCCTCCGCGAAGAAGACGAGCACGAGCCCGCCCTCCTCGATCCGAGGGGTCTCGACCGGAGCCGCGAGCAGCGAGCGGTAGCCGCACTCGTCGGCGATCTGCCGCCAGCGGTCGTCGAAGCGATCGTCGTCCGCGACCCGCGGTGCCGCGAGCACCCGCCGCCTGCGGGCGCACGCGCGGAGCGGGTCGTCGGCGCCGAGGCCGTCCTCGAGGAACCTGATCAGTGGCGCAGGCAGGCCGTGCAGGCCGGCGAGCCGCAGGTCCTCGGCCCCGGGCATGATCACCGCTGCGCTCGCGCCTCCGAGGGCATCGGCGGCGGCCTGGGCAAGCGCGTCGAGGGTCTCCTCGAGCGAGATCGGCTCGGCCAGCACCGCGGCGATCCGGTAGAAGCCGCGCTGCACCCGGGCCTGGCGGGAACGCTCCTCGAAGCTCTCCGCGTTGCGGAGCGCGAGCGCCGCGAGGTTCGCGAACGTCTCGAGCAGATCGGCCTCCGCGTGGGTCAGCCGCCGCCCCGGGTCCCGTGTGCCGACGCCGAGCACGCCCTTGACCTCGCCCGACCAGCGCATCGGCGCGACGATCGCGCTCCGGAATCCCTCATAGGCCGGGTGCGGAACGGCTTCGGGCACCTGGCCGTAGTCGTCGGCGAGCGCGGAACGGCCCCGCCCGATTGCGCGGCCGGCAAGACCCTGGTCAGCCGGGAACTCGAACCCGAGCATGTCCTCGGACAAGCCATGGACGGCGGCGCACCGGAGGGCGCCGCGCTCGGTGTCGAGTAGGTAGCAGTCGACCGCCTCGGCCCGCAGGAGGCCCGCGACCTCGTCGACGAGCCGCTGCAGCACCGCCTTCAACTCGAGCTCGCTCGTCACGACTTGCGCGGCTTTGAGCAGCGCGGTCTGCTCGCCGAGACGGCGCTCGTTCTCCTCCAGCAGGCCGGCCGCGTGGACGGCGAGGCCGATCTCGTGCGCGACGGCCTCGGTGACCGAGACGTCGCTCTCGGTCCAGGGCCGCGGCTCGGCCCGGTGCAGCCCGAGCACGCCGATCATCCGGTCGAAGACGACCACCGGCGCGGCCAGCACCGCACGGGAGCCGAGCCGCTCCAGGATCTCGCGGCCTCCGAGGAGCGGGTCTTCGAGGTCCTTCGACGTCCGTCCGTCGGCGATCGCGATCGTGCGCCGCTCGCGCGCGGCGAGATTGGAGGCGGGCAGCCGCTCGACCGCCTCGTCGCCGATCGGCGAGAGGCCTTCCGCGAACCACTCTGCCCGCATCGGAAGCCGCTCGCCCGGCTCGCCTAGACGCAGGAAGCAGCGCGAGGCGCCCAGGGCCCGGCCGGTCTCGGTGACGGCCACGCGCGTGACGGTGTCGAGATCGTGAACCGACCGGACGCGGCGCGAGATCTCCGCGACCAGCCGCTCGCGCGCGAGCGCTTCGTCCAGCGCCGCCGCCGAGCGGGTCCGGTCGAGCGCGATCGCAGCCTCGCCGGCGACCGCCTGCATGAGGCGCAGCTCCTCGGGCGTGAAGGCGCGCGGCTCGGTGGTCGTCGCGGCGACGAGGACACCGATCACCCGTTCGTCCACGGTCAGCGGCACGAAGGCCGCGCTCTTGGCGCCGACCGAGCTCGCGAGGCGGCGGCTGACGAGCGGCGATGCTTCGACGTCGAACACCGCGACGGGCGCCGCGTCGTGGTACGCGCTGGCGATCCCGGACGGCTCGTCGATCAAGTCGAGGCTCACCTCGTCCCACCACTCCAGGTCCTCGCCGCCGGCGGTCCGCGCGACCAGGCCGTGGGCCTGACGGCCGTCTTCCGCGATCAGGGCCAGCGCCGCGAACTGGACGCCGAGGAGCGCCACGATCTCGTCCAGGAGCGCCCGGCCCGCGGCCACGGGCTCCTGCAGGTGCGCCAGCGAGCTCGCGAGCCCCGCCACGACATCGAGCTCGCGGTCGCGCAGCGAGACCAACTCTTCTGCTTCACGCGCGCGAGCCCCGCTCAGGAGCACGTTCGACCGGTCGCCCCAGCGCCCAAGGCCGATCAGTGCGGGCGGGACGAGCCCGATCAGGCAGGCGACGAAGGGCGGCCACACGTGCCCGCCGACCGGCGACCGGTCCACGAGGACGGCGATCCCGAAGATCGCCGCCGGGATTCCGATCCCGGGGAAGACGAGCGCGACGGCAACGTCGGTGAGCCCGGCGCGACTCCGCTCACGCCACAGCGTCGGCCCGAGCACTGCCGCGACCGACAGGTACGCAGCCGCCAGAACCAGCAGCGGAACGGCGTTGAAGTAGACAGCCTGGTCCTGGGGGGTCACTGGGCCCTCCTGATGATACGGGTCGCGCAGATGTGCCAAGGCGTCGCTTGCGATGCCGCCTGGAGGCCGTGCGGGCTTGCCCGTGCGGCCGTTCCACTTTGTGAGCGGCAAACGTGCTTTTTGCGATTTCCAAAAATGGGCCGGACGGCCTATTGGAATGGGCAGTCGCGCCGGGTACCGTCCCCGGTACTGGGCGATGCGAGCCGCGGAGCCCTGTACCTGGCCTTGAGGCCCGCGGCGAGCACTGGGGAGAGCCCGTCGCCACCACCCCCCGAGCGACGGGCTCAACCCCGCATCACGCCCGCTTCGCGGTCGCTCGCTCTCGCGGGTGAACCCCTGGTTCCCCCACGAGCCCCCTCCTTGACAGCGTTCGCTCGCTGACTTCGTTTAACGAGCCGGCGGCTGGCATGACCGTTCGTACGGTCTTGGCCGATGTATGCCTCCCGCCGGGCAAAGCCCGGCTCCGGCGGCGGATCTCAGTGGCCCTACTAGGGGGCTTTTTCTAGCTTGAGCTCGGTGCCGTCTGTTCGGATCTCGACTGCGAGCGTCTGCTCGGCGATCCAGTCGGAGTGGCGCAGCAGCTCTTCCTGGTTGCGGGGGAGCGTCAGGACGATCCGGTCCGTGAGGTCGAGGCCCTGCTCTTTGCGGAGGCCGTTGATCTCGTGGATCAGGTCACGGGCTCGGCCTTCGAGCTCGAGCTCCGGATCGAGGGTGAGGTCCAGTGCGACGGTGAGGCCGTCTTCGCCGGCGACCGCCCAGCCTTCCTTGCCGCGGCGCTCGACGAGCACCTCGTCCGGGCCGAGCTCGTGGCCGTTCACGCGGAACCCGCCGCCTTCGAGCTCCTCGAAGCTGCCCGACTCCAGGGCCGCCCGCACAGCGCCCAGCTCCTTGCCGAGCTTCGGGCCGAGCACCGGCAGGTTCGGCTTCACCCGCAGCTCACTCGCGTCGACCACGCCGAACTCGACCTCCTTGACGCTCAGCTCCTCGGCGATCTCGTTCGCGTGCGGAGAGACGTCGTCGGCGCCCTGGACGACGAGCCGCCGAAGCGGCTGGCGGAGCTTGATCCCGGACTGCGAGCGCGCCTGGCGGCCGAGCTCGACCACCCGCCGCACCGCCGCGACCTCGGCAAGAAGCGCCTCGTCCGGCTCGCCTGCCTCGGGCCACCCGGCGAGGTGCACGGAATCCGGCCCGTCGAGCACGAGCACGCGCCAGAGGTGGTCGGCCAGGAACGGCATCGCCGGCGAGACCACGCGCAGTGCCTGGACGAGCGACCACCAGAGCGTCGCCATCGCTTCGGCGTCGTCGTTCCAGAACCGGCGCCGCGAGCGGCGGATGTACCAGTTCGAGAGATCGTTGACGAACGCCTCGAAGACCGCCGTCAGCGCGGGCGTCCAGTAGCGCTCGTACGCCCCCTCCGCGTCGCGGACCAACAGCCTCGTCCGCTCGACCAGCCAGCGGTCCAGCGCTTGCTCCGGAGCGGGCTCAGACCCCCACTCCGGCTTCCAGCCGGACGCGTTCGCGTAGCCGACCAAGAAGCTGACCGAGTTCCAAAGCGTCAGCAGGCGGCGCTTGACCTCGTCCGCCGGCCCGTAGCCGAAGTTGATGTTCTGGCTCGGCGGGACCGAGAAGTAGAGCCAGCGCATGATGTCGGCGCCCATGCGGTCGAAGGCCTCGTTCGCCTCGATCGCGTTGCCGGTCGACTTGTGCATCTCGAGCCCGTGCTCGTCGCGCACGCGCTCGTACGCGAGCACGCGCCGGTACGGCAGCTGCCCGATGAGCGTCATCGACATGAACGAGATTGAGTAGAACCAGAGGCGGATCTGCTCGCGGCTCTCCGAGACCCAGTCGGCCGGGAACCACAGCTCCCAGTACGCGTGGTCGGGCAGGTCGGCTCCGGTCAGCCCCTTCGCCGCGCCGGTCCCGTAGCCGTGCTCGACCCACTCGGGGCTCTGCCAGCCGAGCGTCGAAAGCGGGACGATCCCCGCGTCGAGCCACGCGTCGCCGACCTCGCGGATGCGCCGCACCTCCTCGCCGCAGCTCTCGCAGCGGATCGGCACCTCGTCGATCCACGGCCGGTGCAGCTCCTGCAGCTGGTCGAGCCCGGAGGTTGCGCGCTCGCGAAGCTCGGCAAGCGACCCGATCACGTTCAGGTTTCCGCAGTGGCACGGGTAGAAGGGCAGCGGCAGGCCGAAGTAGCGCTTCCGCGAGATGTTCCAGTCGCCCATGTTGCGGAGCCAGTCGTCCATCCGTTTCTTGTATTGCGGCGGCGTCCACTCGACGTCCTGGTTCGCGTCGAGAAGCGGCTGGCGCAGCTCGTCGCAGCCGATGAACCAGTCGTCGACGACGCGGAAGACGAGCGGCGTCTTGCAGCGCCAGCAGATCGGGTAGCGGTGGACGACCGTGCCGGCCTCGACGAGGAGGCCTCGCTCCTGTAGTGCCTCGATGATCGGTTCGGCGGCCTCGTCCGTCGAGAGCCCTTCAAAGGGCCCGTAGCCGGGCAGGAAGCGCCCGCCCTCGTCGATCGGCACGAGCACGGGCAGATCGTGGACGCGCGAGAGCTCGAAGTCCTCGGTGCCGGCGCCCGGGGCGATGTGGACGATCCCGGTGCCCTCGTCGAGCGCGACCTCGCGCCACGGGATGACTCGGTGAACGACGTTCTCCTGGGCCGGGAGCTCGTCGAACGGGCCTTCGTACTCGAGATCGACGAGCTCCGCGCCCTTGACGACGCGGTCGTATTCGCCGTCCTCCTCGGCGAGCCGCCAGCCGCCGTCGCGCAGGCCGTAGTCGGCGTCGGGCTCGACCGCGGCCGCGACGTTGGCCGGCAGCGTCCACGGCGTCGTCGTCCAGACGATCAGCGCCTCGCCGTCACGGCCTTTCAGGGGAAGCCGCACGTACAGCGACGGGTGCTCGAGTTCCTTGTAGTTCTCCTCTCCCGCCTGCTCGTGCTGGGAGAGCGAGGTGCCGCAGCGCGGGCACCACTGCGTTGAGCGGTGGCCCTTGTAGAGCCAGCCCCGCCGCTGCGTCTCCTTGAGGAACCGCCAGATGTACTCGATGTTCGTGTCGGAGAACGTGAGGTAGTCGTTGCCCCAGTTCATCCACTGGCCGAGGCGCTTCGACTGCTGGGTCATGACGCCGACGAACTTCGCCACCCGCTCCTTGCAGCGTTCGGCGAACTCCGCGAGCCCGTATTCCTCGATCTCCCGCTTGGAATTGAGCCCGAGCTCCTTCTCGACCTCGACCTCCACCCAGAGGCCCTGGCAATCGAAGCCGTTCTGGTAGCGCTGGTCGAAGCCCCGCAGCGCCTTGTAACGCTGGAAGACGTCCTTCAGCGCGCGGCCCCAGGCGTGGTGGACGCCCATCGGGTTGTTCGCAGTGATCGGGCCGTCGAGGAAGCTGAAGCGCTCGTTGCCGCGGTTCTGCTCGCGGAGGCGCTGGAAGGTCTGCTCTTCCTCCCAGCGCTGCAAGACCTCACGCTCGAGCGCGGGGTGATCAGGGACAGGCGGCAAGCGCTCGAACATGCGCCGATCGTACCCGGGAGGGTTTGACGGGCACCGTCCCGCCGAACCCTCCGCGGGAACAACGGTTCCCGTACGCACGTTTGAACTATCCGGAACGTGAGGTAGAAAGGAACCTAATGACAGCTGTAACCGAAACGAACTTCGACCAGGAAGTGCTCCAGAGCGACCAGCCGGTGCTCGTGGACTTCTGGGCCGAGTGGTGCGGTCCGTGCCATGCGATCGCGCCGGTGCTCGAGCAGATGGAGTCCGAGCGCGGCGACCTGAAGGTCGTCAAGCTCAACATCGACGAGGAGCCTGCCGTCGCACAGCGCTACGGGGTCATGTCGATCCCGACGCTGATCCTGTTCAAGGACGGCGAGCCCGCCGCAGCCGCGGTCGGCGCAATGCCGAAGTCGATGCTCGAGGAGCGCCTCGGTCTCGCCGAGGCTGCTGCCTAGGCTCCCTCGGCTCGTTCTTTCTCGGGATGCGGGACGGGCGCCGCTGCGCGCCCGGGCGGCTCACCGGTCAGGTTGAGCACCCGCATCCCGTGCACGAAGACGACGGCTCCGCCGAGCCAGCCGCCGAGGGTCAGGAACGCGAACCCGACGAGCGTGAGGATGAACGGGCCGGCGTCCACCGCGCCGTGCTTGTAGCCGGCATGGCCGACCAGCGCGGCGATCAGGAAGAACACCGTCGCCGTCACCATCGAGAGGAGGTGCCACGTCGCGGTCCACCAGAGCGGCGAGCCCCACTCGATCGTGATCCAGTCGAGGAAGCCGGTGGTCGCGGTGAGAACGGTGATGAGCAGGCCGACGACGAGCGCGAGCCACCACCCGTGCGCGGCCGAGACGTGCGCGACGCCGATCACGCTCGCGAACGCCATCACCGTCGCGGCGGTGTAGGCACCGATCGTCGCGTCGGTCAGCGGCGGGTGCAGCGGGTGGCCGGGAAGGCCCTTCCAGAGGTAGTTGAGCTTCATCGCCGTGCGATTCTACGGCGGATCGCGGCGAAGTGGATTTACGCCTGTTCGGCTGCCTCGAGGTAGGCGAGGAAGGCGGCGTGTTTCTCGAGGTAGGCCTCGATCATCTCCAAGCCCGCTTCCAGCCAGCGCTCGAACCGGCCCTCGCCGATCTCTTCTTCGATGCGGTGAAGGTGCAGGTCGCCGTCAGCCATGACTGAATGATCGGGACGGATGCGGCGCGCCACAATGGGCCGGACGGCCTAACTTGCCGGCCGATGCCTCCTAGTACGAACGGCCTGCCTGCCGCGACCGCCACTCCGCTAGCACGAGCCGCACGTTCTCGAAGGCGAGCTCGTCCGGCGGGGGCAGCTCGTCGGCGGCGAACCAGCCCAGGTCGTCGACATCGTCCGCTGCCTTGGGCTCGCCGGAGACCGCACGCGCGGTCCAGTAGAGGTTCAGCGTCGCCTCGGCGGTCGAGTCGCCGCCGTAACGGTCCATCCAGGCGCCGAGGAAGTCGACGGGCTCAACCTCGAGCCCGGTCTCCTCGCGCAGCTCGCGCTTGAGCCCGTCCAGCGGATGCTCGCCCTCCTCGAGGAAACCGCCCGGGATGTCCCAGCGGCCGCGGTCCGGTTCGGCGGCCCGGCGCGCGAGCAGCACGCGGCCCTCCGCGTCCTCGACGAGGGCACCGGCGGTCGGCTTGGAGCTCGCGTAGCAGACGAATCCGCAGGCCGGGCACTCGACGCGCGACTCATCTCCCCGCAGCTCCTCGCGGCAGCGCGGACACCACCTCCAGCCCCTCAGCTCCCCCACGGCGGCAACAATAGGCGCGCATGCCTCGATTCGTCCCAGCCACCGTGACCGAGCTTTCGCGCGTGCACCTCTTCTCCGGGCTCCCCGGCGAGAAGCTGAACGAGATCGCCCGCGGCTTGCAGCGCGAAGAGGTTCCGCCCGGGCGGCAGGTCGTGCGCGAGGGCGATCCGGGCGAGCGCTTTTACATCGTGCTGTCGGGGCTCTTCACGGTCAGCCAGGAGGATCTCGGTCCGCGGCGCGTCCTCCAGCCGGGCGACTACTTCGGCGAGGTGGCGCTGGCGATGAACGTGCCGCGAACAGCGTCGGTGAGGGCCCTCACGCCCGCTGTCGTCGCAAGCTGCGATCGAGAGACCTTCGACCAGCTGCTCCGCCCGCTCTTCGCAAGCGACGACGGTTGATCAGCTTGGCGTCAGGAGCCGTCAGGCATCCTGCATGTCGTCGTGCCTCGGGCCTGGTTTCTCGTGCTTGCTCTCTCAGCTCTCGTGGCAGCGACCGGATGCTCCTCGTCGAAGCACGCGGCTAAGCACGGGACTCCGCCGGCCGCGACAACGACCAGGCACACCGCAGCCGCCCCAGCGCACAAGGTCGTCAGGCTCGTCGAGCGCCGCCTTGGGTCGCTTGCGCAGCCGCTTCAGGACGCGGCGGCCGCGCCGAGCGGCTCGGGCGCGGTTCTCGCCGGTGGGCTGAACTCGGCGGACGCGTCGGTCGGCGACGTGCTGTTCGTCTCGAGCGGGCGCGAGGCAGCCCGGGGGTCACTCCCGAGCGCACGGCACGACGCCGCTGCAGTCGCGATCTGAGGCGCGACCTACGTCTTCGGCGGCGGCGACGCGACGCACCAGCTGAACGAGATCGTCAAGGTCGGTGCCGGTGTCGTCGGCCGGCTCCCCCAGCCGGCCTCGGACGTCAGCGCGGCCGTCGTCTCCGGAACCGCCTACATCGTCGGCGGCTTCACCGGGACGCAGTGGTTGAACACGATCCTCGCCTGGCGGCCCGGGCAGCAGCCTCGAGTCGCCGCGCGGCTGCCCGTGGCGCTCCGCTACGCCGCGGTGGCGACCGCGCAGGGAAAGATCGTGATCGCGGGCGGCTCGATCCCGAGCGGGACCGCCACGCGAGCCGTCCTGGTCTTCGACCCTGCGACGCGTCGCATGCGGCAGATCGCCCAGCTGCCTTCTCGAACGACGCACGCCGCGGCGGCGTCGATCGGGGGCACCGTGTACGTCATCGGCGGCCGCGGTCCTTTGGTCGGCACGCCGACGCGCCGCATTGTCGCGATCGATCCGCTGACCGGGAAGACCCATTACGCGGGTGCCCTCGCAACGCCCGGCTCCGATCTCGCCGCGGTCGCGCTCGGGAGCAGGATCCTCCTCGCCGGAGGCCGCGATGCGAGCGGAGCCACCTCGACGATCTCGCAGCTCGTCCCATCGAGCGCGCGGGCGCCCGTTGCGCGGAAGGCGGTTGCTACGACCAACGTCTACGCGGCCGATAATCCGGGCGACCTGAGCTCTGCCGCCCGCCGCGCTCGGCCGCTGATCTACGTCCCCAACAGCCAGAGCAACAGCGTCGACGAGATCGACCCACGGACGTTCAAGATCGTGCGGCACTTCGCGGTCGGCGCGCTCCCGCAGCACGTGACCCCGTCCTACGACCTGAAGACGCTCTACGTCCTCAACGACCTCGGCAACAGCCTGACGCCGATCAACCCGCGCAACGGGCTCCCCGGGCGGCCGATCCCGGTCGACGACCCGTACAACCTGTACTTCACCCCGGACGGGCGCTATGCGATCGTCGTGGCCGAGCGGCTCGGGCGACTCGACTTCCGGTTCCCGCACACCTTCCGCCTCCACCACTCCCTGAGCGTGCCCTGCCGCGGCGTCGACCACATGGACTTCTCCGCGGACGGGAGCTACCTGATCGCCAGCTGCGAGTTCTCGGGACAGTTGATCAAGGTGAACCTCCTGACCGAGCGCCTCGCCGGCGTGATCGCGCTGCCGGGCGGCTCGAGCCCGCAGGACGTAAAGCTTTCGCCGGACGGGAGGACTTATTACGTCGCCGACCTGCGTGGCGGAATCTGGAAGGTCGCAGGCTCGCCGTTCCGGGTCGTCGGCTTCATCCGCACGGGCAGGGGCGCCCACGGTCTCTACGTCAGCCGCAACGACCGCTTCCTCTACATCACGAACCGCGCGGAGGGCTCGATCTCCGTCCTCGCTCTCGCCAGCGGCAAGCTCGTGCACAAGTGGTGGATCCCTGGGGGCGGGAGCCCCGACATGGGCAACGTCTCGGTCAACGGACGCGTGCTGTGGCTCTCCGGCAGGTGGAACGACGTCGTCTACGCGATCGACACGCGCAACGGCAGGCTCCTGGCGAGGATCCCTGTCGGAGTCGGCCCGCACGGCCTGTGCGTCTGGCCGCAGCCGGGCCGCTACTCGCTAGGCCACACCGGAATCCTGCGCTAGGACATCGTCGGAGAGCTTCGGCCACGCTTCAAGCGCCCACGGGCCGAAGTCGAGATCGCTTAGCTCCCCCAGCGCGAGCCCCGCCTCCGGATCGACCCAGAGGAAGCTGCCGCTGCCGCCGAAGTGCCCGAACGTTCGCGGCGAGTTGCGCGTGCCCGTCCAGTGCGGAGACTTCGCGTCGCGGAGCTCGAAGCCGAGGCCCCAGTCGTTCGGCTCCATCCGTCCGATGTCCGGCAGCACGCCGACGAGCCCCGGAAACTGGACCGACGTCGCCTCCGCCAGCGTCTCGGCGGCGATCAGGCTCGGCCGCTGCAGCTCGGCACCGAAGCGCAGCAGATCGTCGAGCGAGCCCTCCAGCCCGGCCGCCGCCGAGCCGCGGAGCTCGGCCCCTAGCTCGAGCGGCTCCAGCACCGCCGCGCGGAGGTAGTCCGCGAACGGCATCTCGGCCGCGCTTTCGAGGTGGTCCGCGAGCGCCTCGAACCCGGCGTTCGAGTAGATCCGCCGCTGCCCCGGATTCGCGATCGGCGGCCCCGAGTCGAACGAGAGCCCCGACGCGTGCGCGAGGAGGTGCCGCACCGTCGAGCCCGGCGGCCCGGCCGGCTCGTCGAGGTCGACGACGCCCTCCTCGGCGGCCACGAGCACGGCGACTGCGGTGACCAGCTTCGTCACCGAGGCCCACCGGAAGACCCGGTCGCGCGGCCCGTGCGTGCCGACAACGTTGCCGTCGCGCAGCACCCCGACGGCGACCGTCTCCGGCGGCCAGCTCTGGACTTGCGCCAGCACCTCCACGCCGCGCGATACTAGAGGCGTGGAGCGCCGCCTCGTCCCCGCGGAGTCGCCCATGGCGGCAACGGTCGGCTACTCACGCGCCGTCCGCGTCGGCCCGCACGTCCACGTGGCCGGCACCGCGCCGATCATGCCCGGCGAGAGCGATCCGCCGCCCGACGCGTACGGCCAGACCAGGCGCAGCCTCGAGATCATCCTGGCTGCGCTCGGCGAGCTCGGAGCCAAGCCCGAGCACGTCGTGCGCACGCGCGCCTACCTGATCGACGCCGAGGACTGGAAGGACGTCGGCCGCGCGCACGGCGAGGTCTTCGGCTCGGTGCTCCCCGCGAGTGCCTTCGTCGTCGTCAAAGGGCTTCTCGACCCACGCTGGCGGGTAGAGCTCGAAGCCGACGCACTCGTGCAATGACCAAACAGATCTACCCAACCGACATCACGGGCAAGAGCTTCGCCGCCGGGGGGAGCGTGCTCGACCACAACTTCGGCAAGAGCGACCCGTACACGCTCGGCGTCGAGGAGGAGTACATGCTGCTCGACGGCGAGACGTTCGACCTCGTCCAGCACGTCGAGGCGGTCCTCGAGGCCGCGTACGGCGGCGAGTACGAGCGGCGGGTCAACCCCGAGCTGATGCAGTCCGTGCTCGAGATCGCGACACCGGTCTGCCGAAGCGCGGCCGAGGTCGACGAGGAGCTCCGGAAGCTGCGCGCGTACGTCACCGGCATCGCGCGTGAACAGGGAATGCGCGTCGGCTCGGCCGGCACGCACCCGTTCAGCCTCTTCGAGCGTCAGCGGATCACCGCGCGCGACCGCTACCGCCACCTGGTCGACCAGCTCCAGTACGTCGCCCGCCGCGAGCTGATCTTCGGCCTCCACATCCACGTCGCGGTCGACGATCCCGAGCGGGCGATTCAGATCGTCAACGGCCTGCTCGCCCACCTGCCCGCCTTTCTCGCGCTCTCCGCCAGCTCGCCGTTCTGGCGCGGCGAGCCGACCGGCCTTGCCTCCAGCCGCCAGATGGTGTTCGCGGCCTTCCCCCGATCCGGCCCGCCGCCGCGCTTCAAGGACTACGCCGACTACGCCGAGGTCGTCGGCCAGCTCGAGAAGACCGGCTGCATCGCGGACTACACGCACATCTGGTGGGACATCCGCCTGCACCCGCGCTTCGGCACCGTCGAGATCCGCGTCTGCGACGCCGTCACGCGGGTCGAGGACGCGGTCGCGCTCGCGGCCTT
>Ga0307312_10000416_pt1 | contig 19797 bp, 17 predicted proteins | sample ER_DNA_202_FD_194489 | JGI IMG/M metagenome (GOLD analysis project Ga0307312, IMG submission 194489) | Bulk soil microbial communities from the East River watershed near Crested Butte, Colorado, United States - ER_DNA_202 | ecosystem: Environmental > Terrestrial > Soil > Floodplain | place... | reverse complement strand
GCGCCGCATCGGTCGGCCCCTCCTAAAGGCCGACCGCCCATGAATCACTCAATTGCTGATTTGGGAATCCCCTAACTGAAGACAGGCCCTAATTGCCGGAAGCAAAATCCTTGCTCGACCGCTAAGGCCGCCTCAGTTGGCGGCCTCTTTCTTCTCCCTCACATCGCCGATAACAGCTTGTCGCCGCAATAATTGGCGTAGAATTTTCCGCCGCATTGGCGGCGGATCGCCGCGCAGCGCGCGGCTGGGGAGGCATTTTTCGCCACGCTGAACGCGCAGCTCAGGCCGTCGGCGCTGCGGCCCGTCTTGGTGCCTGCGGCAAATGCCGCGCTGGTGGCGCTGATGCAGAACACCAGGAGTGCGGCGGCGATAATCTCGATGGTCAATCTCATGGCCCGCTCCTTCCCATTTGATATCGCGACATCGTGTTTTGCGGCTTTGGCCCGACTATATCACCAGGGCGGCGCGCGCACAGATCGGTGAACCGGCCCGGTCCTTGCTTAAAATTGATGCATGCACTGCACAAACGAAACCTGCCGCGGGTTCCGAACAGGACATAACGCAGGTATGATTCGCCGGGACTCACACTTCTGGGATCAAGGATTTGCCCGACCAGTCGTTCCAGGGAAATTATCCGGCGCTCGGCCAGCCCATCGACGAATTGGCGCTGGCCGAGATCAAGGGCGCGATCCTCGCCAAGCTCCGGCTTGCCATCGGCAAGGACACCGGGATGGCGACCCGCCACGACTGGTACAAGGCGGCGGCGCTGGCGCTGCGCGACCGCATCGTGCATCACTGGCTGACAACCGAAAAGCTGAGCTACGACGCCGGCGCCAAGCGGGTCTATTACCTCAGCCTGGAATTCCTGATCGGCCGCCTGTTCACCGATGCGCTGAACAATATGGGGCTGTTGCCGGTGTTCGAGGCTGCGCTCGGCGATCTCGGCGTCAGCCTCGCAGAGTTGCGCAAATGCGAGCCGGATGCGGCGCTCGGCAATGGCGGCCTGGGACGGCTTGCGGCCTGCTTCATGGAGAGCATGGCGACGCTGGCCATTCCCGCCATCGGCTACGGCATCCGTTACGATTTCGGCCTGTTCCGCCAGATCATCGCGCAGGGCTGGCAGCAGGAATATCCCGACGAATGGCTGAGCTTCGGCAACCCCTGGGAATTCCAGCGGCCGGAGGTGGTCTATCACGTGCATTTCGGCGGCGGCGTCGAACACGTCGAAACCAAGGGACGCGAGCGCGCCATCTGGCATCCGGCGGAAACGGTGCAAGCTGTCGCCTACGACACCCCGATCGTGGGTTGGCGCGGCCAGCACGTCAACGCGTTGCGGCTGTGGTCGGCGCGCTCGCCGGACCCGCTCAAGCTCGACGTCTTCAACACCGGCGACTATCTCGGCGCCAGCGCCGAGGAGGCGCGCGCCGAATCGATCTGCAAGTTCCTGTATCCGAATGACGAGAGCCCGGCGGGCCGCGAGCTGCGGCTGCGTCAGGAATACTTCTTCGTCTCTGCTTCCCTGCAGGATCTGGTCAAGCGCCATCTCGCCGCCGACGGACAGTTGCGCAACCTGGCATCGAAGGCCGCGGTGCAGCTGAACGACACCCATCCCAGTCTCGCCGTCACCGAGCTGATGCGCATTCTGGTGGATCTGCACAACTTTCCCTGGGAAGAGGCGTGGAAGATCACGGTCGACACGCTGTCCTACACCAACCATACGCTGCTGCCCGAAGCGCTCGAAACCTGGCCGCTCGAGCTGTTCGAACGCCTGCTGCCGCGGCATCTCGAGATCATCTATCGCATCAATGTCGCGCATCTGGCGCTGGCGGAAGTGCGCTGTCCCGGCGATGTCGAGTTCAAGGCCTCGGTATCCCTGATCGACGAGAAGTCCGGGCGCCGGGTACGGATGGGGCAACTGGCGTTCGTTGGATCCCACCGCATCAACGGCGTCTCGGCGATGCATTCCGACCTGATGAAGGAGACCGTGTTCCACGATCTCAATCATCTCTATCCCGGACGCATCACCAACAAGACCAACGGCATCACCTTCCGCCGCTGGCTGATGCTGGCCAATCCAAAATTGACCGATCTGCTGCGCGAGACCTGCGGCGAAGCCGTGCTCGACGATCCAACCAAGCTGCAACTTCTCGAAGCCCGCGCCAGCGACAGCGCGTTCCAGCAGCAATTTCGCTCGGTCAAGCATCACAACAAGGTCGCGCTGGCGCGGCTGATCGGCGAACGCCTCAACGTCAAGGTCGATCCGACTGCGCTGTTCGACGTCCAGATCAAGCGCATCCACGAATACAAGCGGCAGCTGCTCAACATCCTTGAAACGGTCGCGCTGTACCAGGCGATGAAGGACGATCCGCAGCGCGACTGGGTGCCGCGCGTAAAGATCTTCGCCGGCAAGGCGGCGGCGAGCTATCGCTACGCCAAGCTGATCATCAAGCTCATCAACGACGTCGCCGAAATCGTCAACAACGATCCGGCGATCGGCGAACGCCTGAAGGTCGCCTTCCTCGCCGACTACAATGTCAGCCTCGCCGAGGTGATCATTCCCGCCGCCGATCTCTCCGAGCAGATTTCGACCGCGGGCATGGAAGCCTCCGGCACCGGCAACATGAAGCTCGCGCTGAACGGCGCGCTGACCATCGGCACGCTCGACGGCGCCAATATCGAAATCCGCGATCATGTCGGCGCCGAAAACATTGCGATCTTCGGCATGGAGGCGATGGACGTGGTGGTGCGGCGCAAGCAGGGACTGGATGCGACCGACGTGATCCGGCGATCGCCGCGCCTTTCGCGGGCGATCAACGCGATCGGGAGCGGCGAATTCTCGCCCGGCGATCCCGGGCGGTTTGAGTCGATCGCGCACGCGCTGCGCCATCTCGACCATTACATGGTCAGCGCGGATTTCGACGCTTATTTCGAAGCCCAGCGCGGCATCGACGCGCGCTGGCAGGTGGTGCCAGCGTGGACGCGGGCTTCTATCCTCAACGTCGCGCGGATGCCGTGGTTCTCTTCCGACCGCACCATCCGCGAATATGCCCAGGATATCTGGAATGTGCCGGTACGCGGGACTTTGCCGCGCGCCTTGCAAGGGGCGGGCGCGCAACGCGGCGGCACCCGTTAAATTTCGGCGAGCGAAAATCCATTACCTCTGGCGTCATTGAAAGCGGCAGAATTGCCGCGATACTGCGAACAAGAGAGCCAGAGCGTCATTGCGAGGAGCGGAGCGACGAAACAATCCAGACTTGCTTCGTTGCTTCTGGATTGCTTCGCGGAGCCTGTCACCGGGCGCGCATTCGCGCGACCCGCTGGCTCGCAATGACGGAAAGTCCGAAAATGCTCACCAAGACCCAGCACCTTTTCGACGATGCCACGCGGGTTAGCGCCGGCGACAGCCGCTGGCGAGGGCAGACCAGCGACGACTACTGGGCCTTCGTCGGCCCGTTCGGCGGAGCGACGGCCGCCACCATCCTGCGGGCGCTGATCGATCACCCGCAGCGTGCCGGCGATCCGCTTGCGCTGACCGTCAATTTTTGCGCGCCGATCGCGCAAGGCGCCTTCGATCTCGATGTTCGCCTGGTCAAGGCCAACAGGTCGACGCAGCACTGGTCGGTCGAGCTGTCGCAGGATGGCGCCGAGGTTGCGACGCTTGCCACCGCCGTGTTTGCTGAACCCCGTCCGTCGTGGTCGCATCAGCAGGCCCAATTTCCGCAGGCGAAGCCGTTCGAGCAGATCCCGCCCTATCCGAAGGTCGCGGCGCCTTGGGTCAAGCAATATGATTTTCGTTTTGTCGAGGGAGATCCGGATTTCAGCGGCGCCGCTCAAGGTGCGACGGCAAACGCCTTCTCAAAATTATGGATCGGCGACCGCATTCCGCGAAAGATCGACATGCTGTCGCTGATGGCGATGTCGGATGCGTTCTTCGGCCGCGTGTTTCATGCGAGGCGCGAATTGGTGCCGTTCGGCACGGTGTCGCTGACGACCTATTTTCACGCCGACACGGAAGATCTTGCAACCGAGGATATCAGCCGCGTTCTGGCCGTGGCCGATGCCAGGATTTTTCACAAGAGTTTTGGCGACCAGACCGGCGAACTCTGGTCGCCGAAGGGGCGCCTGCTCGCGACCACGCATCAGATTGCGTATTTCAAGGCGTGAGCTGAGCAACCGAACATTCCGTCATTCCGGGGCGCGAGTAAAACGAGCGAACCCGGAATCCAGAAGTTATTGCATCGAGATTCCGGGTCCGCGCTGGCGCGCGCCCCGGAATGACATTGCTATTATTCTGCCGCGAGCTTGACTTCCGGCGCGGCGGCGCGGACGTCGGCGTCGACCTGCGCTTCGAACTTGGCGAAATTCTTCTGGAACATGCCAACCAGCGCGCGCGCGGTCTTGTCGAACTCGACCTTGTCGGCCCAGGTCTTGATCGGATCGAGGATATGCGGCTCGACGCCGGGCAACGAGGTCGGCACCGCGAAGCCGAAATATTTGTCGGTGCGGAAATCGGCGTTGCGCAACGAGCCGTTCAGCGCGGCCGTCAATAGCGCCCGCGTCACCTTGATCGGCATGCGGCGGCCGGTGCCGTATTTGCCGCCGGTCCAGCCGGTGTTGACAAGCCAGCAATCGACGCCGTGCCTGGCGATCAGGTCGCGCAGCAGATTGCCGTACACCGAAGGGTCGCGCGGCAGGAATGGCGAGCCGAAGCAGGTCGAGAATTCCGGCTGCGGCTCCTTGCCCAGGCCGCGCTCGGTGCCCGCCACCTTCGCGGTGTAGCCGGACAGGAAGTGGTACATCGCCTGCGCCGGCGTCAATTTCGCGATCGGCGGTATCACGCCGAATGCATCCGCCGCCAGCATCACCAGGTTCTTCGGATGTGGCGCGCGGCCGCTGCGCGAGGCGTTGGGGATGAATTCGAGCGGATAGGCCGAGCGGGTGTTTTCGGTTTTCGAGCCGTCGTCGAAATCCGGTTCACGGGTGTTTTCGTCGAGCACCACATTTTCCAGCACCGCGCCGAAGCGCCTGCTGGCGGCATAAATCTCGGGCTCGGCTTCTTTCGACAGCTTGATGCATTTGGCGTAGCAGCCGCCTTCGAAATTGAAGACGCCGTCCGGGCCCCAGCCGTGCTCGTCGTCGCCGATCAGCGTGCGGGCCGGGTCGGCCGAGAGCGTGGTTTTGCCGGTGCCGGACAGGCCGAAGAACACCGCGGTGTCGCCGTCGGCTCCGACATTGGCCGAGCAATGCATCGGCATCACGCCCTTTTCAGGCAGGTAGTAATTCAGCGTGGTGAAAACCGACTTTTTCATCTCGCCGGCATAATAAGACCCGCCGATCAGGACGATCTTGCGGGCGAAATCGAGCGCGACCACGTTCTCCGAACGCACGCCGTGGCGTTTGGGATCGGCCTTGAAGCTTGGCAGATCGACGACGGTCAGTTCGGGCACGAAGTTCTCAAGCTCCGACGTCTCCGGGCGGATCAACAATGTGCGGATGAACAACGAATGCCAGGCGAGCTCGGTATAGACACGGGTCTTGATTCGAAAACTCGGATCGGCGCCGCCATAGAGATCCTGCGCGAACAGCCTCATGCCTTCGGCATGCCTGAGAAAGTCGGTGTAGAGCGCCTCGAACTGTTCTGAGGTGATCGACTGGTTGCCGGCCCACCACATGTTCTTGTCGGTCAAGGCGTCGCGAACGGTGAATTTGTCTTTGGGACTGCGGCCTGTGAACACGCCGGTATCCGCGCACAACGCGCCATCGGCGGAAAGCACGGCTTCGCCGGCGCTTAAGGAGTGCTGATAGAGTTGCGGCGCGCCAAAATTCCAGTTCACGCCCTTGAGTTTTTTGAAGCCGAATTTGTCGGCGCCGAAGGCACCGTTATGCACGCCCGTCTCTTGCACGGAAGACTCCTCCTAGAACCCGCGTATCTCCAGCGCGAACGCCGCCCAACGCGCCTCTGTCGCGGTGACCTTCAATATAGCCTTCCGGCCTCGGCCCGGCGACCTATTACTTATGAACGCCGGGCTTGCCAAGCCGATCCCGCCATAATTGGTTTATTCCAAGGCGGTTATTGCAGCTCAAGCGCTTGCTGCAGCGCGAGCTTGATCGGCGAGCTCCTTCAGCGTCTGCCGCAGCGCAGCGGGAGTGACAATCCGCCGCGGAAAATCCAGCCGCAGCGTTCTGGTGCCGGCCTGCATGTCCATGCCATCCGGATCACAGCCGGCGCAGCGCCAGTTCGCTGCTTCTGCGCCGAGCAGCTTGGTTGCATAGAGGTTCATCGCGTCGCGATGATCTGCGTTCATGTGATCGATAGCGCCCTGTTCGGCCTCCAGCAGCGCTCCCGCATCGGAAATATCGGTCAAAAACCGCTCCGGCTTCAGGTCCACAATCCGCCCGAAACCGCCCACCAAATGAGCGCCAGACGGCCGGATCCTGAAAAAGTAGAAATCGTCAAAATTTACAAAGGCTTCCGCGGAGGGATGGGCGTTGAGGTAGCGCCGGCGCAAAATCGGCAGATCGTCGGCGCCGGCCTGCTCGGCCCGACCCGACAACATGATCCGCGACCCTTCCAGCGGGTCGCCCTCGGCGCGCTCGTCCAGCATCAGCGAGACTCTGGAATCGGCGAGGATGTTTTTTGTGTGCACCGCCAGGCGCGAAATCAGCAGAATAGGTGAGCCGTCGGCGTGACTTGCGACGTTGACCAGCGAGCAATAGGGATCCCCGCTGCCGGCCATCAGGGTCGCCAAAGGCCCTTGCCGGCTGCGCCGTAGCAGCGACCGGGTCAGCCTGGCGGCGTCGAAGTCAACGGTGGGCTGCATAGGTCATATCCGTACATCTCATTGCAAAATTAAGGCTTTTCCCGGCCCGGCCGATCCTTTATATAGGGCCCGAACCCATGGTTCGCTCAGAGGTCTCGGGAACTCGGTCACACTTCAGCCCAGCTTGCATTGCTCGTTGACCGGGCTCAAAGCCCACTTATGCGGCGCATCGCTGGATTGCCCGCCGTTTCAGCCATCTAGTATCTGAAAGCAGGCTCATGCCCACAATCGCCTTGGTCGACGACGACCGAAACATTCTGACTTCCGTCTCGATTGCGCTCGAAGCCGAAGGCTATCGCATCATGACCTACACCGACGGCGCTTCCGCGCTCGACGGCTTCCGCACCAGTCCGCCGGACCTTGCGATCCTCGACATCAAGATGCCGCGCATGGACGGCATGGAGACGCTGCGGCGGCTGCGGCAGAAGTCCGATCTGCCGGTGATCTTTCTCACCTCCAAGGACGAGGAAATCGACGAATTGTTCGGCCTCAAAATGGGCGCCGACGATTTCATCCGCAAGCCGTTCTCGCAACGCCTCCTGGTCGAGCGCGTGAAGGCCGTGCTGCGCCGCGCGGCGCCGAAGGATCCGACCGCCGTGCCGAAAGAAACCGATGCCAAGGCGCTGGACCGCGGGCTGTTGCGCATGGATCCTGAGCGTCACACCTGCACCTGGAAGAACGAGCCGGTGACATTGACGGTGACGGAGTTTCTGATCCTGCAGGCGCTGGCGACGCGCCCAGGCGTCGTGAAAAGCCGCAATGCACTGATGGACGCCGCCTATGACGATCAGGTCTATGTCGACGATCGCACCATCGACAGCCACATCAAGCGGCTGCGCAAGAAGTTCAAGGTCGTGGACGACGACTTCGAGATGATCGAAACCCTGTACGGTGTGGGCTACCGCTTCAAGGAAACCTGATTTGCGACCCGCGCGTGGCTTGTTAACTGACGCCACGGCGCATCTCGGGTAGGATGCGAAGGCTATGCGGATCCTAAAGATGCAATCGAAACAACCGGCAGTTTTGGCCATTGCTTGATCGAACGCAGCCTGATCCAGGCCTGAACGCCGAGGGCGCCTCGCCGGCCCTGGTTCTGGATAACGTTGCCATCGACGCTCCGCCGGCACAGGGCTGGCAGCGGCCGCTCGGCTGGCTGCGCCGGGCCGGCCAGTTCTTTTTCGCGCTCAGCTTCTCCAGCCTCACCCGCCGCATCGTTTCGCTCAATCTCGCGGGCCTGGTCGCGCTGGTCGCGAGCATCCTCTATCTCTCGCAATTCCGCGCCGGCCTGATCGACGCACGGGCACAAAGCCTGCTGGTGCAGGCCGAGATCATCGCCGGAGCGATCGCCGCTTCCGCCACCGTCGAGACCAACACCATCACCATCGATCCCGACCGGCTGCTCGATCTGAAGCCCGGTGAAACCTACGGGGCTCCGGACGAATATTCGGGGCTGGATTTTCCGATCAATCCGGAGCGCGTCGCGCCGGTGTTGCGGCGGCTGATTTCGCCGACCAAGACCCGCGCCCGCATTTTCGACCGTGACGGGGGGCTGATTCTCGACAGCCGCAATCTCTACGGCCGTGGCGACGTGCTGCGCTTTGAGCTGCCGCCGCCGTCGGTCGAGAAACCGGGCATCGCTGAGCGGGCGATGATCGGAATCCGCACCTGGCTCAACCGCGGCGACCTTCCGCTCTATCGCGAGCTCGGACCCGAAAACGGTAGCGGCTACAAGGAGGTCGCGGACGCGATGAAGGGCCAGAAGCGCAGCATGGTGCGCGTCAACGACCGGGGCGAGGTGATCGTCTCGGTCGCCGTGCCGGTGCAACGCTTCCGCGCGGTGCATGGCGCGCTGATGCTGTCGACCCAGGGCGACGACATCGACCAGATGGTGACCGCCGAACGCCTCGCGATCCTGAAAGTCGGCGGCGTCGCTTCCGCGGTGATGATCGTGCTGTCGCTATTGCTGGCGAGCACCATCGCCGGCCCGGTGCGCCGGCTCGCCGACAGCGCCGAGCGCGTCCGTCGCCGCATCCGGACCCGCATCGAGATTCCCGATTTCACCCGCCGCCGCGACGAGATCGGGCATCTCTCCGGCGCGCTGCGCGACATGACGGATGCACTCTATAACCGGATCGAGGCGATCGAGATGTTCGCGGCAGATGTCGCCCATGAATTGAAGAATCCGCTGACGTCGCTGCGGTCCGCGGTCGAAACGCTCCCCTTGGCGCGGAGCGAGAACAGCCGCTCGCGGCTGCTGGCGGTGATCGAGCATGACGTCAAACGGCTCGATCGGCTGATCTCCGACATTTCCGATGCCAGCCGGCTCGATGCCGAACTGCAGCGGCAGGACCTGGCGCCGGTCGATTTCCGCCGCCTGCTCACTACCCTGACTTCGGTGGCCAACGAAACCCGGCTCGGCCACGACGTCGCCGTCGAAGTCCGCTTCGAAGGCCGAGGCTCCACAGACACTTTCTCGGTGCCGGGCCACGATTCGCGGCTTGGACAGGTGATCTCCAACCTACTGGTCAACGCCCAGTCGTTCTCCCAACCTGGCGGCAAGGTGCGGATCGTGTGCCGCCGCCTGAAATCGGAAATCGAAATCGTTATCGACGATAATGGACCGGGAATTCGCGAGGACGCGCTGGAGCGAATCTTCGAGCGCTTCTACACCGACCGGCCGCATCAGGGGTTCGGGCAGAATTCCGGACTGGGGCTGTCGATCTCGAAGCAGATCATCGAAGCCCATGGCGGGCGCATCTGGGCTGAGAATCGTCCCGGTCCGCTCAATGGCGATGGCGAAGCGACGATTGCAGGAGCGCGTTTCGTGGTCAGGCTGCCCGCGCCATGACTACCGCAAGCGCTAGCGTCCACGCTTCCGCAGTGCTGGTGGAAAATCGCGCCGTGCTGATCCGAGGCCCCTCAGGTGCCGGCAAATCGCATCTCGCGTTCGATCTCATCCTGGCCGGGCGCGCGGGCCAACTACCGTCGGCCGTGCTGGTCGGAGATGATCGTGTCCATCTTGAAGCCAGCAATGGGCGACTCGTGGTCCGGCCGGCGCGCGAGCTGACCGGGCTGATCGAAATTCGCGGTCTCGGCATCCAACGCTGCGACTTCGCCGAGGAAGCCATCGTCGGCCTCGTCGTCGATCTGTCCGCCCCCGATGCGGCGCGCCTGCCCCAGCCTGAAGCGCTCCGGACGCTTATCTACGGTGTTGAAATACCGCGAATTCCCGTCGGGGCCGGCTATGCGGCACTTCCTCTGGTGCTGGCCGCACTGATCATGACCGAAAGTTCAGCTCTTACTCAACCCACGGCTGATTGCTCGAAGGGATTTGGTAACCATATAAGTCCCACTATCGCGACCGAATAGACCGGCGCAGGCTCCCCCTCCGTACCACTAATTTCCGGGAGAATCGCAAAGATCCCCTCTTGCGCGGGGGCTCTGGATGGTCAAAGTGGCGCGTTCGTGCGGTGCACCAAAAAGCACCCGCGAGGAGTTTCCGATGATTGGTCTAGTACTTGTGACCCATGGGCGCCTTGCCGACGAGTTCAAGGCGGCGCTCGAACATGTTATGGGTCCGCAAAAACAAATCGAAGCGGTCACGATCGGTGCCGAGGACGATTCTGATTTGTGTCGAAGTGACATCATCGAGGCGGTCAACCGTGTCGACTCCGGCGACGGCGTCGCCATCCTCACCGACATGTTCGGCGGCACACCGTCCAATCTCGCAATCTCCTGCATGAGTCGCCCAAAAGTGGAAGTGCTCGCCGGAATCAACCTTCCCATGCTGGTCAAGCTCGCCAAGGTTCGCGAGGAGCGGTCGCTCCCCGACGCCATCGCGATGGCTCAAGAGGCCGGCCGCAAATACGTCACCATTGCCAGCCGGGTTCTCGCCGGCAAATGAGCGACGACGCTGCGTCGCCGGAACCCGATGCCGGGCCTGGTATCCCGCAGGGTGCGGTGTCTCGCGAACTTCCCATCATCAACAAACGCGGTTTGCACGCGCGCGCTTCCGCAAAATTCGTTCAGATGGTCGAGCGCTTCGATGCCGAGGTCTGGGTGACGCGCGGCAGCGAGACCGTCGGCGGCACCTCGATCATGGGATTGATGATGCTGTCCGCAGGGCCCGGCACATCGATCGTGGTGTCCGCAGTCGGCCCGGAGGCGCAAGCCGCCATCGATGCGATCACTGACCTCGTCGCCAGCAAGTTCAACGAAGAAGGCACGTGATTGCTTAAGATCGGCGCGCTGTTCTCGCCGCAGCCCTCGCCCCGTTTTTCGGGGTGAGGTGAACCAAATCATTTCGCCGGCGGCACGATATAAATCTTCCAGCTGATTGCCGGACCGGGGTGGCCGTGGAAGAAGCGCTGCGTGGTGATGGCAAGCCGCTCGGCGTCCTTGCCATTCTCCCTCATCCAGGCCTCGCAGACCGGCAGCCGCCCGTCCGTGGTATCGCAGATGCCGATGAACCCGAGCCGCCTGGCCTCCTCGAGCGAGGTCAGCCCCGACGACCAGAGCTCGCCCGGCGTGAACGGCGCCGGATGATCCGGACTGTAGAATGTCATCGGCTCGCCGACCTCCGTGGTGCCGGCGACGACGGCCCATCGCGTGTTGAAACGCGTATGCCAGGCATGGGTCAGCTCGCGGGCGAGCTCAGAGCGCGCGCCATAGGTCGCGGCTCCGTTTGGATTAACCGACATCTCTTCCGCGGCGATGTAAGGCGAGGCGGCCAGCGCCGCGAGCGTAATGACGAGCCAGATCGCGAAAATATGAAACAGCGCGATCCTCTGAATTCGCAGTGAGGGAATCGCCACCAGCGCCAGCGGGGTCAAGAAGAACAGCGAAATTCCCCAATCGGTCTTCATATAGACCGTGAAAATCAAGCCGCCGAGCGGCGGACCGATCGCGACCACGATCTGGATGATCCAGATATTGAGCGCCTGCGATGCATTCACGGACCGATTTTCGCCGCGCGACCATGCCTGCGCAAACCAAGCCGACGGTTGCCGCGGCAAGGTCGCCCACCGTGACGGCCAAGCCAGCGCAATCGCCGCCAGCGCCACCGGTGCCGCGAGCAGCGCGAGATTGTGGCCGATGTAGCCGAGCACAAGCTGAACGCTTTGAGCGCGGCTCGACAGGCCGTAGACATCGCCGGCGTAGGTCAGCGGCGCGAAGTCCACTTCCTTCAGCCAGGCCAGATGTGGAATCATGGCAATCACGAGCGTAGCAATCGCGACCCACGGCGCCGGCGAGCGCAGGAATTTCAGCCGGTCGGGATGAATCAGCGCGGCGAGACCGATGGCACCGATCATGGTCAGCACCCAGTATTTTGTCATCAGCGCCAGCGCACCGGCGAGGCCGAGCCACAGGCCCGATTTCACGCTGCGTTTCTCGAACGCGTTCAAATAGGCCAGCACCACAAGCGGCAGCGTCACGAGCTGCAGCAAATCCGGATTGTACTTGAACCCCTTGAAATTGAAGATCGGATAGAGCGCGAGCATCACCACGACAAAGAACGCGCGGCGGCGATCGACGACACGCAAGCTGATCAGCCAGCAGATCACGAGGCCACAGCCGAGCGTCGCCATCGCTAGCGCGTAAGTTGCCCAGTCGGCGACCGGAAAAATCCGAAACCAGAGGCCCGCGACCCAACCCGCCAGCGGCGGATGCTTGCCGTAGCCGAGCTGGAACTTCTGGCCCCAGGCGAAAGCTTCCGCGACATCCATATGGACGTCCTGCGCAGCCTTGAGATTGATCAGGATGAAGGTCCACAGCACGGCATGCGCGACGGCAAAGCCGATCACCAGCCACAGGCTCGCTTTCGGATCGCTGGCGCATGCCGCAAGCCACGCCGCGAGCCGCCGGATCGACGGCCTGCGGCGTGCACGCGAGCTTGCAGCCAAGAACGATGCAGTTGACATGCGCCCTGCGTAGCGCGTTTTCGACATAAGTGGAATCAGCTTGGCGTGAGGAAGCCCCTTTAAAATGCTGCGTTAAGGTTGCCGCATCGGGATGCGAGTGCTATCTCGCGCCCATGACATCCATCCCTGTTTCCAACATCCGCAACTTCGCCATTGTTGCGCATATCGACCATGGCAAATCGACGCTGGCCGACCGTCTGATCCAGACCACCGGCGGATTGGCGGCGCGCGAGATGAAGGAACAGGTGCTCGATTCCATGGATATAGAGCGCGAGCGCGGCATCACCATCAAGGCGCAGACCGTGCGGCTGACCTATCCGGCCAAGGACGGCAAGACCTACATTCTCAATCTGATCGACACCCCCGGCCATGTCGACTTCGCCTACGAGGTGTCGCGGTCGCTGGCGGCTTGCGAGGGTTCGCTGCTGGTCGTCGACGCCAGCCAGGGTGTCGAGGCCCAGACATTGGCAAATGTCTACCACGCGCTTGATGCCGGCCACGAGATCGTGCCGGTGCTGAACAAGATCGACCTGCCGGCGGCGGAACCGGACCAGGTTAAGCGGCAGATCGAGGACGTGATCGGCCTCGATGCCTCCGATGCGTTGATGATTTCCGCAAAGACCGGTCTCGGCATCGACGACGTGCTTGAAGCCATCGTGCACCGACTGCCGCCGCCCAAGGGCGACCCTGACGCCTCGCTGAAGGCGCTTCTGGTCGACAGCTGGTACGACGTCTATCTCGGCGTCGTGGTGCTGGTGCGCATTGTCGATGGCGTGATGAAAAAGGGCCAACGCATCCGGATGATGGGCACCAACGCCGCTTACGACGTCGAGCGTGTCGGCTTCTTCACCCCGAAGATGCAGCAGAGCGATGAACTCGGCCCGGGCGAGATCGGCTTCATCACCGCGGCGATCAAGGAAGTGGCAGACACCAGAGTGGGCGACACCATCACCGACGACCGCAAGCCGGTGACCGATATGCTGCCGGGATTCAAGCCGGCGATTCCCGTGGTGTTCTGCGGCCTGTTTCCGGTCGATGCCAACGATTTCGAAAGCCTGCGCGCGGCGATGGGCAAGCTGCGGTTGAACGACGCCAGCTTCTCGTTCGAGATGGAAACCTCCGCCGCGTTGGGCTTCGGCTTTCGCTGCGGCTTCCTCGGGCTGCTGCATCTCGAGATCATTCAGGAGCGGCTGCAGCGCGAATTCGACCTCAATTTGATCGCGACCGCGCCGTCGGTGATCTACAAGATGCACTTGACCGAAGGGCAGGTGATCGAGATTCACAATCCGATCGATATGCCCGACGTGGTGAAGATCGCCGAGATCGAGGAGCCGTGGATCGAGGCCACCATCCTCACGCCCGACGAATATCTCGGCAGCGTCTTGAAACTGTGCCAGGACCGCCGCGGCGCGCAGAAGGAGCTCACCTACGTGGGCAATCGCGCCATGGTGAAATACGAGCTGCCGCTCAACGAGGTGGTGTTCGATTTCTACGACCGGCTGAAATCCGTGTCCAAAGGCTATGCCTCGTTCGACTATCATCTCACCGACTACAAGCAGGCCGATCTCGTCAAGATGCAGATCCTCGTCAACAACGAACCGGTGGATGCGCTGTCGATGCTGGTGCACCGCCAGCGCGCCGAGGGCCGCGGCCGCGCCATGGTCGAGAAGATGAAGGAACTGATCCCGCCGCACATGTTCCAGATCCCGATCCAGGCGGCGATCGGCGGCAAGGTGATCGCGCGCGAAACCGTACGCGCGCTGCGCAAGGACGTCACCGCGAAGTGCTACGGCGGCGACATCACGCGCAAAAGAAAACTTCTGGAGAAGCAGAAGGAAGGCAAGAAGAAGATGCGGCAGTTCGGCAAGGTCGACATCCCGCAGGAAGCCTTTATCGCCGCGCTGAAGGTGGATAGTTGAGGGTATTGCCACTGTCATTCCGGGATGCGCGAAGCGCAGACCCGGAATGGCGAGATTCCGGGTTCGCTCGTTTCACTCGCGCCCCGGAATGACGGTGCACGTACGAACCGTTTGAGTTTTTCTGCGTAACATGTTACGTTTCGATCATGGCCAGTACGCCTAAAAAGGCAAAACCCCGCACCCCGCAGCAGCGCATGGCGTCGCGCCGCGAGCGGCTGCGTGCGCAGGGGCTGCGTCCGGTCCAGCACTGGGTGCCCGATTTGCGCGATCCCAAGGTACTTGCGGAGATCCGCCGTGAGATAAAGCTAATGGCGCAGCATCCGGAAAATGACGCGATCGATGATTGGATCGAGTCAGTCTACGATTGGGAATCGTGGAAATAACACGAGGCGATGTCGTGCTCATGGTCGTCCCAAGCGATCTCGGGAGGCCGCGGCCTGGCATCGTCGTTCAAGGCGACAAATTCAACGCCGGCCTTTCGACAATCTTCGTCTGTCCGGTCTCTTCGGACCTACAGGACGGACTTTCGCTCCGACCGCTGATCGAAGTTGCACCCGAAAACGGTCTTCACCTCCGGTCGCAAATCATGACAGACAAACTAGTCGCGGTCCGCCGCGGCCGCATTCGGCGGGTTATTGGCCGCATCGACGCGGAAACGTCCGAACGACTGGACCGCGCGCTCCTTCTGGTCCTCGGCCTTGCGCGGTGACGGAGCCGCGCTCCGCATCCGCGCCCCTCCCATGCCCCCCATCTTGATCCGCCGCCGCGAATAGACCACCATTGCGCCTTCGCCAATCAGAACCCAAAAAGGGCGAGGAAACGCAATGAACAAGCCTGCCGGTTTCGGACTGATCGAGCGCGCGCGCGCGCTGGCGCCGCTGATCGGGCGGGAGGCCGATGAGATCGAGCGGACGCGACGTCTCACCCCGCCGGTGGTTTCCGCCCTGATCGAGAACGGGCTTTATCGGGTGCTTTTGCCGCAAAGCGTCGGTGGCGCCGAGGCGCCGCCCGAAGTCTTCATGCAGATGCTGGAGGAGGTGGCGAAGGCCGACGCCTCTACGGCGTGGTGCCTTGGCCAATGCACCGTCTGCGCCATGACGGCGGCCTATCTCGATCCCGAGGCGGCGCGCGAGATTTTTGCCGCCCCAACCGGCATCCTTGCCTGGGGCTCGATCGCTCATGAAGTGCAGGTCGTTCCCGGCGGTTATCGTGCCACCGCGCGCTGGGACTTCGCCAGCGGCTGCCGTCAGGCGAGCTGGCTCGGCGCGCATGTCCAGATCGTGGAGGCCGACGGCACCAGGCGGCGCAAGCCCGACGGGGCACCGGAGGTGCGGACGATCCTGTTTCCGGTGGAGAGCGCCACGCTACACGACGTCTGGGACGTGATCGGCCTCAACGGCACCGGCACGGATTCTTACTCGGTCGATAATCTGTTCATCCCGGAAAAATTTGCGGTGTTGCGAGACGATCCGACAGCTCTGCGTGAAAAGGGGCGGCTTTATCGGATCACCACCTACACCATGTTCGGACTGGGCTTTGCCGCGGTCTCGCTCGGCGTCGCGCGCGCCACGCTCGATGCGGCCATCGATCTGGCGCGCGGCAAGGCGTCGGTCGGTCTCAAGGCGATGCGCGAGAATAATGCCGTTCAGGGCGCGATCGGCCGCATCGAAGGCAATTTGCGCGCGGCGCGCGCCTATCTCTATGCGACAGCCAATGAGGCGTGGCGCGATTTGACGCAGACCGGGAATCTCAGCGAAGCGCACCGGATAGCGCTTCGCCTCGCGTCGACCTGGACGATTCACCAGGCGGCCTCTGTGGTCGATTCCGCCTATCACATGGCGGGCGCCACCGCCGTATTCCGCGCCAACAAGTTCGAACGCCGGTTTCGCGACATGCACGCGATCGCGCAACAGGTCCAGGCCCGCAACAACCATTACGAAGACGTCGGCAAGGCGATCCTGGGCAACAGCTCGGAGCCACCGGCAAAGGACACCTGAAGCCATTCGCTGCCGCAGCGACATCGGCAACATTTTACCTCAGTGTTAACTACTTTCTGGGACTCTCCGAACTCTTCCCCTCGTGGAGCTTCGGCATCCCTCATGTTCAAACTTCGATCGATCGCGGCTCGCCTGATCCTGGCCATCACGCTGACCGCTGCAGTGGCCTGCGGCGTCCTCGGGACCTTTTCGATCATTCAGCAGCGCTCGTTGACGCGGCTCGCGCTCGACCAGCAGCTCAAGCTGCAATATGACAGCGTGATGGCTGCCCTCGACTATGAGGGGCGCGCGGCCTTAGCCGTCAGTGCCGTCATCGCCAATCTGCCGCCGGTGGCGGAAGCCGTCGCCAAGGGCGACCGCGACGCGCTGATGGCGCTGCTTGGGGGCTCGATGAAGGCGTTGGATGCGCAGGGAATCCCGCTGATCAGTTTCCATACGCCGCCGGCAACTGCCTTCTTCCGTGTTCACGCACCGAAGGTCTTCGGCGAGGACATCTCGGCGCGGCGCAAGACCGTGGTGGAATCGAACACCACCGGCAAGCCGATTGTCGGCGTCGAACCCGGGCGGGAGTTGCTCAGCGTCTTCGCGATGACGCCGATCATGCGCGACGGCAAGAGCCTCGCCGTCGCCGACATCGGCGTCTCCTTCGGCAAGCAATTCGTCGATAGCGCCAAGCAGCGCTTCGGCGTCGATCTGGCCGTGTATCGTTTCGACGGCAAGGTTTTCACGAATATCGCATCGACCCTTGGCGGCAGTGCGGTCGCCACCCCGGACGAACTTAAAAGCGCATTCGACCGCGGCACGCTGCGCCGTGACGCCGCGCTCAACGGCCACCCCGCCGCGCTCTATCTCGGCCAGATCAGGAACTATGCGGGGCAACCGGTCGCGGTGATCGAACTGGTCAAGGACACCACCGAATATGAGGCGGCAGCGGCGAGTTCGCAGCGCCATCTTATGTTCGGCACCGCCGTGATTCTTGGTGGCGCCATCGTGCTGGCGTTCCTGCTCGGCCGCGGTCTGTCCCGCCCGCTGGCCGCGATCACCGCGGTGATGAACCGCCTCTCGAGTGGCGATACCGCGGTGACGATCCCCGGCGGCGCTCGAAAAGACGAACTCGGCACCATGGCCGGGGCGGTCGACGTGTTCCGCCGCAGCATGATCGAGGCGGGCACGATGCGGGAGGCGCAGGAAGCCGCCAAGCAGCAGGCTGAGCTCGAGAAAAAGGCCTTGCAGCGCCAGATGGCCGACCGCTTCGAAGCCGACGTCAAGAGCGTCGTCGCGGCCGTCGCGCAGGCGATCCACGACATGCAGCGCGTGGCCGGCGAGATCATGACCAGCGTCAATGGCACCTCGGAGCGCGCCGCCGCGGCGGCGGCTGCGTCGGAAGAGGCATCGGCCAGTGTCGGCGCGGTCGCCGCCGCTACCGAAGAGCTTGCCTCTACCGTCGCCGAGATCGGCCGTCAGGTCAGCCATTCCAGCGGTGTCGCCGATGCCGCCGTGGGCAAGGCCCTGCAAACCACGGAAATGGTCGGCGGCCTGACCTCTGCCGGCGAAAAGATCGGCGACGTGCTTCGCCTGATCGGCGCGATTGCCAGCCAGACCAATCTGCTGGCGCTCAACGCCACGATCGAAGCGGCGCGTGCCGGAGAAGCCGGCAGGGGGTTTGCGGTGGTCGCATCCGAGGTCAAGGAACTCGCCAGTCAAACCGCAAAAGCGACCGAGGAAATCGCCGGACAGGTCACCGCGATCCAGACCGCCACCGGCGATTGCGTGATCGCGATCGGCGGCATCAGCGATACCATCCGGGAGATCAGCGGCATCGCCACCACCATCGCCGCTGCCATCGAAGAGCAGGATTCGGCAACCCGCGAGATTGCGCGAAGCGTGCAGCAGGCCGCCGCCGGCGCCAGCGAAGTCTCGGCCAACGTCACGGGCGCAAGCCAGGCCGCCGACCAGTCGCGCGGACTGGCCGACAACGTCCTCGTCGCCTCGGGCGAGCTGAGCCAGCACGCCACCACGCTGCTCAAAAGCGTCGATGCCTTCCTGGCCGGCCTGCGCAACGCCGCCTAGCCGGGTATTTACCCTTCGCGTCTGCCGACACCTGGTTTGCCGGAACCCGGCGCGCCGCTACGCGTTGCGAGGTTTGGCAACCCGCAAACGGGAGACGACCATGCCGCGCGGCGATAAATCGAGCTACACCGACAAGCAAAAACGCCAAGCCGAACACATCGAGGAAGGATACGAGCATCGTGGCGTCGGAAGGAAGGAAGCCGAGCGGCGCGCATGGGCAACCGTCAACAAGGAGACCGGCGGCGGCAACAAGAGCGGCTCGGGCCGCGGCGTTCCCGACACCAACGTGTCCTCGAAACGCGGTGGCAGGATCGGCGGACCGCGGGGCGGCAAGGCATCGGCAAGGCGGCCGGCCGCGGCGCGATCGCGCGCCGCAAGGAAGGCGGCCGCAACCCGCAAGCGAAACGCAACCAAAAGGTCGGGAGCACGCAAGACCGCGCGCAGGAAGTAGTCGTTCACGCAGACTGCGCTTTGGCACACAACTCGTCATCGTCGTCCCGGCGAACGCCGGGACGACGGAGATAGATTCGATTTTCAAAACAGCCCTTTCCCTCATGGCCGGGCTTCGTCCCGGCCATCCACGTCTTCATTCTCGCGTATGCCGTAAGACGTGGATGCCCGGGTCAAGCCCGGGCATGACGAGTCAGAAAGCGTCGTTTCCATTTTCAAACAGCAAATTCAAAATACGACTCCGCGATCCCGCGGCGTGATCCGCCCGAGTTGTGCAAGAACCGTTCGCGCCTCGATAAACAGAGGGCGCAGGGAATGCCGGGTGCCCAATGCACCCGCAGCCTCGTGTGCAGTGTGAAGTGAGCACACGAGTGTAGTCACCACAGGTACACCGGAGTAAACCCGGCATTCCCCGCGCAATGGTTTTACGGCTTACTCCGCGCTCTCCCCGGCGACGAATTCGTCTTGTCACCGTCATCCGCGGATTAAGGTTTTGTCCAAAGCCCGGTCGGGCCGACTAGCCTCCGCGAATTTAACACCAGCAACGGGTGCCAGAACCACACGGCTTCACCGTACGCAAAAAGCGCCGATCATCTTGCACGCCACAAAACGCTCACGA
>Ga0307312_10000415_pt1 | contig 19797 bp, 17 predicted proteins | sample ER_DNA_202_FD_194489 | JGI IMG/M metagenome (GOLD analysis project Ga0307312, IMG submission 194489) | Bulk soil microbial communities from the East River watershed near Crested Butte, Colorado, United States - ER_DNA_202 | ecosystem: Environmental > Terrestrial > Soil > Floodplain | place... | reverse complement strand
ACGCCCGAGCCGGCGAGCGCGGCGCTCCCGGCCAGGGCAATCACCAGGAGGAAGCGCTCGCGGCGGAAGCGATCGCCCAGGCCGGCTGCCAGCGGGGCGATCACCGCCGCGGGAAGCATGCGGACGAGGCCGGCGATTCCGACCGCGGAAGCGCCGCCGGCGTCGTAGGCGAAGATGCCGAGGGCGACGAAATGGGCCCATTCCGCCGCGATCGAGGCGCCCCAGGCGAGCTCGACCCGTCGAAGGTTCGTGTTGCCCATGACGGCGCCGAGGGCAGAGATTGCCTGGCCGGGACGGTTCATTTTCGGACATTGCGCCCACGCGGGGGTCGGGAAGTCAACTGCCGCTAGGATCGGAGTTCCGCCGTTTCACGATCGGATAGGAGGAGTCCATGGCCGTCAAGCCGATTCCCGAGGGCTACCACAGCCTCAACGCCTACCTCGCCGTCAACGACGCCGCCGCGGCGATCGAGTACTACACGGAGGTCTTCGGCGCCAAAGAGCGCCTCCGCATGGACGGTCCCGATGGGAAGATCGGGCACGCCGAGCTGCAGATCGGCGATTCCGTGCTGATGCTCGCCGACCAGAACCCGCAGTCGAACTACACGCCTCCAAAGGAGCTCGGCGGCACGAGCGCCGGCCTCTTGCTCTACGTCGAGGACGTCGACGCGGTGGTCACGAAGGCGACCGAGGCCGGCGCCACGCTGACGATGCCCGTCGAGGACATGTTCTGGGGCGACCGCTTCGGTCAGGTGACCGATCCGTTCGGCCACGGCTGGCAGATCGCGACGCACAAGGAAGACCTCACCGAAGAGGAGATCGCGGAGCGCAGCAAGGCGGCGATGGCCGCCATGAGCTGACCCGCTTCGTCGGCCGCGCGAACGTGCGGAAGCGGCTGGGCCCGCTGGAAGGCGAGCCCGGCCGCACCGCCTATGCCGAGGGTGCGGTGCGGATCGAAGCACCCGGCGAGACCATCGCGGTCAGGCCGCCCTTCGGCCTCGCGCACGCGCGCGAGTACGAGAAGGTCGAGCTGGCGCCGCTCTTCGAGGCGCTGGACGAGGATCACCTGGTCGCCGCGCTGCTCGTGCGGCTGGGCGGCTACGCGGTCGGCGTCTTCGAGGGCGAGCGCCTGGTCGCCTCGAAGGTCGGCTCGCGCTTCGTCAAAGGCAAGCACAAGAAGGGCGGCTCCTCCGCGAATCGCTTCCGGCGGCGCCGAGAGGAGCAGGCGCGGGTGCTGATCGAGGAGGCGGCCGAGGTCGCAGCGAGCGTGCTCGGGCCTTGGCGAGGCCGGGTCGAGTTCGTCGCCCTCGGTGGCGACCGCAAGGCAATCGACGACGTGCTGAAGGCGCCGCAGCTCGCCTGGCTACGCGAGAAGGCGCTGCCGCGCTTCTTCGACGTTCCGGACCCGCGGCAGCGGGTGCTCGAGCGCCTGCCGTACGAGCTCTATGCGGCCGAGCTCACGACGACGGCCGCTTAGGCGCCTGGCACCAAGACTAGACTCGCTGAGGTGGCCTCCTGTCCCGCCTGCGGGAAGGATCTCCCCGGCGAGTTTCCTTTCTGTCCTTTTTGCGGTGCCGCGCTGCTCGCGATTCCTTCGCGCGAGCAGCGCAAGGTCGTCACTGTGCTCTTCTGCGATGTGACAGGCTCGACGGAGCTCGGAGAGAAGCTCGACCCGGAGGCGCTCAGGGCGCTGCTCGCCCGGTATTTCGAGCGTATGAAGGCGATCGTGGAGCGGCACGGCGGCTCGGTGGAAAAGTTCATCGGCGACGCCGTCATGGCCGTCTTCGGTGTCCCGGTCGTCCACGAGGACGACGCGCTCAGGGCTGTGCGCGCCGCCGTGGAGATGCGCGACGCGCTCCCCGAGCTCGGCGTCCCTGGTCGCATCGGCGTCACGACCGGCGAGGTCGTCACGGGCACCGAGGAGCGTCTTGCGACCGGGGACGCGGTCAACGTGGCCGCGCGGCTGGAGCAGGCTGCCGAGCCCGGTGAGATCCTGATCGGGGACGAGACCCTGCGGCTGACCCGCGACGCGGTCGAGGTGGAGGCTGTGGCGCCGCTCTCGCTCAAGGGCAAGTCCGAGCCGGTGGCCGCCTACCGCCTGGTCGCGGTGCATGGGGAGGAAGGCTTTGCCCGGCACGCGGATACGCCGATGGTGGGGCGCGAGACCGAGCTTCGGCGCCTTGGCGACGCGTACGACCAGGCGCTCCGAGACGGCTCCTGCCAGCTGTTCACGATCCTCGGGCCCGCTGGGGTCGGCAAGTCCCGCCTCGCGGCCGAGTTCCTGGGCTCGCTCGACGCACTCGTCGTCCGCGGTCGCTGTCTGCCCTACGGCGAGGGCATCACCTACTGGCCGGTCGTGGAGATCGTCAAGCAGCTCCCTGCGGTCGAGTCGGACGCGGCCGCCGCGCAGGCGATCCGTGCTCTTCTCGGCGACCAGGAGCTGGTCACCTCGAGCGAAGAGATCGCCTGGGCCTTCCGCAAGCTGCTCGAGGCGGTCGCCTCGGAGCGGCCGCTCGTCTGCGTCTTCGACGACGTGCACTGGGGGGAGGAGACCTTCCTCGACCTGGTCGAGCACGTTGCCGACCTCTCCCGTGACGCCCCGATCCTGTTGCTCTGCATGGCCAGGCCGGAGCTGCTCGACCTGCGGGCGGGTTGGGCCGGCGGCAAGGTGAACGCAACCAGCGTGCTGCTGGAGCCGCTTGGCCCCGACGAGGCGGACCTGATGATCGCGAGCCTGGCCCACCTCGACGACGGCCTGCGCGAACGGATCCGCGAGGCGGCGGAGGGCAACCCGCTGTTCGTGGAGGAAATGGTCGCGCTCGCCAAGGAGTCGGGCGACGGCGAAGTGACGGTTCCACCGACGATCCAGGCGCTGCTGGCCGCGCGCCTTGACCAGCTCGACGCCTCCGAGCGTAGCGTGCTCGAGCGCGGCTCTGTCGAAGGCCGCGTCTTCCACCGCGGGGCGGTTCAGGCTCTTGCCCCGGAGGAGCTGCAGACGGTGGCGCGTCTAACGTCCCTGGTGCGCAAGGAGCTCGTGCGGCCCGACAAGGCGCACTTCGTGGGCGAGGACGCGTTCCGCTTTCGGCACCTGTTGATCCGTGACGCCGCCTACGACGCGCTGCCGAAGGCAACGCGGGCCGAGCTGCACGAGCGCTTCGCCGCCTGGCTGGCAGGACATGGCACGGATCTCGTCGAGCTGGACGAGATCCTCGGCTACCACCTCGAGCAGGCCCACCGGTACCTGTGGCAGCTCGGGGCCGCGGACGAGCGGGGGCCGAAGCTCGCAGCACAAGCGGCAAAGCACCTCGCCGATTCGGGCCGACGAGCCTTCGTGCGCGGTGACCTGCGAGCGGCCATTCGCCTGTTCGAGCGCGCGGCAGCCTTGCCATCCGCCGAGGATCCACAGCGGCTGCGGCTGCTGCCGTTTCTCGGGCGAGCGCTGGTCGAGGCCGGCGAATGGGAGCGTGCGCGCGCTGTGTTGTCTGAGGCGGTCGAGGCCGCCAAGGCTGCCGGCGAGCAGGGGGTGGCCGCCGATGCCGGCGTCGCGCTCGTCTACGTCCGGTTGCACACGGATCCGGAGAGCAGCCATGCGAAGGTGAGAAGCGAGCTCGAAGCAGCGATCAGCGTCTTCGAGCAGCTCGACGACCGGGCCGGCCTGGGCCGTGCCCTGAGCATCGGAGGCATGCTCCGCCTCTGGCGAGGCGAGGCGGCGGGCGCAGTCGAGGAGCTCAAGCGAGCCGCACAATTTGCGCGCGAGGCCGGAGACCGACCGCAGGAGATCCAGAATCTTCAGTTCGTCATGATTGCTGCGCTTGTCGGCCCGACGCCGGTTTCGTCCGTGCTCGAGCAAGTCGAGGACATCAGCCCTCGGGCTGACGGGGCTTCCATGCTGGAATCGGTGATCCTGCGGACGCGCGCTCACCTTGAAGCGATGCAAGGGAGCTTCGACACGGCTCGACACCTGGTCGCCGAAGCGAACGAGCTCACCGACGAGCTCGGTTTCGAAGCCACAGCGCGGTCGCCTGGTGAGATCGAGCTGCTCGCCGGTGACCTTCCAGCCGCGGAGCACGCGCTTCGAGCTGTCTGCGAGACGCTCGAGCGGAGGAGAGACTGGGGTCACTTGGCAAGCGTGGCGCCACTCCTTGCCGACGCGCTGCACGCACAGGGGCGCGGAAGTGAAGCGGCGCCGTTGATCGAGCTTGCCGCCGGCTGGACCTTGGCCGATGACACCGAGGCGCAGATGGGCCTGCTGCGCGTCCGCGCAAACCTCCTCGCACTCCAGGGTGACCTCGAAGAGGCGGAACGTCTCGCCCGTGAGGGACTCGAGCTTGCTGCTCAAACCGACTACCTCAACGACCATGCGAAGGCGCTCGCCGATCTCGCCGACGTGCTCGAGTTGGCCGGTCGCCGCGAAGAGGCGGTGACTGCGCTGGAGCAGGCGCTGGAGCTGTACGAGCGCAAGGGCAACCTCGTCATGGCCGAGCGGACGCGGAGGCGGCTGACGTAAGGATGGCCGAGCTCCCGAGCGGGACTGTCACTTTCCTCTTCACGGACGTCGAGGGCTCGACCCGCTTGCTCAAGCAGCTGCGAGACCGGTACGGCGAGGTGCTGTCCGAGCACCGCCGGATCCTGCGCGCCGCCTTCGAAGAGCACGGCGGACAGGAGATCGATACGCAGGGAGACTCCTTCTTTGTCGCTTTTCGCAAGGCGAGGGACGCCGCGCTGGCCGCTGCGGAGGCCCAGCGTGCACTCGCCGCCCATCCTTGGCTCGAAGGAGTGGAGTTTCGTGTGCGAATGGGCTTGCACACGGGCGAACCCAGTGTCGGCGACGAGGGCTATCACGGTCTCGGCGTTCATCGCGCGGCGCGGATCATGGCGGCGGGGCATGGCGGGCAAGTACTGCTCTCACAGGCGACCTGCTCTGTCCTCGAGGACGACGAGCTGCCGGGAATCGGCATCCGCGACGTCGGCCAGCATCGCCTCAAAGACCTCGATCGACCCGAGCACATCTACCAGCTCGAGATTGAGGGTCTTCCAGTGGAGTTTCCGTCCCTGCGAACAGAGGCTTCGACCGCCTACGCCGGCCACGAGGCCGAGCTGGAGAAGGCGGCGCGTGCGGCGGTCTGGCGCGCGCGATTCCGGACTCGACGCTGGCTCGCAGCGGCAGTCGCAGGGCTCGTCGCTGCCGGCGGCCTGATCGCGGCCCTTGTGCTGATTCTCGGCAGCCCGGGCAACGCGCACGCGCTCTCTCATGTCGATGCGAACGCCGTAGGTCTGATCAATGCTGCGACCGGCAAGATCTCGAAGGAGGTCCCGGTAGGCGCGACGCCCGGACGCCTCGCAGTCGGGAAGGGGGCCGTCTGGGTCACAAACGCCGACGACGGCACCGTGTCGCGGATCGATCCGCTGAAGAAGATCGTCGTCCAGACGATCCCCGTAGGCAGCAGCCCGAGCGGGATCACGACCGGAAATGGCGCCGTCTGGGTGGTGAACAGCCTGGACGGCACCGTCTCGCGGATCGATCCCAAGAAAGACGCGGTCGTGCAGACCATTGACGTCGGCAACGGTCCCGCCAGCATCGTCTACGCGGCGGGGTCGGTCTGGGTCGCAAACACCGGCGACGAAACGATCACGAAGATCAATGCCGACAACGGTAAGGCGAAGACGCTTCAGATCGCCGCCTCGGAGCTCGCCTTCGGTGACGGAACGTTGTGGGCGAGCCAACGAACGGCGAACCGCGTGGTCCGGATCGACCCGGCCAAGGGAAACGTCGTGCAGATCATCCCCGTCGGAAACGCCCCTTCCGGGCTTGCCTTCGGCAGCGGTGCCGCCTGGGTCGCGAACAGCCTGGACGGAACCGTCTCCCGAATCGATCCGACGACGAATTCGGTTGCCGTGACAATTCCGACCGGGAACGGGCCAGCGGCCGTCGCGGTCGGGTCGAGCGGCGTCTGGGTGAGCAACGAGTTCGGCGGAACATTGGCGCGAATCGATCCGCGAATCGATCAGGTGGTGCGGCGGATCAACGTCGGTGACCGCCCGCAAGGAGTGGCCATCTCGGGCGGCACCGTGCTCGTGAGCGTCCGCCGGTCCGGCGCAGGCCATCGCGGCGGCACGTTGACGATGCGGATGAACCGCGCCGAGGATTCGATCGACACGGCCGTCGCGTACGACTCGACCTCATTGCCGATCCTGCGCATGACCAACGATGGCCTGGTCGCGTTCAACCAGGCCAGCGGGCTCGCTGGAACCCAGCTCGTGCCGGATCTTGCCGTCTCGCTACCGCCCCCCACCGACGGGGGCAGGACGTACACCTTCCGGCTGCGGCCGAGCATCCGCTATTCGACCGGGAAACCGGTCAAGGCATCCGACTTTCGCTCCACCTTCGAGCGCCTGTTTAAGATCGGCAAGCTGCCCGTCCAGTACTACGACGGGATCGTCGGAGCGGCTCGCTGCAAAGAGCGTCCGAAGCGTTGCGACCTCTCGCAAGGAATCGTCTCGGCCGACGCCGCGAAGACCGTCAGCTTCCATCTCGTCGCGCCGGATCCGGAGTTCCTGTTCAAGCTCGCGCTCGGTTTCGCATATGTGCAGCCCGCGGGGACGCCGCCGCAGGAAGTCCGCACGCATTCGCTTCCGGCAACCGGTCCGTACGTGATCGCGAGCTACCGCCCAGGGCACGTGATCAGGCTCAAGCGCAATCCGCACTTCCACGGGTGGTCGAAGGCTGCACAGCCGGACGGCTATCCGGACCAGATCGTCTTCAAGATCGGCGGCACGCCAGACGAGGCAGTGAATGAGGTGATCGGGGGCAAGGCGGACACCTTCAGCACCGCCCAATCGGAGACGCCTCCATCCGCGGCCCGAATGGATTCGCTGACGGCCCGGTTCGCAAGCCAGGTGCACACGAGCCCGCAGGCGGCGACGGTCGCACTCTTCCTCAACACCCGCCTCGCGCCATTCAACCGTCTCGACGTTCGCCGCGCACTGAACTACGCTGCCGATCGCGCTGCGGCGGTCCAGGCGGTCGGCGGACCAGCCGTGGCCCAGATCACGTGCCAGATTCTGCCTCCGCAGTTCCCCGGCTATCGGCCCTACTGTCCTTACACCGCGGGGGCGCCGGCAGACGGAAGCTGGGTGGCGCCGGACCTGGCCAAAGCCCAGGCCCTCGTCGCCCGCTCCGGTACGCGCGGCATGAAGATCACGGTCTGGTCCTGGGCGGATCTCGGGGGCCTCGGTCCGTACACCGTGAAGCTGCTCCGATCGCTGGGTTATCGCACTTCGATGAAGGTCCGGGCCGGCTTCGGCTACTTCCCCGTTACAGGCGACTCCCGTACCAAGGCGCAGATCGGCACGGAAGAGTGGATCGCCGACTATCCCGAGGCTTCTGGGTTCTTCAACGCCCTCTTCACCTGCGCGTCGTTCCTTCCAAATACCCCGGTGAACCTGAACGCCTCGGAGTTCTGCGACCCGCGCATCGACCGGCAGATCGGGCGAGCCCTGACCGAACAGGCCACAAACCCCGACGCCGCCCGCGGACTCTGGGAGCGTGTGGACATGCAGGCCGTCGACCAGGGGCCATGGGTGCCGCTCGTAAACCCGAAGGTGGTCGACGTTCTCTCGAAGCGCGTCGGGGACTACCAGTACAGCCCTCAGCTGGGCATGCTGCTCGACCAGCTCTGGGTTCGGTAGTCGAGGGGCAGACTCCCCAAACGGTCTTTAGGCTGGCGCGGCGTCGCGCTCGCGCTTGGCGCGCGAGGAGAGCGTCTGCCGCTTGCCCGCCGAGAGCTCGACCTTGCGTAGCCGGATGCTCTCGGGGGTGACCTCGACGCACTCGTCCTGGCGGATGAACTCGAGTGCCTGCTCCAGCGAGAGCGGCCTTGGCGGGATCAGCCGCACGAGCTCGTCCGCGGTCGCCGAGCGCATGTTCGTCAGCTTCTTCTCCTTGCTCGCGTTCACATCGAGATCGTTGTCTCGTGAGTTCTCGCCGACGACCATCCCCTCGTAGAGCTCGGCGCGCGGGCCGACGAAGAGCGAGCCGCGCTCCTGCAGGGCGGCGATCGCGAAGGCCGTCGCCTGGCCCCGCCGGTCGGCGACGAGGCTGCCGGTGGGACGGGTGCGCAGGTCGCCGTGCCAGGGCTCCCAGCGGTCGAAGACGTGGTGCATGATCCCCGTCCCGCGGGTCTCGGTCAGGAACTCGGTGCGGAAGCCGATCAGGCCGCGGGCGGGGGCGAGGTATTCCATGCGCGCCCAGCCGGTGCCGTGGTTGACCATCTCCTGCAGCTTGCCCTTGCGCAGCGAGAGGAGCTGGGTGACGACGCCGATGTACTCCTCGGGCACGTCGATCGCGACCCGCTCGACCGGCTCGTGCTTTGCGCCGTCGATCTCGCGCGTGAGCACCTCCGGCTTACCGACGGTCAGCTCGAAGCCTTCGCGGCGCATGATCTCGACGAGCACCGCGAGCTGGAGCTCGCCGCGGCCCTGTACCTCCCAGACCTCGGGCTTGGCCGTCGGCTGCACGCGCAGGGAGACGTTGCCGACGAGCTCCTGCTCAAGCCTGGCGATGAGGGCGCTGGCGGTGACCTTGTCGCCCTCGGTGCCGGCGAGCGGTGAGGTGTTGATTCCGAGCGTCATCGCGAGCGACGGCTCGTCGACCACGCTCACGGGGAGGGGGCGCGGGTCATCGGGATCGGCGATCGTCTCGCCGATCGTCACCTCGGGCAGGCCCGCGAGTGCGACGATCTCGCCGGGGCCCGCCTCGTCGGCCGGCACGCGGTCGAGCGCCTCGGTCACGTAGAGCTCGGTCACTCGCGCGTTCTCGATCGTCCCGTCCGCGCGGCACCAGGCGACGAGCTCGCCTTTGCGGATCGTCCCGTGCTGGACGCGCAGGAGGGCGAGCCGGCCCACGTAGGGCGAGGCGTCCAGGTTGGTGACGAGCGCCTGCAGCGGGTGGTCCAGGTCGTAGGCGGGCGGCGGCACCGTCGCGAGCAGCGTCTCGACGAGCGGGCCGAGATCCGCGGCGAGCTCGTCGGGTGCGAAGCCGGCCTTGCCCGCGCGCGCATTGCAGTAGACGATCGGGAACTCGATCTGCGACTCGTCGGCGTCGAGGTCGAGGAAGAGCTCGTAGACCTCGTTCACCACCGCCTCGGTGCGCGCGTCGGAGCGGTCGACCTTGTTCACGACGAGGACGACCGGCAGGCGGGCCTCGAGCGCCTTGCGCAGGACGAAGCGGGTCTGCGGCAGCGGCCCCTCGCTCGCATCCACGAGCAGGAGGACGCCGTCGACCATCGTGAGGCCGCGCTCGACCTCACCGCCGAAGTCGGCGTGGCCGGGGGTGTCGACGATGTTGATCTTCGTGTCGCCGATCTGAACCGCGGTGTTCTTGGCGAGGATCGTGATGCCCTTCTCGCGCTCGAGGTCCATCGAGTCCAGCACGCGCTCGGCCACGTCCTGGTTGGCCCGGAACGAGCCGGACTGCCACAGGAGGGCGTCCACGAGCGTCGTCTTGCCGTGATCGACGTGCGCGACGATGGCGACGTTCCGAAGATCGTCGCGCTGGGCAGAGAGTTTTGGCTGTGATGACACCGAACCAGCGTAGCGGCGCCCTCGCGCTGGTGGCCGTAATCGCCCTACTGGCTTCAGGGTGCGGCAGCAGTGGCAGACTGAGCGCCAAAGCGCTTACGCAGAAATCCACGTCGCTGGAGTCACTGGCGGCAGAGGGCGCGCTCCTCGCCCGGCACGCGGGCACCGGCAAGACGACCCGCATCTTCACGCGCGTGCACTCGGGGTACCTCTACGAGGCGGCCTCGAAGGAGGCCTCGTCGCTGCGGACCGCCAAGACGGAGCCGGCCCTCGAGCCCAAGCTTCGGCACGTCACCTCCCTCGCCGGGAAGGTCAGCGTCGACCTGAGGCGAGTCGGACACGCCTCGAAAGCCGAGCAGCCCCGGCTTGCGCGTCAGCTCGAGGCGGCTGCCAAGGAGCTCAAGTGAGCCTGAAGAACGTTCTCGCGGTCGCCCTCGGGATCCTCTCGGCGATCGGCGGCTTCGTCGACATCGGCGACCTCGTCTTCAACACGCAGGCGGGGGCGACCTTCGGCTACCAGCTCCTGTGGGTGGTGGTGATCGGCGTCGCCGGGATCGTCGTCTACTCAGAGATGTGCGGGCGGGTGGCCGCGGTGGCCAAGCGCCCGGTCTTCGACCTCGTGCGCGAGAGAACGGGCTTCAGCGCAGGGCTGGCGACCCTCGTTGCCTCGCAGGTGGTCAACCTGATGACCTGCGCGGCCGAGGTGGGCGGGGTGGCGATCTGCCTCCAGCTCCTCTCGGGCCTGCCGTACCGGGCGCTGATTCCGCTGGCCGTGGTGGGATTGGCCGTGGCCTCTTGGGTGCTTCCGTTCGAGTGGATCGAGCGGGTGTTCGGCTACCTCGGCCTCTGCCTGCTCGTCTTCGCGGTCGCCGCGATCAAGCTGCACCCGGACTGGGGGAGGGTCGCCCACGGCTTCGTCCCCGGCTCGCACGTCGGCGGCAGCCTCTCTGTGTACCTCTACTTCGTCGTCGGCTTGCTCGGGGCGGCGATGACGCCGTACGAGGTCTACTTCTACTCGTCGGGCGCCGTCGAGGACGGCTGGGGCCTGAAGGATCTCGGCCTGAACAAGGTGACCGCGATGATTGGCTACGGCCTGGGCGGCTTCCTCTCGTTCGCGCTGATGATCGTCGCCGGGACGCTCTTCCTGCCGCTGGGCATCGACCCGCAGTTCCTGGGCACTCCGGCGCTCGGGGCCGAAGAGGCGTTCGGTCAGGTCGGCCTGCTGCTCGCGCTCGTCGGGATCCTCTTCGCGGTCGGCGGCGCGGCGATCGAGACGTGCTTCTCCGGCGCCTACAACACCGCGCAGTTCTTCGGTTGGCGCTGGGGTAAGAGGGAGCGGCCCACCGCGGCTTCGCGCTTCACGCTCGCCTGGGTGGTGATCTTCACGCTTGCCTTCCTGGTTGTGATGACCGGGTACGACCCGGTCAAGCTGACGGAGTACTCGGTGATCTTCTCGGTGGTGGCGCTGCCCTTGACCTACCTGCCGATTCTCTTGATTGCAAACGACCGCACTTACATGGGCTCGAAGGTGAACGGGAAGCTGGCGAACGTGCTCGGTGTCCTCTACTTCATCCTCATCCTGGCGATCGCGGTCGCGGCCATCCCGTTGATGCTGATCACGCACGGAGGGCAGGGATGAGCAAGCCCGTCGAAGTCGACATCGCCCTCGGGATCCTGGACCACCAACTCGTGGACGCCGACGGGATCAACTGCGGGAAGGTCGACGACCTCGAGCTGACCGGGCTCGACAGCGACTCGCCGGAGGTGGTCGAGATCCTGGTCGGAGGAAATGCGTGGCGCTCCCGCGGCCTGCTGGGGCGGCTCTTGGCGCATTTCGCCGGCGATGCAGTGCACGTGCCCTGGTCGGAGGTCGAGTCGGTCTCGGAGGTCGTGAAGCTGAAGCGGCCGGCCTCGGAGCTGCGCCTGAACCGCGGCGACCCGCGCTGGGCGCGGTTGGTCGGAAAGGTGCCGGGCTCCTGATGCTTCTCTCGGAGCTGCTGCGCCGGAAGGTCGTGAGCGAGGCCGGTGCCTCGCACGGTCGGGCGCACGACATCCGCGGTGAGCTCGAGGGCGGCCGGCTGCGGGTGACCGGGCTCGTCTGCGGCAGCCTCGGCTTCCTCGAGCGCTACGGCGTCGGTACCGGCGGCACCGGCGGGGCGGGGCAGGCGAAGGTGCACGGCCACCCGGCGATCCCCTGGGAGCGGGTCGTCCGCGTGGGCGCAGAGATCGTCGTCCGCGATTGAGCGAAAGGGCGGCCCGAAGGCCGCCCTTCGGCAGGTCAGACCGGCGTCGACGCCGCCGGGGCGCCCGCCGGAGTCCGCATGTAGAGCCAGATGCTGACGATCAGGATCCAGATGGGCGTCGCGAAGATGAACGCGGCCCAGCCGATCGGGCCGATCAGAAGCACGATTCCGATCAGGACGCTGAACCAGCCGAGCCACTTCGGCAGCGCGGCGTAGCGGAGGGCGAGGATCGCGCTCGCGAAGAAGAACACCGGCAGCGTGTACTCGGCTGCGACGAAGAACCCATCGGAGAAGTGATGCAGCACCGAGGCTCCCGACGCGTCGATGTGGTCCTTGTTCAGGGCGCCGACCTCGTCGGCGACCGGGATCAGCATCGCGATCGCTGCGGCCACGAGCCCGCCGCCGTAGGCGAGCGCGGTCAACCGGCCGGCACCGCCCTCGGCGGCCAGGTAGCGGCTGCGCAGGCTGCCGAGGAACCAGATGAAGAGCACAATGCCGATCGCCCAGAGCAGGCCGGCGGCGAGGGTTCCGTCGCTGTGCTTCTGGTAATTGGCGAGGATCTCGGGGCCTTCGCTGCCCTTCACCTTCGTGGAGATGAGGGCCACGCTCGCAACCCAGAATGGAACCGCAAGCGCGCCCGACAAGATGGCCCAGCGTTCCCACTTACTACCCATAGAGGTTTAGCTCCTTTTTCGAGTTCGGCACGGATTCGCCGCACACGTGTTTCACACGCGTCACGGAATTCCTGGCTAACTAGACAGATGAGATCGAACGGGAAGCCGACGGTACGCCAGGTCTATGCGCTCGCCCGCACGCTCTGCGAGCGCGCGGGCGAGGAGTTCCCGGAGACGCGGGACGCCGCCTCCGAGCTGATCGAGCGCCTGCGGACCGAGAACGGCCACCCGGCCCCACGGCTCGAGGATGTACCGCGTCGCCCGCGCGGACAACGCCGAGGGGCAAGTCGAGCGGCAAAGGAGCTCGCCGATGAGATGAGGTGAGGGACGCCGTCTCCAGGTCGTCGGACCAGGTCCTTAGACTCGACTTCCCGTGGCTGAAGCCGGCTTTGTTCATCTGCACGTCCACTCCGAGTACTCGATCCTCGACGGGGCGTGTCGCATACCCGGGCTCGCCGCCCGGGCGGCCGAGCTCGAGATGCCGGCGGTCGCGCTCACCGATCACGGCTCGCTCGCCGGCGCGGTCGAGCTCTACCAGGAGGCGGGCAAGGTCGGCGTCAAGCCGATCCTCGGCTGCGAGCTCTATGTCGCCGAAGACCGGCACGCGCAGAAGAAGGGCTACGCGCACCTCACGCTCGTGGCCGAGGACAACACCGGCTACGGAAACCTGATCAAGCTCGCCTCGGCCGGCTACCTCGAGGGCTACTACTACAAGCCGCGCGTGGACTGGGAGCTGCTCGAACGGCACTCGCAAGGGCTGATCGCGCTCTCCGGCTGTCTCTCCGGCCGCGTCTGCAAGGCGCTCGAGGAGAACCGCGCCGACGACGCTCGCACCGACCTCGACCGGCTCGCGCAGATCTTCGGCCGCGACTCGACCTACGTCGAGATGCAGAACGCGGGCCTCGAGATCCAGGCGCGCATCAACCCGGGCCTCGCGAAGCTCGCGGGCGAGGCGGGCCTGCCGCTCGTCGCGACCGGAGACGTCCACTACCTCCGGCACGAGGACGCGCAGGCACACGAGGCGCTGCTCTGCATCCAGTCGGGCGACTCGCTCAAGAACCCCAACCATTGGAAGTTCGACACCGACCAGTTCTTCTTCAAGACGCCGGAGGAGATGGCGCTGGACTTCCCGGGCCACGAGGAGGCGATGCGGCGCACGCTGGAGATCGCCGAGCGCTGCAACGTCGAGCTCGAGCTGGGGAAGATCCTGCTGCCGCGCTTCCCGGTCCCGGAGGGCAAGGACGCCTTCGAGTACCTCGTCGAGCTCTGCGAAAAAGGCCTGCAAAAACGCTATGAACGGACGACGCCGGAGCTCAACGAGCGTCTTCGCTTCGAGCTCAAGACGATCAAGGAGATGGGCTTCGCCGACTACTTCCTGATCGTCTGGGACTTCATCGCCTTCGCCAAGAAGAACGGGATCTCAGTAGGGCCTGGTCGCGGCTCGGCGGCGGGGTCGCTGGCGGCGTACTGCCTCGACATCACCGACGTCGACCCGATCCGCTATGGGCTGCTGTTCGAGCGCTTCCTCAACCCGGGCCGCAAGTCCATGCCCGACATGGACATTGACTTCGCGGTCGCCGGGCGCGACCGAGTGATCAACTACGTCGCCGAGAAGTACGGGCGCGACCGCGTCGCCCAGATCATCACCTTCGGGACGATGATGGCGCGCGCCGCGGTGCGGGACGCCGGCCGCGTGCTCGAGGTCCCCTATGGCGTCGTCGACAAAGTTGCGAAGCTGATCCCCGAGGGCCCGAAGGTCTACCTCGACGAGTGCCTCAAGCCGGGCGCCGAGCTGAAGCAGGCCTACGACTCCGATCCGCAGGTGAAGGAGATCGTCGACCTTGCGAAGCCGCTCGAGGGCCTCGTGCGGCAGGACTCGATCCACGCCGCCGGGGTCGTCATCTCCGACCGGCCGCTGACCGACGTAGTCCCGCTGCAGCAGAAAGGCGACGACCAGGAGGTCGTGACCCAGTTCAAGATGGGCGATGTCGAGGCGCTCGGCCTGCTGAAGATGGACTTCCTCGGCCTGCGCAACCTCGACGTGATCGACAAGGCGCTCGAGCTGATCGGTGGGGTCGACGTCACCAAGCTGCCGCTCGACGATGCGGCCACCTACAAGATGCTGCAGAAGGGAGATGCGGTCGGCGTCTTCCAGTTCGAGTCGTCGGGGATGCGCGAGGCGCTGCGACAGGTCAAGCCGACGGAGTTCGAGGATCTGATCGCGCTCGTCGCGCTCTACCGCCCGGGGCCGATGGGCTACATCCCCGGCTACGCGCGACGCAAGGCGGGGCAGGAGGCGGTGGCGTATCCCGACCCGCGCCTGGAGCCGATCACCGGCCTCACCTACGGCATCTGCATCTACCAGGAGCAGTACATGGAGATCGCCAAGCAGCTCGCCGGCTTCACGCCCGCCGAGGCCGACGACCTGCGCAAGGCGATCGGCAAGAAGATCCATACGCTGATGGCCTCGCTCAAGGACAAGTTCCTCGAGGGGTGCGCGGCCAACTCGGTCACGCCCGGGGTCGCGAACCAGCTCTGGAAGGACATGGAGCAGGCGCAGGACTACTCGTTCAACAAGTCGCACGCGGCCTGCTACGCGCTGATTGCCTACCGCACCGCCTGGTTGAAGGCGCACCACCCGAAGGAGTACATGGCGGCGCTGATCTCCTCCGTGATGAACACGAAGGACCGCGTGCCGTTCTACGTGGCTGCCTGCAACGAGATGGGCGTCGAGGTGCTGCCGCCGGACGTAAACGGCTCGCAGTACGACTTCGCGGTGGTCGACGGGAAGATCCACTTCGGGCTGAACGCGGTCAAGAACGTCGGCGACTCTGCGGCGCGGGCCATCGTTCACGCGCGCGAAGAGGGCGGAGGGTTCAGCTCGCTCTGGGACTTCACCGAGCGGGTCGATCCTCAGGTGGTGAACAAACGCGCGCTCGAATCGCTGGTCAAATGCGGCGCGCTCGACTCGAGCGGAGGGACGCGGCGTGGGATGCTCGAGGCGCTGGAGCATGCGTTGTCGCACGGGCAGCGTGCGCAGAACGACCGGCTCAGCGGTCAGAGCTCGCTCTTCGGCGAGACCGAGGCGAAGCCGGAGAACCCGCGGATCGGCACGGAGGAATTCGAGAAGAACGAGCTGCTGAGGCTCGAGAAGGAAACGCTCGGGCTCTATGTCTCGGAGCACCCGCTGGAGGCGATCCGCTCCCAGCTGCGGCGGAAGACCGACACGACCCTCGCCGAGCTCGAGCGCCGGCGCGACGGCGAGATCGTCACCGTGGCGGGCATCGTCAGCGCGCTCAGGCAGCTGACGACCAAGAAGGGCGAGCCGATGGTCTTCATGCGGCTCGACGACGTGATCGGCAGCGCCGAGGTGGTCGTCTTCAACTCTGTCTACGCCGCGGCGCGGGAGCTGCTCCTCGTGGACGAGGTGCTCGTCGTGAAGGCGCGCATCGACCACAAGGAAGGCGAGACGAAGCTGATCGCGCTCGAGGTGGCCGGCTTCGAGGCGACTCCCGAGCGCAAGGAGGTGCGGCTCAAGCTCGACGCCCGCAAAGCGGGGGCCGGGATCATCCGCGAGCTGGCCGCGGTCGTGAAGGATTTCCCCGGCGAGGCGCCGGTCGTGCTCGACCTCGTCACCTCGGAGGGCCCGCGCACCTTCCAGTTCGGCTCGGACTACAAGGTCAAGCCGGAGCCTGACTTCTTCGCCGAGGTGAAGGCCTTGCTAGGCGAGGCCGCTGTCGCGTAGCTCCGCGAGCGCCCGTTCGGACTTCGGCAGGTCGAGCTTCATCCCGCGCATGACCTCCACGGTCTTCGAGAACTGGATGTCGCCGTACTCCACGACCTGGACCCGGTTGCCCCAGGGGTCGAGGAAGTCGAGGCCGCGACCGGGCACGATCTCCGCGCCGGCTGCCTCGAGTGCCTCGCGCGTCGCCTGCTTGTCGTCGACGACGAGCCCGAAATGGCGTGCTTCGTCGGCCGCCTGCGTCCGCCCCTCGGTCAGGTTGAGGAACTGGTCGCCCATCTGCAGAAAGGCCATGCGCGGAAACTCCGTCTCGCGGACGATCTCGAACTCGAAGATCCGGCCGTAGAACGCGAGCGCTTCCTCGAGGTCGCCGACCTCGAGCGCGACGTGGTTGATCCCGACGAGCCTTGGCACGGCCTGAGCCTACGTTAAGGTCGCCTCGGCGAATGGCCGACTGGCGGATAACAGGGACGTATCTCGAGGCATGCAATTGTGAGCCCGGCTGCGGCTGCAACTTTGTCGGGGCGCCCAACTCGCCTGAAGGAAACTGCGAGGCCCTCCTCCTCCACTCGATCGGGGAAGGCAGCTCCGAGGGTGTCGAGCTCGGTGGCGCCACCGTGGTCTGGGCGCTCTGGTGGCCGGGAGCGATTCACGAAGGCAGCGGTCACGGGCACGTCTTCGTCGACTGCGAGACCGACGAGCAGTTCGACGCGCTGAGCCGGATCTGGCGCGGTGAGGAGGGCTACGCGTTCTTCGAGATCTTCAACTCGACCTTTGACGAGCCGTCGACCGTCGACCGATCAGCCGTCGACCTGACCCTCGACGGCAAGAACTCCCGCTACTCGATTGAGGGGGTTGGCGAGGCGGTGCTGGCCCCGCTACGCAGCCCGGTCGGCGGAGACGAGAACGACGTGCGCATCGTCAAGCCCGGCGGGTTCATCTGGAAAGACGGGGCGATCGGGACGAGCGAACGATTGCGCGTCGAGCTACCCGAGATGAGCTTCGACGTCTCGGGGCGTCATACGGTCTTCGCGGACTTCGACTACGCGAACAGCTAGACGCCCGACGCGCGGGCCTGGAGCTCGTGCGCGACTTCGAACTTCTCGACGGACAGGACCGAGCCACCGACGTCTTCCGATGCCTTGTTCCGGGCCGCGCGCGCCGTCTTCTCGCTCTCTTCGAGCGCGGCGTCGTTCTCCCAGAGCGTGAGCGTCATCGTCCGGCCGTCCTCGTGGTCGACGAGGATGTAGCCGCCGGCGAATCCGTCGAGCTGCTCGATCTCCTTGACCGCTTCTCCGAAGCTGTCGATTGCGTCCTGAACGCGATCCGTGCCAACTTCGTACCGTGCAACGCGTGCCTGCATGGGGCGGAACCCTACTCCACGGGGCGGTGTAGATCGGTCAGTGGTGGACCGACCACTGGACGACGCGGAGCTCGTCGAGCGCGCCAAGCGGGGCGACCTTCGCGCGTGGGAGACCATCGTGCGCGGATACCAGGGACTCGCCTTTCGCACCGCCTACCTGCTCAGCGGGAGCGCCGCCGATGCCGAGGAGGCCGTCCAGGACGGCTTCGTCAAGGCCTATCGCGCGCTCGGCCGCTTCCGCCGCGGCTCTCCGCTTCGGCCCTGGCTGCTGCGCATCGTCTCGAACGAGGCGCGCAACCGCCGACGTTCGGCCGGCCGGCGCGATGCCCTCGCGCTGCGCGTGGCCGCTGCAGACCGCCCGGGGGACGCGGTCCCGTCCCCCGAGGCGGCTTTGCTCAGCGGCGAGTCCCGGGCCCGTCTGCTCGGCGCCGTGAACGGGCTCTCCGAGGAGCACCGGCTCACGATCGCCTGCCGCTACTTCCTGGAGCTCTCGGAGGAAGAGACCGCAGCCGCGCTGGGGGTCAGGCGAGGCACGGTCAAGTCGCGCCTCGCGCGCGCGCTCGCGCGCCTGCGTGAAGAACTGGACGAGGAGGAGGGCGAATGAGCTCGCTCGAGCAGCAGCTGCAACGGCTTGGGCAGGTGCTCGAGTATCCGCCGGAGCCCGACGTGGCACCCGCCGTGCTCGTGCGCCTCGACCGACGGCCGTTCCCGTGGAGGGTCGTAGCCGTCGCGCTGGCGGTCCTCGCGGTGGCGGTCGGGGCGGTCTTCACAGTACCGCAGGCGCGCACGACGATCCTGAAGTGGTTCCACCTGCGTGGCGTGACCGTCGAGCGGGTGGAGACGCTGCCGCCCGCGGTCGAGCCGGGGCAACTCGGCCGGCCTCTCTCCCGTGACGAGGCCGAGCGCGCCGTCGGCTTCGAGCTTGCGCTGCCGCCCGGAACGAAGCCGGGCCGGGTCTACGTGGTCGACGGCGCCCTGGCGTCGGTGGCGCTGCGCGAGGAGGGCGGCCCGCTGCTCCTCTCCGAATACCGCGCCGTCGACTTCGCCCTGCTGAAGAAGTCCGCGACCGCGCAAACCGTGATCGAGCCGGTGCTCGTGAACGGCGAGCCAGGCCTCTGGCTCGAGGGCGGTCCGCACACGCTGACCTACTTCAACCGCCGCGGTGAGTTCCGCCAGCGCACCGTGCTGATCCGCGGCAACGTGTTGCTCTGGACCGACGGGCCGCTCACGCTGCGCCTGGAAGGCAGGCTGACGAAGGCTCAGGCCCTCGACATTGCGCGGGTTATCCGTTAAGTGTGAGTCAAATCCCCCGGCAGGGGGAGATCCGTGCCGCCGCGATCACCGAATACCCAGACATGACTGCGGCTGAGCTTCAAATCCCAATCGAGACCGAGATGGATCGGATCGAGCGTTGGCGGGCGGAGGAGCTCGTTCGCGCCGGATACGAACCGGGTGACGCGCTTGCACTGGCGGCCAGGCACGACATCGACCTGCATTTCGCGGTCGAGCTGATCAAGCAGGGCTGCCCGTACGAGACCGCGCTCGAAATCCTGATCTAACTAGTTCCGGTAGGCAGGCGTTACGGCCCCTGGGCAGAATGTGCCCCCGGTGATGTACGCCTTCATTCCTTCGCCGCACACCGGCACGATCGATCTCGGACCGCTGACGATCCACATGTACGGCCTGATGCTGCTGCTTGCGATCGCGGCGGCGATCTGGCTGACCGGGGTTCGCTGGACGCGCCGAGGCGGCGACTGGGATCTCGTGCTCAAGGTGGCAGTCTGGGGCGTTGCGGCCGGGATCGTCGGGGCCCGCGCCTACCACGACATCACCAACTGGGGCGAGGTCTCCAGCCCGAAGTGGAAGGGGGTCTTTGCCGTCTGGGAAGGCGGTCTCGGTGTCTGGGGCGGGATCCTGCTCGGGTGCCTCGTTGGCGCGATCATCGTCCGCCGCGAGGGAGCGCGCGTGCGGGACTTCATGGACGTCGTCGCACCGGGCCTCCTGCTCGCGCAGGGGATCGGCCGCTGGGGGAACTGGTGGAACCAGGAGCTCTACGGCAAGCCGACCGACCAGCCGTGGGGAGTGAAGATCGACTTCGAGCACCGGGTCTCGGGCTACGAGGACAGCACCACCTTCCAGCCGACCTTCCTCTTCGAGTTCATCTACGACATCGTCGGAGTGGGCCTGCTGCTCCTGC
>Ga0307312_10000413_pt1 | contig 19799 bp, 14 predicted proteins | sample ER_DNA_202_FD_194489 | JGI IMG/M metagenome (GOLD analysis project Ga0307312, IMG submission 194489) | Bulk soil microbial communities from the East River watershed near Crested Butte, Colorado, United States - ER_DNA_202 | ecosystem: Environmental > Terrestrial > Soil > Floodplain | place... | reverse complement strand
TCCGGTGACCGGCTGCTGCACCGGCACCAGTGGGCTCGCAAACACGTAGCCGATCGGCGAGGCAGGGCTGAGAGCTCTGGCCTCGAATGCGAGATCGCGGACATTCTCCCATGCGGGACTTTGCGCTACGCGGCCAGGGGCGCGGCGGCAAACCGAAACCCGCGATCTCGAATCGATGCGAAGGGTGCGATGCGGGCCTTCGATCAGGACGCTCTCGGTATGCGTGCCGAAAAAGTCATGCCGCACCGTGCGGTCGGCAGGTCGCGGCCGGATATCAACGCTGTGCGAGACCAATCGTTGTCCGTCGCCGCTCCTCGGCTCCAGCCGCAGCGAGCATCGCGCGAAACTGACCGGACTTTCGTAACTGTAGCTGGTGACGTGACGGATGTCGTAGATCACGCGAGGCCCGTCAGCTTTTCAGGCCGGCTCGCATTGGGCCCGTGCGGAAAGTAATGCAATCCGATGGCGTCAGCGAGGTTGAGCAGGTCCTGCTCCAGCGCGAACAGCGTCTTGGTATCGAGGCTTGCCGCCTCCGCCGTCGTCAGCGTGGCCTGCAGCGCCACGGCGAGACGCTGCGGGCGCTCGATCAATCCGCCCTCCTTCAAGGTCGGCAGGCTGGCGATGTGGTCGTTCAGCGCAAACACCTGAAAGGCGACCGACCTTGGATTGTAGGGATCGAGCACCACCAGATCGCGCACCGGCGCCAGCAGCGGCCCGACCAGATAGCGCGAGCGGTAGGTGATCTGGCAATCCACCAGCGTCAGCAGGATGTCGAGGTCCTCGCCGCCGGCTTCGTCAAAGGCAAACTGGCGCGCGAAACGCACGGTGTTGATGGCGCGCTCGGCGCGGCGGCCCATTTCGAGAAAACGCCAGCCGGCGGCGCGGTTCATGTTTTCCTGGGCCAGGCCCGCAAAGCTCGCAAGCTCCTGCAATGTCAGTTCGGCGGCACTGACGACGCCGTCGTCATCTTCAACCTCCTGGGCAAGCCGCTCCGTCATCTCGGTAATGACTTGCCAGGCATCCGGTGAAAGGCGTTCACGCAGCGACGTCGCGGTTCGCTGCGCCGCCCGCAGCAGCGACAACGCCGAGCCGAACCTGTCCTCGGCCTGCAACGCGTCGGCGACAATCTTCGCAGGCTGCGTCCGCGACGCCTGCGAGGTCGCGCCCCATGTCACCAGAAGCCTGTGAATTCGCTCCACCGAATGAGGCACGCTGGACGGCCCCTTGCCGGGATCGCGCTGCGATGTCCCGAGCGCCCGCACCAGCCGCAAGGTCGCTTCGGCGCGCTCGAGATAGCGTCCGAGCCAGAACAGATTGTCCGCTGCCCGGCTCGGGACCACGCCGGCGATGCGTCTGATCCGTACCGTATCCATCGGCGGCAGCAGGCTGGCGGTCGAAACCGTCTTGTCGGAGACCACCCAGACATCCGCAGCCCGCGCGCCATCCCCCATCGACACCGCGCGGGCATCGAGCTGGTCGGCAATCCGGCAGAAGCCGCCGGGCATGATGGTCCAGCCATCGGGAGTGGCGGCTGCGAAAACCCGCAGCACAAACGGGCGCGGCGTGATCCGCCCCTGGTCCCACACCGGCGTCGTCGACAGCCGTACCAGCTCCTGGCCGACATAGTCGATGCCGCGATCGTTGATCGCGGTCTTGAGCCGTTCGCGCTCGCTTCTCGACAACTCGCCGGCGAGCACCGGCCCGTGACCCGGAAAACCGGGAACGCCCCTGCGGTAAGCGCCTTCGATGGCCACCTCGTCGAGCCGCGACAATACTTCTTCGCGCGCAGCCTTCTGGCCGCACCACCATGTCGCGATGTGCGGCATCTTCAGACCTTCGCCGAAGAAACGCCGGCTCAGGCTGGGCAGGAAGCCGAGCAGCGCCCGCGCCTCCATCACGCCGGAGCCCGGCATATTGGCGACGACGACGCCGTTCTTGCGCAGCACGTCGATCAGGCCGGGCACGCCGAGCTGCGAGGAAGCATCCAACTCCAGCGGATCGAGGAAATTGGAATCGACCCGGCGCAGCAGCACGTCGAGCCGCTTCAGGCCGGCGACCGTGCGGATATGGATGCGGTCGCCGCTGACGGCGAGATCGTCGCCCTCGACCAGCAGAAATCCGAGATAGCGCGCCAGCGTGGCGTGCTCGAAATAGGTTTCGCTGAAGCTGCCGGGCGTCAGCAACCCGATACGCGGCTCGTCGCGGTCGGCGCTGGCGCGCAGGCTGTCGCGGAACGCCTCGAAGAACGGCGCGACCCGCTCCACATTCATCGATTTGTAGAGCGTGGCAAACGCGCGCGACAGCACCAGGCGGTTTTCCAGCGCATAGCCGGCGCCTGACGGCGCCTGGGTGCGGTCGCCCAGCACCCACCACCGCCCGTCGGGCCCGCGGCCGACATCCGCGGCGTAAAGATTGAGATAGCGGCCACCCGGCGGCTTGATGCCGCAAACCGGGCGCAGATATTCGGTGCTGCCGGCAATCGCTGCCGCGGGTATCGCACCTTCGGCGATCAATCGGCCCTCGCCATAGAGGTCGCTGAGAACCAGCTCCAGCAATTCTGCGCGTTGCACGATGCCGGCGGTCAATTGCTGCCAATCGGTCTCATCGATCAGGAGCGGCAGATGGCTCAACGGCCAAAGCCGGTCGGCGGTTTCGCCCGGCGCGCGGTAGGTTACGCCGGCTTCCCGCAGGTGGCGGTCGGCCGATCCGAAACGCCGCTCGATTTCGGCAGGCGCCAGCGTGGCGAAGGCATCGAAGAAACGGGCCCAGACCGCACGCTGTGCGCCGTCGGGCGCGATGAACTCATCGGGGATTCCCGGCAGCCGAACATAGTCGCGCGTCCACTGCGCCACGCGCCGATTGGCTGGACGGGGCTTGCTTCCCTGACTGCTTGCCCGGCTGCTTCCTTGGCCGGCGTGTCCCGCCATCCCGACTCTCCTGCCCAAAGCCACTTCCTCAATGGAGGAGCGGCCTCCTCAAGTCGAGGGTCAAGGGAAATTCAATTGTGCGTTCCTCGCGCGGCGGATCGATCTTGCCGGGGGTATGGCCATGATCCTGAAACCGGGCCAGCCGACGCGCCTCGGCTTCGTAGGAATTGACCGGTTTGCTCTCGTAGCTGCGTCCGCCGGGGTGGGCGACGTGATAGACACAGCCGCCCAGCGAGCGGCCGTTCCAGGTATCGATGAGATCAAACGTCAGCGGCGCATGAACCGGTATGGTCGGGTGCAGCCCCGAGGCCGGCTGCCAGGCCTTGAAGCGGACGGCGGCGACCGCCTCGCCCGAGCGGCCGGTTTCCGTCATCGGCATCCGCCGGCCGTTGCAGGTGACGACGTGGCGGCCTTCGACGAAGCCAGAGGCCTTGACCTGCAACCGCTCCACCGATGAATCGACATAGCGCACGGTGCCGCCGGTCGAGCCTTCTTCGCCGAGAACGTGCCACGGCTCCAGCGCCTGCCGCACTTCCAGCGCGACACCGCCGTGGTGGACCCGGCCGAACGCGGGAAATCGGAATTCGAGCTGTGCCGCATACCAAGCCGGCGAAAAATCGTAACCGGATTGTTTTAGCTCCGTGAGCACGTCCAAAAAGTCTTCCCAGAGGAAATGCGGCAGCATGAAGCGGTCGTGCAGCGTCGTGCCCCAGCGCACGAATTGGCCCTGCTGCGGCACGCGCCAGAGCTTTGCGATCAACGCCCGGATCAGCAATTGCTGCGCGAGACTCATCCGCGGGTCCGGCGGCATTTCGAGCGCACGGAATTCGACCAGTCCGAGCCGGCCGGTGGCGCCATCCGGCGAATAAAGCTTGTCGATGCAGATTTCGGCGCGGTGAGTATTGCCGGTGATGTCAACCAGAATGTGCCGGAACAGGCGATCGACCAGCCACAGCGGCGCCTTGACTCCCGGCGGCGGCACATGGGCCAGCGCGATCTCCAGTTCATAAAGGCCGTCGTGGCGCGCTTCGTCGATGCGCGGCGCCTGGCTGGTGGGACCGATGAACATGCCCGAGAACAAATAAGACAGCGACGGATGCCGCTGCCAGTACAGCACCAGGCTCTTCAGCAAGTCCGGACGGCGCAGGAACGGTGAATCCGCAGGTGTCGAGCCGCCAACCACCACATGATTGCCGCCGCCGGTGCCGGTGTGGCGGCCATCGACAAGATACTTGTTCGCACCGAGGCGAACCTGGGCTGCGTCCTCGTAAAGGCCCAGGGTGATATCGACGGCGTCGCGCCAGCTTGCCGCCGGCTGGATATTGACCTCGATCACGCCGGGATCGGGCGTGACCTTGATCACCTCGACACGCGGGTCGAATGGCGGCGGATAGCCCTCGACATGCACCTGCATCTGCAATTCCTCGGCGGTCGCCTCCACCGCCGTGATCAATTCCAGATAATCCTCGAGTTTTTCCACCGGCGGCATGAATGCGCAGAGAATGCCGTCGCGGATCTCGATCGACATCGCGGTGCGCACGCCGGCGCCTTTGAGCTGTTGCTCCTGCACCTCCTGATGCGGCGCGGTCTCGGACGGCGTGGACCCGTCGTAAACCGGCAATGCGTCGCGCGGTTCCAGCGGATCCTGCTCGACGATGTAGGGATATTCCTCCGCCGGAACGTGCGGCAACGAGGCGATCGGCAGCCGCAGCCCGAGCGGGGAATCGCCCGGCGTCAGAAACAGGTTGCCGCGCCGCAATTTCCAGCGTTCGCTGCGCCAGCGTCCGGCATCGGCGTTCCAGCGCTGGATCGGCAAAACGAATCCCTTTGGAACATTGAGCCCCTGATCGAATACCCGCGCCATGCGCGAGCGCTCTTCCGGATCGGACAATCTGGAATCGCTTGGATCGACATTCGCCGGCAGCGCGGCTTCTTTCTGCAGCCAATGGCCCGGGTCTTCGAACGCCGGCATGATGAACTCGGAATCGACGCCGAGCTTCCCGGCGGTGCCTTCCGCAAAGCGCTCGGCGTCTTCAATCCTGGCCTTACGCGGGCTCTCGATCGTCGCGATCAGATCGGAATTCTTCCAGATCGGTACGCCGTCCTTGCGCCAATAGAGGCCGAACGCCCAGCGCGGCAGGCTTTCGCCCGGATACCATTTGCCCTGCCCGTAGTGTAACAGGCCGCCCGCCGCGAACCGTGTCCGCAAGCGTCGGATAAGATCGTCGGCTAGGCCGCGCTTGGTCGGCCCAACCGCGGCAATATTCCATTCCGGCGATTCCAGATCGTCGACGGAGACGAAGGTCGGTTCGCCGCCCATCGTCAGGCGCACGTCGCCGGCCTTCAGATCGGCATCGACCTGCTCGCCGAGCCGGTCGAGGCGCGCCCAGGAATCGTCGGAGAACGGTTTTGTGATCCGCGGCGCTTCGCGGATGCGCCTGACGTTCATCTCGAAGCCGAATTCGACATTGGCAAAGCCGGCGCTGCCGCTGATCGGCGCCGCCGTGCGATAATGCGGCGTGGCGGCGACGGGGATATGCCCTTCGCCGGTCAGCATGCCCGAGGTGACGTCGAACCCGATCCAGCCCGCGCCGGGAAGATAGACCTCGGCCCAGGCGTGCAGATCGGTAAAATCGTTCTCGACCTCGCGCGGTCCCTCGAGCGGGTCGATATCGGGGCGCAATTGAACGAGATAGCCCGAGACGAAGCGGGCGGCGAGCCCGAGGTGGCGCAGGATTTGGATCAACAGCCACGCCGAGTCACGGCACGATCCGGCACCCGCGGCCAGCGTCTGCTCCGGCGTCTGAACGCCCGGTTCCATGCGGATGATGTAGCGAATTTTCTTCTGCAATTGCGCGTTGAGATCGACCAGGAAATTCACCGTGCTGGTCGCCTCGCGCGGAATGTCCGCCAGATATTTTGCAAATAGCGGCCCGGGGTCGATGGTCGCAAGATATGGCGCGAGTTCGATCTTGAGATCGTTGGTATAGGTGAACGGGAAACTGTCGGCGTAGGGCTCGACGAAGAAATCGAACGGATTGATCACGGTCATCTGCGCCGTGAAATCGACCTCGATCTTGAGCTCGGTGGCCTTGTCGGGGAAGACAAAGCGCGCGAGCCAGTTACCTTGCGGGTCCTGCTGCCAGTTCACGAAATGGTTCGATGGGCTGACCTTGAGCGAATAGCTCAGGATCGGGGTGCGCGTGTGCGGCGCCGGCCGCAGGCGAATGGTTTGAGGGCCGAGATCGATCGGACGGTCATATTTGTAGTGCGTGACATGATGAAGCGCGACGAAGATCGACACAGGCAGGCCACTCCAGCAGCTTTTTTGAGCAGAACACTGGTTCCGGCTGACATCAAGCACTAACAACGGGCAGCGATTGCCCAGGAACTGTCCGCATGTCGTCCCGGCGAATTCAGGCACGTAGCCCGGATGGAGCGAAGCGCAATCCGGGAGATCGAAACCCGCTTGCGAGATAGTCCCCGGATTTCGCTTCGTTCCATCCGGGCTACGCTCACAACATCGACCTACATCGTCGCCCCGAGCACCCAGGGCGCGAATTCGGCGCCGCCGAAATCAAAACTCTCGCTCTTGGTCGGCTGTCCCGAGGCGGTCTTCAGCATCAGGTCGAAAATGCGCTGGCCGCATTGCTGCACCGTTTCCTCGCCGTCGAGGATGGTGCCGCAATTGACGTCCATGTCGTCTTCCATGCGCTTGTACATCGTCGAGTTGGTCGCAAGCTTGATCGAGGGCGCGGGCTTGCAGCCGAACACGCTGCCGCGGCCGGTGGTGAAGCAGACGAGATTGGCCCCGCCCGCCACCTGCCCGGTCGCCGCGACCGGGTCGTAACCCGGCGTGTCCATAAATACAAAACCCTTCTTGGTGACGGCTTCGGCGTAGTTCACGACGTCCACCAAATTGGTGCTGCCGGCCTTCGCCATGGCGCCGAGCGACTTTTCCAGGATGGTGGTGAGCCCGCCGGCCTTGTTGCCGGGGCTCGGATTGGCGTTCATCTCGGCGCCCTCGCGCTCGGTGTATTCTTCCCACCAGCGCATCAGCGCCACCAGCTTTTCGCCGACCTCGCGGCTGACCGCGCGGCGCGTCAACAGATGTTCGGCGCCATAGGTCTCCGGCGTTTCCGACAGGATCACGGTGCCGCCGTGCCGCACCAACAGATCGCTTGCGGCACCCAGCGCCGGATTGGCGGAGACACCTGAATATCCGTCGGAGCCGCCGCATTGCAGCGCTACCGTCAGCTCGCTCGCCGACACCGGTTCGCGCTTCACCTTGTTCGCGTCAGTCAGCGCCTCGCGCACGAAGGCGACGCCGGCTTCGACGGTCTTGCGGGTGCCGCCGATTTCCTGAATTTCCAGTTCGCGCAGGCGGCCTGCGAGCTTCTGCTCTTTCATCAGCCCGCCGATCTGGTTGACCTCGCAGCCCAGGCCCAGCACGACCACGGCGGCAAAATTCGCATGCCGGGCATAGCCGCCCAGCGTGCGGCGCAGCACCGTGAGCGGTTCGTCCTGCGTCATGCCGCAGCCGGATTTGTGGGTCAGCGCCACCACGCCATCGACATTGGGGAAATCAGCCAATGGATTGTCGCCGGTGAACGGATTCTTCTTGAAGACATCCGCGACCATGCCGGCGACATGCGCACTGCAGTTCACCGATGTGAGGATGCCGATATAGTTGCGGGTCGCCACGCGCCCATCGGGACGGCGGATGCCGTCGAAGCTCGCGGGCAGATCGAAGTTCGGCGTCGGGGTGACGTCGACGCCGAACGCATAGTCCTTGGCGAAATCGCCCATGCCGCAATTCTGGGTATGGACGTGCTGGCCCGGCGCGATCGGCACGGTCGCAAAGCCGATGATCTGGCCGTAGCGGCGGATCGGCTCGCCGAGCGCGATCGGCCTGATCGCAACCTTGTGGCCCGCCGGAATCCGCTCCAACGTGGTGACACCGTCCGCCACGACCATGCCGGGCGGCAGGCTCGAGCGCGCGATCAGCACGCCATCGTCGAGATGCAGTCGAATGACGGGGGCTGGGGCCATGTCGGTGTCTCCTCTATTTTTCACCTCCCCCCGTCCTTTACGGGGAGAGCATAGGCCGCCTGTGGCGGCCGTTCTTAAAAAAACAACGCCGAAGCGTAGCTTCGGCTACGTCGCCCTTCGCGATCCGGGTGAGGGGCGAGGCACAATGTCAAACGCTACAACAGCATCCGCGGAAAGAGGCCCCTCATCCCAACCCTCTCCCCGCAAGTGCGGGGCGAGGGAGAAGCAAGTCACGCCTTGCCGGCGGAATCCTTGCGGGTCTGCGCGACCTGCATCTTGGCGTAGGTCATCATCAATCCGCTTTCGTTCGACAGCGTTACGAGCTTGAAGCCCATATTAATCGCGCGCACCGCGCCCTCGGCGCCGCTGCAGTGAATGCCGGGATAGAGGCTGCGCTTGCCGCACTCCTTCACGATCTTCTCATAGATCTTGAGGATTTCCGGCTCGTTGCGGTCGAGCTTGGGCACCAGCCCATAGGAGAGGCCGAGGTCGGAGGGACCGATATAGACACCGTTGATGCCCTCGACATCGAGGATCGATTCCATGTTTTCGACCGCCGTTTTGGTCTCCATCATCGGAAGCAATACAATCTCGTCGTTTGCGGTGGCCTGATAGGTGCCGGCCGAACCATACATGCCGGAACGGATCGGGCCGTTCGAACGCGTGCCGCGCGGCGGATATTTGCTGTAGGCGACGAGGTTCTTCGCTTCCTGCGGAGTGTTGATCATAGGGCAGATCACGCCATAGGCGCCGCCGTCGAGCACCTTGCCGATGATGCCCGGTTCGTTCCAGGGCACGCGGACCATCGGCGTCACCGGATGACCGTTCATCGCCTGGAAGCATTGCACCATCGACAGGTAGTCCTGCACGCCGTGCTGCATATCGACGGTGACGCTGTCGAAGCCGCACTGCGCGATCACCTCGGCGGAAAACCCTGAAGGAATCGCGAGCCAGGCATTCACCACGGCCTTGCCCGAGGCCCATACTTTCTTGACGTTGTTTGTTGCCACTGTGTTTCCTTCCCTCTGTCCAATCTCGCCGTCATTGCGAGGAGCCAACGGGTCGCGCGAATGCGCGCCCGATGACGGGCTCCGCGACGAAGCAATCCATTCTGTGCTTGCGACTTTGGATTGCTTCGCAGAGTTTACCACCGGGCGGCGTTTCGCGCCGACCCGTTGGCTCGCAATGACGGTGCAAGTCACTCCGTTGCCCGCTGTATGCTCGCCTCGCTCACGCCGACCTCGCGCGCGGTATTCACTATCGCCGCCCAGGTATCGTCAGGCAAGGGCACGCCGTTTTTGGTGCGCTCGGCGCGCATCTTTGCTTCCGGCTCGCCCGGGATCAGCACGGCATCGACGCCGGCGGCCGGCCTGGTATCCTTGAAATAGGCGACGTAGCGCGAAATCTCGCGATCAAAGAAGTTGCTGGTATCGACTACTTTGGGGTCGACATAAACCGCGAACATGCCGTTGGCAAAACGCCGGTTCGGCCCGGTGGCCCCGGTGCCGGTCAGCGCGCCGCCGAGCAGTTCGCAGATGAACGCCAGACCCGAGCCCTTGTGCTCGCCGAAGGCACGGATCGCACCCTTGCCTTGGCCGTGGTCGCGCGGACCTTCCGCGGTGTGCGGTCCGTACAACACCTCGGGGTCTTCGCTCAGGGTGGCGTCGAGGTCGATCAGCGCGCCCTTCGGCAATTTCTTGCCGCCGCGGCTTGCGACCAGCACCTTGCCTTCGGCGACGATCGAGGTCGCAAAATCCAGCACGATCGGCCCCTGCCCCTGGCGTGGAATGCCGACGCAATAGGGCGCGGTTGACATCCGCCGCTCGACCCCGCCATAGGGTGCTACCAGCACCGAGCCAGCGGCGTTGACGAAGTGGACCGATACCAGTCCTTCGGCTGCCGCCATCTCAGCCCAGTCGCCGACGCGGCCGATATGTCCGGCATTGCGCAAGGCGACGGCAGCAAGGCCCGACGCCTTGCATTTTTCGATGCCGATCCTGACCGCCTGCGGCGCCACGGTTTGCCCGTAGCCGAACTTGCCGTCGACCACCGCCAGCGACGGCGTATCGACCACGCGTTCGACGGTTTGATCGGGAACCACCGAGCCCATCTTCTTCCACCTGATATAGACCGGCACCCGGATCACGCCGTGGCTGTCGTGTCCGGTGAGATTGGCGGTCGTCAGATAGGTCGCGATGCGCCTTGCCTCTTCAGGCGAGGAGTCTGAACGCGTGAACACTTCGGCGACAAAGTCGATCAGTCTTTGAACTTGCAGCGTTACCATGTGCGGATTTTTTCGCCCTGTACCTTGTGTCTGGACTGGCTGCGGCATGCGCGGCACCACCCAGTTCCCAGTGCCGATTTTGATGACCGGCTTGCCGGCACTTTGAGCGAAAAATCGCGCACATGTCTATGGTCTCGACCCATGGCGACCGCGTTTGCGCCGATTTGGGGGCCCGCTATGCGCCATCTCGATAGCATCATGCAAATTTGCGCCCTGGTCATGATTCAGGGCGCGAGGCTCCAGCCGGTATCCGATGCCTTGCACCGCACAAGTTCGCTTTCCCAATTCCGTTTGATCGCCTACGACGAACGATGTTAGTCATTCCCGGCCCGCTGTTACTTCGCCTGATGTGTTTCCTGAAGAATCGTGGGAGTGGTCCGGACATGCCGCATTTCACGATTGAATATTCAGCCAACCTCGATGCGCGCGTCGATATGGGCGCGGTCGTCGAGGTGGTCCGCAAGGCCGCGGTGGAAACCGGGATCTTTCCGCTCGGAGGCATTCGCGTTCGCGCGATCCGCTGCGAGCATTATGCCATCGCCGACGGGCGGCCCGATTTCGGTTTCCTCGATATGGTGCTGCGTCTTGGCGAAGGCCGCGATCTCGCGACCCGCAAGAAGGCCGGCGAGCATATTTTCCGCATCCTGTCCGACCATCTCGATCCTGTGTTTGCGCAAAGCCCGTTCGCGCTGTCGTTCGACATCCAGATCAACGACAAGCAAACCAGCTGGAAGCGCAACAACATCCACGAACAGCTCACCACCGAGGCCAGAAGGCGCGTCCCGGAATGACGAAATCCAGTTGAGGACACCGCATGCCCGTCCCGCAGCATATCTTCGATCCACCCTTCAACATCATCCGATCCAGCCATGTCGTGCTCGACGTGGTCGATCTGAATGCCAGCCGCGAGTTTTATGAAAACAACGTCGGGCTGCATGTCGAGGATCGCGACGACGAGGCGGTGTACTTGCGGGGCAGCGAGGAGCATCAGCATCACTCGCTGGTGCTGCGCAAGGCTCGCACGGCGGGCTGCAACCGCCTGGGCTTCAAGGTCGGCAACGAGCAGGACCTCGACAAGGCCGCCGCGTTCTTTTCGGAAAACGGGATCGCTTACGCCTTTGCGGAGCAGCCGTTTCAGGGGCGCACCCTGCAGTTCTCCGATCCCTTCGGCTTTCAGATCGAGATTTACGCATCGATGGAGAAGCGTCCGCATCTGCTACGCCGCTACGATCTCTACAAGGGCTGTCACCCGCAACGGCTCGACCACTTCAACGTGTTCGCCGCCGAAGTTCAGGACACCGTCGACTTCTACGCGCGGATCGGTTTTCGGCTGACCGAATATGCCGAGGAAGACGGACCGCAGGGTCGGATCGCCGCGGCGTGGATGCACCGCAAGGGCAACGTGCATGACTTCGCCATCACCAACGGCAAGGGCCCCCGCCTGCACCATTTTGCCTACTGGGTGCCGACTGCCATGAACATCCTACATTTGTGCGACGTGATGGCCTCCACCGGGTATCTCAAAAATATCGAGCGCGGGCCCGGCCGGCACGGCATTTCGAATGCGTTTTTCCTTTATATCCGCGACCCCGACGGCCATCGGCTGGAACTCTACACCAGCGATTACTTCACCATGGACCACGACCATGAGCCAATGCGCTGGTCGCTCAAGGACCCGCGGCGGCAGACGCTGTGGGGCGCGCCGGCGCCGCGTTCCTGGTTCGAGCAGGGATCGCCGTTCCCGGGACAGGCGGTGCGCGAACCGCTATTTGTCGCCGATGTCACCATCGGCGATTAGAGTTGATCCGCCAATGAGCGATTGGACAGTGCAATGACTTCAACCACCGGCGGCGAAGCCATCGTCAACGGCCTCGTTGCGCATGGCGTCGATACCGTGTTCGGCCTGCCCGGCGCGCAGATCTACGGCCTGTTCGACGCATTCCAGCAGGCGCAGCTGAAGGTGGTCGGCGCGCGCCACGAGCAGGCCTGCGGCTACATGGCCTACGGCTATGCGCGGTCCACCGGCAGACCCGGCGTGTTCAGCGTGGTGCCCGGCCCGGGCGTGCTCAACGCCGGTGCAGCCCTGCTCACCGCATTCGGAGCGAACGAACCGGTGCTGTGCCTGACCGGACAGGTGCCGACGCAATTCCTCGGCAAGGGCCGCGGCCATCTCCATGAGATGCCTGATCAGCTGGCAACGCTCAGAAGCTTTGTGAAATGGGCCGACCGCATTGAATATCCGGACGCCGCGCCGGCGCTGGTGTCACGCGCGTTCCAGGAAATGCTGTCGGGGCGTCGCGGGCCCGTCGCGCTGGAAATGCCCTGGGACGTGTTCACGCAGCGCGCCGAGACCGGCGCATCGAAACCGTTCGATCCGTTTCCGGCGCCGCAGCCCGATAGCGAGCGCGTCAAGGCCGCCGCCGCGTTGATCGCCGGCAGCAAGACGCCGATGATCTTTGTCGGCAGCGGCGCCATTCACGCCTGCGATGAAATTCTCGAACTTGCGGAACTGATCGACGCGCCGGTGGTGGCGTTCCGCAGTGGCCGCGGCATCGTCTCCAACGCGCATGAACTGGGGCTGACGATGGCGGCGGCCTATCGGCTGTGGCCGCAGACCGATCTCATGATCGGGATCGGTTCACGCATGGAATTGCCGACCAGCTTCCGCTGGCCGTTTCGTCCCGACGGCCTGAAATCGGTTCGTATCGATATCGACCCGGCGGAAATGCGCCGGTTTGCGCCCGATGCCGCTGTGGTCGCCGATGCGCGCGCCGGCACGAGCGAACTGCTCGCCGCGGTCAGAAAGGCCGGCTACGCGAAAACGCGCGGCCGCCGCGCCACGATCCGCGAGGCATCGGCGGCGGCGCTGCTGGAGATTCAGAAAGTTCAGCCGCAGATGGCTTACCTGAATATCCTGCGCGAGGTACTGCCGCCAAATGCCATCGTCACCGACGAGTTGTCGCAGGTCGGCTTCACCTCCTGGTACGGCTTTCCGGTCTATGAACCGCGCACCTTCATTACATCAGGTTATCAGGGCACGCTCGGTTCGGGCTTTCCCACCGCGCTCGGCGCCAAGGTGGCGCATCCGGACCGGCCGGTGGTCGCGATCACAGGCGATGGCGGCTTCATGTTCGGCGTGCAGGAACTTGCCACCGCCGTGCAGTTCAACATCGGCGTGGTGGTGCTGGTGTTCAACAATAACGCCTATGGCAATGTGCGGCGCGATCAGTGCGAGCGTTTCGAAGGCCGCGTGGTGGCATCGGACCTGGTCAATCCGGATTTCGTCAAGCTCGCGGAATCCTTTGGCGTGGCCGCGGCGCGCGTGACGTCGCCGGAGACATTTCGTCCCGCGCTGGAAAAAGCGCTCGCGAACGGCGGTCCTTACCTTGTCGCCGTCGAAGTGCCGAAGGACTCCGAGACCAGTCCATGGACGTTCATCCATCCGGCGAAGCCGTAACGCCCTCATGGTGAGGAGGCGCTCTTGCGCCGTCTCGAACCATGAGTTTGCGTAACTCATCCTTCGAGACGCGGCGAAGACGCCGCTCCTCAGGATGAGGAAACCCCGCGCGCTCCGGCCACGCTCTGCTGCAGCCGCGACGCCGCAATCACCAGGAGACCGGCACCGGCGACCGACCAGCACGCCACCGGCGCCCAGTGCAGCAGCGGCGCGTATTCCGGCAGCTTCTGCAAGCCACCCGCAACCGCAGCCATCCGCGCAAACGTCGCAAGCGCCAGCGCTGAAAATACCAGGCCCACCACCTTGCCCTCCGCGCCGCTGTCGCCGATCGCGAGAGCCGCAGAGATCGCGCTCATCAGCATGCAGCCCCAGGCGGCGCCCGCGAGAAATTGCGCGACAATCAGCGTGTTGAGGTTCCCGGCGAGCTCCGCGCCAAGAACGGCCACGGCGCCCAAGAGGCCGGCCGCGCCCATCACGATCAACCCGCCGCGGCGCCTCGTGACGACGCTGGCCGGAAACATCGCGATATTGAAGCCGATCCAGAACACCGGCAGCAGCCACTGCAGGTCATCGGGCTTTGCGAAACGCAGGAAGAATGGCGCGCTGTTGGTGCTGAAATGCAGCTGATAACCCAGCGCGAGAATGACCATCGATACGATGAAGATCATCGGCACGCTGCCCAGTGGTTTTGCAGGCTCGGCCGGCTGGTCGGGGGACGGGACGTCTTGTACGAGACCGCGCTCGACCCTGGACAAGGCCAGTGCGGTGATCAGCAGAACCACGCTGGAAATCACGAAGGGAAGTCGCGCGTCCTGATCGCGCAACACCATGCCCAGATAGGGCGACACCGCGCCGGCCAGGCCGTAACCGAGCATTGCGAGTGCCGCTAGAAACGGGACCGATGGCTTGGCGCGGTGCTTGCCGAGCAAGGTCAGCGGCGGGGCGCGCAGCGCCGACGAGGTGATCGCCCAGATCACGATCAGCGCGATGAACCAGGCTTGCGCGCCCGGCCCGGTGCCGGCGACGAACGGCAGCGCCACGAACGCCGCACATGAGAGCGCGGTCGCGGCGCCAACAAACAGGCCGAGCCGCCCGACAAATGGCGCGATCTTGTCGGCGGCGACCCCCATCGCGGTGTCGGTGATGGTGAAGATCGCCTGGTCCAGCATCAGGATGAGGATGACAGCCGACGGCGCGATCCCGACCTCCGCGGCAAGCTTCGGCAGATAGATCACGTACGTGGTCCAGCCCAGCGTAAACACCAGCTGCAGGATCGCGAGATACACGCCGGCGCGGTTGGCGCTTGTGGTGCCCGCGTCAGCCGACAGTTCAAGGCTACTCATGCTCAGGCCCCCGGCTCCGCAAGCATAAACCAGCTATAGCGCCTTGCGGAAGGTCAGATTGATGCGCTGCCGGCCCAGCAGGGCATGCTCGCCGTCGGCGAGCGGCGCGACGCCGTGAAACCGGAGCCGCGCCGGCCCGCCCCATACCGCGATATCGCCATGCTGCAGGCGGAAGCGACGCGGTTTGTCGCTGCGCTTCAATCCGCCGAACAGGAAGATCGCGGGCAAGCCCAGCGAGACCGAGACGATCGGCGCGGCAAAATCCTCCTCGTCCTTGTCCTGATGCAAGGACATGCGCGCGCCGGGCTGATAGCGGTTGATCAAGCAGGCATCCGGAGTGAACCCGCCAAAACCCGCATGACCAGCCGCCAGCTTGGCGAGCTCGCGAAACGATCGCGGCATCGCCGGCCACGGCCTTCCAGTTTCGGGATCGCTCACGTCATAACGACAGCCGCTGCGATCGGTGACCCAGCCCACGCTGCCGCCATTGGTCATCGCCACCGACATCTGGTGACCGCCCGGCGTAACCATGTGGCGGAACGGCGCCTGCTCCACGATATCGCGCAAGTCAGCTAGCAGATCGGCTTCAACCGGTTTTGCCAGTCCGCGCAGCAACACGGCGCCCTCCGCCATCGACTCGTGCGAGGGGCACACATCGGGAATGCTTTCAAACAAGTCGGCAGTCAAAACACTCGCACTCACTTCGCATCGTGAAAGATCACGCCGAGGGTATGACGGTGGCCGGATCGGATCCGGCTCACGCCATGGCGCAGATTAACGCGGTAGAATCCGCGCGTCCCCTGTACCGGCCTGTGATGCACGGCAAAAGCCACCGCATCGCCCTGCGCGAGCGGCACAACTTCGGGCCGCGACTGCATTCGCGGCCGCTGTTCGGTCAGCACGAATTCGCCGCCGGAGAAATCGCGGCCCGGTTCCGACAGCAGGATCGCGACCTGCAGCGGGAACACGTGTTCGCCGTAGAGGTCCTGATGCAGGCAGTTGTAGTCACCGGGACCATATTGCAGCAATAGCGGCGTCGGCCGGGTCTGGCCGGCGGCATGGCAGCGTTTCAGGAAGGCTTGGTGGGTCTCGGGATAGCGGACATCGATTCCCATGGCCTCGTTCCAGCGATTGGCCACGCCACGAAGCTGCGCGTAAAGCGCCGGCCGCAATTCCGCGATCAAGTCCGGTAGAGGATGGGAAAAATATTTGTACTCGCCGCGCCCGAAGCCGTGGCGTGCCATCACGATCCGGCTGCGGAAATGCCTGTCGTCAGGATAAAGCGCCGCAAGCGCGCGGCACTCATCTCGCGACAGCAATCCCTTCAACACGGCGCAGCCCTGTGCATCGAGCTCGCCAGTCGCTTGCGCCCAGTCGATGGCATCGACGCGTGCGGCGATATCGGATGGAAGTGCAGGATGCGTCTGTACTCGCTTGACGCTGACCATCTCGAGACCTCGTGATTGGTTTCGGTTTGTCGTCATTCCGGGGCACGAGTGAAACGAGCGAGCCCGGAATCCATAACCACGATCGGGAGTATGGATTCCGGGCCTGCGCCAAGCGGCGCATCCCGGAATGACGGAAATTGTTTCGCAAATTTAGGTTACGTCGACCACCCGATTCCCGGGAAGGGATCGTATATGGAACTACGTATCCGCACACACAACGTCGTCCCCGCGAAAGCGGGGACCCATAATCACCGACCGTTTTGATAGTATCCGGCGTCTGCCACACTGCCCGAAGGCGGGGCCGCGGCGTATGGGTCCCGGCGCGCGCTTCGCTTGGCCGGGACGACGATTAGCCCAGCACCGGCAGCTCGATCACATCATAGGCATGGCGAATGCTGCGCTTGAGCACGGGGTCGACGAGCTCGAAGTCGAAGCGGCTCGCCGGGCGGATGCCGCCCTTGGCCGCGAAGGTGCCGCCGAACATGGCGCAGCCGTCCGGAAACCCGCCGCTTCCGAAACCACGGCGAATGAGTTCCTCCACCGGAAGCAGGTTATCGAGCGTGCCTTCCTGGTACAGTACACGCGTGCCGCCGATCAATGCGTGCGAACGCAGGATCATCTTGTCCCAGTGACCGGCGACGTCCTCGAGTTCCCACAGCACCGGCGCGATCGGCTTGTCACACATCTGCTTTGACACCGTGATGTTATAGCTTTCGACTACGATCGGTGTGATCGGAACCGACGCCGACAAAAATGCGGCCCTGCCAGCCGATCAGGACGAACTCGACCTCGCCGCTGGTGTCACCGCCGCTGACTTCGATGCTGTCCTCCGTGGTCAGCCGCCGCGCGGCGACCCGGTAATAGATCGGGGTAGTCGCCGGCGGCGCGATGCCGATCGCTTCGAGCTCGGCGATGTGCTTGTCGCGCGCGACCGGATCGCGGCCAGTCCAGCCGGCCATGACCGCCCGATCGATCGGAAGCGTCAGCGGGGTCGTGGTGTCCTGCGCGTCGATGGTGAATGTGAGATCAAACACGGATGACGCCCTCCATTGCGGCCGCGAGTTCGAAGATGCGGCGGTCCGATCCGGCTGATGCCGCAACCATCAGCCCGACCGGCACCTCGCCCTCGCGATGGCAGGGCAGCGAAATCGCGCAGCCGTCGATCATGTTGATCAGGGTGCAATTGCGCAGCGACAACAGGTTGGCCTTGGTGAAAGCCTTGTCGTCGGCCAGGTCGGCGATGCGGGGCGGTGTATTGGCCGTGGTCGGCAGGACCAGCGCGTCATAGGGCGCGAGGCGAACCGTGGCGCGCGCGATCATCGACCGCCGCGCGTCGAGCAGATCGATATAATCCGCGGCGCTGATGGCCTCGCCGCGAAGGATGCGCATGGACACGCGGGGATCGTAGACGTCGCCATGGCTGACGATCAGATAGCGATGCCAGGCATAGCTTTCTGCAGCCGCAAAGCCGCCCTTGGTGTTCATCACGCCCACATCGAGGAATTCCGGCACCGCGATCCGCTCGATCAGCGCGCCCTGGCGCGACAAGGTCTCCAGCGCGCGTTCAAAGGTCCGCGCCACTTCATCATCGAGTTCGTCAAGCGCGACGGTGGTCGGCGCTGCCAGGCGCATGCCCTTGATCGGTCGCGGCTGCAGGGGAACGATCGTCTCATTGGCGAGCACGGCGTCAAGCACTGCGCAGCACCCAACGCTGCGCGCGAGCGGCCCGAAGCTGTCGAGCGTGAACGACAGCGGCACGCCTCCGTCGAGCGGCACGCGACGCTGCGTCGGCTTGAAGCCGACGATCCCGTTATAGGCCGCCGGAATCCGGCACGATCCGCCGGTATCGGTGCCGAGCGCGCCATGCGCCATACGATCGACAACGGACACCGCCGCGCCGGACGACGATCCGCCGGGCACATGGCCCACGCCCTTCGGCGTCCCGTAATGCGGATTGATGCCGATCCCGGAATAGGCGAACTCCGTCATGTTGGTCCGGCCGATCACCACAAAACCGGCACGGCGCAGCCGCGCCACCACCGGAGCATCGGCATCCGCCGGGGCTGAATCCTCCAGCGCGCGCGAGCCGGCGCGGGTTACCTGGCCCTTGACGTCGAACAGATCCTTGATGGAGACCGGAATGCCGGCAAAAGGCGACGGCGCCGCTTTCACCTCGCGCAGCCGGTCCATCGCCTCCGCCGCCTCGATCGCCGCTTCCGCATCGACATGAAGGAAAGCCCGCGCGCCCTCGCCCGAGCTGTCGGCAATCCTGGCAAGGCATTCGTCGACGAGCTTGCGGGCGCTGGTGCGGCCGTTTTCGAGATCATCCGCCAGTGATGCAAGTGTCGGGGTATTATTCATGATCAATTCTCTCCGTCATGGCCGGGCTTGTCCCGGCCATCCACGTTTTTTCTGATGTTTCCCCCAACTTAGGCGTGGATGCCCGGGACAAGCCCGGGCATGACGACTAAGGATAGAGGTCATCCCTCGATCTCCAGATCGAGCAGCGCGGAGCTTAGGGATTTGCCGTGGGCATCGAGCGCCAGCGACCGCGTTACGCCACCGCCGAGCGTCTGGGTCATCACAAAATTCAGCGCGGCAATGTTGGGCAGCTCATAGCGCACGACCTCGCCTTCGACAACGCCGGCAAAATGCGCTTTGACCCGCGCGCCGGTGACTTGCGCAAGCAGCAGCGGATAGTGTTCTTCGTCGTAGGCGATCACCGAGATGTTGGAGGTGTTGCCCTTGTCGCCGGTGCGGGAATGGGCGATCTCGCGCAGCTTCATCGCTTACACTCCCACGAAATGCACTTGCGGCCTGGCGAGTTCGCGCGGCAGCAGGACCGACGCCACCGCGACCACGTCGCGTGCCGATTTGAACACGCCACCGCCGGCAGCGGGGCCATTGGTGTAGAGCGTTTCGACCTCGTTGCCGATCCGCACAGCCTCGCGCAGGTTTTCGGTGCGGCCCGCGACGCGAACGCGCACCTCGTAGGGTTCGTTGGCGCGTGCGGCAAGATTGGCGCCGTGCAGCGCATCGACGCCGATCAGGTCGAACCGCAATTCACTTGCGGCAACGCCCGTTAGTTTCAACCGCTCTCGAACGATTTCGAGCGCCAGCCGTCCGCGCGCCAGGGCGCCGGGGCCGGCATAGGAAATCTGCCCTTCGCCGATATAGCTGTCGATATAGCCGACCGAAACCTTCAGCGTGCCGGGTCGCTCGGTGCCGCGTCCGCCGCTGACGCGTACGCGATCCCGCGCGATTTCCTCAACCCTTACTTGCGAAAAA
>Ga0307312_10000412_pt1 | contig 19800 bp, 23 predicted proteins | sample ER_DNA_202_FD_194489 | JGI IMG/M metagenome (GOLD analysis project Ga0307312, IMG submission 194489) | Bulk soil microbial communities from the East River watershed near Crested Butte, Colorado, United States - ER_DNA_202 | ecosystem: Environmental > Terrestrial > Soil > Floodplain | place... | reverse complement strand
GGAAAGCTCGGCGGTCTGGACAGCATCAAAAGGATCTAGCAAAGCGTGGGAGGAAGCCTCATGAGACACTTCCTTGCGATTGCGGCAGCGGCGGTAACAATTGTTCAAGTCAGTCCGGGCGCCGCTGACGATCTCGTGAAAATGACCATCGGCCAGCGCGGCAATTGGGATACCTCGATCACCCACCTCGGCGAAAAGGCCGGAATTTTTAAGAAGCACGGCCTGCAGCTTGAGATGATCTACACCTCTGGCAGCGGCGAAACCCTGCAGCCAGTGATTGCCGGCGGCGTCGATCTTGGATTGGCGGTTGGCACGCTCGGCGCCATGGCGGCCTATGCGAAAGGCGCACCCGTACGCATCATCGGTGCGCAGGCGACCGGCGCCGCCGACTATTGGTACGCCAAGAACCTCGGCATCAAGACGCTCAAGGACACCAGCGGCCACACCATCGCCTTTTCAACCAACGGTTCCTCGACCAATAGCGTCGTCCGGGCCTTCATCGATGAGTTCAAGCTCACCGCCAAGCCGCAGGCGACCGGCAATCCGAGCGCAACACTTACTGCCGTCATGACCGACCAGGTCGATGTCGGTTGGGCCTCCCCGCCCTTCGGCCTCAAGGAAATAGAAGAAGGCAAGATTCATCTGGTCGCTCGCGCGACCGATGCCACGCTGGTACGGGGCCAAACAATCCGCGTTCTGGTTGCCAATGCCGACGTCCTCGCCAAGCGCAAGGACGTCATCGAACGCTTCATGAAGGCCTATCGAGAAAGCATCGAATATATGTACTCGTCGGATCCGCAGGTCATCAAAGACTACGCCGAGTTTGCCAAGGTCCCGGAACCGATGGCCAAGCGCGTGCGGGATGAATTCTTTCCCAAGAGCCTGGTCAATCCCGACGCAATCCATGGCCTTGATTCGCTGATTCCCGAGGCGGTGAACCTGAAGTTCATTCCAGGGCCGCTGACCAAAGAGCAGGTCGCCGAGTTGATCCAGATTTCACCGCGTAAGTAGCGAGACGTCCCATGACCACAGCCGTTTCACCGCAAGCAGCTTCCGCACAAGCCGTGGTGCTGCCGAAGAACCGCGGCGCATATTACGGCGGCGCGTGGCACGAACCGGAGACGGGGCGATTTGTCGAAACGATCAATCCAGGCACTGGGCAGTCGCTGGGGAAAGTCGCCGAGTCGGGGGCGGCCGATATCGATGCCGCGGTTGCGTCTGCAAAGACGGCGTTCGGCGAGTGGCGGCGCGTCCTGCCACTCGAGCGCGCGAAGATTCTGCGGCGGATCGCGGAGGTCCTCCGCCAGAACGCCAATGAGTTGGCGATGATCGACGCCGCAGACTGCGGCAATCCGGTCAAGGAAATGGTGAGCGATGCGATGATCGCGGCGGCGCAGATGGAATTCTTCGCTGGCTTTGTCACGGAAATGAAGGGTGCATCGATTCCGATGGGTCCGGATGCAATCAATTTTTCCGTGCGCGAACCGCTCGGGGTCGTCGGCCGCATCATTCCTTTCAACCACCCCTTCATGTTCTGTGCAGGAAAATCCGCAGCCCCGCTCGCGGCCGGCAATACGGTGGTCGTCAAACCACCGGATCAAGCACCCCTCTCCTCACTGCGGCTCGCCGAGCTGATCGGCGGACTGTTGCCCGCGGGTGCGTTCAATGTGGTACCGGGCGGACAAGAAGCGGGGCAAAGGCTGGCCAGCCATCCCGATGTCGCAATGATCGCACTGATTGGCAGCGTCCCGACGGGGCGAGCGGTGATGAAAGCGGCGTCCGACACAGTCAAGCGCACCGTGCTGGAACTTGGCGGCAAAAACGCGCTGATCGCCTACGGCGATGCAGACCCCGACGAGGTTGCTGCCGCCGTCATTGGCGGCATGAATTTCACCTGGTGCGGGCAGTCCTGCGGTTCGACCAGCCGCGCCTTCATCCACGAGGCAATCTACGACGCGGTCGTCGCGCGGGTGAAAGAGAAGATCAAGTATTTCAAGCCCGGCATCCCGACCGACCCGGCAACCACCATGGGCGCCATCGTGTCCAAAAGGCAGTTCGACCGGGTGATGAGCTTCATCGATTCAGCCAAATCCGAAGGTGCCCAACTTATTACCGGCGGCGGACCGCCGGCCGACCCGGCTCTCAAAAATGGCTTTTTCATCGAGCCGACGGTATTTGCCGTCACTGAGAAGAACAGAATAGCGCGCGAGGAAATCTTCGGACCCATTCTCGGCGTGTTCAAATGGCGTGATGAGGCAAAGATGCTCGAGACCGTGAACGCGGTCGAGTATGGGCTGACCGCTTCGATCTGGACCAATGATCTCAATACGGCGCACCGTACCGCAATGGCCGCACAGGCGGGCTATGTGTGGATCAACGAGGTGGGCAAGCACTTCCTTGGTGCGCCGTTCGGCGGCTTCAAGCAATCGGGACTTGGACGCGAAGAGTGTTTCGAGGAGATGCTCTCCTTTACACAGGAGAAGAACATCCACATCCGGCTGAAACCCGCAAAAGCCTAGGAACCGGACGGATCGAAGCCGGCGTGCTTCCAGACGCCGCGATTCTCCGGTGCCGCCATGAATTTTACAAAGGCCGCCGCAGCATCTCCCGCGGCGCTCTCGGCCGTAGCTGCCGCGCCATAGAGCGTGTTCAAGTCAATGCCCGCCGGCAATGGTCCAACAACGGCCAGGCCTTTGATGTTCGCAACTTCGCTCGCCGGATAGATGCCGATCTCGGCCTGACCCTCCGCGACAAGTTGCACGCCGCCTTCAAGCGCCGGCCGATGGATGACCTTCTTCGCCATCGCATCTGCGATCCCGAGCTGCTCCATCACTTTGCCCATGTGCGTGCCGCTCGGCGTCTTTCCGGGAGTCGCGTGGACCACCGACCGTGCGGCCAGCATGGCCTCGCGGAATTTCTCCTTTGTGGAAATATCCGGCTTCGTCGCGCCTTCTTTCACGACCACGCTTGTACCCACTATGCCGAGCGTCGCGCGGTTGTTGTCGCTCAATTTTGCGTCCTTGGCATAAGTGTCAAGCATGGGCACCGGCATCACCAGCACGTCGGCTTTTTCGCCTGCAGCAATCTTCTCGCGCAGCGCGGTCAACACATCGTAAATGAAGACCACCTTTTTTCCGGTCTGCTGCTCGAATTTTGGGACGAGGACGGCGAACGCCTCCTTTGGCGCGCCGCCGCTCATCACTCTGATTTCGGTGGCTGATGCGGGCATCTGACTACCATGGCAATGGATGATGCGATCAATCCCGGAATGATCTTCATCCGGGTTTCCTGGTCAGACTAGAGCTTGAACGTCTCAAGTGTGCCGGGGTGGAACATTTCTTCTATCGTAACAAGTCGCGCCGACAGGCCCTGCGAATGATGATGTCGCAGGAAGGTCTCCAGTGTCTTGCGATTGGCGGCAACACCATACGACCAGAAATCCTCGCCCATCAGGGCGCGTGCCTCCATAAGCCGCTCTTCGATGAAAGGCAGTGTCACTTTAGTCGCGGAGGTGTCGCTCAATTGATCGAGTGCCACCTTCTTTGCCTGCTCAAAGGCCTTGAACACCGCACCCGGCAGCCATGGATGCTTTTCTGCGAGCGCGCGCCGCACGCCGACAAGATGCATGATCGGGAAAATGCCGGTGCGCTTGAAATAGTCCTTTGCCGCCGCCACTGGATCGGAAAATAGCCAGCCGACATTGGGCGTGTCTTTCGGCAACGACGGCGGGCGCGGCGCAATGAAACCGTCGATTGCACCGTCCTTGAGGAGCGCGGAGATCGATTTCGCCTTGGGAGCATCCTCGATCTTTACATCGGGCGGCAACTTGATGCTGATCTTCTCCGGCCGGTCCGCATCTTCAATGCCGCCGCGGATCCAATGAATATCGGACGGCTTCACGCCATAGTCGTCATGTAGAATTGCGCGCGCCCACACATTTGCGGTCAATTGGTATTCGGGCAGACCGACTTTCTTGCCCTTGAGGTCCTCCGGCTTCTTGATCCGGTCAGTTCGGACATAAATTGACGTGTGCCGAAACGCGCGCGAAACGAAGGCCGGAACACCGACATAGGGGCAGTTTCCCTGCGCGGTCTTTACCGTGAAACTCGACAGCGACAATTCGCATATGTCGAATTCCGCCTGCCGGAAGGCTCGGAAGAATATCTCCTCCGGCGACAGTGTCATGCATGCCGGCTTGACGCCGTCGATAGGCACAGTGCCATCAATCAGCGCCAGCGTGCGATCGTAAGGACCGACAGCCACAGAAAGACTAAGTTTGGCCATGAAAAACCCGGCTGGACGTACCGCCGGAATGTCATAAGGGAAATGACACCGGAAGGCTACTCCACCCCGCGCTTCTGCGTCTTTTCATCGGGGGTTACGTCAACTGCCTGCGCATGCCCGGTGATCTTTACCGGCCCGCGACAGTCCTTCATGCACGGATTCTGATTCCAGAAGATCTTCTCAGTCTTTTCGCGGTCGTCGTCGAAAAACCCTGCCTCATTCGGCATCTTGACGCGGTCCCAGGTCGTCTTTGATAGGACGAATTTCTCGTCAACAATGTCGTTGAGATTGAGCACGTAGGCCGTGACGGCATAGAGTTCGTCGTTGCTGAGTGATTGCGCATCGCCGAACGGCATAGACCGGCGGATATAGTCGAACACGCTTGACAGATACGGGAAATAGGAACCGACCGTTTTCACCGGGTCATGCGAGGCAAGCGTGCCCCTGCCTTGCGCAAGCTGCGGCCAACGCCCGGCGCTTTCGCCGAACTCACCGTGGCAAGCCGCGCATTTGTCCATATAGACCTTCTCGCCATCCTTGACCGATCCGCTCCCCGCCGGCGCGCCCTGCCCGTCGGGTCGCACGTCGATATCCCAACCGGCCATTTGCTCCGTTGTCGCGGCCTGACCAATACCGTAGTTGCGCGAACTCTCCTTTTTTGGCTGAGCAATTGCCGACGCAGCAAACGCAACCAGCAGCGCGGCGCCGAGCGCGATTTTACCCGATTTCGACATTCTCAACCTCACCGTCCGGCTTGATCGCCCAAGTCTGGATTCCGTTGTTGTGGTAGATCGAATTAACGCCGCGGATCTTGCGTAAGGCATCCTTGCTCGGCTGAACGTACCCCGTGTCATCCATGGCACGCGACTGCAACAGAAGCTCTTCTCCGTTCCAGTCGAATTCGTAGTAGAAACGCGCGCATGCCTTGTCCAGTACAAGGCGGTCAATGCGCGCCGTGCGCCAGTTCCGACCGCCATCAAGCGACACATCGACACGCCTGATCTTGCCGCGGCCGGACCAGGCCAGTCCCGAAATGACATTGAAGCCCTTTTGCTTCACCGGTGCCTGCGGCGATGGCGACGTGATGACGGATTTTGCATCCATCACGAATGTGAATTTGCGCGCTTTGCCGCTCTCGAGCAGATCCGTGTACTTCGACGTTTCCTCGCGTGTGAACCATGGCTGATCGCCGACTTTGAGGCGGCGCAGCCATTTGACCCAGACATTGCCTTCCCAACCGGGCACAACGAGGCGCACGGGATAGCCCTGCTCAGGGCGCAGCATCTCGCCATTCATGCGATAGGCTACAATGCAATCATCGAGCGCCTTGCCCAGCGGGATGGAGCGATTCATCGCGGCGGCATCCGCGCCTTCCGCCATGACCCATTTGGCGTTCGCTTTGAGCTCGGCCTGCTCGAGCAAGACCTTCAGCAAGACACCGGTATATTGCACGCAATGAACCATGCCATGCGTGTACTGGCAGCCATTGAGCTGGGCGCCGCGCCATTCCATTCCGGAATTGGCCGCACATTCGAGAAAATAGATTTTATTGATACGCGGCAGCCGCTTGAGTTCATCGAGCGTGAAAACCAGCGGCTTGTCGACAAGGCCGTGCAACATCAGCCGATAATCCGCCGGATCGATCTCGGCAATGCCGCCGTGATGGCGCTCAAAGCACAGCCCATTGGGCGTAATGATTCCGTCAAGTTGATGCAAGGGCGTGAAACTCACCGACGATTCCGGTGTGGCGGTAAGCCAGGGCACCGTACGCCGAACGACATCCTTTTCGTATTTGGAGGGATTGCCGTACGCGCGCACGCCGACGCCTTCTCCGAGTTGGCGCGTCCAATCGGCGATGTTCGGTGGAAGATTTTTTACGTTTTCAGCGCGTGCATCCGCCGCGCCGCCTGCCGCAAGTCCGGCGGCGCCGACGAGGAAACGGCGACGCGTCGTTCCCGTTGCGTCGTTCGGGTCAGCCATCGGCACCTCCCGGCAGATTCTGCTCCAGGGGGCTCATATCACATTCTATTTTGTGAATGTAACAGAAACTGCCACTAACCCCCGGAAATTTTCACACTCGTATTCGGTTCGAGCCGCACCGTTTTCTTCGCGGCAATGTAGCGTTCGACCAGATCCCAGACCGGCGGACCTTCCGTTCCCTCGTTGACGCTAGCCCAGCCAGCGACCACGTATTCTTTTTTCGGCTCTATAGCCTTGCCAGATTTGAGGTAGGTCATTTCGGAAATGCGCTGACCGATCGGCTTCGAAACGTCGATTGCATAGCCGAGACCACCGCAGCGCACCATGTCCCCTCCCTGTTGATAATAAGGATCGGGATTGAATAAGTTGTCGGCCACGTCTTCGAGCACTTCTTTCAGACGCTCCCCCGTCATGGAAATCCGATAGACCTGCGGATAGGTAATCGCCGTGGCATTGTGGATGTCTTCCACTGTTATCGCCTGGCCGGGCAGGACGCTCGTGCCCCAGCGAAATCCAGGAGATAATGCGATCTCGGCATCCCGCTCGTTCAGAAGCGCCGCACAAATCAGATCATCGAGCGTCCCGTTGAAATTGCCGCGCCGGAAAAGCACCGTATCCGTATTTCCGACCTCACGCGGAAGCTCCTTGGCAAATGGCGCACGGGTCTTCGCTATCGCTGCGCCGACCTCGGGATCGGGTTTGATCGCGTCCGCAAACAACGGGATAAGCTTGTAGCTGAAGTTTTTGACCGCGCCGCCTTGTACATCAAGATCAAGCCGCGACAGGAACTTGCCGTGGCTACCAGAAGCGACAAGTAGCGTATTGCCGACCTTTATCGCCTCCGGTAACGCGTCATGAGTGTGACTGGTCAGGATCACGTCGATGCCGGATACCCTCCCGGCCAACTTGCGATCGACATCGAAGCCGTTGTGCGAGAGCAGTACCACCAGTTGGGCGCCTTCCTTGCGCGCCTTTTCGACATTGGCGCGAATATCGTCCTCGCGGATCCCGAATGACCATTTCGGCATCATCCAACGCGGATTGGCCACGGGTGTGTAAGGAAATGCCTGACCAAGGACAGCGACCTTGATACCGCCTTTCTCGAACATTTTCATCGGCTCGAACGCCGGTTCGTTCCACTCCGTATCGCGGATGTTGAGAGCAAGAAACGGATAGTCGAGCCCCTTGATCAGTTCCTTGACGCGTGTTTCGCCGTAGGTGAATTCCCAATGGCCGGTCATGGCGTCGGGCTTCAGCAATGCCATGCAGTCAACCATGTCCTGACCGTGGCTGGAATTCGCGCCAAACGAGCCCTGCCACGTGTCGCCGCCATCGAGGAAAAGCATCTTGTCGTTGCCGCGCTCCGCTCGCACGCGCTTAACCACCGCGGCAAGCCGGTCGAGCCCACCAATGCGGCCATAGGATCTGGCCAGAGCCTCGAAATTCTGGTCGGTCAGCGCGTAAGCTGAGGCGCTATTTTCCGGAATGCCGAAGCGCTTGAGAAAATCTCCACCGGTAATGTGCGGCGGCTGCCCTCTTGCCTCCCCAATGCCGATATTGACCGAGGGTTCGCGGAAATAGACCGGCATGAGCTGCCCGTGAATATCGGCAACGTGCAGCAATGTGACATTGCCAAGCGCCTCGAACCGGAGGAGATCCTCTTCGGTGAGCCGCTGCTGGGCGAGCGCGCGCGTAAATGCGCCTTCTCCAGCCGCAAGCGCCGCGGTCGCGGCACCGACTTGGAGGATTTCACGCCGCGTGATCATGCCCGTTGGCGTTGTGTCCCTTGCCGGCTTCCGCTCCGGCGGAAAGCCCTAGTGCCTGATGCCGGGTACGCTGAGTTTCTGCCCCTCGTTCTGAGCGGCGAGATAAAACTCGAGATCGCCATATTCCTTGGCATCGGGCGGCAGTTCGTCAGCGCGGATGTTGACCTGACACCACTGGAACCGCTGGCGGATGTCCCAGATCGCCAGGAGACTCGTCCGCCAGGTCGGGAAGTGGTCGTATTGGCCTTTCGGCTCGCCCAACCACTGACCTCGAATCCAATGGTTCGCAACTTTTCCGTGGCAATCGGTGCACGCCATGTTGAGTTGACCGACTTTGCGCGCGCTCAACTCCTTGCCTCGCTCGATAGCTGCTTTCGCTCCAGGGCTTGACGTGTCGATCTTGATCGGCGTTCCGTTGGCAAGGAAATGCAGATAGACCGACATCACACGGTTTTCATCGGTCTCCATGAGCCAGTTTGCGCCGGTGGTGGCCTTCGCGTGGCGCGTGACGAACTCTTCCACGCTGACCGCCTTGTTCAGCCGAGGCTCCCATTTTGGCATCGACGCGGCCCAAGTCTTGAATGAAGTCTTCGGGTCGCTATGACAGGTATTGCAGGAAGAACCGGCAGCCCCCGCTTGCTTCCAGAGTTCCTGTGCTTTGTCGACCGCCCACATGGCGGGATTTTCGATGGGATCCAGATTATCGCGCTTCTCGACCGGAGGAGGCCGTTTGGTCGGGTCGTCAAGCTCCGTCTTGAACGCAGCTGGGGATTTCAGCGTCTTCAGGAAAGCCACCATGTCATTGATTTCCTGGTCGTCGAAAAATCCATGGCTGCCCCAGGGTGGCATCACGGTGTCCGGATTATACACCCGCGCATCGTAGATATAATTGAACAGCCACTCATCCTCGCGACCGGCATTGCCAATTTCGGAAAGATCCGGAGCAACATTGCCGGGCAGATTGGCGCCACCGGCCGATCCCATCACATGGCAGGCCAGACATGAACCGCCGCGATTGCGGTCGGCCACCATCTCGGCCCCTTTCTTGGAATCGCCGGCAATCGGACCGGAAATCTTGCGAGCTTCTTTCGGCGCCGGTGGCGAGGCTACATTGCCGAGTGTGTTGTATTTCGAGTAATCGCGGGTCGGCCAACCCGCATAACGCTTCCACGGCCGCGCCGATGCGTCTTCCTTTGTCTCGAGCGGCGCTTCCTGCTTGGCCTGCGCATTAACGCCCTGTTCACCCGCGACAAACAAGCCGGCCGCGAGCAATGCGGCTGCTGCGCTGCCGGCCAGAATCCCTCCACGAGACATCGGATACTCCCCAACGAATTCTTGTTCGTTATTCCCACGCGCAGCACGTGCGTCGTGGGCTGTCAGCTCACGGTGATTTTTTCTTCAGCCGTCGTCACTGTGCCGTCGTCATCAGTCCAGGTAAACTTGAACGTGCCGCTTTCTTCAACTTTTGCGTTGAACTGCATGTAAGGATTCGCAGCAATTGCCGGATCGAGATTGACCGAAAACACCGGCTTGCCGTTGAACTCGCACACGAACTTGTTGATGATCTTGCGTGGGATCGGCTTGCCATCTTTGTCCTTGCGCTGGCCGGACTCCATAACGTGCGGCAACAGCGTCTTGATTTCGATCACGTCGCCCTTTTTGGCTTCTGTGGGAAGCTTGAGGCGTGGTTTTTCCGCCATGGTTTGCTCCTGTTTCCTTTAGCTTCCTGATCAGCCGCCGCAGCCGCCGATGGTAACCTTCACCAGCTTCTGATTGGTGAAAAACTCGCCTTTGCTCGTCTTCGCAACCGCGATGATATTCTGGGTCGCCGCGAGACGAATGCGCGTAGACGCCGCCGCCTTTCCCGACAGCGAAGTGAAATGGAATGTCGCGACGCCGGGGTTCGGATTGCCATCGGCGACCACCAGAATTTCGATAACATAATTGTCGGCGGTCATGGGCGCGTCGACCGAAACCGACAACGGCACGGTATTGCCATTCTCGGCAATCTCCGGAAGCTCTATCGCAATCTTGCCCTTCTCTGCCGTCTTGCCGCCGGTGAACTGGGTGATCTGATCTTCCGTCTCCTGGGCAGCTGCAGACGCGCGTTTGCGAGAGCCTATGAAGCCAAGCGCCGCGCCCGCAGCGCCGAGCGCCAAGGCAGTGCGACGAGACAATTGCCGCATCGATGAATCCTCCAATGGATCGTGCCGAGACTGACCAGCCCCGTTCGGCCCCGAACATAGCGGCCGTCCGTCGCATGTTCAAATCGTATTCACAAAAAAGAATATACGAAGTTGTCGCAGCGGCATTCAGCTCGGCAGCGCTTTCAGGTAGTCGCGGAAGCTTTTGCTCTCATAGGCCTTTTCCCGCACATAGCGGAACATGGCGAGGAAATCATCGGGCCGCAGATACCCGGGCGATCGCGCCACTTCACGCTTGACCGGCGGCAAGCCTTTCAGCGGCGCAGCAGCTTCCGCAAAGAATTGGAACGTCGGGGTAAAACGCACGCCATATTTGGCGGCCAAATCCTTTTCCGAAAGTTCTGCACCGTCGAAATCCGTGACTTTGCGCGACCCGATGATGTTGAGCTGCAGCACTTCGAAATTCGCTTTCACGTAGTCCGCAATTCGTGACTGAGCGAAATTGACGAGGTGCGTTTCCTTGCAATAGGGGCAGCCTTTGAGTTCCCACATGATCACAAAGCGCTTGCCTTCTTTGCGCGCAGCTTCAAGGTCATCACTGAGGTCGAGAAAGCTCTCCAGGAACCAGGCCTGTTTGTAGAGCCCGTCATCCGTCAGAATCGGCTCTTCGCCTCGCGCGCGAGAGGCCGCCAGCGCAACAAACGATGCAGCACCTAACAGCAAACTACGCCGTTCCAACATGATTAAATCTCATAAACCACAAGGCTAAGTTGGCCTCGTCGGTCAATACGATGGCGCATATATTTATGTGCGTCAAAATCCGGTGAATGTCGATGCCGTTCTGGGTTGCACGTTTTGCATGTCTCGTACTCGCCCTGTCCGGCAGCGTGGTCCGCGCCGACGACCTTGCCGACTTCAATATGGCTGTGGAGGCAGTCAGCGCCCACAACCGGGTCGCTATCAGCTATTTGCGTACGGGCAATGCCGATCTCGCGTCGCTTGAGATAGATCGACTACGCGATTCCTGGAGCCGGTTGAGCGAGCGCTTTTCGGGCAAGCGACCACCTGCTTTTGATGGAAACGTACTCTATGGCAGGCTGTTCACAGCCGTGAGCGCGCGCCTGGTCGGTGCCGATATCATGCTGAAAACCGGGCGCCTCGATTCCGCTCGTGCGGCTCTTAATTCCGTCCGAGGTGATCTCTACGACCTGCGCAAGGCGAGCGGCGTCGTGGTGCTCGCCGATTGTGTGCGTGACGCCAACACGACGATGGACGCACTCATGATCTACAATGATCGCGCGCTCGATTGGGACAATTCCGATATCCGTACCGGGCTCGCCCAGAAGGCTACGAGCTATGGAGCCTTGCTTGATCGTTGTGACGGGATTGCCAATACGACCGTTCGTGAAGCGCCTGAATTTCGCCGGCTGGTCGATGGCGCCAAAGCCAGCCTGTTGCTGATACCGAAAGCGATTACCACCCGCGACGCAGACCTGCTTCACCGAATTCTGATTGAATTGCGCTCACTCGATAATCTGCTGGCGTTCCGGTACGGCTGATTGGCGGCCTGTTCGCCTCGCACCGCGTCGACACCGTCTCCTTTTGTGATATAGATCGCGCCCAGTCGCGCTGATCTGACATGCTACGTCCGAGCGAGAAGAAAAACTTGGTCTGCCCGTCGCAAATACGGAAAGGTTTTTCTCTCGGTGCGTTTGTTGCCGCCATATTTATTTCATCAACACTGAGCAGCTCACATGCGGCGGAACTTGCAATGTTCGAACAAGCCGGTTGCGGCTGGTGTGAGACGTTTGACCGCGAAATCGCTCCGATTTATCCAAAAACGGCGGAAGGCCAACGCGCGCCTTTGCGCCGCGTGAGCATTGACCATCCTGTTCCGTCGGACCTCGCGTTCATTGAAATCGAGCGGCTCGCCCCAGTGTTTGTGCTGGTTCACAATGGGCAGGAAATCGGACGTATCCGTGGTTATCCAGGCGAGGATCATTTCTGGGGACTGCTTGCTGCACTGATGAAGAAACTTGATGCAGTCAGGACAGGTGGAGAACAGGTGCCGCCTGTCGAAAAACCGTTGCGTCCTGTCGGTTGATCGTCTGTATTCGGGCGACGCTGCAACACGATTGTTGGTGTACTAATGGAATTGCATCATCTGGAAACCCGCTCCCGCTCGAATGAACTCGACCGAATGGTCGACAACGCCAAGCGAGCAAGTGATTTTCTGAAAGCGCTGGCGCATGAAAGCCGACTGATGATCCTTTGTATTCTCGCTGAAGGCGAAAAGTCCGTCAGTGAACTAGAAGATCTTCTCAATCTGCGACAGCCGACTGTGTCGCAGCAACTCGCCCGTCTTCGCGCAGACGGGCTTGTATCGACGCGGCGCGACGGCAAGGCGATCTACTACAGGCTAGCGAGCGATGAAGCGCGTGTTGTCATCGGCGCAATCTATGACGTGTTCTGCCGAAAGTTGCGGAAGAGGTAGCAATTTGTTTTGCTACGGCGACGGCAGAAACTCGCTCGTCCTGCCGGTTATCCAATAGAAAAACAAACCGATCCATTCGTGGGCTGCCGAATCGAAGCGTGCCAAGGCATCGCCAAATAGCATAGGCACCCCCAGATCCGCGTGACGGCCTGTGCGCCAGCCGACCGGATAAGCTTCCATCGGAAATCCGACCCGCCGAAAGCAACCGATCGCGCGCGGCATGTGTTGTGCCGAGGTCACGAGAAGCCATCTCTCTCCCGGCTTTGGTTTTACAAGTTCCTTGGTGAAAGTGGCATTTTCTGCGGTGTTGCGGGAGCGCGGCTCCAGTATCACGCGCTCGCGCGGAATGCCCAACCCCTCGAGCAACGGCGTAACGAAATTCGCTTCGGGCAGTCGATTGCCGAGCAAGCTCGCGTCGCCGCCGGAATAGACGATACGCGCGCCGGGATAGGCGCGAGCGAGCTTTGCCATGGCGAGGATGCGATCTCCATCGTCTCCTAGCACAGCCTCGCCGAATTCGTGCGACAGGCGGGACTTGATGGCGCCTCCCAACACAACAATTCCGTCCGGCGCTCGGGTGGCGCTCCATGGCGGAAATCGGCTTTCCAATGTATGCGTGAGCAGATTTCCTGGCGGCCACCATCCTGCAATTGCGAGCAAAACAATGCTCGTCAGCATCAGCCACGTGCCCGCGCGCGTCCGGCGCGCCGCCATCAGGACGACGCCAATGAGTCCGAGCACGATCAGAATGTTGGATGGTAGCAGTAGGAAAGCGACGGTCTTCGACAGCAGGACGAACATCAACGCGTCTTCTTCCACTGCTCGTAGCGTTTCTTGTTCTCTTCGTTGGGCGGGTAGAGACCGGGCAACTTCGCCCCCTTCTCCACTTCCTGGACCAGCCAGCTTTCCAAAAGCTCGTGTTCGGCGCCTTCATGAGCGACAAAATCGCCCAGGTCTTTGGGAATCACGACGGCGCCATCGTCGTCGGCAACGATGACGTCATCAGGAAAAATCGCACAACCGCCGCATCCGATCGGCTCATTCCAGCCGACGAAGGTCAGCTGGTTTACGGACGCCGGCGCCGCCACGCCCGCACACCAGACCGGCAGGCCCGTCGCGAGCACGCCGTGCTTGTCGCGCATGACGCCGTCGGTGACAAGCGCCGTCACCCCGCGTTTGACCATCCGCATGCACAGGATGTCGCCAAATATCCCTGCGCCGGTTACGCCCATGGCATCGGCAACGACCACACAGTTCTCCGGCATGGCCTCAATGGCGCCCCGCGTGGATATCGGCTTTGACCAGCTTTCCGGCGTCGCGAGGTCTTCACGCACGGGAACGAAACGCAGTGTGAACGCCGGACCGACGACGCGCTTGCCGGAAACGCCGAAGGGCATCGCCCCGGCCATCCAGGAGCGACGAATACCCTTCTTCAGCAGCATCGTCGTGATGGTGCCGGTGGTGACGCTTTGCAGAATCTCGATTGACGAAGCCATGACAAGATCTCACGCGGCCTTAAGTCCGACACGCTCGTCGCGGCAGCGCAAATATACGACGAAGGGAATTGCAAGCAGCACCATCCAGAGTTTGCCGATCACCTGGCCGAGCAGGAATTCAAGCGAACCGAAGGCAAGCCACAAAAACACGATCGAATCGACAACTAACCCGACGACACTAGAGGCAACTACGGCGGCGACCAGCCGGCGACGGGCGAGCGGTGTGTATACGGCGAAATCTGCAAATTCCGATAGCAGGAAGGCAATCGCCGAGGCCACTACCAGTGAAGGCGGCGCCAGCCCGGCGGAAATTGCCGCGCCGGCGATGATCGCACCGATACCGAATTCGACGCCGAGCCGCCGCTGGACCAGATCGCGCAAAACCAGCGCAAGGCCGACCATCAATACACCGGAGGGCGCCATGATGCCGGGCGCAACTGGCACCAGACACGGGCCATTAGGGACACACACTGTCCCAGCGTGACCAATCAACCAGTTCGCCGCGGGAATGGTCAGGCAAAAAAGCACAAGAAAAATGCCGCCCTCGATATTCTGACGTCTGTCGCTTTCGTTCATGCTTTCCTTCGACCTGAAAATTTTTCAAAGCCTTGAGCGCGTAACTTGCAAGCCGGGCACTCCCCACACCCGTAGCCCCACTCATGGCGCTTCGTGCGATCACCCAAATAACAGCTATGGCTCTCCTCGATGACGAGATCAAGAAATGCTTTTCCGCCGATTTGCTCCGCCATGGCGAAAGTGCCGGCCTTGTCGACCCACATCAGGGGGGTATGGATGGTGACGCGTTTTTCGAGACCGAGCGACAACGCCACCTGCATAGCTTTGACCGTATCGTCGCGGCAGTCCGGATAGCCGGAATAATCCGTTTCACACATGCCGGCGACCAAATGTCGGGCACCGCGCCGATAGGCCAATGCTCCCGCAAAGCAGAAGAAAACCAGATTGCGGCCGGGTACGAAGGTCGTCGGCAACCCTGTCTCGGCAATCGCGATAGCTGTGTCGCGGGTAAGCGCGGTCTCCGAAATGGCAGGGAGTGCGTCGAGTTTGATCAGATGATCGTCCCCCAGCCGCGCTTTCCAGGTCCCATTCAGCGCCGCCATGCGTTCGCGCACGCGTGCCCGCACACTGAGCTCGATTGCATGCCTTTGGCCATAGTCGAAACCAACCGTCTCGACACGGGCGAAACGCTCCAGTGCCCAGGCGAGGCAAACCGTGGAATCCTGCCCGCCCGAGAAGAGAACAAGAGCTGCATCGGTTGAAGGGGTCAGAACATCACCTCAATCCCAGTTCGGAGACCAGGTCCAGTCCACGATACGTCCGCCGGGCCGGGCTAGGCCCGCGATCTCGCGCATCTCGGCATCGCTCAGCTCGAAATCAAACAATGAGAAATTTTCCTCGAGGCGCTCGACCCGGCTTGTGCGGGGAATCACAACGACGCCCTGCTGGACCAGCCAGCGGAGACAAACCTGTGCCGCCGTCTTGCCATGAGCCTTACCTATCTTTTCCAGCAGCTTGTCGCCTTTGGCGCCGCCGCGTGCGATGGGACTGTAAGCCACAACCGCCATTCCATGCTTTCGGCATGCCTCGATCACCTTGTCCTGGTTGAGAAAGGGATGGCACTCGACCTGATCGCAGACCAGAGGCTCGCTTGAAACCCTGTTCGCCTCCTCGAGAAGCGACACCGTAAAATTCGAAACGCCGATCTGCCGCGTGTAACCTTCACGCTTCATCTTTGCCATGGCACCGAATGTTTCGGCTAGCGGTACGCGTGGATTTGGCCAATGGATCAGCAGCAGATCGATCACATCCAGGCGCAACCTGGCGAGGCTTTCTTTTACGGACCGTTCGAGATCGAGCGGCGCAAGGAGCGTGGGCTGAACCTTGGTCGTGACCATGACCTCTGATCTCAGGCCCGAGGCTCGTACGCCCTCTCCGACCTCACGCTCGTTGTCGTACATCTGTGCCGTATCGATATGCCCGTAGCCGATGCGGATCGCCTGCTCGGTCAGCCGCGCGCAGTCGCGCCCTCTCAACGCCCAGGTACCAAGACCGATGATCGGAATGCGGAAACCTTTGGCGTCTACCGTGTGTGCAAGCTTGCGAGAGACTGCACTCACTACGGCGTATCCCATTTTGGCGCGTGCGGAGGATTGACCACGCGCATATTGGTCTCGTTGAGCTTCTTGAGCTCCGCCATCTCGGCATCGGAGAGCTTGAAATCATAGACGTCGAGGTTTTGCTTCAGATGCTCGGTCGTCGCCGTGCGCGGAATGGAGCAAACACCCATCTGGACCAGATAGCGTAGCGATACCTGCGCCGCACTCTTTTCGTGAGCCTTTCCAATACGCTCAAGTGCGTCAGCACCAGGAACCTTGCCGCGCGCTATCGGACAATAAGCGACGACCGCCATGCCATGTTTCGTGCAGGCGGCAAGCACTTTGTCCTGGTTGATAAAGGGGTGCATCTCGATCTGGTTGCAAACGAGCGGCTCCGACGTCACCGACCACGCCTCGTCGAGCATGCTGGTGGTGAAATTTGCGACCCCGACATGCATCGTCTTGCCCTCTTTCTTTGCCTTGCAAAGAGCGCCGACCGACAGCTTGAGCGGAATGTCCGGGTTGTTCCAGTGGATCAGCAGCAGATCGACGTAAGGCAGTTTGAGATTGGCGAGGCTCTGTTCAAGCACTTTGGCAAACGCATCGGGCATCAGGTCGCCCTGGCGCACCTTCGTGCAGATGAACACGTCCTCTCGTTTCATGCGCGCTTGACGCAATCCTTCGCCGTTCTCTTTTTCGTTCGCATAGAACGCCGCGGTGTCGAGGTGGCGATACCCCATTTGCAATGCCGACTTTACGGCTTGCACGCAGACATCGTCCTTCAATGTCATGGTGCCTAGACCGATTTGCGGAATGCGGGCGCCATGGGATTCAACGAATTGCATTACAATCTCCCTCTAACTGCGTTTTCGGATGGGGTCGGCGGCGGGGCGCGAAGGATGCCTTGTCGTCGCGGTGCTGCCAACCAGCGTTCCGCCGCTTTGATACGACAACGGGTGGTGCGGCGATAAATCTCAGAAATACGCGTTTGGCCTGCGAGCACGACAACACTTTGGGAACCAAGCTTTTGTTAGTCGATCTTACATTGGAATAATTCAAGTGTAAAAATAAGGACTTGCGCCAACCCGTTTTAATGCTTTTGTGAGGTCGGTTCTTTATTGAGGACACCGAATGCGAAACCTATTAGTTCTTCTGTCACTGGCGGCGGCCGTTGTCCTGGTTCCGGCCGAGCTACGTGCCCAGGATGACTTCACCGTCACCATCAAAAACCACCGGTTCACGCCGAGCGAAATCAAGGTGCCGGCCAATAAACGAATTCAGCTCACCGTGGTCAATGACGACCCGACCCCGGAAGAATTTGAAAGTCGTGAAATGAAAGTCGAGAAGGTCATCCCGGGAAAATCGAAGGGCGTGGTTCGTATCGGTCCTCTCGCACCTGGCCGCTATCCCTTCTTCGGTGAATTCAATGAGGCCACCGCCAAGGGCGTGTTAATCGCGGAATAAATCATGCTCGGCGCACTGATTATTGTCTTTCGTGAAGTTATCGAAGCCGGCCTGATCGTCGGCATCGTCATGGCGGCAACGCGTGGCGTCGCCGGACGCGGGCGATGGATCAATATTGGTGTCACCGGTGGCGTGTTGGGAGCCGGCATCGTCGCCATGTTTGCAGGCGCCATTTCCGAAGCATTCCAGGGCGCCGGCCAAGAGCTGTTCAATGCCAGCGTGCTCGGCGTCGCCGTGATCATGCTAATGTGGCACAACGCGTGGATGGCGCGGCATGGCCGGGAAATCGCGGACGAAATGCGCCGCGTGGGCACCGAAGTGAGCGAAGGTGCCAAGCCGCTGACGGCATTGGCCATCGTCGTTGGATTGGCGGTCCTCCGCGAAGGATCGGAAGTCGTATTGTTCCTTTACGGCATCATGGCATCGGGCACCTCCGGATCAGCCTTGGTGGTCGGTGGCCTTCTCGGCATCGCTGCCGGGGTGGCATTCAGCGCACTGACCTATTTCGGTCTGCTGGCGATCCCGAACCGCCACATCTTCTCTGTGACGAGTTGGCTGATTGCCTTGCTCGCCGCAGGCATGGCGGCACAATCCATGCATTTCCTCAACAACGCAGGTCTTGTACAGGCTCTTGACCACACGGTCTGGGATACGTCCTGGCTGCTGTCTGAGGGCAGCATCGTTGGCCGGCTGTTGCACGCACTGATCGGCTACACCGAACGGCCGACGCAGATGCAGCTTTTGGTCTACATCCTCACGCTGATCGCAATGTATCTGCTGATGCGCTTTGCGCGTTATTCGCCCCGCGAACGGCTCCCTGCCGCCGCTGAGTGACGCCCTGCGGCGTCTCCAGCTGGAAGCGTTTTCAGCGCCGCCTCCCGCCCAGTGTGGCAAACGCGACGTCGGGCGCCTGATCGATCAGCTTGAGCAGTGCGCGTGCCGGCCCGCGCGGATGACGCTTGCCCTGCTCCCAGTTGCGAACGGTCTCGATCGGTACTTCGATCTTTTCGGCGAAGGCCGCCTGCGTCAGCCCGCAGCGTGCGCGCACGCGGCGTACGAATTGCGCCGGATCGCTGTGGTCGATCGTCTTTTCGCTGCCGTCCGGAAGGATTTCCACAATCCGTCCGTCGGCTTTCAGCCGTACCCGCATCATGGCCGCTACCCCTTCGATGGCGAGGTCGGCCAATGGACTACCTGATTCGCGGAGGCAATTCGTTAACGGGCAAAATGTCAGCTAGGCAGGCCGGGATTTCGGCCCAATATACCGGCCGACTTCGCGGCCACGTCCAAAAGTGCCGATCCGAACCGGCGCGACAGCGTCACGGCGAAGTCGTTGACCGGGCAGAACAGGATGGCGCAAAGGACCGCGACCGGCACAGTCGCAATGCCGACTAGCCACCGTTGTGCCGACGGGTCGAACCCATAAGACGCGAGAACGTCCAACCCCCGGACGGAAAACGAATAGATGACGGCTGCCTGCACCAGATAGAGCGGGAAAGATATCCAGCCAAGAAAATCGCCAACACGATTTTCGAACAAGCGCTTCACGGGAGCAAACAGTGCAACACCGGCGACCATGCAGACCGGCGCGGCCACATACATCAGACGTGATCCGGTTTCCGGCAGGAAGCTCAGGAGAAGCCCTGCGCCGCACAGAATCGCACCAACGAGATTGCGGGATTTCCGATCTTCGATCTTCCCGAACAGATCGGCGATGAATATCCCTGCGATAAACAACGCGAAAAACGGCTGGTACACCGCAAGAATTGCAAAGAGAAATCCCAGCAGCCAGGTCCTCAGATGCAACGGCCGTAGAATCGCGATGGTCGCAAACACCATGAACGAGCCCAGGAATTCATAGAACATGGTCCACAGCGGGGGATTGTAGCTTCCGGCAGTCGACTGCGAGACATAGGCGGAAAAAAGAGAGAATTCGAGCAGCCCCTGCACTGTCGGCGTGAAGTTTCCGAATACATCGAGCGGGCTCGGCCGCTGCGCGGGCGGAGGAATTACGTTTAGCAGTACGTAGGTGATGGCGCAGATCACAAAGATCGGAAC
>Ga0307312_10000411_pt1 | contig 19842 bp, 17 predicted proteins | sample ER_DNA_202_FD_194489 | JGI IMG/M metagenome (GOLD analysis project Ga0307312, IMG submission 194489) | Bulk soil microbial communities from the East River watershed near Crested Butte, Colorado, United States - ER_DNA_202 | ecosystem: Environmental > Terrestrial > Soil > Floodplain | place... | reverse complement strand
CACATGCGGGCCCTCGTCGAGGCGGGAGACCTGGGGGAGTTGCGCGTCGTGCACGGGCGCTACGTCTGCGACGACGCGCTCCTGGTCACGGCAGGGTGGCGCCTCGAACCGCAGAGCTCGGGCCCGACCTACGTGACGGCAGACCTCGGCGCGCACTGGTTCGACCTCGCCGAGCACGTCACCAACGCCCGGATCGTGGAAGTGCTCGCAGATTTCCGGACGTTCGTGTCGGGCAGGGCGCTCGAGGACCATGCAACGCTGCTCCTCCGGTTCGACAACGGCGCTACGGGCAACGCCACCTTCAGCGCACTGGGCGCAGGACGTAAGAACCAGCTGCTGTTCGAGCTCGAAGGCAGTCGCGCAGGCTTCACCTGGGACCAGGAATCGCCGAACGAGCTGCTGCACCGCCACGCCGAGACGCCGGCGCAGGTCGTCATCAAGGACCCCGGGACGAACGCCGGCCGCGCGCCGGAGCTCGCCCGATACCCGGCCGGGCACGAAGAAGGCTACGGCGACGCCTTTCGCGTGATCCTGCTCGACGCGTACCGCGCGATGGCCGGCGAAGGGCACGGTCCGTTCCCCACCTTCGTCGACGGTCACCGCGGCATGCAGATTCTCGCCGCGACGCTTCGCAGCGCGCGCCAAGGCGGCTGGATCCCGGTCGACTCCTAGCCCGCGCGCCGGGGCACGAGGCGGAGGGCTCTGCGCACGATCCCGGGCAGCACGAACGCCAACGCCATCAGGCACAGCGACGCGGCCAGCAGCAGCGCCGCGAGAGCGTTCACCTCGGGCGTGATCCCGAACTTCACCTGCGTGTAGATGTAGATCGGCAGGGTGTTGTGGCTGCCGATCAGGAACAGCGTGATGATGAACTCGTCGAGGGAGAGCGTGAACGCGAAGAGCGCGCCCGCGAGGATCGCAGGGGCGAGCAGCGGCAAGACGACATAGCGCAGCCGCTTGAACGTGTTCGCGCCGAGGTCGCTCGCGGCGCGCTCGAGACTCGCGTCGAAGCCCTGCAGCCGCGCCGCGACCAGCAGCAGGACGAACGGCGTCGTGTAGACGCTCTGCCCGATGACCGCCGTGGTCGGCGAAAGCGTCTGGTGGAACACGTTCGTGAACAGGACGAGGAGGCTGACCCCGATCAGGAGGCCGGGGATCATGATCGGCAGGACGAGCGCGATCCGGATGCCGCTGCGGAACGGCAGGCGCGAGCGCACGAGCGGGAACGCGGCGGCCGTGCCGACGACGGTGCTCACGAGGGTGACCTCGAGAGCGATCCGAATCGTCGTCGTCAGCGCGTCGCGGATCTGGTAGTCGTGGAAGACCTGGCCGTACCACTTGGTCGTCCAGCCGGTGATCGGAAACGTGCCGTAGCGGTTCGCGTTGAAGCTGAACACGACGAGCAGCACGATCGGCGCGAAGAGGAACACGTAGATCAGAAGCGCCCAGACGCTGAGCGCACCCCGCGTCAGCCGGCCGCGGCGCGAGACGATGTCGAGGTCACGTGCCATACGGGTCCTCGACCTCGAGCGACCGCCGGAAGACGGCGAGCAGGACGACGATCAGCGCCGCAATGAGCAGGGCAGCGGCGGCGCCGCGCGTGTACTGGGCGCCCTGGAAGAAGTTGACGATGAGATTCCCGATCATCACGCCCCTCGCGCCGCCGACGAGCTGAGGCGTGAGGTATTCGCCGAGGATCGGAATGAAGACGAAGATGACCGCCGTCGTGATCCCCGGCCTGATCTGCGGCAGGAGGATGCGCCACATTGCCGTCCCCGGCGTCGCACCGAGGTCCATCGCCGCGCGAAACTGGTTCCAGTCGAAACGCTCGAGCGACGCGTACAGCGTCAACGCCGCGAACGGGAAGTAGAGGTAGACGAGGACGAGGATGACCGCCGGCCGGTCGTAGAGGAAGAACGAGACCGGCTTCGACGTGGCTCCGGTCCAGTGGAGGAACCGGTTCATCGCGCCCTGCGGGCCGAGGATCGTCAGCCACGAGTAGACCCTGAGCAAGTAGCTCGTCCAGAACGGCAGGATCACGAGGATGAGCAGAACCTTCTGGTAGCGCTTCGGGACGTAGCGTGCGAGCCAGTAGGCAAACGGGAAGGCGAGCACGAGCGTCAGTGCCGTCGCCGCCACCGACACCCAGACTGTCGCCCAGAGCGTCCGGACATAGGTCGGGACGCTGAAGAAGTAGCGGTAGTTGTCGACCGTCCAGTGGTGGACGACGTTGTAGTCGATGGTCTGCCAAAAGCTGTAACAGACGATCAGTCCGAGCGGGACGAGGAAGAACAGGCCGAAGAGGACGAGGGCGGGACCAAACCCCGCGTATTCGCCGAGCCGGCTTGCCCACGCTCCGCGCCCGGGGCGACCCAGCGGCAGCGCTGTGTCTGCCGACTGGGCCGCCTCAACACCCGGGCTCGAGCCGGGCATAGTCATCTAGGCGCCGAACACCTCGTTGAAGGCGTCGGTGTACGCCTGCTCGTTGCCCGAAGGGCCTTTCAGCGTCATTGCGAGCGCCTTGTCGGGCTGGTCGTAGAGCAGCCTGTGCGCGCGGTCGCCGTGACCCTGGTTGACGAGCATCTTGTACGCCTTCTCGTTGAACAGCGGACGCCCGTTCGTCAGGAAGTTCTGTGCGATGAACGGGGCCTGCTGCATGGCATTGATGAAGCGGGCGAAGGAGTCCTTGTTCTTGGACGCCTTCACCATCTGCTCGGAGTCGATGAATCCGACGGTTCCTTCTTTCGGATACGCCGGCTTGACCACCGGTCCGCCCGCGTCCTTGACGCGGTCGTCGGTGCCGAGGTTCGTGATCCCGATCCATGCGGAGCCGTCCGCGAGCGCGCGCACCACTTCGTTGTTCTGGGACGCGAGCTTGAGGACATTCGGCTTGAACTCCTTCAGCCAGCCCTTCGCATCCGCGATCTCCGCGGTGGTCATGCTGTAGGGGTTCTTCGAACCGGTGGCTTTCCCGGCGATCGCCATCATGTCCGTCGGGATGTTCTCGAGTGAGACCTTGCCCTTGTACTTCGGGTCGAGGACCGCGTGCCACGAGTCCGGAACCGTCTTGACGTACTTCGGGTTGTAGTAGATCTGCACCGTCGACCACGAGAACGGATAACCCATGTAGTTCGAGCCGTCTTGCCAGAACGGGAAGGTCCGTGCGATCGAATACAGCTGTGACGAGACGGGAAGTGAGGAGAGGTCGAAGGACTCCGTCAGCCCGTCCTTGTGGTACTTCGGGACCCAGAGCGCATCGCCGGACACGATGTCGAACTGGCTTCCCGTCTGCTTGATCTTCAGATAGGCGTCGGCGTTGTCGCTGAACAGCTGTGGCCGGCCTTGCTCGTTCGTCGTGTTCTTCACGGCCGCGAGCTGATCGTTCGCGTAGTGATCCGACCAGGTGAGCCAGTTCAGCGTTACCGCGTTGTCGCTTCGGCCGGTTGCCGAGCCCGCTCCGCTCGAGCTCTTCGAAGAGCCGCCGCAACCTGCCGCGATGACTCCGACGGCGCCGACTGCCCCGAGTCGCAGCACGCGACCTCGGCTCATGCGCTCGTCGAACAAGCGCTCTTCAATTGACGTCACTAACGTCGTCCTCCCTTCGGTTGGACCCCTCCAACAGCACCACATCAGCCGGATCCCAGATCAAGACGACCTCGGTCTCCGGTTGCAAGTCGCTCGCGGCAGCACCCTCGGTTCCGAACAGCGCTGCGGTGACAGGCGCCGAGACGCCTTCACACGTGACCGCCACGCGCGTGTGACTGCCGAGAAACGACGACTGGGCAATTCGTCCCCGCAACCCCGTTCCGTTCGAGTCGGCCGGGCGCTGGATCTGGATCGACTCGGGCCGGACCATGAGGGTCGCCCTCCCGCTCGTCTTGGGGGCGGGGGCGGGGACTTCCGCACCGTTGTCGAGTGCGGCCTTGCCACCGGCTCCGACCTCGACCTCGATGAAGTTCGATTCGCCGATGAAGTCGGCGACGAAGGCGCTCTTCGGCTGGTGGTAGATCTCGTGCGGCGTGCCCACCTGCTCGACGCGACCCTCGTTCATGACGGCGATGCGCGTCGCCATCGACATCGCCTCCTCCTGATCGTGCGTGACGTAGACGAACGTCGTGCCCACGTCACGATGGATCTGCGCGAGCTCGATCTGGAGCCGCTTGCGGAGCTTGAGATCGAGCGCTCCGAGCGGCTCGTCGAGCAGGAGGACGGCCGGGCGGTTCACGAGTGCACGCGCGACGGCGACACGCTGTTGCTGTCCACCCGAAAGCTGCGCAGGCAGGCGGTCGGCAAACTCGTCGAGCCCGACGAGCGCTAGCGATTCTTCGATGCGACCGCCTGCATCGCGCTTCGGCGTGCGGGCCATCTTGAGCCCGAAGCCGACATTGTCGCGCACGGTCATGTGCGGGAAGAGCGCGTAGTTCTGGAAGACGGTGTTCACCGCGCGGCGGTAGGGCGGCAGCCGGTTGACGTTCGCGCCGCGGATCAGAATCTCGCCGCCTGTCGGCGCGATGAATCCGCCGACCAGGTTGAGCGTCGTCGTCTTGCCGCAACCCGAAGGCCCGAGCAGGCAGAAGAATTCGCCCTCCTCGATGTCGAGGTCGGTCGGCTGGAGCGCCTCCTGCGTGCCGTAGCGTTTCGTCACGCCACGGAAGCTGATCGCCGACGATTCGCTCATTCGGCTGTCTCTCCGTTGCAGCCGCACGACCGGCGGCGAACGAGGGTGACCGGAATGCGCACCTCGCGCGGCTCCGTGCCCGCCCGCATCGCGTCCACGAGTAGATCGGCGGCGCGCGACCCGATCAGGCGCGGGTCATACGCAACGGCTGTGAGGGAAGGCTCGAGCAGGTCACCGAAATACGGGTCGTCGAAGGAAACCAGCGCGATGTCGTCGGGAATGCGCACACGCTGTGCGGCGGCGGCCGACATGAATCCGAGCGCGAGCTCCGCGCTCGAGGCGATCACGGCGGTCGCTCGCTCGGGGTCTGCGAGCAGCTCGAGCGCGGCGCGCCGCCCGTCGGCGATGTCCCATTCGCAAACCTTCACGTAGCGCTCCTTTGGGATCACGCCGTGCGCCGCCATCGCCTCGTAGAAGCCCTGCAGACGCGCAGCCCCCGCGCTCTCCCGCTGCGATCCTGCGAGCAAGCCGATCCGCTCGTGCCCGTGCTCGACGAGATGCTCCACGAGCAGAGCGATCCCGAGCTCGTTGTCGAGCGTCACCGCGCCGTCGCCGGCGTCCTCGATGACGCCGTCGAAGAAGATCGCAGGTGTTTGGCGCGTAACCGTGCTCTCGAAGAGCGCTCGCGGCATCCCTGCGCTCGCAACGAGGAGGCCGTCGACCTGGTGCGAGAGCAAGGTCTCGACCGCCGCCAGCTCACGCTCGACATCCTGATTCGCGTCCATGAGCATCACTCGGTAGCCCGCCTGTTCGAGACGGCCCTGCGCTCCCTTCAGCGCGGCCGCGTAGAACGGGCTCGACACATCCGGGACCACGAAGCCGACCGTGAAGGTCTGCTGCGTGCGCAGCGAGCGGGCAAGCGCCGAGGGCTGGAAGTTCAAGATGGCCGCTGCGTCCTCGACGGCGGCTCTCGTTGCAGGAGCGAGCCCCGCGTGTCCGTTGAGGGCGCGAGAGGCGGTCGACGTCGAGACGCCGGCCCGCTCCGCGACATCGGCGAGCGTGGCCTTGCGTCGGGGGGCGGGCGCAGTCGCGGGCGACTCCTGCAGCTCGCTGGACGCCAGGCTTGTAAATCGATTGCGCAAGCGATTGCGACGCTGCCATACTCGCTCTTGCAGTGTCAAGGGCGAGGCCTCCTCTGCGGCTCGGCGTCGCCGGCCTCGGCGGGATGGGGACAGTCCACGCCGAGAATGCCCAAAGGGCTTCCGGGGTCGAGCTCGTGGCGGTCGCGGCGGCTCGGGAAGGCCGCGCCGAGGAGGTGGGGCGTGCCCTGGGAGTCGCCCATTGCAGCTATGCCGAGCTCTTCAAGAGCGATGAGATCGACGCGGTCGTCCTGGCGGCCCGTTCGGTCGATCACGGCCCGTTGGCGGTCGAAGTGCTGCAGTCGGGAAAGCACCTCTTCCTCGAGAAGCCTGGCGCGACCACGCTGGCGGAACACGACGCTCTTCTCCGGGAGAGCGCAGCCAGGCCGGACCAGCTCGTGCACGTCGGCTACATGCGCCGCTACGACTTCGGCTTCGTCGAGGCCCAGCGAAGGGTGCGGGCGGGTGAAGGCGGACAGCCCCTGGTGATCCTGATGACGAGCCGCGACACGGAGTGGCCGGCGAACGAAGATCCGCAGGACACGGGTGGGTTTCTGCTCGACATGGCGTCGCACGACTACGACGCCGCGTGCTGGCTGTTCGAGGACGAGCCGGTCGAGGTGTCCGTCGCCCGGCAGGCGCTCGTGTATCCGGAGCTCGCAGACCTCGGAGATCTCGACAATGCGCTCGTGACGATCCGCTTCGCGCGCGGCGGGCTCGCCGTCACGCACGTGTCACGGACCTCGCCGTTCGGGCACGACATTCGCTGCGAGGTGGTCGGGACCGAGGGTTCCGTCTTCGTGCGCGGACCCGGAGACGGGGCGCTGGAGGTCATCGACCGCACGGATGCGATTCGCTTTCCCGCCGACTATCGCGCGCGCTTCAAGGACGCATACGTCGCAGAGCTGACGGCGTTCGTCCGAGCCTGCAAGGGCGAGGGTCTTGCGGGGCCGACGCTCGAAGACGATCGGAAGGCGGTCGCGATCGGGATCGCCGCTCGTGCGAGCGCGGTGGCGGGGGGCCGCCCGCTCGAGGTCGGGACGGACTGGCCCTGGCCGTGAGACACGGTTCCCGCGGCCAGAAGCTGGGCACCGCGGCGCTCCTGCTGCTTGCGGTTGCAGTCGTCGGTGCCGCCGTCGCCGACTCGATCGGCAAATCGCTCTCTCATGAACGTTCGAGCAACCAGAAGCGGACCACGCCAGTAGTGCGCAGCGTCGTGCTCCCGGATCGAACACAGCTCGCCGCAAGTCTGCGCAGAAGCAATGTCGACGGCGTGCTCTATTTCGTCGATCGGTCGTGCCGGCTGCACGGTCTGCGCCTGCCGGGGCTCACGACGGCGCCGGCTCCCCGCGGCGGAGGGTGCCGCGCGCTCGTCTCACCGGCATCGGCACCGCCGGGCTGGTCGCTCTGGCCCCGAAAGACCCCGCTCGTGGCGCGCTGCGTGCACCGGCGCGTGGTCGTCAGCGCCACCGCCGGGCTCGCGCTCCCGATGATCGGTGGCTGCGCGCCGGCGTGGCGGCCCGACGGGTCGATGACGTACATCCGCCGCGGGGCGATCGTTCAGTTTCCGCGCACCGGACGTGCGCAAGTGCTGCGCAGCCGCGAACAGTTGGCTCGGGCGCTCGAGCTTGCTCCGGTGCTGAAGGGGAACACGGGCTGGCGCGCGAGCCGGGTCGCATGGCTCGGGCCCGGGCGGTTTGCGATTGTCGCTTCCGCAGGCCCGAGGACCATCCTCGCGGTCTTCTCCGGTAGGCGCATCGTCTCGATCAGGACGCACATCTCCGATTCGGTTACGGAGCTACGTGCAAGTCCGAAGGGCGACTACCTCGTGCTGCGCACCCCGGGCGGGCTACGGGTGTACGACGGGCGCCGCAGCACGTTGCCGCGCGTTCTTCGTTTCGGCACACCGACGGCGATCGCCTGGTCCGGCGACGAGCGGTGGGTCGCGGTGGCGAGATCCGGTCGTGTGATCCTGCAAAGCGCCCGTCGGCGATTGCAGCTGCGGCTCGCCGCAGTAGACCTCGCGTGGACTCAGGCCCTGGACTAGAGCCCCGCGTGCTCGGCCAGCCAGGCGCGGTTGCGCACCTGGGAGGCTTCCGCGTCGGCGGCGTCCTGCGGTGACTGCGGCACCATGTCCTGCTCGACGACCAGCCAGCCCGAATAGTCCGAGCGCGCGAGCTCCGCGAAGAAGCTGTCGAGATCGACGTCGCCGGTGCCGAGCTCGCAGAACACGCCGCGGCGCCAGGCCTCCGGCATGTCGGCCCCGTCTGCGATCACGCCCGCCAGGACCTCGTCGCGTACGTCCTTGATGTGGATATGGTTGATGCGACTGCCCCAGTCCCGCAGAGCGGTTGTCGGATCTCCGCCGCCGAGCCTGAGATGTCCGGTGTCGAGCAGCAGACCGACGTCGGTGAGCTCGAGGACGCGCTCGATCTCCCACGGCGCTTCGACGAAGGTCGCAGTGTGGTGGTGGAACGTGGGCTCGAAGCCGCGTGTGCGGGCAAGTTCGGAGGCCTGTGCAACGCCTTCCGCGAACCGCGTCCACCCGGCCTCGTCCAGGCCGATCGAGCGGTCTGCCGCGGCGCGGCCGGGAAGGCGAATCCGCTCCGCCGAGCCCCCGTCTGCGAGCACCGGCTTTGCCTCGGTGCCTCCGGCGGCGGCAAAGAGATCGAGTGTGGCGTCCATGACGGCGAGGTCTTCGGTCCAGTGTTTCGGCTCGCTGAATCGAATCGGGATATAGCCACCGACGAGCGCGAGCTCGTGATCGTCGAGGTGCTTGCGGAGCGTTAGTCGGTCCCCGAGATAGCCGGGCGGGCCCAGCTCGGTGCCCTCGTAGCGGGCGCTTGCGATCGCGCTCAGCACGGTCTCTGCCTCCGGGACATCGGGTAGCACCCCGACGGTGATCTCGAAGGCGCCGTAGCTGCACGGCGCGTTAGCGACGCGGATGCCGGTCAGCGCCGTCGTCCTTCGAGCGTGACGAGCGGCACACGCGGGTCGGGCTCGAGGTCCGCCCAGGCCGGCCGGATCCATGCAAGCGCCGGATCATCCGCAGAGGCCATCGAACGCCGGTCACCCGCGAGCCCGTTGAGGTAGTACAGGTCGTAACCGTGTGCGGCCGCGGTCGTGTGGTAGCCGTGCGGCACGAGCATGATGTCGCCGTCGCGCACCGTCTCGGTCACGTCGGTGCCGTACTGCGGGCTGTACAAACGTTGCACCGCGAACGCACCCGCCGGCTCGCGCTGCGTGCGGTAGTAGTAGACCTCTTCGAGCACGACCTCGTCCGGCGGATTGTCTTCGTCGTGCTTGTGAGGCGGGTAGCTCGACCAGTTGCCTGCCGGTGTGAACACTTCGACCACGAGGAGACGCTGCGCGGGGAACTCGGGCTTGAGGATGTGGTTGATCTGCCGCGTTGCGTTGCCCGAGCCGCGCACCTCGATCTCCACGTCGTCGGGCGTGACGAGGCGAGGTTCGAGCTGCTCGCCGGCGACCGCGCCGGAGACTGCGACCTCGACGTCACCGAGCGCCGTCAGCGTGTACTCCGTGTCGCGCGGCAGGTAGAGCGCCCAGGGCATCCCGTCGAACACACTTGCGCGTTCGCCGAGCTCGAAGCGCTCGCTGCCGGTCTCCACAGCACAACGGCCTCCGAGCGGCACAAGTGCGATCTCCTCGCCACCGGTCTTGCGCGCGACACTCTCGCCGTCGCGTGGTCGTTCGACGCGGAACGACAGGTAGCGCCAACCGGCAGTGGACGGATCGACGACGTCCCACTCACCCTCGCGGAGGAGCAGGTCGCTCATCCGAGTTCCGCTTCGAGCTCTTCGAGTCGCGGCATCGCTTCCGAGCATGCCAGCTGCGACGCGACGATCGCGCCGGCGACCGATCCGCGACGCACTGCTTCCTCGAGTGGCAAGTTCGCGTGCAAGCTCTGGACGAAGGTCGCCACGAACGCGTCGCCCGCGCCGAGGCCGTTGACGACTTCCACCGGATGTCCCGGCACCTCGACCTCTCGGCCCTCGTGGAAGAGCACCGCACCGTGCTCGCCCCGCTTGAGGACGACAGTGCGCACGCCGAGTTCGAGCAATGTGCTCGGATCACCCGCGGCTGCTTCGACTTCCTCCTCGTTGCCGATCACGATGTCCGCGTGTCCGACTGCGGTTCGGGCGAGCTCGCCGTAGTCGTCTGCACGCTCCCAGAGCGCCGGACGCCAGTCGAGGTCGAAGATCGTCGTGCCCTGGTGTTCGGCCAGCGCCGCGAGGGTCGTCTCGCGACTCGGTGACTGCGCGAGGCCGGTTCCCGTGGCGAGCAAGAACGGCGCAGCGGCAACCTCGGCGCCGTCGAAGTCTTGCGGTGCGAGCTGCCAGTCCGGCGCCGTCGGATAGCGGTAGAACGTGATCGGGAAACGGTCCGGCGGCCAGACCTCGCAGAACGTCGGCGGTGTCATCAGCCGGTCGTCGACGGCGAGGAACCGCACGTCCACTCCTTCCCGCGAAAGGAAGTCGCGCACGAACTCGCCGTGCGGGTCGGGCCCGACACGAGAGACGATTGCCGGTGTGAGCCCGAGCCGGGCGAGTCCCGTCGCAACGTTGCCCGCAAACCCGCCCACGAAGCGCGTGTACGTGCGGACTTCGCGAAGTGGCGTTCGCAACTGGTTGGGGTACAGGTCGATGCCAACGCGGCCGAACACCGCGACGTCGATGGGTTTGCCCTCCGCCATGCCGCGATCTTCGCATGGACGAGGAACGAGCCCGGCCCCTGTGCGGCAGAGGGGCCGGGCTCATGATCTCGGAGGTCAACCTCCGAGCGCTTTAGTTACTTCTTCGACCAGTTCTCAGCGTTGAAGCTGGGGCCCTGGCTACTCGGGTTGTCGACCATCCCGCTGATGTTCGACTTGTAGACGAAGTACGTCGGCCGCTGGAACAGCGGGATCATCGGCACGTCGTTGCCGAGGATCGTGCCGACCTTTGCGATGAGCGCCAGCCGCTTGACCGGGTTCAGCTCCCGGTCCGACTGCGCCAGGAGCTTCGTCGCCGTGCGGTTGCAGTACTCCGTGTAGTTCCCCGGAAGACCGCAGGAGAAGACGCTCACGACGTAGTGCGGGTCGACCGTGACGAGCTGCGTGAACATCGCCAGGTCGAAGTTGTGCTCGGGCAGGTGGCTGCCGAACAGCGTCCCCGCGGGGATGAACCCGTTCCTCAGCTGGATCCCTGCTCTCGCCGCCTGATCCTGGAAGATCGTGAAGGCGAGCTCGCGGAGCCTGTTCCCAACCGTGGACTCGAGCAGGAACGACACCTTGGTGCCGTTGCAGGAGTAGATGCCGTCGCTGCCCTTGGTGCAATTGTGAGCGCGCATCATGTTCGCGACCTTGGCCGCGTTGTAGTTCCACTTGTTGAAGTTCTTGGCGTTGTAGGTCGGCTCGTTCGTCAGGCGGACGAGGCTGTTCAGCACGCCGACCTTCGGGTTGAGCGTGCCATAGAGCGCCTTTGCCGCCGCCTGGCGGTTGAGTCCGGTGATCAGGGCCTGGCGGAGCCACTTCTGCTTCGCCAGCGGATTGCCCTTCGACCCTTGCTGGATCTCGATGTGCTCCCAGGAAAGGCTCAGGTGCGTCTGGATCTTCAGGCCGGCCTGGCCCTTCAGGTCGGCGAGAGCGAGCTGCGGCTGCGGATAGATCGCGTCTACCTCGCCGCCACGGATCGCCTGGATCTCGGAGTTCGTGTTCGTGATGAAGCGGAACACGATCGAGCTCAGTTTCGCCGGCTTGCCGTACCAACCGCGCGTGTTCTTCTCGAGCGTGATGCCCGAGCCGCGATCGAACTTGGTCAGCAGGAACGGCCCGTCGGCGATGGGAGCGTTCCCCTTCTTCGGGTTACAGATGCAGTCGTTCCAGACCGTCAGCATGTCCGTGCCCGCCAGCGCGTGCTGGGGAAGCACATAGCCGAACAGCTGTTGCCACGCGGCGAAGTTCCGCTTGAACGTGACCGTGACGACCTTGCCATTCCCCTTCACGCTGGAGATGTCCTGCCAGCCGAGTGGGTCGATGTGGTCCTTGTATTTCGCGTCCATGGCGGTCTGCCACGTGAAGCGCCAGTCCTTGCCCGTGACCTGCACGCCGTCGCTCCACTTCGCGTTCTTGCGGATGTAGTACGTCACGCGTTGTGGGTTGTGCTTGAGCGTGAACCTGCTGATCAGGTCGGGCTTGTACTTGAAGCTGGGCGTGAACAGGAACGCGCCGCGGATCACAGGCGTCTGGAACACAACGTTCCAGAACGCGTTGCAATCGACGTCCAGGATCAGGTTGAGACACCAGTCCGGACCGCCGCCCTGCTCGGCTCCAAAGATGAGCGTCCCTGCCTTGGCGGCCGAGACGCTGCCAGCCCCATTCACCCTCGCCGAGCCGGTGGCCGCGAGCGCAAGCGCTGCGAACACCACCCCGGCACAGAGCCAGAGCTTCCGTCGATGCATCGATCCCTCCTTCTTAGGCTTCGATCTGCGAGCCCGAACGACATGGCTCCTTGCGAGCACCAGAACTCACAGCTCTCCGCATTGCACCAACCGAGACTTGCGAACCGAACGCGAGTTAGCGGCGATTTCGAGAACGAATCACGTGATCAGAAAACGCACAGCACGTCGTGACGAGCGAACGAGCAGCTGAAGACGCCCAAAGCGGGTGTGCGTCTTCAGCTGATGAGTAGATGCGTCGACGGTCCGAGGTAGACGCAGCCACTCGAACATAACTCAACGCAATAGTCGTGCTGTTGCGTTTTCGTAATCGGCGGTTTTCAGATTGCGATCGTTCTGTCTCTACGTGCCGTGAGCTCATCTTCGGGAGTGATGGCGCGATCGCCCCACAGTCGAGCGACGACACTCCGGGTAGTCGAGACGAACGCTGCGGCCGGCGACGACACCTCGAGCTCGCGAACCCACGCGAGCCCGATGACCCGCGGCGGCAGCGGCGACTCGAAGCTCAGCACCGCGAGGTCGCGGGAAAGAAGGTCGGCTGCGAGCCCGGGAATCAGCGCTGCGCCGAAGCCTGCGGCGACAAAGCCCTGGATCATGCTGTTGTCGTCCGAGCGAAGCGCGAACTGCAATTCGATGCCTCGATTTCGCAGGTGGGTGATGACCCGCTGCGTGCTGCCCGACGACTTGAAACCGATCAGCTTCAGCTCGCTCAGTTCGGCGTAGCGAATCGGCTCGGCCTGTGACGCGCGCTGCGAATTGCGTGGCAGCACGAGGACGTAGTCGTCCTTCGCCAGTGCTTCGGTCTTGAGCTCTCCCTGAAAGCGCAGCGGCAAGTCGACGAACGCGAGGTCGAGTTCGCCCTGGTGAAGAAAGCTGACGAGGCGCTCGTCTCCCGGCGTGTCCGTCAGCACGACGTCGACGCCCGGCGCCGTCTCCGAGAGCTCGCGCAGCACGTGGGGCAGGAGGTGCGCTGCGATCGTCTGGTACGTCCCGATCCTTAGATGTGCAGCGGCAGTGGTGCCGAGGTCGGCTTCAGCGAGCGCAAGGTTCGTCTGGATGGCACGGGCGTGCACGAGCAGACGCTCGCCCGCGTCGGTCAGAGTCAAGGGCTGGGACGAGCGAGGGCGGTTGACGAGCTGTCGTCCCACGATTCGCTCGAGGGCTGCGAGCTGCTGGCTGACGGCCGGTTGTGAATACCCGAGGCGGCGCGCCGCCCGGTTGAACGACGACTCTTCGGCAAGCGCAAGCAGAGCAGCGAGATGGCGGACCTCGATTCCCTGCCATGCGCTGCGCCCGCCCTCTGTCATCTCGTCTCCCGAGTGACGCTGCTATTACGCGGAGGCCTACGTAACCGCGATCACAACCTTGGACGGCGGCAGGGCAAAATAGTTGGTCGGCTATCTGGATCGGAGGAATGGAGCATGTCGCTGGAAGGACGCGGCGCCCGCTTTCGGGCGCTTCACGAAAGGGAGAAGCTGTTCGTGATGCCGAACCCGTGGGACGCCGGCTCCGCTCGCCTGCTCGAATCGGCCGGTTTCGAGGCCCTCGCGACAACGAGCGCGGGATTCGCCTGGTCCACGGGCAAGCTGGATCAGCGGGTGCCCAGGGACGAGCTCGTCGCGCACGTTTCCACGCTGACCAGGGCCACGGAGCTCCCGCTCAACGTGGACAGCGAGCGCTGCTACCCGGACGACCCGGGCGGTGTGACCGAGATGGTCGCGCTGCTTGGGGCGGCCGGAGCGGCAGGCTTTTCGATCGAGGACTACGACCCGGCGACCGGTGCGATCGACGACATCGACCTCGCCGCGGCGCGGGTAGCCGAGGTGGCCGAAGCCGCACATGCTCTCGAAGAGCCGCTGGTGCTGACCGGGCGCGCCGAGAATCACATCCGCGGCGTCGACGATCTCGTCGACACGATCGCCCGCCTGAGCGCCTACCGAGACGCCGGTGCCGACGTCGTCTACGCGCCGGGGCTGACCCGATTGGCCGACATCGCGAAGGTCGTTGCGGTAGGCATCCCGGTGAACGTGCTGGCCCTGCCCGGTGGGCCGAGCCTGGGGGAGCTCGACTCGATCGGCGTTCGGCGGGTCTCCACGGGGAGCCTGCTCGCGGGCGCGGCCTACGGTGCGCTTCTCGCCGGCGCGCGAGAGCTCCAGCACGAGGGGACGTCGCACTATGGCGCGACCGGGCCGTCGCGTGAGACGCTCGAGGCGGCCTTTGGTAGAGAAGGGAGCGCAGGATGACCTACGTCGCGGCAGAGAATCGTTACGAGCGGATGCCCTACCGCCGCTCGGGCCGGAGCGGGCTCAGGCTCCCCGGCGTCTCGCTCGGGCTCTGGCAGAACTTCGGACACGACCGGCCACTCGACACGAGTCGCGCGATCGTGCGGCGTGCCTTTGACCTTGGCATCACGCACTTCGACCTGGCGAACAACTACGGGCCTCCCTACGGCTCGGCCGAGGAGAACTTCGGCCGCTTGCTGCAACAGGACCTCATGCCCTATCGCGACGAGCTGATCATCTCGAGCAAGGCCGGATACGACATGTGGCCGGGCCCGTACGGGGAGTGGGGCTCGCGAAAGTACCTGCTGGCGAGCCTCGACCAGAGCCTGCAGCGAATGGGGCTCGACTACGTCGACATCTTCTACTCACACCGCTTCGATCCGGAGACACCCCTCGAGGAGACGATGGGTGCGCTCGACTCTGCGGTTCGCCACGGGAAGGCGCTCTACGTCGGCATCTCGTCCTACTCGGCGGCGAAGACTCGCGAGGCGCACGCGATCCTGCACGAGCTTGGAACACCGCTCGTCATCCATCAACCGTCCTACTCGATGCTCAATCGCTGGATCGAGCCCGAGCTTCTCGACGTCCTCGGCGAACTGGGCGCCGGCTGCATTGTGTTCTCGCCTCTTGCCCAGGGAATGCTCACCGACAAGTACCTCGATGGGATTCCGGAGGGCTCGCGGGCGAGTCGTGACGGTTCGCTGTCACCGAGCTTGATCGACGATCAGGCCCTCGCCAAGATCAAGGCGCTGAACGAGATCGCGTCGCGCCGCGGCCAGACGCTCGCACAACTGGCGCTGGCGTGGACGCTCCGAGACCCGCGGGTGACGTCGACACTGGTCGGTGCCTCCAGCGTGGAGCAACTCGAAGCTAACGTCGCCGCCCTGGAGAAGCTCGACCTCGCTGAGGACGAGCTCGCCGAGATTGACCGCTATGCAACCGAGGCTGACATCAACCTCTGGGCTGCTTCGAGCCGTACCTGACCTCGCGCGCCTAACCGGACCGCGTCAGCGTTCGGGAACGCCGATCTCGACCGCTGCTCTTCACGGGGCGGGCAAGGATGAAGACTCGGCCACGAGTCGGGAGACTTTCGGTCCGTGTTCGTCCGAACAAGCTGGCCAGCAGAAAAGCGACGGGAACCGATACCACGCACCAGGTCCCGAGCCCGACGAATGTCCAGAGCAGCCAACCGGGCATCAGTGCTTCCTCGCCGTGTTCACACGTTCGACCTGAGGGCTCGTCAGCTGCGCGATCAGGGCGCGGAACGCCGTCGGCGCCATGGCCGTCGACTCGTCGCCCCGAGCCGAGGGCCGCATGCAGTTGGCCGATGAAGGCCAGAACGACCAGGCAAACGTCGATGCGAATCTTTCGCACCCGTAGTCGCTGTGCCTCAGGCCGGGCACGCTGTAACACCAGTCGAGCCCACCCAGCTGCTGAAGAAGACGTGCACGTGATGCGTCGTCGAAGAGCAGGTAGTCGACCTGGTGCGCGTACTCATGCTGCACGACGCCCCACGCGAACTGCCCGGCATCCAGAAGGTCTGCATCCAGCCAGATCTCCCGCGGTGTCGACGTCGATGGCGCTCCGTGGCGGATGTGAATCGTGATTCGGCCCGGAAGGAGCTGCCAGTCGAAGGAGCTCGCCGCGAGCGCGGCCGCGACGGTTTGCCGCTGAGCAGGCGTCCCACCGTCGAACGCGTAGCCGTTGTCGGCGCCCCCGGAGGCCGCCGGGGAGGCCAGACACGCGGTTGCGAGAAGCGCAGCTGCTCGACCCAGCGTTCAGGGCCTCCGGAGACCGAACTCGGCCGCGGCGATCTGGACGTCCTGTCCGCCGTAGGCGCCGGGCGCTGCGACGGCGGAGACGACTCCGATCCCCAGCTCGCGCCAGGAGCTCCTGAGCAAAACGCGGCGATGCATGGGGCTGTCGAGCCATTGCTGCACGGCGTCGGCGGACATGAAGCCCGGCGACGACCAGAGCAGGTTCTCGCCGGCCATCCACGTGCGATAGCCCTGGGGCGGATAGAACGTGCGGATCCAGCTCGAGAAGAGCCGCCCGGTCGTCGGCCAGCTATGCGTGAACACGCCTGCGGTCGCGAGGGCCATGGCGTGCTCGGTCCCCGCTCTGGAGAGGCGCGCCGAGTTGGCGAGTGAACGGAGGTGGTGTGCGCGCCGGATCCGGTTCACCTCTCCGACGAGCAAGCGCGCGAGGGACGGTGTCGCCGTGACGCTGAGGGCGCGAGCTTGCGACGACTGACCGCCTTCGGCCGAAGCGACGCGGGAGGTCTGGGATTGCGAGGGCGACGGACACGCGGTCGAGATCGCCGGAAGCACCGTGATGCAAGTCGGGGGCTCGGGTACCGGTCCGGCTGCGACGGCGCCGGTCGCCGAAGCGCACAGGATCAAGAAGACGCATAGAACGAACCACCTCGATCCCTTGATGCCAAACATCGGCTCCTCCTCTGACTGCTGTCTGAGAGAAGAGGGCGCAAGGACAACAAACCCTGCGCGGAATCACTCGAACGGGGGACGTCTACTGGGCCGCGGGCACGGCGAGCTGCGTCCACACCGTGCCGTCCTCGACAGGTGCAGGGCATTCGGGATCACGCGTCGAGATGCTGGCCACGACACAGACGTCGGAATACGCGCGCCCGACGACCACCGCCAGGCTGCGGTCGAACTCGCCGCCGGCGTTCGGGGCGAGCGACCACTCGGCCAGGTTTCGTCGCGGCTGGCCTGCGGCGATGCCGAACACCCGCAAGGTCATCGACCGTGCCGGGCGCTGCGGCAGATTGCGGGCCTTCAGCCGGACGAGCAGGCGCGGGACCCTGACGAACGTCTCCCAGACGACCGACAGCTGCGGCCGTTCCTGCGGTCGGGGGACGTGCACTCGGACGCAACCGGTCGTGTTGCCGCGCGTGTAACACGGACGGGGCTCGTCACCGACCCAGGCACGTGCGCCGACGTCGTCGAAGTCGCCTGCCGGGAGAGCGAGGTTCACGGTCTGGTCGATCTCGCCGGAGCTGTTCGGTCCGAGTGACGCTCCGTAGAGCGGTTGCCCCGGCTCCCAGCTCTCGTGTCCGGCTCCACCGGAGGTGCGGAGCAGCTGCTCCACTTCGACAACGATGTGGTCGGTGGAACGTAAGCCGATCCCGTGGACCGAGACCGCCACGAGCGAGCCCGACTTCGGCGTCACCGTGATGCTCGGCTGAGCCCGGTCGCCCCAGGTCGCGACGCCGGCGTAGACGCCGAACACGAGCGCACCGCCGAGAACGAGGATTCCCGCGGCGACGACGCCGCGCTCCTCATGCGAGCCCTCCTGCAACCCATAGGCCGCGACTGCCCCGAGGAACACCGCAATGGCGGCGCAACCGAATGCGCCGAAGCTGGCGAGCGGATGATTTCGCGCCATTCGTCCAATGAGGTCCCCGCTGATCGCAAGTGCGGTCAGCAGGGCGCCCAATGCTGGCAGTGCGGCGAGAAGAAAGCCTGCTGCGCCCTTGGCCTCCTTCCCGATTGGGAGGAACCTCGGCATGACGGCCCAGGTACCGTTGCGCGCTTGCCGGGCGAAGTCAACGTGGCCGAACGAACCTTTTACACGGCGGTTACACGCCGCGAATACGAGACCGGCGGGCAGCGTTCGAAGAGAGGATGCCGACGATGAGCACCAGATCAGACACGAACCGCTGGCTCGTCCTCGTGATCGTCTGCGTGGCGCAGTTCATGGTCGTGCTCGACGCGACGATCGTCAACGTCGCACTACCGTCGATCCAGCAGGCACTTCACTTCTCGCCCTCGAGCCTGCAGTGGATCGTCAACGCCTACACGCTCGTCTTCGGCGGCTTTCTCCTCCTCGGTGGACGTGCGGCGGATCTCTTCGGGAGGCAGCTGCTGTTCGTCGTCGGCGTGGTCGTGTTCACCGCAGCATCGCTTCTGAACGGGCTGGCGTCGACCTCGAACGTCCTCATCGGCGGTCGAGCCCTGCAAGGACTCGGCGCGGCGCTCGTCTCACCGGCCGCACTCTCCATCGTGACGACGACCTTTGCGGAGGGCCGCGAGCGAACGCAAGCGCTCGGCGTCTGGAGCGCGATCGCAGCAGGCGGCGGCGCGGTCGGGCTTGTCGTCGGCGGGTTTCTCACCGACGTGCTGTCGTGGCGCTGGGTCTTCTTCATCAACCTGCCGATCGGAATCGCCGCGGTCCTCCTCGCACTTCGTTACGTGCCGAACTCACGCGCTGCAAAGCGGCCCGAGACCGTCGACGTCGCCGGTGCGGTGTCAGTCACGGCCGGGCTGCTCGTCCTCGTCTACGACATCGTCAAGGCGCAGGAGTACGGCTGGACCTCGGCCCGCACGCTCGGGCTGGCGGCACTCGCCGCGCTCCTGCTCGGCGCCTTCGTCGCGATCGAGCAGCGCTCGCGGGCTCCGCTGATCCGGCTCTCCATCTTCCGCACCCGTTCCCTGACGGCGGCGAACGGGGCGATGCTCTTCGTCGTCGCCGGCCTCTTCGCGATGTTCTACTTCGCGTCGCTGTACGTGCAGGACGTGCTGGGCTACAGCCCGCTGAAGGCGGGTCTCGCATTTCTGCCGGTGACCGCCGGGATCGTGATCGGCGCGGCGCTCTCGCAGTTGGCGATCAAGGCCATGAGCGCACGGCGTGTGCCGTTGATCGGGATCGTGCTGGCCTCCGGCGGTCTCTTCCTGCTGGCACGCATCCCGACCCACGGTTCGTATCTGCCCGATCTGTTGCCGGGCCTCCTCCTGATGTCGATCGGCATCGGCCTCGTCTTCGTGCCGCTGACACTGATCGCGACGACGAACATCGAGTCGGAGGACGCCGGGCTTGCCTCAGGGCTTCTGAACACATCGCAACAGGTCGGCGGTGCGCTCGGGCTCGCCATCCTCTCGACCCTCGCCACGAGCAAGACGAACAGCGTTGTCCGTGCGCTCGGGCATCCAGCCTCGACGGCAGAGCACACGGCGGCGCAGGTCGACGGCTATCAGATCGCGTTCACGACGGGTGCCTTCCTGATGCTCGCCGCCGCCGCGGTCGTGATCCTGCTCATCCGCCCCGCCGACGTCGCGACAATCGACGAAGGGGAAGCGGTGACGGTTCCCGTCTAGAAGGGAATACGTGCCGGCAGAGGATAGGCAGCGACGGCGACTGCGAGGATCTGGGCCGCGGCGTGCCTCTTCGACGGCGGTCAGCGCGACCGGCCAGTGGCATGCCCTTGCAGTCGACCATTTGGCCAGCGGCTGAAGAGGGCGTCTAGGCCGTGACGATCTCGGCTGGGACCTGTTCTTCTTCCGTATGCCACTCGTCGACGTAGCGCTGCGCGTCGCCGAGTGCCGTG
>Ga0307312_10000409_pt1 | contig 19872 bp, 16 predicted proteins | sample ER_DNA_202_FD_194489 | JGI IMG/M metagenome (GOLD analysis project Ga0307312, IMG submission 194489) | Bulk soil microbial communities from the East River watershed near Crested Butte, Colorado, United States - ER_DNA_202 | ecosystem: Environmental > Terrestrial > Soil > Floodplain | place... | reverse complement strand
GTTCGTCGAAGCGCGTTACAACAGCGTGAAGACGGACACCGGCAAGATGGAGTTTGTGCCGGTTACTTTCGGAATCATGTTCTAAAGCTGGTCGGCTCGCAGTCTGAGCCGGAAATTTCGACGGGGGAGGGCGATAAGCCCTCCCCCGTCGTGCATCCGGGATATGCTTGCGCGGTCGATCAGAAAAAATTACGGAGCTCCACCCGTGAGTTGCCCAGGTACGTTCCGTAGAACCGGACGAAGTCACCCGCGCGCAGGCTGTTGAACCTGTTGACGTCGGTGGCGCTCAGGTTGTAGGGCAACGATACCGTCAGCGTGCTCGAGTTGTTGATGTCGATGGTGAAGAGCCCGTTGGCGCGATCGACCTGGCGCACGGTTCCCTGAAGTGTCTGCAAATTCGACGTGGTGCCGGTGCTTGTGCCGCGCACCGACCGATCCACCTGGACGTAATCCGTGTAGTAGCTATTGCCGTTCGCTTGAATGCGGGCGGTTACCTGGTCGCCGTTTTCCAGAGCAGTTGGTGGATAGTTCTGATTCTGGTACACGACCTGGGTCTGGTTGTCGTAGTTGACCCCAACCGTCTGGCCGTTCGACTGCTGAATGGCGATCTGTTGCGAGCGCGTGTCGACTCCGCGCACGATACCTGCGAGCTGGCCGGACTGCGCCCCTCCTCCTCCCCCTCCCCCTCCGCCGAGAACCCCGCCAAGGATGCTGCCCAGCGAGTTGCCGGCACAGGCGCCAAGCGATGCGACCATCAGCGCGGCGGCCCCACCCCGTTGAATGCGTTGGATTATTGTCATCTGCCCTCCTGTGGACAATCCCTAAATAGCAATCGCGGTGCCTGACATGCTGCTCTATCTTTCGAGCTCGATGACAAGACTCACTTCCCTTCTCCTCCTGGCCTCAGCTGTCCCGGCCGCGTGTTCTCGCTCTTCGTCCGGCAGCGGCGACTCGGCGGTTTCCGGCACGGCGGCGTTGAACGTCGTCAGCACCTCAGCCGCTGGGAGCGCGTCGGACAGCGCGCCCAAGACGTCCGGTTGTCCGCGCACCGGGCTATGGGCACCATGCAGCGTCGAGCAGCGCCTCATGCAATCGGGTTTCGTTGTGAGGCGGGTCGACGGAGAGGCGCCGCGCCGCCCCGGCTTCAGCGTCAGACCCACGGTCTACACGCTAGGTCGAACGCGCCTCGAGGTCTTCATATACCAGAACGAGTCGGCCGTCTCAGCGGACGTGGCGAAAATCGACACGGTTTTCGCAGCTCCGCGCGGCACGAAGAATACATGGGGCCTCATACCAACGTTCGTGCGCTCCGCAAACCTCGCGGCAGTTTTTCTAACCGATAACGCAACCCAAGCCGAGCGGTTCACCCTGGCCATCACTGCCGGCGCTCCGCAGCCCTGATGTCTGATCCTCATCTCGTAGGGCCGGAGCCGGCGGTATCGACGCCGGCCAATCTGAAGCGGGCGCACGGGCGAGATCGCGCTCTCCCGGAGGACCTGCTCAGGGCGGCCTCGCTGCGTCTTGGAATCATGTCGCTGCTCTACGCGGTGCTCTGGGTTGTCGGCGTGACATTGGGGCATCTCGCCGCATATGCGATCTACCCGAAAAGCGATCGTTGGCTTCAGCTCGACGTCGGAGATGCGATTGCCCTCGCGGCCGTAATCGTGTCGTTGGCGCTCTTCGCTTACACTCGCAGAGGGACGAGAGACCCGAAGTTCGTACTCGACCTCGGACTCTGGTACCTGGTTTTTACTGCGTTCGCGCTCAGCCAGCTTTTCCATATCGGCGGAGTTCCCGTGAGCGGAACGTCTCTACCGGAGATTTCCTGGGTCGGTGCGGTGATACTCATGTTCGCCGCGATCGTACCAACTGCGCCCAGGAAGATGTTGATCGCCGGACTCATCGCCGCGTCGATGAATCCTCTCGCCATGTTGCTGACCAGCGCCGAGGGCGTGTGGAATTCCGAGGCTTGGAAGCGCGCCCTGCTCATGCACTATCCGGATTTCATACTCGTTGGCGCAGCGGTCGTAATCTCTCACGTAGTGACGAAGCTCGGCCAACAGGTGACCCGTGCGCGCGAGATGGGCAGCTACCGTCTTGGGGCGCTGCTCGGTCGGGGAGGAATGGGCGAAGTCTATAAGGCTACCCACCGAATGCTCGCTCGACCCGCCGCGATAAAGTTGATACGGACGGAGATGCTGGGCGCGGTCGACGCGGCGGCTGCAAAGCTCGCGGTCACGCGGTTTCGGCGCGAAGCCGAGGCCGCTGCAAACCTGCGGTCGCAACACACCGTCGAGCTCTACGATTTCGGTGTGACCGAAGATGGAACGCTGTATCTCGTCATGGAGTTTCTCGACGGAATGGACCTGGAGACGCTGGTTCGCCAGAACGGCCCGCTGTCAACCGGCCGAGTGATCCACATTCTGCGGCAAGTGTGCGATTCCCTCGAGGAAGCGCATGCCCGCGGGCTCGTGCACAGGGACATCAAGCCGGCGAACATTCATGTCGGGCAAGTGGGACTGCGCCACGACTTCGTGAAGGTGCTCGACTTCGGCCTGGTCAAAGAGCTCTCGACGGTGAGCGCCGATCATTCGCTGGAGACTATTCCCGGCCAGATGGCGCTGGGCACGCCAGCGTACATGGCCCCCGAGCTGGCGCTCGGCGAGACGGTCGATGGGCGCGCCGACATCTACGCGCTCGGCTGCGTTGCCTATTTCCTGATCACCGGCCACATCGTATTCGAAGCAGAGAAGACGTTTCAGATTATCGCCAAGCATTTGCAGACCCCGCCTGTTCCTCCATCGGAGCGCACGGACCGGCCCGTGTCGCCGGAGCTGGAGCGGCTGATCATAAAGTGCCTTGCCAAGCATCCGAAAGATCGGCCGCAGAGCGCGGGCGATTTGCGCGAGGCTCTCGGATGGATTTCGGCGGACGCATGGGGAGAGAAGCAAGCGATGCAGTGGTGGGCCGCGAATTGCTCCGAGGTGAAGCCGGAGCCGATTTCGGCACCGGAATACCTGCTTACGGTCGAGCAACCAGCCGCAGCATTCTGAGCGCCGGCCCATCGCCGACGGGATCATTCTGGACAGAACGGGACCCGCCACCCAGTATTCGTCTCCCCCCTCATGGAGACCCTCCGATGCAGGCCCGAATCTATTCTATCGCGCTGGCGGCGGTGCTGACTCTGCCGCGTGTCCTTGCCGCGCAGGCAAATCCGGTCGCAGATGCGTTTCGCGAGAATGCGCGTGACGCGGCGAAAAATCTGATCGCCGCTGCAGAGGAATTCCCGGCGGACAAATTGGGGTTCAAGCCGACACCAGCGCAGATGAGCGTCGCGGATATCATCGTCCACCTGTCACAGGGAAATGATTACCTGTGTGGCAGCATCGGTGCTGTGAAAGCCCCGACACGGACGAAAGTCGCCGCGACCGACAGCAGGGACGCGCTGCTCGCGCGACTTCGCGAGACGTTTGCATTCTGCGACCAGGCGCTCGCGCCCCTCACCGACGCGAATCTGGCCGAGCAGCTTCCCTTCTTCGGCGGACGCAAGATGTCGCGCGCGGCGGTAATGACATTGACCACTGGGGACTGGGCGGATCACTACAGCCAGTCGGCGATCTACCTTCGTCTCAACGGTATGCTTCCGCCGACGGCCAAGAAGCCTGCGATGTAAGCGAGGGTCGGCTCTCTAGGAAGCGAGAGCCGGCCTCAGCTGGCGGTCATCGATCGCGGTTGCCGACATCGAGATCGGAGGCGAGAGTGAAGCCTCCGACGCGATCGGAAGTGTCAGCGTGAACGTGGAGCCGGTTCCTTCCGCGCTTTGCAGGGTCAAATCGCCCTGCATTGCGCGGGCGAGCTCCCTGCTGATCGAGAGGCCGAGCCCAACGCCCTGCTGAGTTGACTTCGTCAGGTGCCGGTCGATCTGAACGAAGGGCTCGAAGACGCGGTCGATGTCGACCAGGCGGACGCCAACGCCCGTGTCCTTGACGCGAACTCGCACGACCCCGGAGTCGTCATCGCACGTGACCTCGATGCTGCCACCGTCGGGAGTGAATTTGATCGCGTTGGTCATGAGATTGAGCAGGATCTGCTGGAATCTCTCGGCGTCCGCTGCAACGTGAATCTCGCGCTCGCACAGTGGCACGGTGAGCACCAGCCCACTTGCCTTGGCCTGCAGAGCGCACAGTCCTTCGACCTCGGCCAGAACGGGATTGACCGGGATTGAAATCACGTTCAGCGGCCTCGCGCCTTCGAGTCTGGCGATCGTAAGAACGTCGTTGATCAGACGCAGAAGGTAGGCAGCAGCGCGCTTGATCCGCCCGAGATCCTTGACCTGTTCCGGATTGACCAGGCCGCGAATTCCCAGCTCGAGGATCTCGGTGTAGCCGGAGATGGCGTTGAGCGGCGTGCGAAGCTCGTGACTCATCGCGCGCAGAAACACCGTCTTGGCGTTGTTCGCGTGTTCCGCCATCATGCGTGCCTCGCCGGCCTCGGCGAGTGCCGCTGCCGCCGCGATGCGAAGTCGGACGCGATCCAGAGCCTGCGCGCAGTAGCGGGACACGGTATCGGCGAAATGCTTGTCGGCATCGGTGAACCGGCGGGGTCCGTCGAATCCGAATGACAGTGCGCCGACTGCCTGACCCGCGATCCCAAGGGGGAGAAAGATCCACGAGCCTCGCGATTTTTCCTCGGTGACATCCTGAAAACCTGGATAGCGGGCAAGCATCGCTTCGAACGATTCCAGATAAACCGGGTGGCACTTCTCGACCGTTTCGGCGTAGGGGTTTCGGGACCGGGGAAGCTCGCGGTGCTTGAACGACCGCATCACCGGATCGAGCGATCCTGATTCCCGAAGCAGGGTGAGCTCCGCTCCCGCCGCAGGGGCGACGACCACGGTGCCGGCGTCGCATTCGAGGGCGAGTATTGCCTCGCGGAGAACGGAATCAGCGACTTCGTCCTGGGTGACGGTGTTGCTGAGCGCGGCGGTTATGCGTTGAAGCCGTCCGAGCCGCGCGGTCGCCCCATCCGCGAGAGCTTGCGCTGACGCTATCTCTTTCGTGCGACGATCGAGCTCCGCGTTGACGGACTCGAGCGCCCCGAGCGTTCCCTGGAGCTCGTCACCGTATGCCTTGATGCGCAACAGGTTCCTGACTCGCACGGAGAGCTCGGCCCTGTCCACCGGCTTGGTGAGAAAATCTTCGGCTCCGGCGTTCAGTCCGAGCATCCTCGCGTTTCGATCGTTCAGGGCCGTGAGCATGATGATCGGAATGCTCTTGGTGTCGGGATCGCTCTTGATCCTGCGCGCCACTTCATAGCCGTCCATACCCGGCATCATGACATCGAGGAGGATCAGGTCAGGCGGTTGCCGCGACATGATTGCCAGCGCTTCCTCACCGTTGGCCGCGCTCAGGAGCAGAAAGCCTTCCGGCTTGAGCATGACTTCCAGCAGCTCCCTGTTGTGCCGCTCATCGTCGACGATCAGAACGCATGCGGGGAGGCCGGCCGTTTTCGTATAGGCATTCACTTCCGGCGCGGCGACATCAACCATATAGTGGCGCCGCCTTTACCAGCTGGGCAGAGATCGTGGCGAGAAACTCCTTGTACGCGAGTGGCTTGGCGATGTAGCCATCGCAGCCCGCGGCAAGAATGCGTTGCTCATCGCCCAACATGGCCAGAGCAGTGAGGGCGACCACCGGAATGGCGCGCGTCGACGGGTCGCTCTTGAGCAGTGCGGTCGCCTCGAGGCCGTCCATGCCGGGAAGCTGGATATCCATGAGGACGAGATCGGGCTGCTCGACGCGTGCCAAGGCGAGTCCGGTTTCGGCATCCCTGGCACTCAGTACGGTATGACCCGCTGACTGGAGCAGGAATGTCGCCAACGTCATGTTGGCAGGATTATCCTCGACAACGAGAACTTTTGCCATATCAGGCGGTCACCCGGCGACCGGTCATCGCTCGCCGTACCTCGGCGATGAAGCGATCGCGGTCGAAGTTTGCCTTTTCCATGATCGACAGCACATAGCCATTGAGCCGTGAGCGGTCCTCGGCGGTGATGTGTTTTGCGGTAACCACCAGTACCGGTATGCGCGCGGTCTCGGGATTCTCGTGGAGCGCCGCAACGACGTCGAATCCGCTGATCTCCGGCATCATCAGGTCGAGCACGATCAGATCCGGCAGCTCTCGCCGCGCTGCATCGATTGCTTCCCGACCGCCGTAAGCGCGGAGTACCGTGCTCGCCAACCCGAGGATCCGGACCGCGATCAGCTCGACCGCCTTCGGATCGTCGTCGACAACGAGGACCTTGAGCGAATCTCCCTGCGCGAGTGGGAACAGGCCAAGGCCGACAAGCGCCTCGTACAGCTCCTGCCGCGATATCGGTTTTTGCATGACGGCGGCGGCGCCAAGCGCGAAGCCGCGAGCGGGATCGGCCACAATTGAAATGATCACCACTGGAATGTGCTTGAGCGACGGCGTTTGCTTGATGTGACTCAGAAAATCCCAGCCGTCCATGTTTGGGAGCATGATGTCGAGCGTGATCAACGCCAGCGGCTGCCGTGTTGCGAGAACGATGGCGGCCTCGGCGGTGGCGGCGTGCAGGACCATGAAGCCTTCCGCCTCGAGCTGAACGCGGATCAGGTCGGCGGATTTGTAGTCGTCTTCAACCACCAGCGCGGTGAGCGCGCCCGGCACCATGTCCGCAGCCACAGCGGCTATCGGCTTGGTCGGCGTGAGAATGCCGGCTTCCGACGGCCGGAACGGAAGCCAGACCGTGAAGCGGGAGCCTTTGCCCACCTCGCTCTCCACCGCGACGGTCCCGCCGTGCAGATCGGCCAGAAGCTTGACCATCGCCAGACCGAGACCCGTGCCCTCGAACTTCCGCGCCAGGCCGCTGTCGATCTGACTGAACGGCTTGTAAAGACTCTCCAGGCCGTCGGGCGAAATGCCGATTCCGTCGTCCGTCACAGTGATCTTGAGGAATTCCTTGAATTCTGAGTCCACCAGCGGAAAATTCCTGCCCATGCTGGATTCGGAGACGTCGCCGACTTCGGCTCGCGGCACGCGGGTGGCCGCCAGTGTCACTTGGCCGCCCTCACTACTGAACTTGACCGCGTTCGAGAGCAGGTTGTAAACGATCTGCTTGATCTTCCGCGCGTCGCTGCGAATCGAGCCCAACTCCTTCGGCGCATCCATGACCAGACGGACCTCGCGAGCCGCCGCCTTTTCCCTGATGATCGACAGGCTGTTGGCAAAGAGCGAATAAACCTGCACGGGTTCCAGGTCGAGCGTCATCTTGCCGGCTTCGACTTTGGACAGGTCGAGAATGTCGTTGATCAGCGAGAGCAGGTGCTTGCCGCTGCTGTAGATGTCGGCGATGAACCCACGTTGCTGGTCCGTCATCTCTCCGAGCAGCCCGTCGACGAGCACTTCGGAGAACCCGATGATGGCGTTCAACGGCGTTCTGAGCTCGTGCGACATGTTGGCGAGGAACTCGGACTTCATCCTGCTCGCCTCTTCCAACTCCCGGTTCTTCTCCTGCAGTCTCTGCTCGAACAGCTTCAGCTCCGTGACGTCACGGGCCGCGGCAAATACGCCTTGCAGTACCCGGTCGCGGTCGTGGAAGGTGCTCGCATTGTACGACACCACCGTCAGGCTGCCATCCCTCGCGCGCGCTGTGAGCTCGTAGTTGGTGACCTTGCCTTCGCTCAACACCTGATTGATCCCCGCCTCGGCGCGGCTTGAATCGGTGAAGTAGTTCTTAAACGGCGCGCCGATCAGCTCGTCGCGTGAACAGCCGGTGAGTCCCTCCATCTGCTTGTTCACGTCGGTGATGATGCCGCGTGGATCCGTGGTCATCAGCGCGTCGATGTTCGATTCCAGAAGCGAGCGGTTGTAGAAATGCTGGTCGCGGAGGCGCTGGTCGAGCTTCATGCGCTCTTCTTCGATCTGCTTGCGCGCGGTGTTGTCGGTGCCGATCAGTAGATAGCCGATGATCGCATCCTGCGCATCGCGGAGCGCCGTCACGGAGACAACCGCCGGGAACCGGCTTCCGTCCTTCCGGATGTAGGTCAGCTCGTAAATGTCTTCGATTCCACGGGAGGCCTTGAAGACGAGCGCCTCGAAGCCTGGGGTAATCACTGTTCCAAGCTCGGCGCTCAGCGCCCGGGCGCGGGCAACGACTTCTTGCGGATCGGAAATGTCAGCTGGCGTGATCTTGTTCATCACTTCGGCGGCGGTGTAGCCAAGCATCCGCTCGGCGCCGACGTTGAAGATCTGGATGACGCCCTTGGCGTCGGTAGCAATGCTGGAGAAGTTGGCACTGCTGAAAATCGCGCTCTGCAGGGCGCCCGCCTTGAGAAGGGCTTCCTCCGCCTGCTTGCGCGCGGTGTTGTCGGTGCCGATCAGTAGATAGCCGATGATCCCTTCCTGCGCATCGCGGAGTGCGGTGACTGACACGACAGCTGGGAAACGGCTTCCATCCTTTCTGATGTAGGTGAGCTCGTAGATATCCTCAATTCCACGGGATGCCTTGAAGACGAGCGCCTCGAATCCGGGCGTGATGGGCGTACCCAACTCGATACTGAGGGCCTTCGCGCGGGCTATCACTTCCTGCGGATCGGAAATGTCTGCTGGCGTGTTCTTGTTCATGACCTCGGCGGCGGTGTACCCGAGCATGCGCTCGGCGCCGACGTTGAAGATCTGGATGACGCCCTTGGCATCGGTCGCGATGCTCGAGAAGTTCGCGCTGTTGAAGATCGCGCTCTGCAAGGCGCCCGCCTTGAGCAGCGCGTCTTCCGCCTGCTTGCGGGCGGTGTTATCGGTGCCGATCAGCAGGTAGCCGATAATGACGTCCTGCGCGTCGCGGAGTGCCGTTACCGACACCACCGCCGGGAAGCGGCTCCCATCCTTCCTGATGTAGGTCAGCTCGTAGATGTCTTCGATGCCGCGTGATGCCTTGAACACGAGCGCCTCGAACCCTGGTGTAATCGGAGTTCCCAGCTCGACGCTGAGCGCTTTGGCGCGGATGATGACTTCCTGCGGGTCCGAGATGTCGGCCGGCGTGATCTTGTTCATCACTTCGGCGGCCGTATATCCGAGCATACGTTCCGCACCGACGTTGAAGATCTGGATAACGCCCTTGGCGTCCGTGGCGATGCTCGAGAAGTTCGCGCTGTTGAAGATCGCGCTCTGTAGCGCAACAGTTGTCAGCAGCGATTCGGTATGTCCGAGTGCCGTCTTCCCTGTAGGCGTTACAGGTGTACGTCCATCGAACCCGGAGTTCTTTGTGCTCGTCATGAATTTTCCTTGAGTGTCAGGCCGTCGCGATTTTGTCGGTCCGTGGTGCGTTGCGCATGGTGTCAGATGTCGTGTGAGGCCAGACTCCGAGGGGCTGGAGCGCGTGCTGCGAGATGAATCCGCAGTGCTGACACACGATCATGATGGCTGGGATCGTCGTTCTCTCGAGACTGTCCTTCTCCATCGTCGCCTGGACGTCGATTCGCGAGAACTCACTGACCGTCCATTGGCTGTCGTTGCAGCGCGGACAGCTCCCCGCACCTCGGGCCTTGAGCGCTGCGACGATCGTGTGCTTGTCGTCCGCGGAAATTCCCTTGTAGTTGTTCATGGTAATCCTCGATTGTTGGGTGAGAGAGCCGGAGGGCGATCGCCGGCGGCGCCGGCGCGATCGAGAGCACTTTTCAAATCGAGCGGATCCCCAGTGTTTGGGGTGTGGGAGAAGTCCTGCGCGGCAGTGAACAGAAGAGGCCGATACGATTCGACGCACCAGGCAACTGCCTGCCTCGAGATCGCGCGGAAAGCCCGGGACGGAAAGCGCTTTGGGCGTTGAGCATCCTGCTCCGCCACCCGTACCATCTCACGAACCAGAACGACGATCTCGGCGAGCGACAGTCCACGCTCCTGCTCGGCCGCTACCGTGGCCTTCACCGAAAGGCGAAGCGTATTGATGAAAGCGAACAGCCCCTCGTCCTCTTTGGAGACGAAATCGTCGGGTTGCCCGTCAACTGCGATTGGTTTTTTCGTGGAGCGCCTTGGCGGTGAGAATGGCGTCGCCAGAAGCGCCGGGATACTGCCTCACAATGGAAGCAGATCGGACGTGCGGGCTGGTGGGAACGTCCCGCACATGATCACTGATGAACCTGTGATTAAATCTAAGTGGTCTTCCGCCAATAAGGGTTTGCGGTTGCGGAGGTTGGCTCAAACTCGCAGAGGTTGGCTGTATCCTTGCTATTCAAATTCACGCTGTCAGGTGTCTTGATATAGCGAAACAGCACAGCCGCAAAGCGGCTCCAACTATTCTGCTCTGGCGCTGGACAACGCCTCCGCGGCCAAGAGGCAAGATGTCAACTCCAGAGGGATGGTCTCGATCAAGCAGCAAGTCGGTCCCGAGCTGGCGCGATATGAACCCTGTGGATAGAGAGGATTCAGTCCACCGAGATCTGGCGCGCCGACTCGAATCCGTCTGCAAAGAGTTATCGAGCGTGGATTTCGAAGCCCTCGTCGCAAAAATGACAACCGAGCAGCTCAGGGGTGAACGCCTCCCCGATCGTTGGACCCGCGCGAGTTGACGGTTACCGAACGGCAGTACGCCGCCTAGGGCCTTTAGCCCTCAGGGGTAACACTTACGCAGGTGATGATGGTTGTTTAGCGTACAGTCGCGGGATAGTTTGGTCGAACAAGACAACTAAGGTGATTGGCACGTTCTCCACCTCCCGCGGTTCTGGTACAAACCCGTGCGAGCGCCGCGTCCTCGGCGCCGGCGTCCATGAATACAGCCGACGACAGTAAGGACAGCCCATCGCGTGACGATTCCGCGGCGAGACAAACTGCGCGCCGACTGATCGGTGCTCGCAGGTCGGAACGCGCGGGGCGCGACTCAGCCGCCCGGACTGCCGCTGCCGCTTGTGACGACCTGTATCGAGAGCTTTCTCGGTGGGTTGGTCCCGATGGCTGTCACGCGCTCTTCATGCGCGCCCTCGCGCAGGCGCGGACCGAGTACCCGGCATTGGGACAGGTTCAGCTCCACGCCCGGTCGGAGCCCTACATCGACGGCGTCGCAGAGGCCATCATGGCGCACGGAGACCCTGCGACTGCCGAGGCCCTCGAGTCGATGCTCGTACACCTGGTCGAGCTTCTCGGCCGACTCATAGGAGACGACATGGCAATGAAACTCATCGAGCGCAGTCTGGCCGCATCCGACCGCGGTGATCCAACCTCCGACGGCAGGAGGGAGGAAGCGTGAAGGGAAACGTAGAAGAGCGACCGGTGATTCATAGTCTTCCTAGCGGGGTGCCCGGCCTCGATGCCGTGCTTGGCGGCGGGTTGCCCGAATACTCATTCAATCTGATCGCAGGTGGGCCGGGATCGGGCAAGACAACGCTGGCACACCAGATAATGTTCGCGAACGCCAGCGTCGAACGACCCGCCCTGTATTTTACGGTCCTGGGCGAACCGGCAATCAAGATGCTGCGATATCAGCGGCAGTTCGGCTTCTTCGATCCGGAACTCGCCGGATCTGCGATCCAATTCATCAATCTGAGCGCGGAGGTCCTGGAAGGGAATCTGGACGGAGTCCTGCAGCGGATCGTCAGCGAAACCGAGCGCGCCAAACCGGGAATTGTCGTCGTGGATTCCTTTCGAACGATCGGTGGCCAGCACGGCGAAGCACAGGGAACGCCGTTCGACCTCGACAGGTTCGTCCAGCATCTCGCGCAGCACCTGACGACTTGGGAAGTAACCTCCTTCCTCCTCGGCGAGTACGCTACAGAGGAGCAGAGGAATCCCGTCTTTACAGTTGCTGACGGTGTACTCTGGCTCACTCAGGCCACTGATCGGAATTCCGTCGTGCGAAAGCTTCAGGTGGTAAAGGCGCGAGGCCGCGCCCCCATGCCGGGGTTGCACACGTTCCGAATCACTGACAACGGGCTTCAGGTCTTTCCGCGGATCCCCGAGCAGACACTGAAACGAGCGGCGTCCAGGAACGAGCGACAGCCAACAGGAGTGCCCGGCATGGACGAGATGATCGGTGGGGGCGTCATTGCCGGCGACGCCGTGCTGCTCACCGGACCCGCCGGGAGCGGCAAGTCGACGGTCGCGACGCAATTCATCGTGGCTGGTTTATCGCAAGGAGAGACCGGCGTAATCGCGGTATTCGAAGAGTACCCGGAAGAGTACATTGCCCGGGCCAGCGCGCGAAATCCCAGCATCGCGGAGATGGTCAAGGCGGGGAAGTTGGAGGTTATCTATCTTCGTCCGCTCGATCTCTCCGTCGACGAAGCCCTCTTTTCGATTCTCGAAGCAGTGGACCGGCTCGGTGCAAGGCGTGTGGTCATCGACTCGCTGTCGGGGTTCGAGGTCGCACTTGCTCCGACCTTCCGCGAGGAATTCCGCGAGTCGCTCTACCGTTTGGTTGGGACGCTGACGGCAACCGGCGTCACGGTCTTCATGACAGCGGAAGTCTCCGAGGCATTCCGCGAAGCGCGCTTTACGTCGGAGAATGTATCGTTCATCACTGACGAGATCATAGTGCAACGGTACGTCGAGATCGAAGGAGAGCTCGGGCGAGTGATGGCGGTGATCAAGATGCGTGGGAGCGAGCACACCCATGAATTCAGGCGCTACGAGGTAACGCCAAAGGGAGTGGTCGTCGGTCATTCGCTGAAGGAATACGACGGAATAATTACCGGGGTGCCGACTTTGCGTGCGAAACCGAAACGGGCAAAGGGACGCAACTAGCTGGAATGAAATCCAGAAAGAGGCCGGCTGCCGCACGCATGACCGAGCTTTCCCTGCAGGAGGCGTTGCGGCGCTGCATGCAACAGGCGCCGCTGCCATTCGCCATCACGCGCGGCGCGGAGCACACGCTCGCCTACGCCAATTCCGCCTTCTTTCGGATGGCGGGGATCGCGAATGGGCACGCCATCGGACTCCCTATCACCTCAGCGTTTGCCGACGCGGAGGCGGCCGCCCTCAAGCCAATTCTCGATCACGCCCAGCGTGACTCTGTCGAGCTACTGGATGAGGCCCTCGACAACATGACCGAGTCGCCCGTGCGCTGCAGCGTGTGGCCCGTGATCGGGGACGATGGCAGCGTCGAGGCGCTCGGTATCGAGATTCGCGAAGCGCAGCCACCCGATGATGCGCTCGCCCTTCAACGACAAGTCGCCGAGCAGATGCTACTGGGCGCTTTGCGCGAGCGCGGGTTTGCTGATGACGCCGAGGCTGGTCGTCGCCGAGCGACATTCCTCGCCGAGTCCGGTCGTCTGCTCGCTGAGTCCGTCGATCAGTCGACCACGCTGGTGGCCCTCACCAGGCTCGCGCTTCCAACCCTTGGCGCCTGGTGCATCGTGGACATTCTCGAAGAGGGTGACGCGGTTCACCGACTCGGCATCTATCACCCCGACCGGGAGAAGCAGGCCCTCGCGCAAAAGCTGCAGGCCAGCTGGGTTCCTGAACCCGATGATCCGTTCGGCGCACCCGCGATGTTGCGGGACGCACGGACGATTGCAATCACGGAAGACATCGAGGCAACGCTCGCCGCGACCGCGCACAACCCGGCCAACCTGCACATCCTGCGACAGCTCGGGATTGGCTCTCTCCTGACGGTGCCCCTCGTGGCGCGCAAGCGGCTGCTCGGTGCTATCACTTTCGTCAGCGCGCAACGCAACCTCAGGTACACTCCCGAGGATCTTCAGCTCGCTGAAGACGTTGCGGCGCGTGGCGCGCTGGCGCTCGATAACGCGCAGGTATACGACCTGGCGCTGGTGCTTCAACGCAGCGCCGAGACCGCCAACAGAGCCAAGACTGCATTCCTGGGCGCCATGAGCCATGAGTTGCGCACGCCACTCAACGCAATTGGCGGATACATCGATCTGTTGGACATGGGCCTGCGCGGGCCGGTGACAGAGAAACAGCACGCTGACTTCGCCCGCGTCAGAACCAATCAGCAGCACCTCGCTATCCTGATCACTGAAATCCTGAACTTCGTTCGAGTCGGTAGCGGCCACATGCCTTACGCGGTCACCGACGTCAAAGCCTGCGAGTCGATGCAGCACGCCATCGACCTCGTCGAGCCCTTGTTTGGCCAGAAAGGGCTTACGTTCGACGGAGTCACTGGTGACACCAGCATTGTCGCCACCGCGGATCCGGAGCGAGTGACTCAGATTCTCGTAAACCTGCTTTCCAACTCCATCAAGTTCACAGGGCCAGGCGGACACATCAGCGCCGAATGCACCGCTACTGCTGATACGGTCAGTATACGGGTCAGCGACACGGGAATCGGTATCGCCTCCGACAAGCACGAAGCCATCTTCGAGCCGTTCATTCAGTTGAGGGAGAGTCTATCCGATCGGGAGAGCGGGGTTGGCCTGGGACTGGCCATCAGCCGCGACCTCGCGAGAGCGATGAACGGTGACCTGACGGTTGAAAGCAGCCTGGAGAAGGGCGCACGCTTTACACTGTCTCTTCCACGCGCAGAAGCTACCTAGAAGTGCGAGGATTCTCGCAACTCGAAGCTGCGCTTCTGTCCTCTCGCGTCTGTGTAGTTCTAGGTTGACTTTTCCTTTGTAGTTGAGTTGCGTGGGTTCTCCAGGCTAGGTATAGTCCCTTAGGCACAACTACCGAGCACTTCCACACCAGACGCTCGGTTGACCTTTCCTCCGCGCTCCTGGCGACGCCTCCATCTACGGCATCGCCATTCCCACGAAAGCGCGACCCCAGTCAGAGCCAGCGAGCTCGAATTCCCCGGCGGTCCCGACTCACGTGGACCTGCAGCGGTTCCGCGGTGACCTTCGCGAAGCTGGCGTCGAAGAGATGGTCGGCACTCTGCTCGCAACGTTCATGGAGGATTGCCCCGGACGGTTCGCGGCACTCGAGCAGGCCGTTCAACAAGGAAATGCCAAGGCGATCGAGAGCGCTGCCCATGCGTTCAAATCTGGCGCCGGTACCATCCGCGCGACTCTTCTCACCGATGCGCTTGCCGCAATGGAAGCGGCTGCTCACGCTGGTCGCCTCGAGTCAATCGGGCTGTCGCTCAAGGAAATACGGAACGAACAGCATGCTGTCCTGCGCGAGCTCGAGCTGACACTTCGACGCGAGGGATATTAGTGGTTGTTCTTCCCTCGGCGAGCGCAGCCTGATCATGACGGGCACCTTGAAGTACTCACTGATAGTCGTGTTGCTGCTGATCGCCATGACGCTGATCTCGCTGCTCATTCGGCGGATGGTCGCGCAGGCCGCGAGGCTCCGCGAGAGCGACGAGCGATATCGACGCTTCTTCGAGCGCAGTCTGTCCGGAATTTACCAGACTACGCTCGACGGACGACTGCTCGATTGCAACGCGGCATTCGCCCGGATTCTCGGCTATGCGTCCGCCGAGGATTGCCTCGCCAAGCCCATGTCCGAGCACTATACAGTGGCGGACGACAGGGGCGCCTTCGTAGCCAGGCTCATGAACGAGGACAGCCTGTCGAACTTCGAGAGCAAGCTGAAGGGTCGGGATGGCCGTCCCGTCTGGGTCCTCGAGACCGCGACGCTTCTCGAGAGTGGCGATGGTGGCTCGAGCGTAATCGAGGGGACCATTCTCGACATCACCGAGCGAAAGGACGCGGAAGCGGCCTTACTGGCGGCGAAGCACTCCGCCGAGGAAGCAAATCGCTCCAAGAGCGAGTTTCTGGCGAACATGAGCCACGAGATCCGCACTCCGATGAACGGTATCATCGGCATGACCGAGCTCACGCTCGGAACGGACATCACCGCGGAACAGCGGGAGTACCTCGAGACAGTCCGATCCTCCGCCGATGCGCTCCTCGGAATCATCAACGACATCCTCGACTTCTCGAAGATCGAGGCACGCAAGCTCGACATCGACCTGATCGACTTCGACCTGAGATACACGATCGACGACACGTTGCGGGCACTGGCGCCGCGAGCCCATGCCAAGGGTCTCGAGCTCGCCTGTCAGATTGCGCCGGGAGTTCCGGTGGCTCTTGCCGGCGATCCGTCGCGGTTGCGTCAGATCCTGGTGAATTTGATCGGCAACGCGGTGAAGTTCACCGAGGCGGGAGAAGTCGTGGTGCGGGTGGAAAGTGCGCCGATTGAGGGAGACCGGGTGTCGCTGACGTTTAGAGTGAGTGACACCGGCATCGGCATACCGCACGATAAGCTCGAGTCAATCTTTGATCCTTTCACTCAAGCGGATGCATCGACGACTCGCCGATTCGGTGGAACCGGCCTTGGACTCACCATCTCCTCCCGGCTCACCGCGCTGATGGGCGGTTCGATGCGGGTGGAAAGCGAGCCCGGTCGCGGGACGCAGTTTCAACTCTCTCTCCCGTTCGGGCTCGGGGTCGAAGCCCCTGTCGCCCCAATTCGTCGCGAGCTGAAGGATCTCCGCGGACTGGATGTCCTGGTGGTCGATGACAATGCCACGAATCGGAGGATTCTGGAGGAGATTCTGATCGCCTGGGGAATGAAACCCAAGCTCGTTGATGGGGGCTTTGCAGCAATCGAAGCGCTCGACAGCGCGCTCGCCGCCGGGAAGCCGTTCTCACTGGCGCTCATCGACTTCCAAATGCCGGACCTCGATGGATTCGGGCTGGCGGAGCGGATCAAGGCACGGCCCGAGCTCGCCACGACCCTGATCATGATGCTCTCGTCCGTTGGACATCGTGGCGATGCCATTCGCTTCCGTGAGCTCGGCGTCGCCTCCTATCTCACAAAACCCGTCAGGCAGTCTGTCCTGCAGGACGCGATGCTGTCTGTACTCGCGGGCAGTGATCGGCCGCACGAGCGTCAACTGGTAACGCGGCACACCATCAACGAAGCGCACCGGCTGTTGCGCATCCTCGTTGCCGAGGACAACGCCGTGAACAGGCAGCTGGTGACGGCGCTGCTCGAGAAGCGTGGCCATATAGTCGTCGTGGTCGTCAACGGACTTCAGGCCGTGGATGCAGTGGCGAAGGGTGGGTTTGACCTCCTCATAATGGATGTGCAGATGCCCGAGATGGACGGGTGGGAGGCAACCGCGGCGATTCGGAAAGCGGAGGCTGCGACAGGAGGGCACATACCGATCATCGCCCTCACTGCCCACGCGATGAAGGGAGATCGCGAAGCCTGCTTAGTCGCTGGGATGGATGGCTATCTGTCGAAACCGATCAACTCCAGGGAGCTTTTTGCACTCCTGGACTCACTCAGCACTGGCGCGACGATCCCTCCGGCGCGGACAGCAGCGTGAGCGGTGCCAGATCACGGGCTCGCGCAAAGGGTAAGCCCGACGACGGGTTTACTCCTGCGAAGGAACTGGCGTAATCGATGTCGCCACGGCTGCCGCCTCCACTGGCGTAGCGGGACGCTCCGGTCGCTGCCACACCGGTCTCTGATGGACTGGTCGCGCCTGGATGGCAAGCAGTTGCGCGTAATAGGCGATTATCCGCGCCTGAACTGATTCTCTGGTGTCGTTGGGCGAAGCCTCGAACGGAGCGTAGCGGGTACTCTCTCCGGTGTCGAGACGGAACCACCACCACGGAGCCATTCCCGCTTGACTGGGCTTCTCGACTGAACAGAAGAACTTGCGCCCCGAATCGACGAACTCGAATTCCTTCACTTTATCGTTTGATCGCATCATTCAATCTAGCTCATGGACCGTCGTTTATCCGAACGATCTCTCGGATTCTCTCGCTGAGCTGGTTTTTTTCTCAAGGGAGCTCGGGCCATCCTTCCAACGCGAGCAGTGTCGGACGACCGCCGAGGCGATCCGCGGAGACCCTGTCGACCTGATAGTCGAGTTGGACTCCAGGGACGATGTCCTCTGACCGGCGAATGGACTGTTTCATCTGCAGTCCGCGCACTGCGGGAAACTGATCCGAGTTGAGATTGAATGCGCCCCAGTAGTGACTGAATCGCAACTTCAGGTAGAGCTGGGTCGAGCTTAGCCCTGGGTGGTAGCCGACGTACAATCCGGGAACGTAGCCCGCGCTCGCTACGCCGGCGTGCCAACGGTTGCAGTAGTCGATTACTCGTTGTCGAGGCGTTCCAACCTTGACACCCTCGAGGTCGCACCAGATCGTCACTCCCCATGGCACGCCAAGTTTTGCAGCTTCCGCTGCCGCGACGTTCCCATTCGTGGTTCCTTTGGCGGCGCTGGGTATCCACGCCGACTCGGACTCGACGTACTGCACGAGCATGAGGCCGAGGCCGGAATTGAGAACCGTCCTCGCCTCGGCCGAGCTCAGGGCGGAAGCGTGTGGCTTGTCTCTCCGGACATACCGCAGGCAGAATCGATATCCGTGGGAGTGAAGCGCCGCTGCTGTATTGGGAGTGATCCGCTCCGTGGTATCAATACCGCGTACGCCGTCGGGTGCGCTGAAAATGTGGCCGGGGAGTGCCATGGTTGAATCAGTAACACCTTACACACCTGAGGGGAAAGCAGCCAAGCCAGGATCGCTTCTGATTTTTTTCTCGCTCACTTTTGTTGTGACGTGGGCCACCTGGCTCGCGGCTTGGGCGCTTTCACGGGGCGGCACGTCGGGCTATCCGCCCGCTGGCGTCGGAATGGTGCTGTTCTATCTCGGAGTATTCGCTCCGGGCATTGTCGCAGTCTTGCTCACGAGTTGGAATGAAGGCCCCACTGGAGTTCGCGGGCTACTGAGTCGCCTGATCCAATGGCACGTGGCACTCCACTGGTACGTGTTCGCCCTTGCCTACATGGCGGCGATCAAGCTCACCGCTGCGATCACACATCGCCTCGTAACTGGAGCCTGGCCTGGATTCGGGAGTGAGCCATTGGCCCCCATGCTTGCTGCGATTGCTGTTTCGATGCTGTTCTTCGGACAAGCGGGTGAAGAGCTAGGTTGGCGGGGTTATGCGCTTCCCCGCCTCGCCGCGCGAATCGGTCTGGGTGCGGCGAGCGTAGTGCTCGGCGTCATCTGGGCGGCGTGGCATCTGCCGCTGTTCTTCATTCCCGGAATCGAGACCACAGGACAGTCCTTCCCGCTCTATGCGCTCGGCGTGGCTGCACTGTCCGTGGCGATTTCGTGGCTTTATGCAAATACCAACGGCAGTCTCTTCCTGACGATGCTCATGCACTCCGCGATCAACAACACCAAGGACATCGTGCCAACCGGCGCACGGCCGCCGGCGAATCCATTGTCGTTGACTGCATCCACCATGGGTTGGATGACCGCGGTACTGCTGTGGATCTGTGCCGGATATTTCTTGGTTCAGATGCGCAGGCGCGCCATCTAACCCAGTCCCGCGAGTACGCCGCGCATGTAGGCGAACGACTGCTTCATCCCGGGCATTGGATTGTCGGCCTCGATCTCGTACTCCAGGTTGACATAACCCGCGTATCGAATGGCTTCGAGCTGCCGAAAGATTGCCGCGATCGGGATCTTCCCTTCGCCGACGATGCACTGGCTCTCTACCGCGCTCAGATCGCGCAGATCCTTGGCGTGCATGTCGAGGACGCGTGGACCGGCGTCGGCCACTGCGCGCACAACGTCGGTACCAGCGCGCACCGAATGGCCCAGATCGATGCAGAGGCCCATCCGTCGATCCATCCCTTGCACAGCCTTCAGGGCGTCGTACGGCGATGGGAACACGTCACCGGGGCCATGATTGTGGATCGCGAGCTTGATGTCGTACTCCTTCACGAACTTCTCGATGCGGGGCAGCACAGTCGGCTGGCAAGAACCGACGATGAGTGGCATTCCGGCCGCTTGTGCGTAGTCGAAGTACTTGCGGACACCCTCGTCGGTGTCGGTCTCGAACGTGATCAGGCCACCGCCGACGATCTCGAGACCGGCAGCCTCGACTTCCCGCCGCGCCGCCGCGATCTGCTCGGCGGTGGCGTCGTAGGGG
>Ga0307312_10000408_pt1 | contig 19888 bp, 18 predicted proteins | sample ER_DNA_202_FD_194489 | JGI IMG/M metagenome (GOLD analysis project Ga0307312, IMG submission 194489) | Bulk soil microbial communities from the East River watershed near Crested Butte, Colorado, United States - ER_DNA_202 | ecosystem: Environmental > Terrestrial > Soil > Floodplain | place... | reverse complement strand
ACCCCATCTTCATCCGCGAGAAGTTCACGGCTGCGGGAGCCGATCGAAAGCCCCGGCTGACTCGATGCCTAAAGATAACCCCACAGCGCGGCGAGCTCAATAATTTGCTGAGCCGACAAAACGTCGGTGATCAATTCACCCTGCGGAGCGGTGTGAATTTCATACAAATGAGCCTGCGACATAGGTTCCGACGTGAATTGCCGTATGCATTCGCCAAGGGTGCCTTCACCAACAACGTAGTACGCAATTTCGCCGGCGATAGATTCGTCATTCAATGAAGGCCATTTGGTGAGAACGGCAGCAGCATCAAAATTGATCTGGGCGTCAGTATCAGCCACCGCTTCCCCTCCCTGGAGACGGCACCGCTCTTTGGGCGGTCAGACTGATCTGCACCCCTGCCTTAGGCAAGGCGGGAGCGCGACTCTCTTTTTCTTCATAAGTCCCCGGAACGATCCTAAATCCGCTCGCGGCAAATCAAAACAACCCGACGTGGCCGCTAACGGAGCATCTCAACCTTGAAATGTTTTTCTCCGCACGTCGGCTGGGAATGGGATTTTGACTGCCCCGGAACGTCGCGAACACGCCAGCGCCACAGCTAAAGCCAGGCCTACGTTCAGGCAGCCGCAAAGAGCATAAGCTGCCGCGAAGCTATGTGGCGCAAGTGATTGATCGAGTCGACGCGGTAAAGGACCCAGACGAAAAACGGGACCAAGCAGAGACCAGGAAACTTCTGGCTTGGAAAACAGCAAAAATCCGTTAGGAACTGCCGATAAGGCTTCCTTGAACCGAGAGCCATACGCAGCGGCCCCGCAATCAGTCCCCGCGCGCGGTTGCAAGCGCACCGGTGTGAGGTCGGCAGCCGGACTTGGAGGACGAAAAAACAGAGGTCGGCATGATGGACGACAAGAACAGCAAGCGCCGGTTGATGTGGCATGGAATGTTCCTGTTTCTGTTAGGCTTGCTCACCGGGCTTGTCGAACAGCATTTCACCAACCCCCGCATGGGGCTGGCCGCACACCTCGAAGGCGTCATGAACGGGATTTTCCTGGTCGCCCTGGGTGCGATCTGGATGGAGGTGAGACTTTCCGCGCCCCTGAAGGCCGGGACGTACTGGAGCGCGTTGTACGGCACATACGTCAATTGGGCGGTCACCACGCTGGCGGCCATATTTGGTGCGGCAAGCCTTTCCCCAATTACCGGGGGCCGCGGCGCTCTGCCCTGGCAGGAGACGCTTGTGACGGCAGGCTTCATGACCGTCGGGATAGCGATCATTGCCGCTTCCGTCCTTGTCCTGTGGGGATTGCGGCGTACTGCGGTTTCGTGATCCGCGCCTGTACGGTGGAAGCAGCGCAGACCCGATATCGCGCGCGCCGCCTGCGCCATCTCCGACACGCGCTCCCATGTTGCCCTGAAGCTTGGGCGGGCTTCCATCCGTGCCAGCCAGGCGACCAGGTTTGGGTGCGGCGCGCCGCCGCGCTCAGGCCGTCGGCCGGCGGGCGGGGCAGGCCCTCGATCACGAAAACAGAAAGACCCCGATCAGCAAACCTGCTGCAAATGCCCAGAGGCCTAATGTGCAAGCTGAGACAACGCGGACGAGGTTACGGAGGTCCTGCGGGATCTCGTGGGATTGATCCGTCATTGCAGCCGCCCCCCTGCGGTGGCCGCTAGAGCGCGATGACTTTTCTCCGAATCGTCATCCTGCTCTATCTTTTTGTTTGAGCATGATCTTTTCGGAAAACCGGTATCCACTTTTCCGGATCATGCTCTAGCCCGTTACAGGAGAATTGGCAAACCTTGCCAAGGCCGTCACCCTCCTCCCCATACGTGCCCAAAAGAAGGCACACGCTCGCCCCGGCTATCCCCTAGCAAATACCACCACCCCATTCGCCGGGATTACGATCGGCGCGGACGCCGGAAATCCGTGCAAGCCCCTGCCCTCCGCGACGACGACGCCGCCATTGCCCGCCACTTGCGGATTGACCCAGTGGTCATAGACGTCGCTGTTGAATCGCTCTCTCCAGACGCCGCCGGCCGGAAATCCCAGCCTATAGCCGGTCCATGTCGCTTCCGAAAAAGAGGCGACCACAATGACGTCATCGCCGCTGCCTTCGCGCCAGCGGTGATAGGCGATCACCCTGTCATTATCAGATTGATAGAACGCATGAACGTTGTCGCTCCGCAACGCCGGCAGATCGCGCCGAAGCCGGATAAGGTCTTTCGTGAAACGCAGGTGGTCGCTCATGGTGGAATCCGATGGCGCGTCAAGACCACCCCACGACAGCAGGTTCGGCCCGCGCGGATCGACGTCCCAGGGCCTATCCTCGAGAAATTCCTGGCCCATGAAAATCTGGGGAATGCCGGGGGCGGTCAGGAGAATGGCGGTCGCGACGCGGCTGCGGCTTCGCGCGTACCAGGAGCGGTGATTGGACGGGTCGGCCAGCGCCGGCAGCCGCGGGTCGCGGCCGGCCAGGACGAGGTCATGGTTCTCGATACAGGTGACGGCGCGCCAGGCGTGGTCGAACGCGGGCGGGTAAAGCGCCGCCGATATAGCCGACATCGACACGTTGGCGTTGGCTCCTCCAGAGGCTGCGCCGACGGCGCCGCGCAGAACGCTGCGGAGGTAATCGTGCTGCACGACGTCGAACCCCATGCCGCCGGCTTCCGCCGGCGCGACCACGGGAAGCGGCGAGGCTGGAATGTCCGCAAAGCGCCCGGCCCAGAATTCGGCGTTTTGCAAAATCCGGTTGCGAAAGCCTCTCAGGTTCGACGTCAGCGCGCGGCAGAATTCCCATCCGCTTCCCTGGTTCGTCGAGATCAGCGTCGAAATCTCATCGTAGCGGAAACCGTCGGCGTGCAGCTCTTCGAGATAATACCGCGCATTGTCGATGAGAAATTTCGAAACACCGTCATTCCACAGCGCGAATGCGAGACCGCCGGTGCCGCGATCCTGATCGGTGAAGTAGAGGCTGTCATTGTTGTTGCCGCGATTGGTTCTGCGATCCATGTAGTACAGGCAATTGTCGTCAAGCTGCCCATTGACCGAGAACCCGCCGGCGTGATTGTAGACGACGTCGAGAACGACGGCGATGCCGTAGAGGTGGCAGAGGTCAATGAGCGCCTTGAGCTGCCCGGGTCCGGACTGGATATCCGCAAGCGCGAGGGCGGAGCGGTGTTTCGCCGCGTAGAGCTCGTTGAGCCTGGCGAGATAGAACGGCAAGTCCTCGACCGCGATGTAGGGGAAGTCGGGCGAGAACAGGTCCGCGCCGCCATAGCCCATGCTCGGATGTGCTTCCTGCTCGTCGACGGGAAGCGGTTGCAGGACATTGATGCCGAGATCGGCGAGATAAGGGATTTTAAGGGCAACGTCGAGGAAGTTCGAGGTGACGCCCGGCTTGCGGATCGCGAAGGTCCCGACGTGCAGCTGGTAGACGATCATGTCGGAAAAATCCGGCGTAGCGAACCCCGGTCATGCCAGGGAAAGCCATCGCCGGCGCGCAGGATGCAAAAGCAGTTCGGAAAGCCCTCGGGATCAAGTTCGCGCGCGCAGGGATCGCGCTTGTGGCCGCTTGAGCCTGCGCCCTGGACCCAGAAACGATAGCGGTCGCCATCGCGCGCGCCGGTCTGGTATCCGGTCCAGTAGCCTCGCTCGTCCTTTTGCAGCAGACGGTCGTCCGTGAGCCGATCGAAAACCTGTCCGCCAAAAATGCCGTGCAGATAGACCGCCGCGGCTTCCGGCGCCCAGACCCGAAAGGTTGCGCCGTCCGCAACAAGCGTCGCGCCGGTTGGCGTTTGCGGAGAAATGTGCTGCCGGGAAAGCACGGCCTGCTCTCGCTACAACATTGCTATCGACGTGATCGACGCCAGCTGCTTCGTTATATCAGCGTTGCATTTCGACATTCCGAGCATCGCACAACCAGGGAGTGTACACCAGCGCACAAGCGGGGCGAGGTGGACCAAACATCCGCGCCGATTCAACTCAAAGCAATCATGCTCCAGGATCATCGCATGCCCGCCCTCGAAAAAATAACGATCTCGCCCGGTCTCGCCTTTGACGCGCTGGTCTCCGGCGAGCCCGGCGCGCGGCTGGTGCTGCTGCTGCACGGCTTTGCGGAATCCATGCATTGCTGGCGCGCGCAAGTGGCGGCGCTTGCCGCGGCTGGGTATCGCGCGGTGGCGCCCAGTCAGCGCGGTTACTCGCCGGGCGCGCGGCCGGACCCGGGCGACACCGCCAACTATCACATCGACCGGCTGATGGACGATGCCATGGCGATCGTGGCTGCGTCAGGTGACAGCGAGCGCCGCCTTCATCTCGTCGGCCACGACTGGGGCGGCAGTATAGCCTGGGCGCTCGCCGATCGGTTTCCGGAGCGGCTGGCGTCGCTCACCATCCTGTCGCGGCCGCATCCCAACGCCTTCAATCGCGCATTGCAAATGCAGGATGGCGATCAGGCGCACCGCTCCCGCCACCACAAGGCTTTTCTCGAGCCCGGTGCCGCCGATGTTGTTCTTGCCGACGACGCCAAATGGCTGCGCGAGCGTCTCGCCGCAGCCGGCGTTCCTGCTGCCGCGATCGAGCAACATCTTGCCGTGCTCGGCAACAAGGACGCGATGGAAGCAGCCCTCGCCTGGTATCGCGCGCGCGGCGCGATCCGCGGGCCGCTCGGCCCGATCCGGGTGCCGACGCTCTACATCTGGGGCGATGCCGACGACACCGTCGGCCGGATCGCCGCCGAGGGCACGGCTGATTTCGTCGCCGCACCCTATCGCTTCGAAGTGCTCCCCGGCGTCGGCCATTTCGCCTCCGACCAGGCGCCCGATCGCGTCAACGCGTTATTGCTGCAACACCTGGCGGCCTTTCCGGTCTGACGGATCGGCCGCGCCGACATTGCGCGCGCCAATTTTTTCACGCCGCCTGCGCCATCTCCGACACCCGCTGCCATGTCGTTGCCTTGAAGCTGGGCCGCGCTTCCATCCGTGCCAGCCACGCGACGAGATTGTTGTGCGGCGCGACGAGCGCCGACCATTCCGGCGTCAGGGTGAAGAGGCTGAGCTGCGGCGCGACCAACAGGTCCGCCAGTGAGATCGCGTCACCGGCAAAGAACGGTTGGTCACTCAGAAGCCGCGCCAGCTCTTCGAATACCGCGCGCGCCTTCGGCATCGCGGCTTCGATCGCCGCCTCGTCGGGCGCGAGGCCCATCACCCGCGGCCCCACCACGCGATGAAAGACGATGACGTTGGCGACGCCCTGGAACAGGTACCAGTCGTTGACATTCATCACCTGATCCATCCGCGCGGTGCGCCTGGGATCGGCAGGCGTAAGCGCCGGGTTCGGCAGCACGCGGTCGAGATAGCGCAGGATGGCCTGGGTCTCGTAAAGCAGGAAGCCGTCATGCTCCAGCACCGGCACCCGGCCGAAGGGATGACGCGCCAGGTGTTCAGGCGAGCGCAATGTGCCCGGCGGCACCGGCGAGAAGCGATAGCGCGCGCCCTTCTCTTCCAGCGTGGACAGCACGGCGCGCCCGAACGGACTGCCGGGGATTGAGTGGACTGTTAATACCGACATGATGGTCTCCTTCACTCGCACTTGTTATTGAAGCGTGGCTCTAGATCATGATCCGATTAGATTGAATCGGATCATGATCTCATGTCTTTGTTTGATTGTTTGAGCATGATCTTTTCGGAAAACCGGTTTCCACTTTTCCGGATCATGCTCTAGCAAACCGATTCATCCCCTGCTTCGTTCGGCCTCCTGCACGAAGCGCTCGATAAGGCCGGGCCAGCCGCCGTCGACGTCCTTGCGCATCGAGGCGCCCGCCTCCGCGCCCATGGTCTCGAATTTGTGGTGCAGGAGCTCGACGCGCGTCGCGTCCGGGCCGTCGGCGCTAAAGCGGACGTCGACCTCCGATTTCATCGCGGCGTCCGGCTTCCACTGCGCGTTGATCTGCCAGAGCATCACCAGGCGATGCGGCGGCTCCCAGAGCGTGATCGTGGCGACGCTGGTCTCGGTGCCGTCTTCCGAAATCTCGAGCCAGCGCCCGCCGAGGCGCGGCTCCATCAGCACCTTCTGAATGGGTTTCTTGCCGACGCCGTGGTCGTGCGGCCACCAGCGCGTCAGGCCGCTAGTGAAGACCTCGAAGGCATGCGCGATCGGCGCCCTGACGGACACGGTTTTGCGCACGGGCGCGATGGCGACGAGCTCGTTCATTCACTCACTCCTTGAAGTTTTGTGGGATTTTTCGGCTTCGAGCCTGAACGCTTCCAGCGCATCGGTCCAGAAACTGTCCAGCCATTCGCGCAATTCGATCAGGCCCTCGCGCTTGAGCGAATAGATCCGGCGCACGCCTTCGCTGCGCTCCTCGACCAGGCCCGCCTCTTTCAGAGCTTTCAGATGCTGCGACACCGCGGGCCGGGAGACCGGCAGCCCCGCGGCGAGCACGTTCACCGGACGCGGCCCGGCGCGCAGGCGCTCGAACACCTGCCGCCGTGTCGGATCTGCAAGGACAGCAAGAGCGCTTCCGTAAGCCATAGCTAACGGTAAGCTGTAGCTTACTCACTTGTCAAGAGGATTTGGACCCAATTGACGGATTGCGAGCTATTCCGGCCCTTGGGGCGATCAACAATAGGTGCTCGGAACCGGCTTCGGCTTGAAAATGTTGTCCTGCAGCAAAATGTTGTAGTGCAGCAAATGGAGCAAGATGGATATGGCCGCCGAAAAACACAGCGAGCAGCGCAGCGGGCCCGAGCGCGAACGCGCGAGGGATTTGCGTTCCCCCACGCCGCCCTCGCCGCAACCCGGCCCGCCGAACCTGAACGACGGGCCCGAAGCGCTGCGAAGCAGCCACTGCTGAGGATTACTGCGTCATTGCGAGGCGCGACTTGTCCGCGGTAGCTCAACGAGCGACCGCGTCCGCCGAAGCTCGGAGAGCGAAGGAGGAAGGGCGGAAGCGACGAAGCAATCCACGCACCGTCATTCCGGGGCGATGCGAAGCATCGAACCCGGAATCTCGAGATTCCGGGTCTGGTGCTAACGCACCATCCCGGAATGACGGTACCTGGATTCTTCGCTCGCAATGACGGCCTAGTCGATTTTGCCGCCCTCACTCCGACTTTTCGATATTCCAGAACACCGGCGTCGCCGGGCCGTGCAGCCGGGGCCGACGAACGCGATCATGCTTCCGCGGCCTTCCCCGCAAAAAATACCCGATCTCGTCCAGGAGCCGCCTCGAACAGCGCCCTGGTGTATTCGTGCCGGGGCGCCGCAAAGACCTCCGCCGTCGTGCCCTGTTCGACGATGACGCCACGCTGCATCACCGCGATGCGGTCGCAGACCTGCGCGGCGACCCGCAGGTCGTGCGTGATGAAGAGCACCGCGAGATCGAACTTGCGGCGCACCTCGTCCAGAAGCTTCAGCACCTGGTCCTGTACCGAGACATCCAACGCGGAGACCGGCTCGTCGCCGATCAGGAGTTCCGGCTCCATCGCCAGCGCACGCGCAATGCAGATGCGCTGGCGCTGCCCGCCGGAGAACTGGTGCGGGTAGCGACCGATCGCATCCGGCGACAGATGCACCACCGCCATCAGGTCGCGCGCGCGCTGCAAGGCTTCCTTGCGCCCGAGACCGAAATTCATCGGCCCCTCGATGATGGCTTCGCCAACCGTCCGGCGCGGATTGAGCGACCGGTAAGGATCCTGAAAAACGAACTGCACCCGCCGCCGCATGGGACGGAATTTCGCTTCCCGCATCGAGGCGATGTCGACGTTCTCGATCCGGATCGCGCCGCTGGTCGGCTGCACCAGCCGCGCGACGCAGCGCGCCACCGTCGACTTGCCGGAACCGGATTCGCCGACAATGCCGAGCGTCTCGCCGCGCCGTACCATCAGCGAAACGTCGCTGACCGCGTTGACGATCCGCGCCTTCGGCTGGAACAGCGAGCGCCTGCCGTAGGTCTTGGACAGTTTCTCGGTTTGCAGCACCACTGCTCCGCTCACCGGCGCGCGCTTCGGCGGCGTCATGCTCGGCACCGCGGCCAGCAGCATCCTGGTGTAGTCTTCGCGCGGGTCGCGCAGTACCTGCTCGCAGGGGCCCTGCTCCACGATGCGACCCAGCTGCATTACCACGACACGGTCGGCGATCTCGGAGACGACGCCGAAATCATGGGTGATGAACAACACCCCGGTCTTGGTGCGGCCCTGCATTTCCCGCACCAGTTTCAGGATCTGCGCCTGCGTCGTGACGTCGAGCGCGGTGGTCGGTTCATCCGCAATCAGCAATGCGGGATCCAGCACCAGGGCCGCCGCGATCATGATGCGCTGGCGCTGGCCGCCGGAGAGCTGATGCGGATAGGCGTCGATCATCTGCTCGGGATCCGGCAGATGCACCGCGCGCATGATCTCGAGCACGCGCTTGCGGCGCTGCCTTGGATCGAGCGCGGTATGGACCTCCAGCACCTCGCCGATCTGGTCGCCGACCCGCTCGACCGGATTGAGTGCGGTCATCGGCTCCTGGAACACCATGGCCATGCGGGTGCCGCGGATCGCGCGCAGCTCGGCATCCGATTTGGCGGTCAGTTCGTCGCCCTGCAGGCGGATCAAACCGGTCTCGACCTGCATCGCGTTCTTCGGCAGCAGACCCATGACCGCCTGCGCGGTGACGGATTTTCCGGAGCCGGATTCGCCCACGACGCAGACGATCTCGTTGGCGCCGACCGTGAAGTTGATGCCGCGCACCGCGTGAGGCCTGTCGCCTCCGCCCTCGATGGCGACGGAAAGATTGACGATTTCGAGCACCGGACCGGTCACATCAGACCCGCTTCGCCATCTTGGGATCGATCGTGTCGCGCAATCCATCTCCCAGCACGTTGACGGCGAGGATGGTCGCCGCAAGGAACACGCCGGGATAGATGATGTTATGCGGGAACAGGCTGAATACCTGTCTTCCCTCGGCCATGATGTTGCCCCAGGTCGGCACCTCCGGCGGCACGCCGATGCCGAGGAACGACAGGATAGCCTCGACGAGAATTGCGGAAGCACAGATGAACGTGCCCTGTACGATCATGGGAGCGATCGTGTTGGGCAGCACATGCCGCCACAGCAATTTCGGGGTCGAGGTGCCGAGCGTCACCGCCGCCTCGACATATGGCTCCTCGCGCACGCTGAGCACGATCGCACGCACAAGCCGGACGACGCCGGGGATTTGCGGGACCGTAATGGCAACGATCACGGTCAGCACGCTGGAGTGGAACAGCGAAACCATGGCGATCGCAAGCAGGATGGCCGGGATCGCCATCAACCCGTCCATGATACGCATGATCACGGCGTCAAGAATGCGGATGAAGCCCGCGAGCAGGCCGATGAACAGGCCGACAGCGACGCTGATCAGCGCCACCGAGACGCCGACCAACAGCGAGACGCGGGCGCCATAGACCACCCGGCTATAGATGTCGCGCCCCAGCCCGTCGGTGCCGAACAGGGCGATCATCTTGATCCGTTCGCCGGTATCGGTACGCATCGAGACCTCCGCGCCGGGGATGCGGTTGCGCGCGATCGGATTGATCGCGGTGGGATCGATGGTACCGAGCCACGGCGCGAGAAGCCCCATCAGCACCACGATCGCGATGATGACGCCGCCGAACACGACGCCCGGATTGTGCAACAACTTGCGAAATGCTGCGGCCGGCTTGACCGGCGCCGCGGCAATCGGGATGTCGACGATCACATCGGCCATCAGTAGCGGATCCTTGGATCGAGCAGCGTATAGATCATGTCGACCGCCAGGTTGATCATAACATAGGCGAACGAGAACAGGAGGATTACGGCCTGGATCGTCGGATAGTCGCGTGCCAGCACCGCATCGACGGTAAGCCGGCCCAGGCCCGGAATCGTGAACACGCTTTCGGTGACGACGACGCCGCCAATCAGCAGCGCGACACCGAGCCCGATAACCGTGACGATGGGAACTGCCGCATTGCGTAGCGCATGGCGGAACAGCACCTTGCGTTCGCTCTGTCCCTTCGCTCTCGCCGTGCGGATGTAGTCCTCGGACAGCACTTCAAGCACGCTGGTGCGGGTCATGCGTGCAATCAGCGCAATATAGATGACCGACAGCGTCACCGAGGGCAGAATCAGCCTTTGCACCCAGCCGCCGACGCCCTCCGAAATCCGCTGATAGCCCTGTACGGGCAGCCAGTTCAGCCAAATGGAGAACAGATAAATCAGGAGATAGCCGATGACGAAGACCGGCACCGAAAACCCGAGCACCGAAAAACCCATCACGATGCGATCGATCCACGAGCCGTGCCGGTGCGCCGCCAGCACGCCGAGCGGAACGGCCACGAATACTGCGATCAGGATCGTGAAGAACGCCAGCGAAAGCGTCGGCTCGATGCGTTCGCCGATCAGCGAGGCAACCGACTTCTTGAAGAAGAAGCTCTCGCCGAAATCGCCGGTCAAGACCTTGCCGGACCAGATGAAGAACTGCTCGACCATCGGCCGGTCGAGGCCGAGCTGCCCGCGTATCCTCGCCACCTGTTCGGTACTTGCGTTGTCGCCGGCAATGATTGCCGCCGGATCCGAAGGCGTCAGCCGGAGCATCAGGAAGATGAAGAGCGCAACCACCAACATCACGGGGATCGTGCCGAGCAGTCGCCGCAGCAGGTAGCCATACATCGACATGGAACGCTCGATCCCTAAACGGTACGGGCGGCGGAAAACCGCCGCCCGTCGCCATCACTTCACTTCGTCATTGCCATGTTCCAGAATACCGGCACCGGCGCGATCACGAAGCCTTTGACATTCTTGCGCATCGCGACGGGCTGGACGTACTCGCCGACCGGAATCTCGGGGGTGACCTCGACGGCGCGGACCTGAACCGCCTCGGCAATCTCCTTCTGCTTGGCAGGATCGGCCTCACGGGCGAAGTCGTCACGCAGCTTCTCCAACTGCGCGTCACAGGGCCAGCCGAACAGCGCCTTGTCGCAGGCAGCGTTCAGATAGGCGGTGGAGACCGGGTTCATCACGTCCGCGGTAACCCAGGCCGTGAGGAAGGCATTCCAGCCACCGGCGTTCGGCGGGTCCTTCTTGGTGCGCCGTGCGACCAGCGTTTGCCAGTCCATGGACTGCATGTCGACCTTGAACCCCGCCTTCTCCATCAGCGATTTCGCCACCGGCGCCAGGTTGGTCAGGGCCTTGAGGTCCGTCGAGTGCATCAGCACCACCGGCGTTCCGTCGTAGCCCGCTTCTTTCAGCAGCTCCTGCGCCTTCTTCACGTTGGAGGTCAGAAGTCCGTCCATTCCCTTGGTCGAGGCCAGCGGCGTATCGCAAATGAAAAGCGCCTTGCAGGCATTGATGTAGTTCTCGTCGCCGATGGCCGCCATCAGGAAGTCTTCCTGATTGAAGGCATACCACAGCGCCTGGCGAATTTTCGGATTGTCGAACGGCTTGTGCAGGTGGTTGGGGCGGAAGACGTATTGCGCCTTCAGCAATGGCGATACCACGATCGAGACGTTCGGATCCTTCTTCAGGGTCCCGAGCAGGTCGTGGCTGGGCTGCTCGATGAAGTCGATCTCGCCCTTCGAAAGCGCGTTGACCGCCTGTTGCGCGTCGGAAATGGCGCGCCACTCGACGCGGCCCAACTTGACGACCTTGCCGCCGGCCATGCCGGATACAGGCTCGGCCCGCGGCTTGTACTTGTCGAACTTGACATAAACGGTCTTGTCGCCGGGCTTCCATTCATCCTTGACGAAGACGAAGGGTCCCGATCCGGTAAAATCCTCGATCTGCTTGCTGGGGTCCGTGTCGGCGACGCGCTTGGGCATCATGAACGGCACGTTGGACGAGGGCTTCGACAGGCCGAGCAGCACGAGACCGGTCGGTTCCTTGAGCTTGATCGTAAAGGTCTTGGCGTCGACTGCGGCCATCGAATCGACGAAGGTCATCATCTTCTGACCGAGCGTGTCGCGGGCTGCCCAGCGCTTGATCGAAGCGATACAGTCTTCCGATGTCACCGGCTGCCCGTCGTGCCACAACAGGCCGTCGCGCAGCGTGAAGGTGTAGCTCTTGTTGTCAGGCGCTGTCTCGTACTTCTCGAGCATCTGCAGCTTGATGTCACCCTTCTCGTCCTGCGCAAGAAGCGTGTCATAGATCATGTATCCGTGGTTGCGGACGATATAGGCCGTCGTCCAGATCGGATCGAGGATTTTCAGATCCGAATGCATCACCGCGCGCAAGGTCGTCTGGGCGAGGGCGGGCGTTGCCGCAACCGCAAGGCCGGCAGTACATGCGGCAGCAAGAATGGCCGTTCTGAGCACGTGCATTTTTTCATCTCCAATGTCGTCTTAAAGCCACCGAATTCCTGGCTCGGGACCTTGATCCATTTGCCCCTCGAACCCAAGGGATCGATATCCGGCTCCCTTGGCCCGGCAAGGCCGATCCGGGCCGATGATCGGGCAAGATTGACACAGTACCCCCAACCGGCCAAGCCCGGCAGCGGCCGGCGCCGCTTCCGCCGGCGGCTGGCCAGCGATAGCGCCTGCGGCAAATCACCAAGCCAAAAACGTGCCCAGAAATCCGACCCAGGTGATTGCGCAACCTAACACGAGACCGGCGTCGCGCGCATGCTGCAGGTGCCGTAGGCGGGATCACCCATTATTTCTTTCGCTGCGGCTCGGTACGCGAACTCTTCGTCGACAGGCGAGACGCAGCTTTCCCGGCAGAGACATCATTCCGTGGCGTGTTTTCGCTTTACAATTCCGGCGCCATTCATTCTCGTAAAAGGACGGCTGCCAAGAAACTCCTTCAAAAACCGAGAGCACCCCCATGAACCCAGCCAATCTTCCCTTTGATTCCGAAGCCATGTTGCAGGGGCTCAAGAGCTGGGTGGAATGCGAAAGCCCGACCTGGGATGCTGGCGCGGTCGAGCGCATGCTCGACCTTGCAGCGCGGGAGATGGCGATCATGGGTGCAACCATCGAACGCATCGCCGGCCGCCAGGGCTTTGCCGGCTGCGTGCGGGCGCGCTTTCCGCATCGGAAGCAAGGAGAGCCCGGCATCCTGATCGCCGGCCATCTCGACACCGTCCATCCCGTCGGCACGATCGAGCAGCTGCAATGGCGGCGTGAAGGCGACAAGTGCTACGGGCCGGGCATATTCGACATGAAGGGCGGCAACTATCTGACACTTGAGGCGATCCGGCAGCTCGCGCGCGCCTCTTTCACCACGCCCTTGCCGATCACCGTCCTGTTCACACCGGACGAAGAAGTCGGCACCCCCTCCACCCGCGACATCATCGAAGCGGAAGCCGCACGCAACAGATATGTGCTGGTGCCCGAGCCCGGCCGCGAGAACAACGGCGTCGTCACCGGGCGTTACGCCATCGCGCGCTTCAACCTGGAAGCCATCGGCAAGCCGAGCCATGCCGGTGCCACGCTGTCTTCCGGCCGCTCCGCGATCCGCGAAATGGCGCGGCAGGTCCTCGCCATCGATGGCATGACCACAGCGGATTGCACCTTCTCTGTCGGCATCGTTCATGGCGGCCAGTGGGTCAATTGCGTCGCGACCACCTGCACCGGCGAGGCCTTGAGCATGGCCAAGCGCCAGGCCGATCTCGACAAGGGCGTCGAGCGGATGCTGGCGCTTTCCGGCACCAATAATGACGTAACCTTCAAGGTGACGCGTGGCGTGACGCGGCCGGTCTGGGAGCCGGATGCCGGCACCATGGCGCTCTATGAAAAGGCCAAGGGCATTGCAGCGCAACTCGGCCAGACGCTACCCCATGGCAGCGCCGGCGGCGGCTCCGACGGCAATTTTACGGGCGCGATGGGCATTCCGACGCTCGACGGTCTCGGCGTGCGCGGCGCAGACGCGCATACGCTCAACGAACATGTCGTGGTCGATAGCCTCGCCGAGCGCGGCCGGCTGATGGCGGGGCTTCTGGCGACGCTGGATTGAGGCGCAATGCCAGGTCGAAGCTGGACGCCGGGGGCCGGCTCGGCGGCAACACCGGACAGATGTTCCTTCGTATCGTCGGCTGGGACGGCTTTGTCACCTCAAGGGATGTGGTGGTGTGCCTGTGCGATGCGGGCCTCGACATATCGGAGGAAGCCAAATCGAAGAGCGATCCAGCCAAGGTGCAGGCACAGTTCAACGCCTGGGCCAAGCAAACCGGCCTGCCCTACGCGCATCTGTCGCGCATCTGTGCGCTGTTCGTGGGTGAAAATTATCAGCCGCAGATCTTTCGCTCGCGACGACGGCCGAGCCCGGCCATACCGCCCACGCGGCATGCAAAACGGGATTGCTTCGTCGCTTGCGCTCCTCGCAATGACGAGTCTAACGTCGCGCGCAGACGATAGAACGAGACCTGCTTGATGACCCGTATCGCCGTTGGCGGCTTCCTGCACGAGACCAATACTTTTGCGCCGACCAAGGCGACCTACGATGCCTTTGTGCACGGCGGCGGCTGGCCGCGGATGGAGGTGGGCGGCAATGTGCTGAAGACCCTCCGCCACATCAATGTTGGGCTCGCGGGTTTCATCGAGGCGGCCGAAGCTGAAGGCTGGGAGCTTGTGCCAACCATCTTCACCGCTGCGACCCCGTCTGCGCATGTCACGCGGGATGCCTTCGAGCGCATCGCAAAGGTGATGATCGACGGCATCGCCTCGGCCGGCCGGCTCGACGCCGTCTATCTCGACCTGCACGGCGCGATGGTGACCGAACATCTCGACGACGGCGAAGGCGAAATCCTCGCGCGTGTGCGCCAGGTGATCGGCATGGAGCTGCCGCTGGTCACCAGTCTCGACCTGCATGCCAATGTCACGCCTGAGATGGTGGAGCACGCGGATGCGCTGATTTCCTACCGTACCTACCCCCATGTCGATATGGCCGACACCGGCCGCGCTGCCGCAAGACATCTCGCGCTGTTGCTGCGCACCGGGCGGGGCTTCGCAAAAGCGTTCCGGCAATTGCCGTTCCTGATTCCGATCAGCTGGCAATGCACCAATGATCAGCCGACCAAGGGCATCTACCAAAAGCTCGCGGCCATGGAGAGCGACGTCGTTCCGACGCTGTCTTTTGCCCCCGGCTTTCCGGCGGCGGATTTTCCTCATTGCGGGCCGAGCGTGTTCGCCTATGGCAGAACGCAAGCCGACGCCGACGCCGCGGCGAACGAACTCGCAGCGCTGATCGAGAGCCATGAAAACGATTTCGACGGCCGTATCTTCACGCCCGACGAAGGCGTGCGCCACGCGATGGAGCTGGCCACGCGCGCACGCAAACCGATCATCATCGCCGACACCCAGGACAATCCCGGTGCCGGGGGCGATTCCGACACCACGGGGATGCTGCGTGCGCTGGTCCGCAACAACGCGAAACGCGCCGCGATCGGCGTGATCTACGACCCCGCTTCGGCAAAGGCCGCGCATACCGCGGGCGAAGGCGCCACGGTGACACTGGCGCTCGGCGGAAAATCCGGCATCCCCGGCGATGCGCCGTACAAGGAAACCTTTATCGTCGAAAAGCTGTCGGACGGAAAGTTCGTGGCGCCTGGCCCCTATTACGGCGGCCGCGACATGGACATGGGACCGTCGGCTTGTTTGCGGATCGGCGATGTCAGAGTAGTCGTAAGCTCGCACAAGGCGCAGCTCGCGGACCAGTCGATGTACTGCTATGTCGGCATCGAGCCGACCGAACAGGCCATCCTCGTCAACAAGAGCTCGGTGCATTTCCGCGCCGATTTCGAGCCGATTGCGGAAAAGCTCTTGATCTGCGCCGCGCCCGGCGCGATGCCGGCGGATACCGCCGCATTGCCATGGACCCGGCTGCGTCCGGGCATTCGCATCAAGCCGAACGGTCCCGCCTTCATTCCCGCGACCAAATCACGCTCAACCTCTTCTGCAACCGGATAAAGATAAAATGCCCATCATCGACCGCATCGAAGGCTTCGCCGACGAACTCACCGCGATCCGCAGGGATCTGCACGCGCATCCCGAGATCGGCTTCGAGGAAGTCCGCACTTCCGGAATCGTTGCCGACAAATTGACGCAATGGGGCATCGAGGTACACCGCGGTCTCGGCGGCACCGGCGTGGTCGGCGTGCTCAAGGGCAAGGGGAGCGGCGGCAAGCGCATCGGGCTGCGCGCCGACATGGATGCGCTGCCGATGGAAGAGAACACCAACTTGCGATGGCGCTCGACCATTCCCGGCCGCTTCCACGGCTGCGGCCATGACGGCCATACCACCATGCTGCTGGGCACCGCGCGCTACCTCGCGGAGACCAGGAATTTCGACGGCACCGTGCATTTCATCTTTCAGCCGGCCGAAGAAGGCCTCGGCGGCGCCCGCGCCATGATCAAGGACGGGCTGTTCGAGAAATTTCCCTGCGACGAGATCTACGGACTGCACAACGCGCCCGATCTGAACCACGGCGAGATTGCGATCCTTCCGGGACCCGCGATGGCAGGCGCTGACTTCTTCGACATCACCATCGACGGCTATGGCGCGCACGGCGCCATGCCGGAGCGGTCGAAGGATGCCGTCGTGATCGCCATGACGCTCGGACAGGCGCTGCAGACCGTCGTCAGCCGCAACGTCGATCCCCTCCAGGCGGCGGTGCTGTCGATCACGCAAATCCACGCCGGTTCCGCCTACAACGTGATTCCCGGCCAAGCAAAACTCTGCGGCACCGTTCGCGCGTTCTCCGACGAGGTGCGCGCCTTGATCCGCGAGCGGATGCGCGCGATCTGCGCCGGCATCGCCAGCGCCTTCCAGGTCGAGATCGCTGTCGATATCCGCGACACCTTCGGCGTGCTGGTGAACCAGGAAGAGCAGTCCAGGGTGGTTGAGGCCGTCGCGCGCACGGTGGTCGATCCGGCAAAAGTCTTCACGAGGTCGCAGCCGAAAATGGGCAGCGAGGATTTCGCCGACATGCTGCATACGGTGCCCGGCGCCTATTTCTGGCTCGGCCACGAAGGGTCGGTGCCGGTGCACAACCCCGGCTACGTTCTGGACGACAAGATCCTGCCGATCGGCGCCAGCATGTTCGCGCGCATCGTTGAAACCCGATTGCCGGTGGGTGGCCATGCATGAATCGACATCGCGGGAAGCGGTGACGTCGCTGCACGATCTCAGCGCCGTCGACCTGATTGCGGGTTTTCGCGCGAAACAGTTTTCGCCGACCGAAGTACTCGAAGACGTGCTGGGGCATATCGCGGTGTGGGAGCCGCACATCAAGGCGCTGTATGCATTCGATCCGGAAGGCGCGCGCGCAACCGCAAGGGCATCGACCGAACGCTGGCAGAAGGATCAACCGGTCGGCGCGCTCGACGGCGTCCCCGCGACGATCAAGGAGAATATTGCCACCAAGGGTGTGCCGGTGCCGCTTGGCGCTGCCACCACAAAGCTCGTGCCGGCGACCGTGGATGCCCCGCCGGCGGCGCGATTGCGCGAAGCGGGCGCCGTGATCTTCTCCAAGACCACCATGCCGGATTACGGCATGCTGTCCTCGGGACTGTCGAGCTTCCATCCCCTCACCCGCAACCCCTGGGACCTCAGCAAAAACCCGGGTGGCTCCAGTGCTGGCGCCGGCGCCGCCGGTGCTGCGGGGTACGGCCCGCTGCATCTCGGCACCGACATCGGCGGCTCGGTGCGCCTGCCGGCGTGCTGGTGCGGCCTGGTCGGGTTGAAGCCGAGCCTTGGGCGGATCCCCATCGATCCTCCCTATGTCGGCCGCGTTACCGGACCGATCACCCGTACCGTCGATGACGCCGCGTTGATGATGAGCGTGCTATCGCGGCCCGATCGCCGCGACGGCATGAGCCTGCCGCCAAACGACATCAACTGGAAGGCACCGGATAAGCCCTTGCGCAACTTGCGCATCGCCCTGATGCTCGATCTTGGCGTTGGCCAGCCGCCCGAGAAAGAGGTGCGCGACGTCGCCGCGAAGGCGGCGCGGGCGTTCGAAGCGGCCGGTGCCATCGTCACGGAGGTATCGGGTGTACTGACGCGCGAGATGCTCGACGGGCTTGACGCCTTCTGGCGCGCCCGCTCGTGGGACGATCTTGCCAAGCTCACGCCGGCCGAACGCGCCAAGGCGCTGCCCTATATCTACAAATGGGCGGAAGCCGGTGCGAAACTCACGGGCGTCGACGTGATCAGGGGTTTTAACGCCACCATGGCGATCCGGGCGGCGGCGGCAAAACTGTTCGCCGATCTCGATTACGTGATTTCGCCGGTGTCGCCGGTAGTGAATTTCGCCGCCGAACTCGCCTCCCCGATCAACGATCCCGCAAAACCGTTCGAGCATATCTGCTACACTGTGCCGTGGAACATGGCGGAAAATCCCGCCGTGTCGATCAACGGCGGCTTTAGCGCGAGCGGATTTCCGATCGGCGTGCAGATCGTCGGCCGCCGCTTCGACGATCTCGGCGTGCTCGGCATGGCCAAGGCGTTCGAGGGCTTGCGCGGTCCGCAAAGGCCGTGGCCGAGCCCGCCGGGGAAATGATGGTTCAATGAATCCCGTCATGGCCGGGCTTGTCCCGGCCATCCACGTCTTCTTTTCTTCCTTTGGAGACAAAAGACGCGGATGCCCGGCACAAGGCCGGGCATGACGACGTCATTGAATTTGACTGCAAAAACAAACAACAGGAAGGAACCTCCCATGGCGTATGAGACGATCAAATACGAGGTCGCCGAGCAGATCCTCACCATCACGCTGAACCGGCCGGACAAGCTCAACGCCTTCAACGCCGCGATGCAGAAGGAAATGATCGACGCTTTCGATGCGGCCGACAAGGACGACAATATCCGCGCCATCATCGTCACCGGCGCCGGGCGCGCCTTCTGCGCCGGCGCTGACCTTTCCTCCGGCGCCGACACGTTTGATCGCGACGCGCGGCGCGGGCCGGTCAAACGTCTCGCCAATGGCAAGGTCGACTACAGCGATCCCAATGTGCGCGACGGCGGCGGACAGGTGACGCTGCGCATCTTCAAATGCTTAAAGCCCGTGATCGCGGCGGTGAACGGCCCTGCGGTCGGCATCGGCGTAACCATGCAGCTCGCGATGGATATCCGCATCGCCTCGGAAAACGCGCGCTTCGGTTTTGTCTTTTCCCAGCGCGGCATCGTGCCGGAGGCGGCGTCGAGCTGGTTCTTGCCGCGCATCGTCGGCATCTCCCAGGCGCTCGAATGGTGCTACACCGGCCGCGTGTTTCCGGCGCAGGAAGCCCTGGCCGGCCGCCTCGTCAGCAGGGTGGTGCCGCCCGACGAGCTATTGCCGGCCGCGCGGGCACTGGCGCGAGAGATCGCCGCGAAGACCGCACCGGTGTCGGTCGCGCTGATCCGGCAGATGATGTGGCGCATGCTTGGCGCCGACGATCCGATGGAAGCGCACAAGGTCGACAGCCGCGGCATTTACACCCGCGGCCGTTCGGACGACGTCAAGGAGGGCGTGGTGTCGTTCCTGGAAAAGCGCCCGGCGAATTTCAGGAACCAGGTCTCGTCGGACATGCCGGACTATTTTCCGTGGTGGGACGAGCGGAAGTATGAGTGAGGCGGGACGCTTGCGTTTATGTTCGTCATGCCCGGCCTTGTGCCGGGCATCCACGTTTTTCTTTATGTGAGGGTCTAAAGACGTGGATGGCCGGGACAAGCCCGGCCATGACGAGTCAAACTTGTAACTCGTCATTGCGAGGAGCGACTTGTCCGCCGAAGCTCAACGAGCGAAGGCGGAAGCGACGAAGCAATCCAGCTTCCTATCCGGCGTGCAGTTATGGATTGCTTCGCGGAGCCTGTCATCGGGCGGCGCTTTGCGCCGACCCGTTGGCTCGCAATGACGAATGTCTACCGCGTCATCAGTGCCACGCGGCCGATGGCCTTGCGGTCGATCAGAAGCCGCATCGCC
>Ga0307312_10000404_pt1 | contig 19960 bp, 17 predicted proteins | sample ER_DNA_202_FD_194489 | JGI IMG/M metagenome (GOLD analysis project Ga0307312, IMG submission 194489) | Bulk soil microbial communities from the East River watershed near Crested Butte, Colorado, United States - ER_DNA_202 | ecosystem: Environmental > Terrestrial > Soil > Floodplain | place... | reverse complement strand
ATGATGAGCGCCTTGATGGCCTTCACCGAGACGTCATGGCCCCAGTCCGAGCTGACCGTCTTGACGCTGATCTTCGCGGTCGGTATGCCCAGGGACTTGGCGACCGACGACACAACGCGAACTTGGTCTGCGGCACTCAGGTTATTGGTCTTGACCACGATCTGCCGGGTGTTTCCCGAGCCCACCTCCTGGGCGGCTCCTGCCGACGGCAGGTTCGCAGTCCTGAATGCGTCTTCGGTTTGACGCGTTGTGATCGTCGTTCCCTGCGCTTGGATCTGGAATTGGCTGCCTCCGGCGAATTCCACGCCGAAGTTGAAGCCTCGGAAGACGAAGCTGAGGACGCAGATCACCAGGATCACACCGGACGCGAAGTACCAGCGCCTGCGCGTCCCGATGAAGTCGAAGCGGGTCTCGCCGCGATACAGCTTGCGGAAGATGGACATCAGCGCTGCCCTCGCTCGGCCCTCATCTTCGCGCGTCGCGCGGCGGCCCGTTCGGCCGCGCTGCCGGGCGTGGGTGGCGTGCGTGGTCGATCCGGCTCGGCGGAGTCCGATGGAGGCGACGGCTCGGTCGTCTCGACCGCCTCACTGATCGGCGCAGACGCCTCGCGGGTCGGAGACGATTTCCGGACCTCCGGCTCGTCGACCTCCTCGTCCAGCACCGCCACGCCGCCCCGGGACTCGGTGGTGTGCGGAGGTGCCGCCGCGCGCCCGGCCGTCGCCGCGGCGTCCTGGCCACGCCGGGTGGAGGTTTTCCCTCGCGCAGGCTCGGCGGGCGCGGCCACCGCGCCGGCGACGCCTCCGGCGCGCACGCTGTCCAGGCCGGTGAACCGGGCCGAACCGAAGGCCTTGCTCCGCGAGAGCAAGGAGATCAGCGGATGGGTGAACAGGAAGACCACTACCAGGTCGAGGATGGTCGACAGGCCGAGCGCGAAGGCAAAGCCACGGACGTCACCAGCAGCGAAGTAGTACAGGATCGCCGCGGCCAGGAAGGACACGGTGTCGGCGGACAGGATGGTCCGCCGCGCTCGCACCCAGGCCCGCGGCACGGCGACCCGGAACGTGCGACCGTCGTGGACCTCGTCCTTGATCCGTTCGAAGAACACCACGAACGAGTCGGCCGTGATGCCGATCGCGACGATGAAACCGGCAATACCGGCAAGGGTCAGGGTGAAGCCGATCTGGTTCCCGAGCACCACGAGGCAGGCGTAGGTCAGGGCACCGGAAACCATCAATGACGCGATCGTGACCAGACCTAGCGCCCGGTAGTAGAGCAGCGAGTACACGACGACAAGCAGCAGGCCGATAGCGCCGGCCAGTAGGCCAGCCTTGAGCTGGCCGAGTCCCAGCGTCGCGGTCACCGAGTCGGTGGTCAGCAGGTTGAAGCTGAGGGGCAATGCACCGTACTTGAGCTGGTTGGCCAGTGCCGTAGCGCTCTTCTGATCGAAGCTGCCACTGATCTCCGTGGCGACCCCGTTGATCGCCTGCTTGTTGTACGGCGAGGACACGACGACGCCATCCAACGTGAAGGCGACGAAGTCCGCGCAAGGTGTGGTGGTCGTATCGCACGTTTCGATCGAGGTCGTGCTGTCGGTGCCGCCGGTGTTGTGCGCGGTGGTGTAGTTGGCCCACGCCTTCTGCCCGGTCGACTTCAGGTTCAGCGACACGGCCCATTGCAGGTTGGTGCCGTTGGGCGCCTGGGCGCTGGCCGAGGAGATCTCCGTACCGGGAACGATGATCGGGCCGAGCAGGAAGATCGTGGTGGGCGAGGTGGCACTGTCACACGCCAGCAGGGTGGGGTGTTTGTCGTCGTCCGGCGGCTTGGCGTTGCAGTCGAAGTTCTGCATGGCCGCGCGCAACTCGGTTTGCTGCGCGGGCGTGAGCTTCTTGTACGCGTCTTCGTTCTGCGGAATGGGGAATTTCAAGCCGGCCAGTGGATTGGCTGACTTTGTCGTCGTAGCCGGCGACGCCGAAGGCGTGGAGGTCGCGCTCTTGGCTGGCGAGGTGGTCGCCGGCGAGGACGGCGTCGTCGACGGGGCCGCCAGCGGACGAGCAGCGTTGGCTTGCCCGGACTTGGTCGCGCTGCCACTCGCTTGCGGCGCGGACGTCATAGGAGTCGGCGCCGGCGTGGTCGTTGCCCCGGACGGGCTGGCGGTGGCCGCGCCGGATGTCCCGGCGCTCGGGAGCGTCACCGGCGGCATGACGACCGGCCGGAAGTTCAGTTTGGCTGCAGCGCCGATGTTCGAGATGTCGCTCGCACTCTTGCCCGGGATGGAGATGACGATCTGGTCGTCCCCCTGAATCACAACGGTCGACTCGGCGACCCCGTAGGCGTTGACGCGCTCCTGCAGGATTTGCCGGGCCTCCTGCATCGACGACTTCGACGGGGTTTTGCCGTTGTCCGTCCGGGCCTGGTAGACGACCTGGGTGCCACCTACGAGATCGAGCCCCAGCTTGGGTGTGTGCCGCTGCCCGGGCCAGAACACGATGCCGTAAAGCACGGCGAGGATGGTCAGAAGAGCGAGGAAGTAGCGCCCGACGCGCAACGTTCCGGCGGGTGGTGGCACGGGCGAAAATCTCCTCGACGTGATTCGGTTCAGTGGCGGCCGGCCCGGCGCGTCGGGCGTGAGGCCGCGATGTTAGGCGCGTGTATCGACCAAGTATGACTGACCCGGCCCAGATCGGCCTCGGACGGCCGTCACCCGGGTGTGCAAGCTCAGGCGTCCGGCCGCTCCGGTGCGGGTCTGTCCGGCCTGGCGTCATCGGGCTCGGTCGGAGTAGCTGCCTCGTCGGCTGAGCGCTCGGAGTAGGGGGTTGTGCCGCCCCGATACTGCGCGGGCAGCGACGCCGCATCGCGCAGAGCCGCAAAGGTGAACTTCACCTCGACACCGGGCGCGATCGACAGCAACACGGTGTCGCCGTCCTCGTTGATCGCCGTCACCGTGCCGTACAGGCCCGACGTGGTCATCACGTCCGTGCCGACTCCGATGGTTGTGCGGCGCTGCACCTCCGCCGCGGCTGCCTTCTGTCGGTTGCGCTGGGCGAAGAAGAGCATGCCCAGCACCAGGGCGGCCAGGATGATCAGGGGCAGGGCGCTCACGAGGATCCTTACGTCGGGTACCAGGTTGGCGCGCAGTCTAGGCGCTCAGCGGCTCAACGAACGGGGCGCACTGTGCGTGCCCGTCAGCCATCGAAAAGGGTCGGCCCGGCCGTCGCGGCACGAGGGGCGGGCAGGCCCAGATGGGTCCAGGCGGCCGGCGTTGCTATCCGCCCGCGAGGAGTTCGCGCCAGTAGGCCCGCTCGGACGAGGAACGGCTCCGCCACTTCCTCGATCGTCTCCACCTCCTCCCCGACAGCGACGGCGAGGGTGCCGACGCCGACCGGGCCGCCGCCGAAGCGGCGTACCAGCGAGTCCAGAACACTCCGGTCGAGCCGGTCCAGGCCGAGGTCGTCCACGTCGTAGATGGCGAGGGCCTCGCGGGCTACGGCTCGGGTGACGATGCCGTCCGCCCGGACCTCGGCGAAGTCCCGAACTCGGCGCAGCAGCCGGTTCGCGATGCGCGGCGTTCCCCGCGAACGGCCGGCGATCTCGCGGGCACCGTCCGGCTCGAGACGTACCCCGAGCAGGGTGGCCGAGCGGGTGAGGATCCGAACCAGGTCTGCGTCGCTGTAGAAGTCCAAGCGGCCGGTGAAGCCGAACCGATCTCGTAGCGGGCCGGTCAGCAGGCCGGCGCGGGTTGTCGCCCCGATCAAGGTGAACGGCGGAAGCTCGAGCGGTATGGCCGTCGCACCCGGCCCTTTGCCGACGATGACGTCCACCCGGAAGTCCTCCATGGCCATGTACAGCAGCTCTTCAGCCGGGCGGGCAATGCGGTGGATCTCGTCGACGAACAGCACCTCGCCCTCGCCGAGACTGGTCAGTAACGCGGCCAGGTCCCCGGCGCGCTCGATCGCTGGTCCGCTGGTGACCCGGATCGGCGTGACGAGCTCAGTTGCGATGATCATCGCGAGGCTGGTCTTGCCCAACCCGGGCGGCCCAGACAGCAGGATGTGGTCCGGCGCGCGATGTCGCCGGCGCGCGCTCTCCAGCACCAGCTCGAGCTGCTCGCGGACCTTCGGCTGGCCCGGGAACTCGGCGAGCCGCTTGGGCCGCAGGCTCGCTTCTACCTCGCGATCATCAGGCGTCGCCATCGCGGAGACCACGGCATCGACGGCCGGGGAATCCGCTTCTGGGGCCCTCGCTGGCGATGGTCGTTCGCTCAACGCGCGCGTCCGAGAAGCTGGATGCTGCGGCGCAGGGCGGACGGGAGATCAGGGTGAGCGGCATCGGTTTCCTGGGCGACGACCTCGATCGCGTCGGCCACCTCTTTTCCGGTAAATCCCAGCCCGGCGAGCGCATGCCGAAGCTGATCTCGCCACGGCGCAACGGCGGTCACCCCGTTGACTCCCAGCGGCCGTTGATCCGCGGCGTAGTCAGGGTCCACGCTGCCAACCCGATCCCGCAGTTCGAGGATGATTCGCTCTGCGCCCTTGCGCCCGATCCCGGGCACCTGGATGAGCGCTCCGATGTCGCTGGTCGCGATCGCGCGTCGCGTCTCCCCCGGCGGATGCACGGCGAGGATGGTCTGGGCGAGCTTCGGGCCAACGCCATTGGCCGTCTGAAGCAGCTCGAACAGCGCCCGTTCATCGTCATCGGCGAATCCGTAGAGGGTCAGCGAGTCCTCGCGGACGACCAGGCTCGTCGCCAGTCGCGCGGTCTGCCCGACCCGCAGCCGAGCCAACGTGGCGGGCGAGCACGATACCGCGAGGCCGGCGCCACCGACCTCGACGACGGCTCCGTCCGGGCCGAGTGCGGAGACGACGCCTCGCACGCTGGCGATCATCGCTGGCCTGCCACAGCAACAGCCGCATTGATCCGGGCCCGCGCCGGCCCGCGCCACAGCTGGCAGATCGCGAGGGCCAGCGCGTCGGACGCGTCGGCCGGCCGGGGCGCCGCGGGCAGGCGGAGCAGCCGGGACACCATCGCGCTCACCTGAGTCTTGCTGGCGACTCCTGAGCCAGTGATCGCCGCCTTGACCTCGCTCGGCGTGTGCAGCGCGACCGGGACGCCCGCCCGGGAAGCCGCCACGATGGCAAGGCCTGCAACCTGGGCGGTGCCCATGACCGTGCGGACATTGTGTTGGCTGAACACACGCTCCACGGCCACCACGTCCGGACCGGTGCGCTCGATCGAGTCGGCCAGTGCGTCGGCGATCGACTGCAGGCGCCGCCCGACCTCGGCGTCTGTCGGCGTGCGGAGCACGGTGACCTCCACGAGGGTGAGCGCCCGCCCCGCGCTGCCGTCGACAACGCCCACTCCGCATCGGGTGAGGCCGGGATCCACCCCGAGAACCCGCATGGCCAGTGGACTCCTGTCTCGAACAGAGGTTCGATCAGCGTAGCGGCGTTCGCCGCCTCCTCGGTGATGACACGCCCGGTTGTCTACTGTCGGGGCCATGGACGTGTGGCCCCGACAGCATCGCCGGGGCGTGCGGATCAGTCCTATCTTCGCGGCCTGCGTGGCCCTGGCCATCCTCGGCGGCTACCTGTCGTGGGATGACGCTCGAACCGGAGTCGTCCCTCGACTCGGCGTGTTTCTGCTCGTCATCAGCGGTTGGGTGGTGTCGCTGTGCCTACACGAATTCGCGCACGCGTACGTCGCGTACCGGTCCGGCGACCACAGTGTCGAGGCGGCTGGCTATCTGACCCTGAACCCGCTGCGCTACGCGCACCCATTCCTGTCCATTGTGTTGCCGATCTTTTTCATCGTGCAGGGCGGCATCGGCCTCCCGGGCGGCGCGGTGTACCTACACCCGAGTGCCTTCCGCACCCGAGCGCAGCAGAGCCTGGCGGCGGCTGTGGGGCCGCTGATGAACGCGCTGTTCGCCGTCGTCGTCCTGCTGGTCGTCCGGGGACACGACCTGGGTAGCCCGCACGACCGATTCTGGGCCGGCTTGGCCTTCCTCGGGTTCGTACAGATCAGCGCGGTGGTGCTCAACCTGCTTCCCGTTCCCGGATTGGACGGCTACGCCATCATCGAGCCGTATCTGGCCCCGCAGACGCAGCGGTCATTCGCGAACGTCAAGCCCTGGGGCATGCTCGGCGTGTTCGTGCTGTTACAGATCGACCAACTCAACCGCTGGTTCTTCGACTTCGTCGAACAGCTGTACAACCTGACCGGCGCCCCACGGCTGCTGTGGGCTTTCGGCTACGAGTTGCTGCAATTCTGGCGTTACAGCAACCTCGGCTGACGATGGTTCAGACCACCGCCGCCATGACTTCGTCGCTGACGTCGAAATTGGCGTAGACGTTCTGCACGTCGTCACAGTCTTCGAGCGCGTCCACCAGGCGGAACACCTTGCGAGCGGCCTCTTCGTCGAGCGGCACCTGCACGGTCGGCAGGAACGACACCTCCGCTGACTCGTAGTCGATCCCAGCGCCTTGCAGCGCGGTACGGACCGGCACCAGGTCGGTGGCCTCGCTGATCACCTCGAAGGACTCGCCGAGCTCGTTGACCTCTTCCGCGCCCGAGTCCAGGACGGCCATGAGCACGTCGTCCTCGGCCGGGCCGGCGCCGTTGTGCGGGACGATGACCACGCCCTTGCGGTTGAACAGGTAGGCCACCGAGCCGGGATCGGCCATCGAGCCCCCGTTTCGGGTCATTGTCGTGCGGACTTCGCTGGCGGCTCGGTTGCGGTTGTCGGTGAGGCATTCGATCAGCACGGCGACCCCGCCCGGCGCATAACCCTCGTAAGTGATCGTCTGCCAGTCCGCGCCGCCGGCCTCGGCCCCCGACCCACGCTTGATCGCCCGCTCGATGTTGTCGATCGGCACCGAGCTCTTACGGGCCTTCTGGATAGCGTCGAACAGCGTGGGGTTGCCGTCCGGGTCACCGCCGCCAGTGCGGGCCGCCACCTCTATGTTCTTGATCAACTTGGCGAACAACTTGCCCCGCTTGGCGTCGACAGCCGCCTTCTTGTGCTTCGTCGTCGCCCATTTCGAGTGGCCGCTCACAGTATTGCCCGGCTCTTCGCGCGACCGCTCATCGCGCCACTCGCTCCGCACCTGCACCCCACGACCCCGCACCTGCACCCTACGAAAACGCTGCGCGTTTTCGTAGGGACCCCGCACCTGCACCCCACGAAAACGCTGCGCGTTTTCGCAGGGACCCCGCGCCTCGCGCCTTCGGCGCTGCGATGCTCACTCATTTCCGTCTCATGATCTCGTTAGTTACTAACCGCCGTCCGACCTGTCACTCTACTTAGCAGGGGGCTCGACGACCGTACTCCGCTCGGGCCCAGGCGAGGTCGAAAGAGGGGACGGCAGCTCGCATGACAACCGACGCCGCTGCCGCGCGGGTTCCGACGTCGCCTGCCTTCCGAACGCCCCCCGCCGGGCTGACGGCGGCGCAGGTCGCCGAACGGGTCGCGGCCGGGCGCACGAATGCGGTCGAGGTGCGCACCAGCCGCACGGTGGGCGAGATCGTCCGGGCCAACGTGTTCACCCCCTTCAACGCACTACTGACCGCGCTCTTCGTGTGCATTCTGTTGACCGGGCGCTGGCAAAACGGCTTGTTCGGCCTGGTCATCGTCGCGAATTCAACCATCGGCATCTTCCAGGAGGTTCGGGCGAAACGGACTCTCGACCGGCTCGCCGTCCTCAACGCTCCGCGCGCTCGCGTCGTGCGGGACGGCTCGGTTACCGAGGTCGAGGTCGGGGACGTGGTCGCCGACGACCTGCTGGAGCTGCGGTCGGGCGATCAGGTGCTGGCCGACGGTGTCGTGCACGAGTCGGACGGGTTGGAGATCGACGAGTCACTGCTGACCGGCGAGTCCGATCCCGTCGCGAAGGAATCCGACGACGACGTGCGGTCCGGATCGATCGTCGTGGCCGGCCAAGGCCGGTTCCAGGCCACGGCCGTCGGAGCCGAGGCCTACGCCACGAAGCTCGCCGCGGAGGCCCGGCGGTTCCAGCTCGCTCACTCCGAACTCCGCGCCGGGACCAATACCCTGCTGCGCTGGATCTCGCTCATCATGCTCGTCGTCGGACCGTTCCTGCTGTGGAGCCAATTCCGGACCAAGGACAACGAGAACTGGCAGGACGCCGTCACCGGCACGGTCGCAGCCCTCGTCGGCATGGTCCCCGAGGGCTTGGTGCTGCTGACGAGCCTGGCGTTCATGGTCGCCACGATGACATTGGCCCGTCGACAGACCCTGGTGCAGGAACTGCCCGCGGTCGAGGGGCTAGCCCGCGTCGATGTGGTCTGCCTGGACAAGACAGGCACGCTGACGCATGGCGACATCGTGTACGACCACGTGCGGCTCCTCGGCAATGCCGACGCGGAGGACATCCGCCAGGCGCTCGCGCTATCCGCGGCGGGGCCGGACGCGAACGCCACATCCAAGGCGTTGCAAGAGGAGTTCGCCAACCCAGCGTGGCGACGAACGGGCGGTATCCCCTTCACATCCGCCCGAAAGTGGTCCGCGATCGGCGTGGACGGGCACGGCACCTGGATATTGGGCGGACCGGAGGTCGTGCTGCCCCAACCCACCGATAGCGTCGGACGCAACGCCCGAACCACGGCGGACGATCTCGCCGCCGAGGGCCGGCGCGTGCTGCTCCTCGCCAGCTCGCCGACGGCGCTGCATGGTGAAGGTGGCAACGAGCGCGCCGGGCCGGCCGAGCTACCCACGGACCTGCGTCCCGCGGCGCTTGTCGTGCTCACCGAGCGAGTGCGCGACGATGCCGCGGGCACGATGCGGTATTTCACCGATCAGGGCGTGGCGTTGAAGGTGATCTCGGGTGACAACCCCCGCACGGTCGGCGCGGTGGCCGCGCAGGTGGGCGTCCCGGGAGTGACCTCCGCCGCCGACGCCGTCGACGCGCGTCAGCTCCCGGAGGACGTCGATGCCCTCGCCGGCGTCCTGGAAAAGCGCAGCGCGTTCGGTCGCGTGACTCCCCAGCAGAAGCGAGGCGTCGTCGGCGCGCTGCAGAGCACAGGCCACGTTGTCGCGATGACCGGGGACGGGGTCAACGATGCGCTCGCCTTGAAGGATGCCGACATCGGCGTCGCCATGGGCAACGGCTCACCTGCCACCCGCGCCGTCGCGCAACTTGTGCTGCTGGACGGCAAGTTCTCACACCTGCCCGACGTCGTTGCGGAAGGACGGCGCGTCATCGCCAACATCGAGCGCGCGGCGAACCTGTTCCTGGTGAAGAACATCTACTCGCTGGTCCTGGCGTTGATCACGGCCGTCACGCTGGCCGCGTATCCGTTGGCGCCGATCCAGCTCACCCTGATCTCCACGGTCACCATCGGCATCCCTGGCTTTGTGCTCGCGCTCGGGCCGAACAAGCGACGTTACGTTCCCGGCTTTCTTCGGCGAGTGCTTCGCTTCGCGATTCCGACCGGAATCGTGACCGGCGTCGCCGCCTACGTTGGCTACTCGCTCACCCGTGTCCTCGACCCCACAGCTGGCGTCCCCGGTGGCCGGACGACGGCCACGATCACCGTGCTCATCGTCTCACTGTGGGTGCTCGTCGTGCTCGCCCGCCCGCTCGCCGGCTGGAAGCTTCTCCTGGTGGCAAGCATGGCGGGCATCGTGGCCGTGATCATTGCCGTACCCGCGCTGGCCACCGACATCTTCTTGCTCTATCCGACGCCCCTCCGGCTCGGTATCGCGGCCGCGCTCGGCGCCGGCGGCGCGCTCATGGTTGAGCTGTCGTACCGGGCAGTCGACCTCGCCGTAAAGGTCAGCCAGTCCCATCGTTCGTGATCATGCCCAGGAATAGCGAGTGCAGCCGAGTGTCGCCGGTCATCTCGGGATGGAAGGACGTGGCGAGCAGCCGACCTTGCCTAACGGCGACCGCGTGACCCGCACCGCGTCCAGTTCGGAGGGTCGCCAGCACGGTCGCCCTTGGCCCGACGGAGTGGACCCACGGCGCTCGGATAAAGATTGCGTGGAACGGATCCCCCGGGATACCGGCGATGTCGACGTCCTCCTCGAAGGAGTCGACCTGCCGGCCGAACGCGTTGCGGCGAACTGTGATGTCGACGCCGCCGAGCGTTTCGGTCAGCCCGGACCCCACGGGTCCGCCATCGAGCCGGTCGGCGAGCAGGATCATGCCGGCGCAGGAACCGAAGGCCGGCAGGCCGGTGGCAAGGTGCGCCCGAAGGGGCTCGAGCAGCCCGAACTCGCGGGCCAACTTGATCATCGTGGTCGACTCGCCACCGGGCAGCACGATCCCGTCGATGGCGTCCAGTTCCGTCGCCCGGCGGATCGGGCGGGCGTCCGCGCCGACTGACCGCAGCGCGGCGAGATGCTCACGCACGTCGCCCTGGAGCGCGAGAACGCCGATGCGGGTGTCGGCAACTGGCGTGCTCAGGGGACGAAGTTCCAGTAAGGGCCGCGACGCTCGAAACGCATTCCACAAGCACACGTGGCCACGTCCGTCGCCCAGCGGAGCGAACCCGCGCACGACGGGCATCGCATCCGCCGGGCCAGCTGGGCTACGTAGCCATCGATCCCGTGCGGTGCCTCGACCAGTGCGGCTGGCTGTGGTACCCGGCGAGTGGCGATCACGAACTGGTTAGGGCCCCACCATCCGCGGCCGGTGCGCTGCACGGCCCGCTCCAGACCCCGCATCGGCGGGGTGAGCAGCCTGACGGCCGACGGGGGAATGTGCTGATCCCACCGCCGGAAATTGTTGACGCTGGCGGCGACGGTGGTGTCGAACCCGGAACGACTCATCGTCGAGCGAACGGCGTCGAGCTGGAAGGTCCAGAACTTCTCGTCCGTCTGGCCAACCTGGATGGGCTCGCGGCCGGCGATCTCCCTACGCCTCGTCTTCGACGTGGCGGCGCGCGCGCGAGCGAGCATGTGATGCTTGATCGGCACGTCGAACAAGGCGCGGCGGCGGACGGTGCGCAACATCTCGTCGACGGCTCGCTCGATGTCGGCCAGGTGGTGCAGGACCCGAACGGTCATGGACGCGTCGAATGCGGAGTCCACGAACGGCAGCGCCGAAAGGTCGGACCGCACGAGATGCAGGCGACCGGCCGCGACATCTTCCGGGTAGAGCTCACCGGCGCGCTCCAGGTTGGTCACCGAGTAGTCGATGAGCACCGCGTGCGCAACCCAATCTCGGTAGTGCACGGCGTTGCGACCGAATCCGCCACCGAAGTCGGCGAACCACTCGCTGGGACCGAGGTCACGCATGAGCCGGGTGAGCACCACCGTCTCAGCCCACTGCTCGTAGTCCCGACCGGTCCAGAAGGTCTGGTAGTCGTAATCGTTGCTGTCGTAGTCGGCAACCGTGTCGTGCGGACTCGTCGGGCGAACCGACATGCGCTCGCATCCTCGCTTCTCTATCGGAGCTGCCGGACCGGTCGACCGACCGCAGCTCCGTACCCGGGTTAGACCTCGGGCCTACCAGCCGCGCTCGGCGAGCCGGTGCGGCGCCGCGATCTCCTCGACGTTGATGCCAACCATCGCCTCGCCGAGACCACGGGACACCTTAGCGAGCACGTCCGGATCGTCATAGAAGGTCGTCGCCTTGACGATGGCCTCCGCGCGGCGCGCGGGGTTGCCGGACTTGAAGATGCCCGACCCGACAAAGACGCCCTCCGCGCCGAGCTGCATCATCATCGCCGCGTCCGCGGGGGTGGCGATGCCTCCGGCCGTGAACAGCACGACCGGTAGCTTGCCGGCCCGAGCCACCTCGACGACGAGATCGTAGGGTGCCTGCAACTGCTTGGCGGCGACGAACAGCTCGTCCTCCGGCAGTACGGTCAGTTGCCGGATCTCGCTGCGGATCTGGCGCATGTGTGTCACCGCGTTGGAAACGTCTCCGGTCCCAGCCTCGCCTTTGGACCGGATCATCGCCGCGCCCTCGGTGATCCGCCGCAGCGCTTCTCCGAGGTTGGTCGCGCCGCAAACGAAAGGCACAGTGAACGTCCACTTGTCGATGTGGTTGGCGTAGTCCGCCGGCGTGAGCACTTCGGACTCGTCCACATAGTCGACGCCGAGTGCCTGCAACACCTGTGCTTCGACGAAATGGCCGATGCGCGCCTTGGCCATGACCGGGATGGAGACGGCGGAGATGATGCCGTCGATCATGTCCGGATCACTCATCCGGGAGACGCCGCCTTGCGCGCGGATGTCGGCCGGAACCCGTTCGAGCGCCATGACCGCGACCGCACCCGCGTCCTCGGCGATCTTGGCTTGCTCCGGAGTGACGACGTCCATGATGACGCCGCCCTTGAGCATCTCCGCCATCCCACGCTTGACGCGTGCGGTTCCGACGAGGTGGGCGCCGACGGCCCGCTCGGTGTAATCCTGCTCTGACATGACTCCAGTTTACGGACGCTCCGGCGTCCTCCGGGCCATCCGTTGCGACGCGGATGGCCTGGCCGGCCAGGCCGTCAGTGCGCTGACAGCGGTGTGCCCTTCGCCACCAGCAAGATCCACGTCCCACCGGGTTTGAGAGAGATTGGTGTGCCCTGCGGGGTTCGCAGCGTGGTACCCGATGCGGCCCGGGGCCGCGACCACGTCCCGACGATCTCGCGCCCGTCGCGGAATACCGCGACCGGCCCGTGCCCGACGCTGTGGGTGTACTTCGACACGTTGCCGACCACGTCCACATCGCCGGGATTCACCCTGACGTCGCAGTACTGGATGAGGACGTTCGGCGTAGAGATTGTCGCCCCGTCGGCGGCCGTCTGTCGCGCCCCGTCGATGACCCGCACGTAGCGCTTGGACGCCGGGTCGTAGTCGAAACCGACGAGCGCGGTGTTGGCCCCTCCGATCGTCGTCCGGAACGATCGGCCGCTGCGCGTCGAGGCACCGCTTGGGACAGTCGCCGACCACGTAAATCCAATGCTCTTGGCCTTTCCGGCCGTCCGGAAGGCCGCCGCGAGCACGGACGTGTTCAGCGTCAGGTTGTACGGAACGCTGCGGCCGAAGTCCCGGGCGAATCCCGGCCCGCCGTTGTACACCCCATGAATGATCGAGTGACTGACTGCCTGCAGCGAATCGCCCGCGCCGCCGGAGGCTGCGACGACGATCGATCCGAATTGCGTAAGCAGCTCTGGATCACTCGCGCGCACGCTGCGTACCGGTTCGACCACGGGACGCTTAGAGGCGAAGATCGCCAGGAGCCGGGTTAGTCCCGCCTCCACCTGCTCGACGTACACGATGTCCGCTTGATCGATCCCCAGCTGAGGCCGCCCGTTGAACGTGTCATCGATCTTCACGGCGATGACCGGCCCAGCTGGCGGCGCCCCGATCCCGGTGAACGGGTTGGTGGGGCGCACCGGCTTGGGTTTGGGCTTGGGCTTCGGTCTGGGCGTCGGCGTCGCGCTCGAGGGCGGCGTAGGCGTGGGCGTGAGCGTGGCTCCGGCCGCGACGGGCCGCGACGGCGTGTTCTGAGTAGTGGCGATCCCGATGCCGACTCCAGCGGCGACGACGACGGCCGCACTGACTCCGGCGATGACCTTCTGCTTCGTGCTCAGGGCGCGTACGCGATTGAGCACGATCACGATGTTGCCTCCTCGTGCGGCGCAGCGGATCGCAGCGGTGGCACTCGATCCGGAAACGCCAGCGTCTCGTCGATGTCGAAGTAGCGCGGCATCTCACGATGCCCTGCGAGGTGAAGAATCCGCGGCATCCGGCGGCCTCGGAGGTGGCGCGTGTCGCGGACGGCGTCGTTGTAGAAGCGGCGGGCGATATTCACCCGCACGCATGCCTCGTGCAGCTCACCCGCCTCGGGGTCTCGGGTGTCCGGATGCCGTTCGGCCAGGTCCGTGATGGCGTGCCCGACCTCGTTTTCGGCGGCCTCCCGGTCGAAGCCGACCGTAGCCAACGCGACGGTCGCAACCTGCTCGTAGCGATCGGCCTCGGTGCGTTGGACCGACGCCGCACCCACCTCGACCACATGCTGTAGCGCCGCGGCGCGGCGCACGAGCTGTGCATCCAGCGCCGCCTGGGCGGCATCCACCCGCGCATGCAACCGGTCCAACCGGGTCAACGTGAAGATCACCCAGGCAGTGAGTAGCACCGTCAGGACGACGGCACCGATCAGCCACCCGACCGACAACATGGGCAGTCAGCGTAGGTGGGGTCGTGAAGAGGATACGCAACGGGGCTGCGGCCGTTCACCGTTCGTAATTGTCAACTCAAAGTTCTGTAGCGACGTTACGTCCTCGGTCACGTCAGATGACGGCGCCGGCAATCGCCAGGTCGTACACGCGCACCACTTGAGCGACGACGACCGACCAATCGAAGGGAGCGACCGCTACGGCGCCCACCGCGGCTAGCTGAGAACGGAGCGCCGGGTCGTCGAGCAGGCCGGCCAGCGCGACCGCCAGCGCCTTGGCGTCGCCGGTCGGGAACAGCCGACCCGCCGATCCCTCGCCGAGCACGCGTCGAAATGCCTCGAGATCGCTCGCGACGATGGGGGCCCGGGCGGCCATCGCCTCGAGCAGGATGATCCCAAAGCTCTCTTGCCCCGTGTTGGGGGCGCAATACACGTCGACGGTGCGCAGCAGGCTCGCCTTCATCGGTTCGCTGACCTGACCAAGCACAGTCACTCGACCGCGGACGGTAGCCGGCAGTGCTTGCCGGAACCCCTCCGCGTCACCCCGTCCGGCGACCAGGAGGTGGAGATTCGGCCGGCTCGGGGCGAGCTGTTCCAGAGCGGCAATCAGAACCTGCATTCCCTTGCGCGGCTCATCGTAGCGGCCGATGAAGCAGACCGTCTGGCCGTAGTTTGCGAACTCGGTAAGCGGCTCGGCCGAGCGGAACCGGTCGATCGAGATTCCATTGGGAATCACGACGGCGTCCGCGCCCAGATGTTCGACGATGACCTTGCGGGCAGCGGTGGATACTGCGATCCGTCCCGAGAGCTTCTCGAAAAATGGTTGCAGCATCGTGTCGAACATCCCGAGCATTCGCGAGCGCGTAGTGGCCATGTGAAACGTGGCGACGAGCGGGCCGTCGTGAATCATGCAGGTCAGCAACGACAGGCTCGCTGCCGCCGGCTCGTGGACATGGACGACGTCGAACTTGCCGTCGCGCAACCAGTGACGCACGCGCGCGGCGGACACGAGCCCGAACTGCACCCGGGCCACCGACCCGTTGTAGGGAACGGGGACCGACTTGCCGGCGAGGACGACGTGATTGGGTAGATCCGGAGTGTCCTCATCCCCCGGGGCCAGAACGGACACCTGGTGTCCGAGCCCGATGAGGGTCTCGGCGAGATCGCGAACGTGCGCTTGCACCCCTCCGGGGATGTTCCACGAGTAGGGGCAGACGATGCCGATCCGCAACTCAGCCACCTGTCGTGTGCGTCGAATTCGCACCAGGGACCAGGACCGCGTCCGGCGCGTCGCCCAGCGTCCCGGACGCATCCAGGTCCGCGAGCCAGAGTCTTTGCAGCATATGCCAGTCGCTCGGATGAGCGGTGATATGCGCCGCGAAGGCGTTCGCCAACGTCTGGGTGCCGGTCGCGACCCGCTCCCGCATCCGGTGCTGCTCTAGCAGGTCGACGGGCGGCCCGATGTGCTGGCCCCAACCGCCGTCACCGGTGAACCACAGGCCGACCGGCAGCAAGGTGGCACCGGTCGTGGCCGCCAACAGGGCCGGTCCGGCGGGCATCCGCGCGGTCGCCCCGAAGAACTCGACGTCGACTCCGGAGCGCGACAGATCGCGGTCGGCGACGAGACACACACACTCACCGCTACGCAACCGGGCGGCCAAGATCTCGGCGGCTGGCCGCGGCCCGCCGGTCACCGCCACGACCCGCATGCCGATGCCCTCCCGGTACGCCACGAACCGGTTGTAGAGCGATTCCGGCCGGAGTCGCTCGGCGACGGTGGTGAACGCAACGCCGTGCTTGATGAGCCAGATGGCCGCGACATCCCAATTTCCCATGTGCGGCAGAGCGATAATCAGACCGCGGCCGGCTGCCATTGCCCGGTCAATGTGCTCAGTGCCCTCGGTGCTGGCGTCGACGCGAGCGGCAACCTCGTCGAGGTCCATGGTCGGCAGCCGGAACGTCTCCAGCCAGTACCGACCGTAAGAGCGCATCGCCGATTTGACCAACGCGTCAAACTCTGGCTCGGGACACTGCGGACCGACCACGCGCCGCAGGTTGGCCCGCAGTCTCTGGACACCCTTCGATTGCCGGCGCACGGCGACGTCCGCTGCGGCGCGGAAACCAGCGGCGGCGACCCGCTCCGGCAATCGTTTGATTGCCCCCCAGCCGGCTGCGAAGGCGAGATCGAGGGCGCGGTCCCGAACGCTAAGGGGGTTCATGCCGCCGTCGTGTCCCGCGACTGCTGCCACACGGCTGCCATCCGCTGCCCGATCGTCACGGTGGATGCCACCACGAGAATCCAAAGCGCGGCGGCCTGCACGTACGGCACACGCAGATGGTCCCCCGACAGCCCGGTACCCACGAGAACGATGATCAAACGTTCCGCCCGCTCGGCGATGCCCACCGTTGCGTTCAGGCCAAGACCTTCCGCGCGGGCCCGGATGTAGGACGTGAGCCCGCCCAGCACGAGGCACAACATGGCGGCGGCGAGCATCCACGGCTGGTCGTGCCGGGCGAAATACCAGGCGATGGACCCGAAGATCGCGGCGTCGGCGAGCCGGTCGCCCGTCGAATCGAGGACTGCGCCGAACTTGGTGGTCTTGCCGCTGGCCCGGGCCACCGCTCCGTCGAGGACATCCAGCATCACGAAACCCCAGATCAGCAGGGTCCCGGAAAACCACCAGCCCTGAGTGAAGAAGATCAGCGCCGATGCCGTCGCACCTACCGTGCCGGTGATCGTGATGGCGTCCGGGGTTACGCCGTGCCGGGCGAGCCAGGCGCCAAACGGGTTGATCGTGTTACTAACCCATGCCCGGGCGTGGATGTTGAGCACGCGGACAGCGTCCCTTCGGGTGACTGCCCACCCGGACCGCCGCGCACGCTGCGACCTGGTGGTGCGCGCTCACGATAGCCGGGTCAGCGGTGACGGATCTGGGAACCGCGCTTGTCCGCGCCCCGACGTTGGGTGTCGAATGCCAGAGAAGGTGCAATGTGCGGCGATACCCAGGCCGCCTGCGAACGAATCTCGTGGAGGTGGCCTGATGCCGACCAAGAAGTCCGCCGGCGACAAGCGCACGGCGGTGGGCACGTTCGAGACGGCCGACCGCCCCGAGAAGATCCGCAACGTCGCATTGGTAGGCCATTCCGGTTCGGGGAAGACAACCCTGGTGGAGGCCCTGCTCGCGGCCACAGGGACGATCACCCGCGCCGGAACGGTGGCGGACGGATCGACGGTCAGCGATGCCGACCCGGTCGAGGTCGCCCAGCAACGGTCCGTCGCCCTGGCGGTTTGCCCACTCCGCCACGACGACATCGTCGTGAATCTCCTCGACACCCCCGGCTACCCGGATTTCACCGGCGAGCTGCGGGCGGGCCTGCGGGCCGCAGACGCCGCGCTGTTCGTGGTGTCCGCAGCGGAGGACATCGACCCGATCACCTCGACGCTGTGGGAGGAGTGCGCCGCGCTCGGCACGCCGCGGGCGGTCGTCATGACGCGGCTGGACACCCCACGGGCCTCCTTCGACGACTGCGTCGCGGCCTGCCAGCGCGTGTTCGGCGGGGCCGACGGCCAAGCCGTCCTGCCGCTCTACCTGCCCGTTGCGCACGCGCCCGAGACGGCCCCGGAGGCTTTGGTGGGCCTGCTGAGCCGCCGGGTGTACGACTACGCATCTGGGTTCCCGCCGAAGGTGTCCGACCTGAGCGACGACGTCGCAGTTGCCGGCGACGTCGAGCAGGCGCGGAATGCTCTCATCGAGGCGATCATCAACAACAGCGAGGACGAGAGCCTGCTCGACCGTTATCTGTCCGGCGAGGACATCGGCGTGGATGTGCTGATCGACGACCTGGAAACCGCGGTTGCGCGGGGAACTTTCTACCCGGTCGTGCCCGTGTGCTCAGGGACCGGTCTGGGTCTCGGCGAGCTGTTGGAGATCATCAGCGGCGGCTTCCCGTCGCCGCTTGAGCTCGATCCGCCCGCCGTCACCACCGTCACCGGCGGCCCGGCGAAACCCATCCAATGCGACCCGGCCGGGCCGCTCGTAGGCGAGGTCATCCGCACGTCCGTCGACCCCTACCAGGGCCGGCTGTCCATCCTGCGCATCTTCTCAGGCACGCTCACGCCGGACAGCGCTATCCACATTTCGGGACACGGAGGCGCATCGCGTGGGCATCCGGACCACGACACGGACGAGCGGGTCGGCCAGCTCTTCTCGCCGTTCGGCTCTGCGCTACGCCCGATCGACAAGGCGGCAGCCGGTGACATCTGCGCGGTTGGTCGCCTCGCCGTTGCCGAGACCGGGGACACCGTGTCGGACAAGGCCGCGCCCCTGCTGGTGGAACCCTGGTCGCTGCCCGAGCCGCTCCTGCCGATCGCCGTCCAGGCGGCGACCCGGGGCGACGAAGACGCTCTTGCCAAGTCCCTCGGGCGGCTGACGGCGGGCGACCCCACGGTGCGGGTGGAACGCAGCCCGGACACCGGCCAGCTCGTGCTTTGGTGCCTGGGCGAGGCTCACGCTGATGTCGTACTGGACCGGCTGCGAGCGTCTGGAGCACGCGTCGACACCGTTCCGGTCAAGATCGCCGTGCGGGAGACGTTCACCGATACCTCACGTGGCCACGGCCGCCTCGTCAAGCAGTCCGGCGGGCACGGGCAGTACGCGGTCTGCGACGTCGAGGTGGCACCGCTCGCCCGCGGTTCCGGCGTGGAATTCGCCGAGAAGGTCGTCGGCGGCGCCGTGCCCTCCCAGTTCATCGGCTCGGTCGAGAAGGGTGTGCGGTCGCAGCTGGAGCATGGCCTGGACAACGACCACATCCCGATCGTCGACGTGCGGGTCACCCTCCTGGACGGCAAGGCCCACAGCGTCGACTCGTCCGACGCCGCGTTTCAGATGGCCGGCGCCCTCGCGGTGAAGGACGCCGCGCCGAAGGGTGGCGTGTCGATGGTTGAGCCGCTCGCGACCGTGGACATCACCGTGCCCGACGCGTACGTCGGTTCGGTACTGTCCGATATGTCCGGGCGACGGGGTCGGGTCACCGGAACCGAGCCCGATCCCACGGCCCCCCACGGCATGGAACGGACGGTCGTGCACGGCGAGGTGCCCGAGGCCGAGCTCACCCGGTACGCGATCGTCCTGCGCTCACTCACGGCCGGGACCGGCCATTTCGCGCGCCGGTTCGCTCGCTACGAGGTCGTACCGCAGCACGTCGCCGCCCAATTCCGCGAGGCTGCCAAGACCTGAGCGCATTCCGGCCGGCTTCGGGTCGAGCGCCGGTCGCCGACCCTCAGCGCAGCCGTCGCGGCTGGATCGGTCACAGATCTTGGACTGCTAGCCCTCGAGCGCCGGTAAGTCCAAGATCATCGGTGCTTCTGGAACGGCGCTCCCTACCGGCGGCGGGTGCGCCGCCGCCGGCGGGGCGCCGTCCCGAACAGATCCCTGGTGATTTCCCGGCCGAGCGTGCTGCCGGCGCTGCGCGCAAATGACCCGAGCACGGCACCGAACAATCCGCCCGCCCCGTCCGCGAAGCCGCCCTGCGGGGAGCCGGCTCGAGAGGCGGCCTGGGGCGCACGCTCCGCGGGCGGCTCCGGTTCCTCGGCCGGCGGCGCGGCGAGTTTGGCAGTCAGGCGCTCATAGGCGGACTCGCGATCTAGCGATTGTCCGTATCGGGCCGAAAGGGGCGATCCGGCCACTGCCTGCTCCTGGGCGGCCGGATCGATCTGCGCCATCCACGATCGCGGCGCTCGCAGGCGGGTCCAGGCGACCGGCGTGGGCGCACCGGACTCGGCCAGCACCGTGATCACCGCTTCGCCGGTGCCCAGCTGGGTGAGC
>Ga0307312_10000399_pt1 | contig 20010 bp, 23 predicted proteins | sample ER_DNA_202_FD_194489 | JGI IMG/M metagenome (GOLD analysis project Ga0307312, IMG submission 194489) | Bulk soil microbial communities from the East River watershed near Crested Butte, Colorado, United States - ER_DNA_202 | ecosystem: Environmental > Terrestrial > Soil > Floodplain | place... | reverse complement strand
CTCCGACAGGTCGTCGTGCTTGCCCTCGAGGACCTCACGGAAGCTGCGCACCGTGTCCGCGACCTTCACGTACTGCCCGGGAACGCCGGTGAACTGCTCAGCGACGAACATCGGCTGCGCGAGGAATCGCTGCAGCTTGCGAGCGCGCGCGACGAGCAGCTTGTCCTCGTCGGAGAGCTCATCGATGCCGAGGATCGCGATGATGTCTTGCAGGTCCTTGTAGCGCTGCAGCACGCGCTGCACTTCACGCGCGGTCTCGTAGTGCTCCTGACCCACGATGTTCGGGTCGAGCGCGCGACTCGTCGATGTGAGCGGGTCGACCGCCGGGTACAGGCCGAGCTCGGTGAGGTATCGCTCGAGCCGGATCGACGCGTCGAGATGCGCGAAGGTCGTCGCCGGCGCGGGGTCGGTGTAGTCGTCGGCCGGCACGAACACGGCTTGCAGAGACGTGATCGAACCCTTCTTCGTCGAAGTGATGCGCTCCTGCAGCTCGCCCATCTCGGTCGCGAGCGTGGGCTGATAGCCGACGGCGCTCGGCATGCGACCGAGGAGCGCCGACACCTCTGAGCCCGCCTGCGTGAAGCGGAAGATGTTGTCGATGAAGATGAGCAGGTCTCGACCCTGTTCGTCGCGGAAGTACTCCGCGATGGTGAGACCGGTGAGCGCGACCCGCAGGCGCGCACCGGGCGGCTCATTCATCTGACCGAAGACCATCGACATCTTGTCGATGACCCCCGACTCCTTCATCTCGCCGAGCAGCTGCGTGCCCTCGCGCGAACGCTCGCCGACGCCGCAGAAGACCGAGTAGCCACCGTGCTCTGACGCGACGTTGCGGATCAGCTCCTGGATGACGATGGTCTTTCCGGTACCGGCGCCGCCGAACACCGCCGACTTTCCACCTTTGAGGAACGGGCAGATGAGGTCGATGACCTTCATACCCGTCTCGAAGATCTCCGCCTGCGTCGATTGCTCGGTGAACGGAGGCGGCGCGCGGTGGATCGGATCGCGCCGGTCGCCCTTCACCTCGCCCTTGCCGTCGATCGGCTCGCCGATGACGTTGAAGAGCCGGCCGAGCGTCGCCTCGCCGACGGGCACCGTGATCGGCCCGCCGGTCGCGACCGCGTCCATCCCGCGGCGCAGTCCGTCCGTCGCGGCCATCGAGATCGCGCGCACCCAGTTGTTTCCAAGGTGCTGCTGGACCTCGGCGATCACGTCTGTGCCGTCCTCGCGCTTCACCACGAGCGCGTCGTAGATCTTGGGCAGGTGGCCTTCCTCGAACTGGACGTCAAGGACCGGACCGATGATCTGCACGATCTTGCCGGCGTCCTTCGCTGCCTTCTTCTTGGTTGTTTCCTTCGTCGCAACGGCCATCTTCCTACCCCTTGCCGAGGGCCTCAGCCCCCGAAGCGATCTCGAGCATCTCCTTGGTGATGCGTGACTGACGAGCCTTGTTCGCGGCGAGCGTGAGGTCGTCGATGAGGTCGCCGGCCGCGTCCGTCGCGTTGCGCATCGCGACCATCTGCGCCGAGAACGCGGACGCCTTCGATTCAAGGATCGTCTGGAACACCGCGACCTCGATCAGGCGCGGGATGACCTCATTCAGAACCGTCTCCGGGTCCGGCTCGAAGAGGTACTGGAGGATCGGCTGATCGTCGCGGTCCTCTTCCTCGGGGACAAACGGCAGGAGCCGTCGGATCGTCGGCTCCTGGCGCAGCGTGTTCACGAACCGAGTGAAGGCGAGATAGATCTCGTCGACCTTACCCGTCACGAACTCCTCCACCGCGACGCGCGCGATGACGTTCGTGTCGGTGCTGCTCGGCCGGTCCGGGATCCCCGGAAACTCCGCGCTCACCGGAGCGCGCACGCGACGGAGCTGGTTGATGCCCTTCCGTCCCACCGCGACGAACGACGCGGCGGGCTGCTGCTGAGCGAAGCGGAGCGTCGCGCGGATCAGGTTCACGTTCATCGGCCCAACGAGTCCGCGGTCCGTCGTGACGAGGATGATCCCAACGCGACGGACCTCACGCTTCGCGAGTAGTGGGCTCGTCTCGGGGTCGGCATACGGCGCGAGCTCGTTCAGCACCGTCCGCAGCCGCTCCTCATAGGGGCGCGACGCGAGCACAGCAGCTTGCGCGCGGCGCATCTTCGACGCCGCCACGAGCTGCATCGCCCGCGTGACCTGCTGGATGTTCTTGATGCTCCGGACACGTCGCCGGAGCTCGCGCTCTGACGGCACGCGCTAAGCCTTTGTGCCCGCCGGCGTTTTCGCCGCCGGCTTCGCCTGCTCTTCGGGCCTTCTGTCCTGTGGCTTCGCCGGTGCTTGCGGCTTCTTATCGCCGGCCGATGCCGCCGCCGGGGCTTTCTCGTCCGTGTACGGATTCGTCTTCTTGAATTCTTCGAGCATCGCGCGGACTTCCTTCTCGATGGCCTCGTCCCACTTCTTGTCCTTGGCGATCTTCGCGCCGACGCTCTTTCCCACCGAATCCATGAAGCGATACAGGTCGCGCTCGTAGTCGGCGACGCGCTCCTTCGGTACATCGTCGATGAATCCGTTGGTGGCCGCGAAGATAATCACGACCTCCTTCTCGAGAGGTAGCGGCTCGTACTGAGGCTGCTTCATGATCTCGGTGACTTTTTCGCCGCGGCGGAGCTGCTGCTGCGTGGCCTTGTCAAGGTCCGATCCGAACTGTGCGAACGCCGCGAGCTCGCGATACTGCGCGAGCTCCAGCTTCAGGCTCCGCACGACCGCCTTCATCGCCTTCGTCTGCGCATCGCCACCCACGCGCGAGACGGAGAGCCCGGTGTTCATGGCGGGCCGCTGACCCTGGTTGAAAAGGTCCGTCTCAAGGTAGATCTGGCCGTCCGTGATCGAGATGACGTTCGTCGGGATGTAGGCCGAGATGTCGTTCGCCTGCGTCTCGATGATCGGCAGGGCCGTCAGCGATCCCCCGCCCTCGTCCTTGTTGAGGCGAGCGGCGCGCTCGAGCAGACGCGAGTGCAGGTAGAAGACGTCGCCGGGATACGCCTCGCGGCCGGGCGGCCGCCGCGTGAGGAGCGAGACCTGCCGATACGCCCAGGCGTGCTTGGTCAGGTCGTCGTACACGATCAGTGCGTCCTTGCCGCTGTCGCGGAAGTACTCGCCCATCGCGCATGCCGCGAACGGCGCGAGGTATTGGACGGTCGCCGGGTCCGACGCGCCGGCGACCACGACGATGGTGTGGTCCATGGCGCCCTTCTCTTCGAGCGTCGCGACGATCTTCGCGACCGACGATTCCTTCTGGCCGATCGCGACGTAGATGCAGATCAGGTTTTGGCCCTTCTGGTTGATGATCGTGTCGATCGCGACCGCGGTCTTCCCCGTCTGGCGGTCGCCGATGATCAGCTCCCGCTGTCCGCGGCCGATCGGAGTGATCGAGTCGATGACCTTGATGCCGGTCTGGACCGGCGTGTCGACGTTCTGCCGCATGATGACGCCCGGCGCGACGACGTCGACAGGTCGCGTGTCCTTCGTTTTGATATCACCCTTGCCGTCGAGCGCGCGTCCGAGCGGATCGACAACGCGGCCGACGAGGGCGTCACCGACCGGCGTTTCGGCGATCCGTCCGGTGGTGCGGACCTCGCCGCCCTCGGTGATACCCGTGTAGTCGCCCAGGATGATCGCACTCACCGTGTCTTCTTCGAGGTTGAAGGCGAGGCCGAACACGTCGTTCCCGAAATCGAGCAGCTCCGAGGCCATGCAGTTCGCGAGGCCGTACACGCGGGCGATCCCATCGCCGATCTCGACCACGGTGCCGACGTCGACCGACTCGGCTCCCCCTTCGAAGCCTTTGATCTTCGCCTTGATGATGTCGGTGATCTCCGACGAGGTCGAGGCCATGGTGATCCCCTCCTATGAAGCGAGCTGTCGCCCGAGTGCGACGAGCTTTGCGCGTACGGACGAATCGATGAGGTGGTCGCCGATCTGGACCTTCGCGCCGCCGATGAGCGTCGGGTCGACGGCGAACGTCGCGCGAAGCTTCCTGCCGGACTCGCGCTCGAGACGGCTCACGAGGTCGCGCTCTTCCGACTCCTTCAGGACGACCGCCGTGGTGATGCGAGCCTTCGAGATCCCTTCACGCCGGTCGACGAGGTCGCCGAACGCGAGGGCGATCCGCGGAACGAGAGAGATCCGGTCGGTCTCGAGCAGAAGAGTCATGAGCGATCGGATCTCAGCTGGCTCGTCCGCGAGCGCGGCGGTGAGAGCGGCGATGCGTTGCTTCATCGGAACGGACGGGTCGCGAAGGCCGGCCACCGTGACCCGGTCGAACACCGGGGCGAGCTTTTCCAGCGACGCGCGAAGCGCGGCTACGGCGCGTTCGTTCGGTGAGAGCGCGAGGAGTGCTTCCGCATAGCGTCGCGCCGCGGAACCGGAGAGGGCCAACTAGCTCTGTTCCACAAGGTGCGGGGCCGCTTCGTCGAGGGACTGCTCGATCAACGCGCGGTGCTTCTCGGGGTCCAGTTCACGCCCGAGGACCCGGCTCGCCGCGAGAACGACCATGCCCGCCAGCTCCGAGCGCAGCTGCGCGAGCGCCTGATCGTGGAGGTGGGTCGCGTCCTCGCGCCCGCGTTCGCGGATCCGATCGGCCTCTGTCTTCGCCTGTGCACGGATGTCGGCGGCGGCGGCCTCTGCTGCCGCGGTCATTCGCTCGGCGATCGTTTGCGCCTCGCGTCGAGCATCGGCAAGAAGACGCTCGACCTCTGCCTCCATCCGTTCGCGCTCAGCTTTGGCCGCCGCGGCCATCGCCAAGCCCTCGCGGATCTTCTCCGCGCGATTCGCGAGCATCGTGGTGATAGGACCCCAGAGCAGGCGACGCATGACATAAAGAAGTAGGAGGAAGTTGACAATTGAGACCAGCACCCAGAACGGGTGCACGGTCGGAACGAAGACCTCCTCCTGCAGTCCTGGACTAAAGAGCATTTACGGGTGCGTCAGGAAGATGAGCAGGATTCCGACGACGAGCGAAAGCACCCCGAGGCCCTCTGCGAGCGCGGCGCCGAGCACGAGATTGTTCCGGATGAGTGGAGCGGCATCAGGATTACGGCCGATCGCCTCCGAGGACTTCGCCGTCGCGATTCCCAGCCCGATGCCGACTCCGAGGACAGCGAAACCGACGGCGATACCGGCGGCAAGCCAACCAAGATTCATGCGTGCGTTCCCTCCTTTGATGTTTGCGCGTGTTCTGTCGTCGAGTCCGCGTGTTCCTCGTGTGATTCGGTGGCAAGAACGAAGTAGAGCAGCGTCAGCATCGCGAAGATCACAGCCTGCAACAGGCCGATGAACATCTCGAACCCGGCAAATGGCAGGAGTCCGGGGATCGCGATGACGTAAAGGACGGCCGCCATGACCACGAGCATCACTTCTCCCCCGAAGATGTTTCCCCAAAGACGTGCGGTGAGCGTCAGGATACGGATGATCTCCGCGAGGAACTCGATGAAGCCGACGAAGAGCATGATTCCACCGAGAAACGCGCCCTCCTTGAACCCCGCGGTGTTGAACCAGCGGCTGAAGTAACCACGGCCGAGCGTGCGAATGCCCTCGGCCTGATAAGCGACGAACGCAACGATCGCTAGACCGAGCGTGACGTGATAGTCGGCGGTCGGCGCGTGAAGCAACGGGATCTGCCCGACGAGCGGCACCACCCCGAGCCAGTTGCAGAGCAGGATGAAGAGAAAGAGAGTCCCGACGAGAGGCACGTACCTGGCGGCGGCGGGGCCGCCAGTATCGACCACGAAGTCGACCAGCGTCTGTACAGCGACCTCGAGGCCGCCTTGGAGCCCTCGCGGTACGAGTGCAAGTTTGCGAGTCCCCGCGTAGGCCACGACGATGAGGACGGCCATGATGATCCACATCGTCACCAGAGAATTTGAGATGGAAATCTCATCCCCCGCGATACGAATCAGGGGTTCGCCCGTTAGAAGATGAAGGATCCGCGGCGGGGTGATGTCAGGCCAGCTCGGCAGTCCGTAGAGGACCCAGCCGACGAGAACGATCGCAATATCGATCGCGGCGATAGTCCCCAGGAGCACCAGCGGCGGAAGCGACATGAGTCTTCTATCGAGCATGCGCATCAGCGGTCCGGGTCCTCCTCGCCCGAGTCTCGGCGACGTTCGTGCTCGACGATTTCGCTATCCCAGTTGCGCCCGGCGGCCCGCGCCTTCTCGGTCGGCACGCCGAGCGGCTGCGAGAGGTAACGACGAAGGATGCCGAAAAGTGCGAGGCCCCCGACGACGAGCCCAATGAGGAGGCCCACGAGAAGTCCCCATGGGCTGCTGCCCAGGCTGCTGTCGACGGCGTTGCCGCCAAAGGTGCCGACGAGCAGGGGCAGTCCGATCGCGACCGCGACCTGCAGCCCCATCTTGAGCATGTCACCTGTCGGGATACGTCACGCTCCGCCCAACGCCGCGATTTTCTGGATCCGACCTGGCCCAGGATCGCCGCGTTGCGAGCGCGCTCCACCCGGGGTTGCGGGGTTGCGGCCAGGGCACGGTCAGTTTAGCCGAGGAACTTGGCCTACGCGAACGGAGCGCTACAACCAGCCGCGGCGATGGAAGTACATCACCAGACCGACGGCAATGAGGCCCGTAACGGCCATGGAGATCCAGAACAGAGGGAGCGATCCGTACGGGATGAAGCTCCAGTTCTGGCCGAAGAAGCCGGTGACCACCGTGAGGACGAGGAGCACGGTCGCGATGCTGGTCAGGACCTTCATGACCTCGTTCAGCCGGTTCGAGGCCGCGGCGAGGTACGCGTCGATCACGTTCGAGGTGAGCTCGCGAAAGGTGTCGATCTCGTCGGTCACGCGGAGGATGTGGTCGTAGACGTCCTGGAAGTACGCGCGCTTCCCCGTCTCGCGGAGCTCGCGGATGTCGCCGCGCACGAGGACCTGGAGCACGTCGCGCTCGGGGGCGATCGTCTTGCGGAGCTGCAGCAGCTCCCGCTTGACGAGGAAGAGCTCGCGGAGCGGTGCGTGCGCGCGATGGAGGTTCGGTCCGGCCTCCTCCGCAACGAACTGCTCGAGGAGCTCGATGCGGTCGCCGAACTGGTCGACGACCTCGAAGTACTGATCGACCATCGTGTCGAGCAGCGCGTGGAGCAGGAGACCGGTCGTCGGGAGATGACCGTCAACGAAGCGCTTCTCGACCAGCCGCCGGGCGGAGAACTCACCCTCGTGAACGGTGACGATCGCGTTCTGAGCGACGAAGATCGCGACCTCGTGATAGTTCAGGACATCCGGGCTCGGCGACTCCATCGCGTAAAAGACGATGAAGTAGTGCGTCTCGTACTGATCGATCTTCGGTCGCTGGTGGCCGTGCCGCGCGTCCTCCACTGCGAGTGGGTGAAGCTCGAGCTCTTTCGCGACGAGGTCGAACTCCTCGCTCTGCGGGTTCGAGATGTCGAGCCAGCACGGATGCGCCCCACGAAGCTCGGAAAGCTGGTCCGCGGGATGATCGACGACAGCGTGGTGCTCCTTAACGAGGAGGCGAGCGGGCATGTTCGCAGTATGCGCGGGGGGTCAGGCGGCGAAGCGGCGGACGACGCTCACGAGTTCCTGCGCGTCGAAGGGCTTGGAGAGGTACGCCTCGGCGTTGCAGCGATCCGCTTCGCGGCGCGGGTCGGCGACGCCGGTGAGGATGACCAGCGGGACGCGGCGCAGCGCCATGCGGAGCTCGCGCGCGAACGACGGCCCGTCCATCCCGGGCATCTGCACGTCGAGGACGACGACCGCGGGCGGATCCTCCTGCACGACGCGGAGCGCCTCGGCGCCGTCGTGCGCCTCGACCACGCGGAATCCGCTCTCAGCGAGGAGTTCACGCTCGGCGGCGAGCGTCTCGACGTCGTCGTCGACGATGAGCACGGGACGCGGGCGAGAATTCATACCGAACGCCATGCGAGCCCTTGTGCATACCGCGTTCCCTAGACTTCAACGAACGGTGAAAGTGCCTCGCGGGATGCGCGCCGCCGTCGAGGTCGTCCCCAAATTGGGCGTGAAATCGGGCACGCCGGCGCTACGTATCGGTGGGGTTGCAACCTACGACCTCCCGATAGAGCACCTCGCCGGAGAGCTCGACGTCCTCGAGCTGCGCGTGCCGCTCCGGGCGAAGGACGGAAGGTTCGGTCTCGTCCTCTGCTTCGCGCTTGACCGGGTCCCGCTCGACCACCTCGCCGATGACCTCGTCCGCGTGACCCACCCAGGCGGGGCCATCTGGCTCGTCGTGTGGAAGAAGGACTTCCTGCCGGAGGGTGCGCCGAGCTGGGAGGAAGCCCAGGAGGCGATGCTCGGGACCGGTTGGGTCGACAACAAGGTCCTCTCGCTCGGCGCAGAGATGTATGCGGCCCGTTACGTTCGCCGTCGCCGGCCGGGAAAGAGGGAACCGGCGGCCCCGGTCGGACGTTCCTAGGGGTATGCGCGTCTGTGCGCTCGTCCTTCTCGCCGGGCTCGTGGCCTGCGGCGGCGCCGCGACTCTTTCGTCGCCGGCGCCCAGCGCGACCGCCGAGACGGCAACGATCACGCCAATCGGGACGGTCACCGCCACAGCCATCACCGGGACGATCGTCCCGGGAACGATCCCGCCGAACCCGACGGCAACGCCGTCGCCGACGCCAAGCCCCGCGCCGGGTGGACTCACTCAGGCGCAGCTCAAGTACCGGCTCGTGGACCAGTTCGGTCGCCTCTTGTTCTGCGATCCCGACTACTACCCCGTCGCGCGCGCTGACGAAGGCGCGCTCGCCCATGAGCGTCTGCCCGAGATCCAGAAAGACGCGCCGACGTTCAGCGCGATCCTCGTTCACCTTGGTATCGCGTCGTCGTCGTCGTACACCAGCGATCAGGAGCTATCGATCTATCGCGACTGGAAGATGCTCAACGCGATCAAGTTGGAGCAGGTAAGCGCCGGTTTCCACTTCCTCGGAATCTTCGGCACACCACAACAGGCGAGCCGCGTCGATGGGACGATCGATCAGCGAGGGAACGTCACCGTCGCGACCCGGACGCCGAGCGGGCAGCCTCCCTGTCCAATCTGTCTAGCCCGAGGGACGCGCATCGCGACTCCGTCGGGCGAGGTCGCGGTGGAAGACCTACGCGTCGGTGACGTCGTCTGGACACTCGATGGAGCGGGTCGACGCGTGGTCCTCCCACTCGTAGAGATCGGAAGCACGCCGGTCCCCGCAACTCATCGCGTCGTCGAGCTGCGTCTCTCCGACGGCCGTGCGGTCAACGTCTCCCCGGGGCATCCGACCGCGGACGGGCGCAAGGTGGGCGACCTCGCAGCGGGCGATGGCTACGACGGCGCGCTCGTTGTGAGCGCCGAGCTCACGCCGTACGCGGGCGGTGCCACGTTCGATGTCCTACCCGCCGGTGCGACCCGGATGTACTGGGCGAACGGCGTGCTTCTCGGCAGCACGATCCCGCACCAGGACTGACGCGCCCATCGGCCGTCAACGCGACGACCGACGGACGCACATCGGGGTCTTATCGCTTAGCAGCCGACGATGCCGGAGTCGCGTACATGAGCGATCCCGGCGTGGTGAGCAGCTCGCCCGTCTCGAGCCAGGTCTTCAGCCCCGAGAGGATCATCGGCCAGCCGCCGTAGAGCTCCTCGTTCGCGCCCTCGCGCAGCTGGTCGTGCGTGACCGTCAGTCGGCACGAGTCGCCGACCGGTTCGATCTCCCAGGTGACCCTCGAGGTCCCCTCCTTCTTCACGTCGTCGTCCCAGAGGGCCCTCATGCTCTGGACCAACCGGCGCGGAGGATCCACCTCGAGGTTTTCGCCCTCACCCAACGGCGCGGAGGTGCCCGGGTGGCTCGTTTCGAACTTCGAGCCACGCGTCCAATCGGAGTCGATCCGAACGCCGAAGTTGTATTTGCTTCTGATCTCGCTGTCGGTGATCGCCTCCCAAAGCCGCTCCGGCGTTGTCTTGATGTAGATCTCGAAGACTTTTTCCACGCGTGCCTCCAGTTTGTTTTTTAGTCCGCTCAGTGCTGATGTCCAGGGTTCGGCGTACTTGCTCACCCACCTGTCGTGGACGAGCCGGATCGGAACAGGGTTCAGAAAATGGAGCTTCTCGCGTCCCCTTCTCTTGGTCACGACGAGGCCCGCCTCTTCGAGCTGGTTCAGATGCTTCATCACGCCGAAGCGCGTCATCCGGAACCGCCCCTCGAGCGCGCTCAGCGTCTGCCCGTCCTCCTTGAAGAGGGCATCGAGCAGGCGCCGCCGGGTCGGATCGGCCAGCGCCCTGAACACCTTGTCCACGCCGAGAGACGATATGTGACCTTATGGTCACATGTCAAGCGCCGTGCTAGACGGCGAGCTCCCGGGTCAGGAAATCGACGATCCGTCCATACGCGTCTTCCGCGTTGGCGCGCTTGGTAAAGCCGTGGCCCTCGTCCGGATACACGACGTAGTCCACACGGCGACCGAGTGAGCGGAGGCGCTCGACGACCTGGTCCGACTCCCCCTTCGGTACGCGCGGGTCGTTCTCGCCCTGGAGGATCAGCATCGGACAGCGAACGTTGTCGATGTGCGTGATCGGCGAACGCTCGACGAGCTTCGCGCGGTCGCGATCGAGATCGCCGATCCATCGCGTGAGAAACCGCCGCCAGTTCGGCTGCGCGTTCTCGATCATGGTGACGAGGTTCGCGACGCCGAACACATCGACGGCGCACCGCCACACCTCGGGTATTTGCGTGACGCAGAGGAGCGTGGCGAAGCCGCCGTACGACCCGCCGTAGACCGCGAGGCGGGACCGATCGAAATCCTTTTGCTTCGTCATCCAATCGGTGACCGCACGAAGGTCCCGAAGGTCGATCCCGCCCCAATCTTTGTGGATCGACGCCTGCCATTTCCGGCCGTAGCCGGTCGACCCGTGGATATTCGGCACCACGAGAGCGATCCCACGATGGATGAGCGCCGCAAGATGCGTCAGATGCGCACCGAATGCCGGACGCGACTGGCCCTCGGGCCCGCCGTGCGGGTAGAGCACCGCCGGCGTCGGCCCGCGCGCGTCGCGCGGGCGGTAGACGAAGCACGGGATGTCGCCATCGGGACCCGGAATCCGGATCAGCTCCGGCTCGACGAGCTCACCCTTCGGAACCGTGAAGGTCGACGCGAGCGCGATGCGTGCGTCGCCGGTCGCGGTGTCGACCGTCCATACCTGCCACGGCTCGGTGGGCGAAATTCGAGTGAACGCCGCGCGCGATCCGTCGGCTGAGATCACGAGGTCTTCGCACGCCGCTCCGGACAAGCGCCGCTCGCGGATCGGACCGGATCCGGTTCGCCAGCGCAGGGTCGAGTAGCCGTCCTCGTTCACGGACCAGATCTGCGTTCGGCCATCGGTCGACGAGGCCGCGAGCTCGACGTCCCACTCGGGACGATCGATCGGCTCGTGTTTGCCAGTCGCCACGTCGAACGCGCTCAGCCAGAGGTGATCGCTGCTTTCATCGGTGATCACGAGAGCGCGGCCGTCGGCGAGCCAGCCCGCCGGAACGTGCGAGACGTCCTCGGCGTGCCGCGTGATCTCGCGCGCGTCGCCGGTCCGCGGATCGACGACGAGAAGATCCTGCGTGGTGTTGTCGAAGACCCTCATCACGAGGAGCCGCGAACCGTCGGGCGACCAGCCGCCGACGACGTGCCAGAACGCGCCGGTGAGAAGGGGCCGCTCGGTGCGCGTGGCGAGATCCGCGATGACGATGTCCATGTCCGTCGATTCGCGCGCGTTGCTCGAGAACGCGACGAACGCTCCGTCGGGCGATGCCGCGTTCCACGAGAGCAGTCTCTGCACGCGACCCGCGGGATCGGTCGAAAGCGGCAGGGTCGGTCCATCGGGGTGCCGCACGTGGAGCTGGTGCAGCTCGGTGCCGCCGCGGTCGGCCGCCGCGACGAGCTCGCCGTTTGCGCTCCAGCAGAGGCTTCGCACGGCCGAGCTCTCCACCGTGATCGCGCGTTGTGGCTTACCGCCGGTGGCCGGCAGCGTCCAGGCTTCGTACGTTCCCGCGCCCTGATCCGACACGATGGCCAGCGTCCGGGCGTCCGGTGAAAGGGCGAGCGCGGAACGGCAAGCGAACCGGCGCGTGGTGTGCGGCACGCCGGCGAGACGCTCGCGCGGGTGAAAATCCGAGAGGGGACGCTCCGCCACGACCACGCGATGTTAGTCCGGCTGGAAGATGTCCTCGATGCGCATCCGGAAGAGCGCGGCGATGCGAAACGCGAGCGGCAGGCTCGGGTCGTACTTTTCGTTCTCGAGCGCGTTCACCGTTTGGCGCGAGACCTCGAGCCTGTCCGCGAGCTCGCCTTGCGACCAGTCGCGTTCCGCGCGCAGAACGCGAAGGCGGTTCTTCATCGGTAGCGGTATGAGGCAATCGCGCCTCCGATACCCCAGAGCGCGATCATCAACGGGAATACCCAGATGTAGCTGAGCTGCGGGAAGCCCGCGTTCTCGACAAAGCCGTACGCGAAGGTCAGCATTCCCGCGGCTCCGAACCCGAAGGCAAGAGCTTCGAGCTGGATCCGCTGTCCGAGCTCGTCCATGCGCGACACGAACTTCAAGTAAGCGACCAGCGCGAATGTCGCCGGAATAAGCGGCGCTAGAGCGACGAACGTCTTGATCGGTTGGCCGACACCGCCAACAAGGCTGATCGACGCCAGGACCACGATGACGTACCACGCCATGGCGACCGCGAACTCGCGCGTGTAGGCCCGGGCGGCGGATCGCTGACTCATTTGCGACGTCCTCCGATGCGATTTCTCGTGCGGAGGGACTGTCGCACGTTAGCGACATTATGTCAAGTGCCCTTGTCACCTAGTCGAGGAGCTTCGCGAGCTCCGCGGCGTTGTTCACAGCCTTGTCGCCATAGCAGTTGTTCATTAGGAGATGGATCTCTTTCGCTCGTTCGGCCATCTCCCGGATCTTCGGGAGCCACTCCTCGAGCTCCTTCTTCTTGTAGGAGTAATCGAAGCGCTCCGCAGCGGTGAGGCCCGGCTTCTTCCAGTTCTCGGCGTTGCGGCCGTGGAAGCGCACGATCGCGAGCGCGTCGTTCGTCACGGCCGCGACGGGCGGCATGCTCGAGGGAAAGCCCTGCGGCTCGTCGACCGCGACGTAGGTAAGGCCGTGCTCCTCGAGGAAGGACAAGGTCTCCGCGCGGTTGCGCTCGCTCATCCAGGTCGCGTTGCGGAACTCCACCGCGAGCCGGTCGTCGGGTAGGAGCTCGCGCGCGTGAAGAATTTCGTCCTTGTTGGCTCTCGAGATCGCGAACCACTCCGGGTACTGGAGCAGGATCGCCCCGAGCTTTCCGGCCTTGCGAAGGGGCTCGAGACCGACCCAGTACCGCGCAAAGAGCTCCTCGCGCGCGTCCTTCGGAAAGTCCTTCGGGTAGAGGCGCCGCTTGGCGGCGGCCTCTTTGGGCAGCGCCTCGCGTATGTCCTTAGGCAAACGCTTCGGATCGGTGTGATGCGTCGTGAGCGTCGCGAACGCTTTGAAGTTCATGACGAACTCGGCGGGGGTTCGCTCCGCCCAGAGCTGCGCCTGCTTCTGCGACGGAAGCGCGTAGAAAGCGGCGTCGTTCTCCACGATCGGGAAGTGCTCCGCGTAGTAGCGAAGGCGCTTGTCGGCGTCGTCCTTGATTCGCTCGGGGTACCAGCCGGACTCGATCAGCGTCGGATCCGTCCACGAGCAGGTACCGACGAGAAGCTTTGGCTTCCCAGAAATTGAGCTAGAAGCGATCGGCTTCCTCTCGGTAGAGAGCGGGATCGAGCTCTTCGGCCTTCGAGCTTCGCTGCGCGAGCACCATCACCAGGATCCCGAGAAGCACCGCAAGGCCAATGAAACCGGCGATCTGTGCGCGACCGCTCGTCATGAACGCGAGCGTGCCGAGAAGCGCGGTCATCGCGTAGATCAACAGGACGGCCTGCTGATGCGTCAGTCCGACATCGAGAAGGCGGTGGTGGAAGTGGCCGCGATCGGGCGCGAACGGGGGCTGTCCGGAGATGATGCGGCGAACGAGAACGTAGAAGGTGTCGATGATCGGGACGCCGAGCACGAGAAGCGCGGCCGCGACCTTGGCGGTGCCGAAGATCGACAGGACCGACAGCATCGTGCCGAGGAAGACGACGCCGGTGGTCCCAAGGAAGAGACGAGCAGGATGGAAATTGAAGAGAAGGAATCCCGCGATCGCGCCGGCGAGTGAGAAACCCATCCACGCGACGAACGGCTCGGAGACCTGAGGCAGAAGCGCGAGACCGCCGAGCGTCAGCGCCGCGATAGCCGCGACGCCGGCAGCGAGGCCATCCAGGCCGTCGATGAAGTTGAGCGCGTTATTCATGCCGACGATCCAGAGCATCGTGAAGCCGACGGCGACGGGGAACGAGAGCTGGATCAACCGATCCGACAACGGGTCGTTCACGAAGTCGATGTGGATTCCGGCGAGGACGATCACCGCGGCGACGACGACCTGTCCGAGGAATTGCCAACGTGCGCGGAGCTCGAGGAGGTCGTCGACCAGACCGATCGCCATCCCGAGCAGCGCGGCGATCGCGGTCAACGTGAATCGCGAAGAGCGGACCTCCTCAGGAATGAGGAACGGATGGCCGGCAAGTCGGTCGATGAGCCAGAAGGCGAAGATCGCCGTTCCGAATGCGACCGCGATCGCGAGACCGCCGGGGCGTGGGATTGGACGCGGATGGCGCCGGCGGCCGCCTGGGATGTCGAGCATTCCAATTTGACGCGCGATCACGCCCACGAGTGGCGTCGCGATCGCGGCAAGCGCGAACGCGAGCACCGTGGAACCGGCGAGCAGGATGGAGGTGGGAGACACCGCGGGCACGATAACGACTCCTACGCATTCGGCATTCCAGCTCTGAGCATCTTCTTAGACTCGGCGGGTAATGCCGCTTCGCGTAAGGCTCCTGGGGCGACCCGGTCTCGAGCATGACGGGGAGTCACGTCGGCTCGAAGGCCACAAGCCATGGGCCCTTCTGACCTATTTACTGCTCGAGCCGCGTGCGCCGACCCGCCGTGAGCTCGCCGATCTCCTCTGGTCAGAGACAGACGACCCGCTCGGAGCGGTGCGCTGGTCGCTGAGCCAGGTGCGGAAAGCGATGAACCCACCTGCCGAGATCGGCGAACGCGATGGCAGGATCAAGATCGACGCCGAGGTGCTCGTCGTCGACGCGGGCGAGCTCCTGCGCGGCGAATGGGACGAGAGCTCCATCGACGATCTCGTCCGTGGAGAGCTTCTCGAAGGGATGAGCTTCGGTGACTCGCCGTCGTTCGACACGTGGCTCCAGGTGCAGCGGGCACGCACAGCGACCGCGGCGGCGGACGCCCTTCGCTGGGCGGCGACGCTCCTCTCCCACCGTGAACCCGACCGCGCGCTCGCACTGGCCGAACGTGCGCTCCGCAGTGACCCGTTCGACGATGTGCTGCACGAGCTCGTCGTCGAGATCCACACTGCGCGCGGCGATCGCGAACGCGCGCGTACGTACGTGGCCGGGCTCGTGCGTCGGTATCGAGACGAGCTCGCGATCGAACCACCCAGCTCGATCTCGCGACCGCTCGACCGACCACCCCGCAGCGCGGCCGAGCCGCTGCTTCGTCTGGACGTCCAAGCCCGTGCGCTGCTCGACATCGCGAAGGTGCGCTTCTGGGCCGGCGACTCCGCGAGCGCGCGAGATATCGCGCTGCGCGCGGCGCGTCAGGCGGGCGAAAGCGGAGACCGCGCGCTCGAGGCCCGCGCGCTGATCCTCGGTGCGGGCACGTACACCGGAGGCGGGCTCGGTACCGCACGCGAATGGACGAGCCACCTGCAGCGGGCGCTCCGCCTTGCGAACGAGCTCGGCGACCGCGCGACGGTCGCCCAGATCGAGAGCGAGCGCGGCCGGGTCTCCGCGATCGAGGGCCGCTACGGTGCGGCGGAGGCTTCGTTCCGCCGAGCTGGCCGGCTCGCCGAGACCATCGGCGACACCAGAGAGGCGGGCTGGGCTCGGGCGATGCTCGCCGTATGCCACGCCGATCGCTGCGAGTACGCGGCGGCCGAGGAGGAGCTTCGCGCCGCACTGCCGGCCCTCGGCTGGGCGCCGCACGCCATGGCCGTGCTCGCTCGTGTTCTCGTCTCGATCGGTAACACCGAGGAGGGCAAGGCGTTCGCGGATGCGGCGGTGGCGAGGGCCGAACGCGAAGGTCTCCTGCCGACACTGCCATGGGCCCTCGTCCAAGCCGGAGATGCGCGACTCGCAGAAGGCGACCTTGACGGCGCGACGGAGCGGTTCGCGCGCGCGCTCACGATCGCCCAGGAGACGAAGCACCCGAGCTGGCAGGCCCTGGCGCTCCGCGGCCTCGGGCTTGTCGCTCGTTCGAATAAGGATGAAGAGCGGACGCTCACGCTGTTGCGCGAGGCACTCGCTCGCGAAGAGCAGGGACAGGGAAATCGCTGGATCGTCGCCGCGATCCTGGCCGATCTTGTCGAGGCCGAGGGTGGAAAAGATAAGGAGCACGTCGAACGCGGCCTGCGCATAGCGCTCGCCGGACCGATGCCCGACCTGGTCGAGCGGATTCGGCGCTTTTCGTCCTCCCACACGCAAACCCACACGGCGCCACACACGGGCCGCCACACGGCCGTCTCCTAGACCTCTCACCGCCGGCAACAAACATCAGGAAAGGGAGACGAGAGATGCCGCTTTACATGGACGTGCATCGCAAGGCCCCCGCGGGAGCGAAGGCGAAGGACGTCGCCGACGCTCACATGGCAGACGTCAAGACCCAGGGGAAGTACGGGGTCCAGTACCTCCGCTACTGGTTCGACGAGAAGAACGGAAAGATCTTCTGCCTCGTCGACGCACCGAACCCCGAAGCCGCGAACCGGGTCCACAAGGAAGCTCACGGCCTCGTCGCCGATGAGATCTACCCGGTCACCGAGGGGATGTAGATGTTCGCGAAAAGCACGAAGACGCTAGTCGGCATCGCAGCCATCGCGATCGTGCTGCTGGCCACGCCGTCCCCGGCGAACGCAGGGGCGGCGGACCTCAGCACCGCGCGTGCGGCCACGGCGCAATTCCACCAGCTGGCGGCGGCGAACGACGCCGGCTACACGGTCCTTGTCCGCGACTTGGCCGGCATCACCTGTATCACCAGTCCCGGCGTTGGTGTGATGGGCATCCACTACGTGAACGGGTCTGCGCTCGGTGACGCCGTGCTCGATCCAGCCAAGCCGGAGGCTCTCGTCTACCAGCCGCTCCCGAACGGAAAGCTCCGCCTCGTCGCTCTGGAGTACATCGTCTTCCAGGGCGCGTGGCTAATGGCGGGAAATGCGGCGGGGCCGAGACTTTTTGATCAGCCGCTCAAGCTCATCCCAATGGGGAACCGGTACGGATTGCCGCCCTTCTACGAGATCCACGCCTGGATCTGGCAGAACAACCCAGACGGTATGTTCAAAGACTGGAACCCGAGCGGATCTTGCGGATCCACCACGACGCACGACGACAACTAACCGGTCCCGAACTGACGATCCCCGGCGTCGCCGAGGCCGGGGACGATGTAGCCCTTCTCGTTCAGGCGCTCGTCGAGCGCCGCGACATGGATCGGAACATCGGGGTGGGGGCGCACCCGAGCGCGCCCCCCTTCCGGCGCAGCGATGATCCCGACGTATTTGATCCGCTTGGCGCCCCACTTCTTCAGGACGTCGATCGTCGCGGTCGCCGAGCCGCCGGTCGCGAGCATCGGGTCGAGCACGAGGCAGACCTGCACGGTCGCCGATGACGGGAGCTTGTTGTAGTACGAGACGGGCCGCAGGGTCTGCTCGTCGCGGAAGAGCCCGATGTGCCAGACCTGAGCCTCCGGCATGAGCTCGAGCGCCGCTTCGACCATGCCGATCCCCGCGCGGAGCACCGGCACCAGTCCGACCTTGTCCCGCAGACGCGCTCCTTTGTAGAGCGCAAGCGGCGTCTTGACGTCGCGGTCGTCCGTCGGAAGATCCGCGGTCGCTTCATACAGGAGGAGCGTCGCTATCTCGGCGACGAGCTCGCGGAAGATCTTCGGCGGTGTCGTCTCATCGCGGAGTCGCGTGAGCTTCTCCCTCACGAGGGGGTGGCTCGAGACGTGGAGCTGTTCGGTGCTCAGCTGGTGACGCGCTCCGGCGTGATCCCTGGGACCGGGAAACGCTTCGTCAGGTCGAACACTTCGGCAGCCACGTCCTTCGCGACGGTCTCGTCGCCCTTCGCCTGGAGGATGCGTCCGATGAGCGCGCCGATGCGCTCCATCTCCGCTTCCTTCATCCCGCGCGTCGTGATCGCCGGCGTTCCGATGCGAATTCCGGACGCGATGCCCGGCTTCTGCGGGTCGTACGGGATGGTGTTCTTGTTCACGGTGATCCCGACCGCGTCGAGCGCCTTCTCGGCCTGCTTCCCGGTGAGGTTCACCGGGCGGACATCGACGAGCATGAGGTGGTTGTCGGTGCCGCCCGACACGATGCGCATGCCCGCCTTCGCGAGCGACGCTGCGAGCGTCCGCGCGTTCACGCGAATCTGCTTCGCGTACGCCTTGAACTCGGGCGTCGCGGCCTCCTTGAGCATCACCGCCTTGGCGGCGATGACATGCATCAGCGGGCCACCCTGGATGTTCGGGAAGACCGCGCTGTCGATGGCTTTCGCGAACTCCGCGTCCGAGAGAATCATGCCGCCGCGCGGACCGCGGAGCGTCTTGTGCGTGGTCGTCGTGACGATCTGCGCATATCCGACCGGCGTGGGATGCTCGCCGGCCGCGACGAGACCGGCGAAGTGCGCCATGTCCACCATGAGGAGGGCCTCGACCGCGTCCGCGATCTGGCGCAGACGCGGGAAGTCGAAGGTGCGCGGGTACGCGGTCGCTCCGGCGACAATGAGCTTCGGCCGGTTCTCCTTCGCAAGACGCTCGAGCTCGTCGTAATCGAGCATCTCGTCGTCCTTGCGGACTCCGTATGCGGCGAAGTGGTAAAGCTTGCCCGAGAAGTTGACCGGCGATCCGTGGGTCAGGTGACCCCCCTGGTCGAGCGCGAGGCCGAGCACGGTGTCGCCGGGCTTCAGCACGGCAGCGTACGCGGCCATGTTCGCCTGCGCGCCGGCGTGCGGCTGCACGTTCGCGTGCGCCGCGCCGAAGAGCGCCTTCGCGCGCTCGATAGCGAGTGACTCGGCGACGTCGACCCACTCGCACCCGCCGTAGTAGCGGCGGCCCGGATAGCCCTCCGCATATTTGTTCGTGAGAACGCTCCCGGTCGCCTCCATGACCGCGGCGCTCGTGTAGTTCTCGGAGGCGATGAGCTCGATCTTCTCAACCTGCCGGCGCCGCTCGTTCTCGACCGCGGCGTAGATCTCGGGATCGGTGCGTTCTAGATGGCTCATCTGTTTCTCCTCATAGCTTGACTGCCGTCCGCGACTACGGGTTCGGTTGCTTCGAGCTTCGCGATCTGCTCGCGGCGGCGGTCGTGCCGCCCGCCCTGGACCTTCGCACCCAGATAGGCGTCCACGATGCTCTTCGCGAGCGATTCACCGATCACGCGCTCGCCGAGCGTCAAGAGATTCACGTCGACGTGCTCGACGCCGTCGCGCGCGGACCACTCGTTCTCGACAACCGCCGCGCGCACACCGGGGATCTTGTTCGCCGCGACCGCGGGACCGATGCCCGATCCGCAGAAAAAGATGCCGCGCTCTACGTCGCCACGAACGATCGCGTCGGCGAGCGGCCGGACGATCAGCGGGTAGTCGTCATCCGGCGTGGTCTCGGGGCCGAACGCGACGATGGTGTGGCCTGTCGCTTTGAGATGCTCCGTGATCGTGGCCTTGAGTCGCTGACCGGCGTGGTCCGCCGCGATCCCGATCTTCATACGACGCTCGCCAGGACGCTTTCGATCTCCGCGATGCTGATCGCGCCCTGTCGCAGGATCTTGATCTGGTCCGTCGTGCAGTCGACGACGGTCGACGAGACGCCGCCCGGCGTCGTGCCTCCGTCGAG
>Ga0307312_10000397_pt1 | contig 20036 bp, 15 predicted proteins | sample ER_DNA_202_FD_194489 | JGI IMG/M metagenome (GOLD analysis project Ga0307312, IMG submission 194489) | Bulk soil microbial communities from the East River watershed near Crested Butte, Colorado, United States - ER_DNA_202 | ecosystem: Environmental > Terrestrial > Soil > Floodplain | place... | reverse complement strand
CTTGAAGTCGTTGGTGCCTATGTAGATCGCGTTGCGGTCCACCCCCATCTGCGGGTAGTCGGCGAACAACCCGTTGCCGTTGGACGGGAAGAAGAAGAAGGTGAAGCTGCTCGAGCCCGTGATCGTCGGGCCCGAGCTGACTGCGATCATGATGCGGTTGTTCTTGCGCGCCAGGTTGACGGCGGAGACGACCCAGCGGCCGGAGAGCCGGTCATATTCGACCTGCGGGTCGGTGACGTCCTGGCCGTTTCGCACCGAGCTCCAGAAGGTCGAGTCGCTCACATTGAGGGCTCCCAGGTTTCCCGCCTTGCTGAACACCTTGATGCGCCCGTTCACCGCGACCAGCACCTGGCCTTTCCCCACGGAGCCCATCGAGTCGGGTGGGATGGCGCCGGACTCGCTGATCTGAGCGCCGAGGAAGGACGTGCCCGCGGGGAAGGGGGCCGACGGGCCGACGGCGTTGCGAACCGGTGCCCGTGCGGGCGGCTGCCCGGCCGGTCCGGCATGCCTGGGCGGCCGCTGCCGCACGCCGGGCTCCGGCTTCTCGCGGATGCCCCGAAGCCTGCCGCCGGTGCGGCGATCCTCGCGATGCTGGCGGGCGACGATCTCGGCGACGCTCTCCGTGATCCCCCGAGAGCCGGTCCGGGGATGCCCCGCGACGACAGCGTTCGGTTGCAGCTCCGCCGCGGCGCCCGACGCGCTGGCCAACAGGGTCCCCAGGACAGCCAGGAAGAGCAGCGCGCCGAGCAGTCGAGTCCTCATCGCCCGCGACGAGTCTATCCGCGCTCGAGCCGTGCGCCTCGGGCTCCGGCCCGTATGCTCACCTCGATGTCGCTACGCACAGTTGGCGGGCGTGGCCGCGATATTGCGATTGATCTCGGCACCGCCAACACGCTCGTCTACGAGCGCGGTCGCGGGATTGCCCTCAACGAGCCTTCGGTTGTGGCGATCGATACGCAGAGTGGGACTGTCCACTCGGTCGGCGATGCGGCGCGTCGCATGATCGGCCGCACGCCAGCGACGATTTCGGCGATCCGCCCACTTCGGCATGGCGTCATTGCCGACTTCGAGGTCACGGAGCGGATGCTTCGCCACTTCATTCGCAGCGTGCGGCCCCGCCCCTACCCGCGCTCGCGCGTGGTCATGTGTGCACCATCGGGCATCACCGACGTCGAAAAGCGGGCACTCGAGGAGGCATGCCTCGCGGCTGGCGCCCGCCAGGTGCACTTGATCGAAGAGCCGATCGCCGCGGCAATCGGCGCTGAGCTCCCAATCGCGGAGCCCACCGGCCACATGGTCGTCGACGTAGGCGGCGGAACGAGCGAGATGGCGGTGATCGCTCTCGGTGGGATCGTCGTCTCCGAATCGCTTCGGATTGGCGGCTACGACTTCGACGACGCGATCACGAGTCACCTGAAACGCGTCCATACGACGGCCATCGGCCAGCAAGCCGCGGAGAATCTCAAGCTCGAGATCGGGTCCGCGATGGCGCTCGACCCGGAGCTGGAGAGCGAGGTGCGCGGGCGCGATCTCATCACCGGACTCCCGAAGACCGTGCGACTCTCGAGTGAGGAGCTGCGCACTGCGTACTCGGAGCCTCTACGCACGATCGTCGACGCGGTAAAGGGGACGCTCGAGCGGACGCCGCCCGAGCTGGCGGCGGACATCACCACCCGCGGCATCCTGCTGGCGGGCGGCGGCGCGTTGCTCAGGGCGTTCGATGGGCTCCTGCGAGACGAGACGCAGCTGCCAGTGCGCCACTCGGACTCACCCCTCACCTGCGTCGTCCTCGGCGCCGGCCGCTCACTCGAGGAGTTCGACGCGCTCGAGGGGCTCGAAGGCAGCCCGAAGAGACGCGGCCTAAGACGTTCGAGGCGCGTGACGTTCGCTCGCCGAGGCTGAGCGGCTACTACTCTCCGCTCGAGTTCGAGCAGAATGGATCTCTCTCCTCAAGATGAAGAAGGGAGTTGACCTAATCACCCCGGCATTCCGCCTCGCCATCGTCCTCGCCGGGCTGGCCCTGTCGCTCTCCGCCGTATCCCCGGCCGTGGCGGCCCGAACGGAGTTCTTCGGCATCGACCAGGGAGCCCCGCTCGACGGCCCGGACGTCCAAGCGATGGCCGCGGCCCGGGTACGTACGGACCACTTCCTGCTCACTTGGGGGTCGGTGCAGCCGAACCAGGGCTCCTTCAACTGGGGGCCAACCGACCGGCGCGTCGGCGCCCCTGCCTCGCACGGAATCCGGACGGTCCCGGCCGTGTGGGGGAACCCGGAGTGGGTGGCCGGCTCCTCCTCGACTCCCCCGATCTATGGAGCGGTTGCCGAGCAGGCGTGGCGAAACTTCCTGAAGGCGGCGGTGGCGCGCTACGGACCGGGCGGCAGCTACTGGGCCCACGGCTACCGGCAGCAGTACGGGGCGAGCGCCACCCCGCTGCCGATCCGGTCCTGGGAGATCTGGAACGAGCCCAATCTCAAGGGGTACTTCGCACCGGAGCCATCGCCCGGCAAGTACGCCCGGCTGGTGCACATCTCCCACGACGCCATCAAGAGCCGGGATCCCAAGGCCCAGATCGTCCTCGCTGGAATGGCCGGCTACGCGGCCGTCACGGCTTGGGACTTCCTCAAGAACTTTTACGCGGTGCCCGGGATCAAGGCCGACTTCGACTTGGCCGCCTTGCACCCGTACGCGTGGGACGTTGACCATGTCGGCCTGGCGATCGGGCGCTTCCGCGCCGTGATGACGAACCACGGCGACGGGGCAACGCCGCTGTGGATCACCGAGCTCGGCTGGGGGTCGGCGCCTCCCGACGGCTCCGGCATGAACAAGGGCCTCATGGGCCAGCAGCAGATGCTCACAGACTCCTTCAAGCTGATCCTGAGCCACCGAAGCGCCTGGAACGTGCAGCGCATCTTTTGGTACCGCATGCGGGATGATCCCGCTGACCCCAGCCGGTCGTGCAGCTTCTGCGCCAGTGCGGGGCTGCTGTACTACAACCACAGCCCGAAGCCCGCCTACAACGCGTTCAAGGGCTTCACGGCCGAGACGACCCCGCCCCAGGCGAGCATCACCTCGGGGCCAAGCCAGGGGAGCGTCATCAGGGACGCGACCCCGAGCTTCTCTTTCTCCTCAAACGAGGCCGGCTCGACCTTCATCTGTCGCTTCGATGCCCAGCCCTACTCTCGGTGCGCCTCGCCGTTCACCCGCAGCTCGCCGCTCTCAAACGGCACCCATGCCTTCTTCGTCAAGGCGATCGACGCCCCCGGAAACGAGAGCGCGGCAGTGTCGCGGTCGTTCACCGTGGATACCGACGCCCCGGCGGGCGGCGCATAGTTCAGCCGTGACGTGATGGCTCAATGCGCATCAGCGTTGGGTTTCTGAATCGTGATGGCTGCCCTCAACCTGCCGTGACCGTCTTCCTCTGTACGTGCGAGTGCCCCGCGAGGTAGGGGTAGCCGGTCTGGTGCGGGACCCTCACCTTGAAACGGAACTTCTGCGTACCGGAAACGTGGCGGAATGTGTGCGAGACGTGTGCCACACCGTCGTGATTGGTCCGTTTGACGAAGTGGATCGAGAAGGGCACCCAGCGCCCGCCGGGGGGCTTGGCCAGGAACCGGACCTCACGATGGGCGTGGAATGGCCCCCGCAGCCGGGCGCGCAAGATCATCGTCTGCCCGTTGTGAAGCCTTCCGCGCGGGCGCACCCGAAGCGTCAGCCTCGGCTTCACACGCAGGCGGATCGCCCGGGTCACGACCCGCTCCGTCCCGCGCCAGTACGTCACGTAGACGAGCCGTGATGGGCCGGCGGGAAGCCGTGCCGAGATCCTCCCGCGGGCGTCCGTGCGAAGCGGCGGGACGATCAGCCTCTCGGTCGAGTTGGTGACCGCCGGCCGCTCAGAGACGCAGACCAAGGCCCCTTGTCCCGGCCCACCCGAGGGCCGCGCGAACGTGCCGACGACCCGGGGGCGCCTGCCGAACTTCACCCGCTTCACGGTCCTGCCGCCCGCGAATGCGACGCGAGCGCGGAGCTTCGGGGTCACGTCGGAGATCGGGCAGTCGTTGTCGACGCGGATCCTCCGCTTTGCGCAGCGCTCATTGGGGCTCGCGTCCGCATAGTCGTCGACGCATACCGTGATCGAGTTCTGCCCCTCATGGACGCCCGGCAGGAGCGTGTCCACGGAGACGCTGCTGTGCGCCGAATTGGGGCACGGGCTGAGTCCGAGAGCGAGCTGATCTGCGCCGATATTGCAACTCGAACCCACCGAGTCAAAGAGCTTGCCGTTGGTGCGCACCAGGACAGTCCGGACCCCGGAGCCCGCGTCGCGAGCATTCACCGTAAGCGCCTGCGTGGCGCGCTGGACTGGCGCGCCCAGCAGCGGCCCGCCCAACCCCGTCACGACCGGCGGCGAGGTATCGAAGAGGTGGAACCGTGCCCGCTTGACGTACATTTTCGGCTTGTCGGTCCTGCCGCAGCGATTGGTCCGGCGAGTGCACGTCAGCTCGGCCATCAGGCGGTCCCCCCTGCTGCCGGCTCGCCACTCGAAGGTCCTGAAGCCCGGGAGTGGCGAGCCGATCGAGTCAGGCGCGCTCCGCCGGGGAGCGTCCAGCAGGAGCCGGGGGCGGTAGGCACCATCACGCCTCCCCCGTGCCACGAGCCGGCCGCGGGTGAAGTAGGTGCCGGCCGGCGGTGTCGCCACCCACACCCCGTACCGCCCCGGCTCGGTTGGGCTCCGTTCGTGGGTCACTCCCAGCCCGTCCCCCGATCCACACGCCCTGACGCCATGAAAGTCCGGGGAGCTGCGCGAGAAGTGAAACCCGCCGTGCCCCGCGCCGAGGTGGGCCGCGCACTGGACCGCCAGGTAGGGCCCAGCCTTCGCCGGGGACGCGAACGCGATCGCCGCTCCGAGCAAAGCGAGCGCGAGGTATGGGGCCCGGGCGCTGGTCGGCTTCGGCGCTTCGCTCGCTAACAGGTGTTGCCTCGTGGCTAGCACTCGTAGCCGAACTCGGGTGGGCAGTCCCCTCCCCCTCCGGCGCTCTTTGCCTGGCTCGAGGTCGAGCTGGGCGGCGCCGGAGCGGGAGCGGGTTGCGGCGCGGCCACCGGCTGTGCGACGGGTGCCGGCTGTGCGACGGGGGCCGGCTCGGGCGCTCGGGGGGCTGTCTCGGAGGCCACTGGAGTGCTGCGACCCGTCCCCTGCGAGCTCACCCCTGCGGTGCCCTGAGTGCCGGGGTGGCCTGGCGGACTCGCGGACTGGTCCGCACCTCCACCGCGCTGTCCCGATCCTTCGATGTGAGCGTGGAGCGCGCCCGGATGCTCGCGTACCCCCTCCACGGCGCGGCCCGGGCGGCTGACGGAATCCCCCGGGCCGCTGCCCGTGCGGGAGGCAAGCAGGAAGGCGCCGGCGCCCGCAGCCAGCAAGAGGAGACCGGCGATCGTCGCGACGCGTATGTGCGAAGGGCGCTCGAAGTCCCGCGTCTTCGTCGCCGCGTCGTGCGCGGCATCCGCCGCCCGCGACCGCGCCTGCGGATCCCGCCCCTCCACCTCGGTCGTGATCGCTTCCAAACGCTCCCGGGCTCTGGCCTCCGCCTTCGCGACCGTTCGCGCAGATAGCCATCTACCACGTCCCTTCAGAGCGCCGTCAAGGCGGGCAATATCGGCGTTGAGCTTCGTCAGCGGAGCCGCGCCCCACGCCTTCGCCCAGTCGGCCAGCCAGCGCCCGGGGTGGTCGCCATGGCTGTTGGGGTGGACGTCTCCCGAGAGATGCGGCCTCGGCTGAGATAGCCAATCGCGCTCCCAACGGGCCAACATCATCACGAGGCTCAGGTCCTCGTAGCGGCCCCTCAGACGCCACGAGGGGCGAAGTTGGGCCGTGAGCGATCTGCGCTCCCTGTCGAGCAGAACGAACAGACGCTTCCTGGCGGTGTCCGAGAAATCCACATGGCCGGGAGCGGGGGTTGCTCCTGAATCCTCATGTCCGGGATGACCTTCCATGGCCGACCTCCACCGCGCAGCGGTTGGTCGTTTGCACCCGCAGAAGCAGTCGTCTACTCGAGGGCGATCAAAGCTGCTGGGATGCCCGTCCCCACTCTACTGCTGGTGATGACCCGGCTGCTTAAGTTTCCCTAAGTCCGAAAGGGGGTCACGGCGCAGTAACCGTTCAGCCCGAGCCCGATGGGAGTTTGCGCTTCGGCCGTCTCAGTAGCCGCCCGCGTACAGGAGGCTGATCGAGCGCCCGTCCTTGCTCAGTGTGCCAGGGCCCAGCGCGTTGGTCTTGAGCTGCGACTCGACCTGCGCCGGCGCCGTGGTCGTATGCGAGGAGAGGTAGAGAGCGCCCGTCCCGGCGACGTGGGGAGAGGCCATCGAGGTTCCTGACATCGTCGTCGTGCCGCCACCCTTGCGCGTGGAGAGGATGCTCACGCCTGGCGCCCACAGGTCGACACAGGGCCCGTAGTTGCTCCACGACGCCTCCTGGTTGGAGCCGTTCGTGGCGGCGGTTGTGACGATGCCGTTGTTCGTCCCGGCGCCGGCCCGCGCCGGGGAGCTGTTGCAGGCGTCGGTGCCCTCGTTGCCCGCGGCGAGCGAGTAGAGGATGCCGTGGCTGACTGAGTTGCGAACCGCGTCGTCCAGGGCCTGGCTCGGACCGCCGCCGAGGCTCATGTTGGCGACGGCGGGCTTGACCGCGTTGGCGGTGACCCAGTCCACGCCCTTGATCACCCCCGAGGTCGACCCGCTCCCGCCACAGCCGAGGACCTTGACGCCGATCAGGGGCACGCCCGGTGATGCCCCGACGACGTCGCTTGTGTTGTCCCGCGCCGCCACGGTCCCGGCTACGTGGGTCCCGTGGCCGTTGCAATCGTTGTTCTGACCACCCGCGAAGTTGACGTGATTGACGACGTTGAGGTCGGGATGCGAGCGGTAGATCCCGGTGTCGATCACGTAGGCCCTGACGTTGCTGATCGCCCCTGATCCGTTGCCGGCGAGGGTCGAGCTGATGTCCGCATCGATCCGGTCGATCCCCCAGGGAAGCGTCTGGGCGAGCGCGGACACGGTGCCGTCAGGCTCCACGTAGGCGACGCGATCGTCGGCTCGCACCGAGTCGACCTGGCTGGCCGGGATGGTGGCCGCGTAGCCCGTGAGGGCGGACCGGTAGACGTACGTCGTCTCGGCCCCATAGCGGCGGGCCTGCTTGGCGGCCACCAAACCGGGGTGGCTGACGCGATCCTTGAGAACGACGATGTACCGGCCGGGGGAGGCAAGGGCGGTAGCGCTGGACGCGACTAGCAAGAACGCGGCGCCGAGCAGCACCGAGAGGCTGGCAATCCAGCCAAGCCGTCCAGTCCCCAGCCTGTCCCTCCGTGAACGCAAATCCCCCAGCTCCCCTCGGCTCGAAAGGCTACAGCTCGGAGGCGGTGTTGTCCAGACCGGCCCGTTGAGAAAATCGCTCAGACCCGGGCGAGTTGGTCGATCTTTGCCGCGATCCCCGGACCACATCTGCTGTCTAGGGCTCGCGCAGGACCTCGGTCGGGTTGAGGCGACGCAGCATCGCGACGGCCCCGAGTCCCGAGGCAACTGCCGCCACGATTGCTAGCGACGCCACGACGGCGACCTTCCCGACCGGGAAGGTCATCCCCGGATCGAGGATGAAGAGCGGTCGCAGGACATGCACCATCAGGTCCCCCATTGCGGTCCCTACGAACACCCCCGCCAGTATGCCGGCGGCGACGACGACGCCGGCCTCGGCAAGAACCAGCGCGCGGAGCTCGCCGCTCGTCATGCCCTGTGCGAGCAGGGTGATGAATTCCCTGCGGCGCTGGAGCATGAGGCCGAAGACGAAAATCGCCATGGCCGCGGCGCTCATCAGCAACGTGTAGAAGGAGTCCAGGTCGAGGAGGCCGTTGACGTTGAGGGACGTGAGGCTCGACTGGTCCTTATCGAGGGCCGTCTCGGTGGAGTCGATCCGCAGTGGGTCCCTCTTGCCCGGGCCGGACTGGAGAGCGGCTGCCGCGCTGGTCAGGCCCGCGTGGCTGTCGTCGCTGGTTCGCGCCAGAAAGAAGTCGGCACGCTTCGACCCTGTGGCTTTCTCGTAGTAGCTCAGGTTCGCGATGATGTTCGTGCCCTGCGGGAAGCCCGGGAAGCGCTCGAACAGGCCGAGCACTTGAAACGCCTTCATCGTCTCCCGCTTCGTCCCTCGGGCGAGCACGACCGTGACGCGATCGCCGGTCTCGATCGAGAGGTCGTCGGCCGTTTGCGAGTCGATGAGCAATCCCCTGGGATCGGCCCGAAGCGCCGCCATCGCGCTCGCTGCCGAGCGGTCGACGAAGAACGAGTCCGAGAGCGGCGCCACCTGCGCGAAGCTCGCCGGGTCGATCGCGGTCAGCTGCTTTGCATCCTGGTTGTAGCGGCTTATCAAGACCGAGTTCTCGAGCTTCGAAACGACCGGGCTCACGGCGGAAACCCCCGGGACCTGGAGCCTGGACGCGTAGCCGGGCGGATGCGGATGCGTGCTGAGAACGCTGGGTGTGACACGAAGGTCGGAGCCGACGGTGAACTCGGAGTCCGCAGCCTTCGCGGCGTTGTACGTCGCGCTGAACGTCGCCAGGCTGATCCCGAACGCGATGACCATCCCCACTCCGACGATTCCGCCGGCGAGTGCCCAGGATCGTCGCTTCAGGCTGCGGGCGAGCGTCCCTCGAACGGGGGGGCCGAATCGAGGCGCGGCGGGCAGGGGAAGCCGGGAGCTGACCGCCGGGAAGGTACGAGCGGAGAGCAGCACTCCTCCGAACCAGGCCGCGAGCGGCGCGAGTAGGAGATACGAGGGGAGCGACACAGACTCCCCTGCCGAGACGGAAGTGATCTGCGGGTCGAAGGCACCGGCGCGAAACGCGAGCACCTCAGCGATCGCTGCGGCCGCGAGCAGGGCGAAGTCGAGACGCCAGCGGCGCCACGCCGGCACCGCCGCAAGCGACATCTCAGCTCGCTCCTGGCTCACCTCGCGACTGAGCGATCGGTGGCCCGGGACATACAGCGCAAGTGCGGTCGTTAGCAGGCCGACTCCGATCCCGATCAGCCCCGACACCACGAGGTCTGCGCCGGCGGCCTCGAGTAGGGTGCTCCGTCCCAGGATCGCCATCACGGAGAGGAACCCAAGCGCGGTGCCGAGTAGGGATCCCAGGCCGGCGAAGGCGACCGTCCGGTAGGCCAGCATGCGCAGCAGGTGGCCACGCTGCGCGCCGCGGATACGAAGGTTGGCGCGCTCGCGCCGCTGTGCGGCGGCGAGGATCCCGCCGGCGTAGGCGGCAAGAAGGGCGGCCAGGAGCGCGCCGGGCAGACCGAGGAAGAGGAACATGCGCTTACCCACCGCGGCGTCGTCGCTCGCCACCTGGAGCGTGTTCGAGATGTTGTCGATCAGGTAGTCCTGGCCCGGCGCGATGCGGTTCACCTGCTGCGCGATCGCCTTGGTCTGGGCTAGTGCGCTGGCGGGATCGGATTGAAGCCTCGCTCGGTCCACGAGCACGTCCACCTCTCGCACCGGGGGGCTCTTGATGATCCCCCCGGTCGTCGCGCTGGCGGCCTGGAACGCGGGGATGATGCTCCGCTCGAACGTCCCCGGGCTCACGATGATCGAGTCCGGCACGTAGATGAACTCCTCGAGCTTGTTCGAGTTGCGGCTGTAGAAGAGGGGGTTGGCCTGGGAGAGGTCGGTGGTGCCGCTCACCGGCACGGAGAGCGGCTTTGCGGCCCCCGGGAGCCGTACCGTCGCGGAGTCCCCCGGGTGGATGCCCAGCGTGTGCGCGGCCTCCGCGCTGACCAGCCCCGAGCGCGGCGCGAACGCACCGTTGGTGATCCTGATCGAGGGGTAGTGCTGCTGGTAGCGTCGATCGAGGCCGAACACCCGCACCGGACCCTTGACGGTCGCGCCTCCGGCCCCGAGCGACCCGGGCGGAAGATCGACGAACGACAGCACATCCGCCGCGGCGACCCCATCGATCGACGCGATCTTCGCGCTCAGCTCTTTGGGCGTCAGCTGCGCCGGCCCGTTGGCGGGCTGCGGCACGGTGTTCTCGCGGCTCGAGATCGTCCCCTGCGGCCGCAGAGATCCCAGGTCGCCGACCGCTCGGCGGGCCAGCGCCTCGTAGGTGAGCCTCACTGTCCCTCCGGCAGGGACCCGCCCGATGTTGAGGCCCGTCTTTGCCAGCCCCTGGGCAAGGGGGCTCCCCCCGCCCACGTCGCGGAGCTGCTTGCCGTCAAGCGTGGTGGTTCCCCGCGCGTAGGAGAGCGGCGGCGGCGGCTCGTCTTTCACCACTACGTCGTTGGCGGGCTGAGCGCCGTCGTCCGTGAGCGTGAGCGTCACCGTCGTCCGCTGCCCGGGCTGGAGCGCACTCGGCCCCGAGATCCGCTCCCGGAGCCTCACGCCGCTCCCGAGGGGAGATGCGATCACCCGCTGCATGTCCAAAGCCAATGGGTCCAGGGCGCGCTTGGTCATCGTCGCGCCCGAGCCGTCGATGAAGAAGAGGACGCCGGAGAAGAGGGCGACGCCGAGCACCACACCCACCATCGCGGCGAGCGTCCGCCGCGGATTGCGCACGAGGTCCCGCCAGACGTAGCTAAACACCGACGCGCCTCCGCCGGGGCTCCTCGGGACGGATGTCGCCGCCGGCGAGGCGCCCGTCGCGAAGGGCGAGCTCCCTGTCGAGCCGACGGGCGACTTCCTGATCGTGCGTGACGACCACCAGAGTGGCGCCCACGTCCTCCTGAGCGGCGAGCAGCACGTCGATCACGGTCGCCGAGTTGTCCGCATCGAGCGAGCCCGTGGGCTCGTCGGCGAGGATCACGCGCGGGCGGTGGATGAGCGCGCGCGCCACCGCCACCCGCTGGCGCTGGCCGCCGGAGAGCTGATCGGGCAGCCTGTGCAGCTCGCGCTCGAGGCCCAGCTCGGCGAGCGACTCGAGGGAGCGCTCATACCCGTCCCGCGCTCCGTGCAGGGCGAGCTGGAGGCCGACATTCTCGGCTGCGGTCAGGAAGGGCAGCAGGTTGTCCGACTGGAAGACGAGCCCGAGCTCGTCGCGGCGCAGCCGCGCCCGCTCGCTCTCGGGTAGCGCGGAGATCTCGTGGCCGCCGACGAACACGCGGCCGGACGTGGGCGGCTCGAGGCCTCCGATGAGCCCGAGCAGGGTCGACTTCCCGCATCCACTCGGCCCGGTGATCGCGAGGCTCGTGCCGGGCTCGACCTCGAGCGTGATGCCGTTGACGGCGCGCACCGGCCCGGCCGGCGTCGAGTAGTGCCTGGACACCGACTCGAGCCCGATCCCCTGGGCGAGCCCCTTCATGCCGGTCCCACCTTGCCGTCTTCGAGTATCAGCCGACGCTGCGCGCGGCCGGCGAGCTCGGCGCTGTGGGTCACGAAGAGCAGGGTGAGGCCACGATCGCGCCAGGCCTCGAGGATCACGTCCATGACCGCCTCCGCGCTGCTCGAATCGAGCTCGCCAGTCACCTCGTCGGCGAGCAGCACGTCTGGCTCATTCGCGAGCGCCATCGCGACCGAGGCACGCTGCGCCTCCCCACCCGAGAGCCGTCGCGGCAGGTGGTGCAGGCGGTGGGCGAGCCCGACCGCCCCGAGGAGCTCCCCGGCGCGCTCGGCGCCCCGGGCACCGCCGCCGAGCTTGATCGCCAGCTCGATGTTCTCGGACGCGGTGAGGAACGGAATCAGGTTGGCGCTCTGAAGCACGACCCCGATGCGCCCGGCACGCAGCCGCGTTCGCGAGGCATCGTCCAGGACTGTGATGTCCTCACCGTCGAAGAGGACCTGCCCCGAGTCCGGCAGCATGAGGCCGGCGAGGATCGAGATCAGCGTCGATTTGCCGCTCCCCGATACCCCCACCAGGCTGGTCGTCTCGCCCCGGGCGAGCTCCAGGCTGGCCGAGCTGAGGACGCGGGTCTCGCCGCTCCCGTTGCGGTAAGCCTTGGAGACCCGATCGACTCCTACGAGGGGCGCCGCTGTCCCTCGAGCCCCCGGCTCAGAGGCTGCGCTTTGCGACTGGAGCATTGCCGAAGACGTCCGGGGCGGTGACCTGAGCGTGCTTGTCGAGCTTTACCACTTCCGCGCTGATCCGCCCCAGGCCGCTGGCGCTGAGCTGGGTGACGTTGACCAGCTTCTCAACCTCCTGCTTTCCCCCCGACGTCTGCGGCTCGGTCAGGATCTGGCCGACGCCGGGCGCGTAGTACTTGTACTCCGACCCCTCCTGGACGACGAGGGCGTCCTTGAAGCACCTGAACGGGACGCACTGCGACTGGCCGCTCTTCACCACCTGAGCGCTGGGCGCTTCGATGCCCGGCACGGTGTCCTCGGTGAACGAGTTGCCCGGCTTCGGGTCCGCCTGCATGAGTATTCCCGGCTTCGAGCCGTTGATACCGGCCAGCCAGGCGTCGGAGGCGTTCACGAACTGGCCGCCTTCATAGCTCTCGGTGTAGGAGCCCAGGTACCAGACGTTCCCGTTCTTGTCCTCGGCCTCATAGTCGAGCGACTGTTCCGCGATCTGGCCACCATTGGTGTCCTGGTCGAGGACGATGACGGTGCGCACCCCGTCCACCGGCTTGGAGACGTCGGTTACCGTGCTCACGACCTGATGTGTGAGCGTCCTGTTGCCGGCGTTCACGGTTCCCTCCCTCGTCCACTGCACCCCGGGCTTGAGCGGGAGCCACTGGTTCGCGCCGGTCGCCGGATCGCCGAAGTTGCTCGGGTCATACTGGCTCGCGCTCGCGTTCCGACCGGCGTTACCGCTCTGCCCACCCTGGCCTGCGGTCCCACCCTGTGACCCGTTCGCCGCGCCGGCATTGGTGGGCGACGAGCCATTCCCGCCGTTACCGCCGCATGCGGAGAGCAGCACTGCTGTGGCCAGCGCTGCCGCGGTCGCCGCCGCGATGACGAACTGCCTCCTGTGAGTGGTCATCGAGCACACAGCCTGCAGGGTGATCATGAACGGGAGATGAGACCCCAGACACCGCTGCCAGCCAAAAGTCGAGGTTAGAGCGCTCCCTCTGCTGGGCCCCAAATGGAGCCGCGATGAGCCGCACCAGTGGCCACGACTCGCGCTGTCGGTGGGGAGTCAGATCACGCTACTCGGAGCCGCCGTCGCTGCCGCCGGATCCGTCGCCAGATGAGTCGATGACCTTGAAGCCGCGATCGAGGTGCACGTCGACCTGGCTGCCGTCGTTCTTCTTGACCTCGACCTCGTAGTAGCCCTCCTCGTCGCGAACCTCGGTCGCGCTGACCTGGCCGCCGCCGGTGGAATCGAGCGCCACCGCGCTCGCCCTGTCGAGCGCGTTGCCGGTGATTGGTTGACCGGACCCGTCGTCGCCGCCTCCGGCGCCGAGCGCAACCCCGGCGCCGCCCGCCGCGAGTGCGAGAACCGAGCCTCCGACGATCAGCGCCTTTCGATTCTTGAGATTGCTCATTGCGTGACCTCCTCTGGCCAGGTTTGCCCGTCCCTTTTTACGGAGGCAAGCTGAGATGACCATGAAAGCAGTCCGCAGCCGCCAGCCGCGACCACGATTCCCTGCCTTCACCTTCCTTTCACCGGTCACGCTCTAGAAACGGTGGACGGCGAGATCGAGGGAGCGCGGATTCCGGTGACGGCCCATCGAAGGATCATCATCGCGGCGGCGGCGGCTTTGGTCGCAGCGGTTTTGGCGTTGACCCTTGTGACCAGCCCTCGGGGGGACGAGGGCGCCTCGGGCGCCGCCACTGGACCGGCGACGATTCCACAGCCGTCTCTCGGCACCTTCCAGGCGAGCGAGGTTCAGCAGAGGATCTACACCGAAGTGAACAACGCCCTCGACTCGGTCAACAGAGCGGTTCGGGCCCGCAGGGCGCGCCAGGGGTCCCTGGCAGCCCTGGACGCTGCTCAAGCCAGCCTCGACCTCCAGCTGCGCTACCGGCCGACGGTCGCCACCCTGAGCGTTCAGGAGGAATTCAGGTGGCAGGTCGCAGGATGGCCACATGGCCATTCCAGACTTCAAGCGTGTCAGATTGCTGATCCCCGTCGCCGCGGTGGGCCTGGCGCTCGCCGGATGCGGCTCGTCGGGCTCGGGTAGCACGCCGGCGAGCCAGGCGAATTCGAACCTCGCCTCCGCCGAGGCTCAGTCCGCGGCCCAGGGCGACATTCCCGACAACCAGAAGTTCCTCCGCTACAGCAACCCGCGGGCGGGCTACTCGATCAAGTATCCCGAGGGCTGGGCCCAGAAAGGCTCCGGCAACCTCGTCACCTTTTCGGACAAGGGCAACAGCGTCCAGATCGCCGTTGCCCAGGGCGCCGCCCCCACCGCCGCGTCGGTGGCTGCCGAGCTCCGGAAGGAGGCGGCGAAGGACCCGACGCTGAAGGCCGGTACGCCTCAGCAGGTGAAGGTCGGCCCCAACCAGGCGATCCACGTCGTCGATCGCGTCCAGGGCCCGGCAGACCCAGTGACCGGCAAGAAGCCCACCTTGATGGTCGATCGCTACCTGCTCGGGAGCAAGGGCCGGGTCGCGACCGTCGACGAGTCCACCCCGGTCGGGGTCGACAACGTCGACGCCTACCGGCTGATCATCCAGAGCTTCCAGTGGAGCTGAGCCCGGCGGGGGACGACGAGCCCGGTGTCACACTCGCGGGCCTCGAGAGCCTGTATGTAGAGCCCGAGCGCCCGAGGGAGATCGACTGGGGCGCGCTCGAGTTCCACGACGTGTTCAAGATCTACCGCTCGGGACCGGCCGAGACCGTCGCCCTGCGCGGACTGGACCTCCGAATCGAGCAGGGGGAGATGGCGGCGATCGTCGGCCCATCGGGGAGCGGGAAGAGCACCGTGCTGGCTCTCGCTGCGGCGATGGACACCCCATCCGCGGGCGAGGTGCGAGCGCTCGAACGCTCGCTGGCGCGGCTCGGGGAGACGGCGCTCGCCGACTATCGCGCCCGCGAAATCGCAATCGTTTTCCAGTCCGACAACCTGTGGCCGGTTCTCTCGGCGCGCGAGAACGTCGCCACCGTGCTGCGTCTCGCCGGGCGGTCCGACGCCGAGAACGCCGCCTCCGAAGCGCTCGAGGGGTTCGGGCTAGGCGACCGCCAGCACCTGCGGCCCTCGGCGCTGTCGGGTGGCGAGCAGCAGCGGGTCGCAATCGCCGCGGCCGCGGCGCGAGGCGCCCGCCTCGTCCTCGCCGACGAGCCCACCGGCGAGCTCGACGAGCGAAACGAGGCGATCGTGCTCGAGGCGCTGCGCGAGCTTCGCGACGTGTACGGCAGCACCATCCTGGTCGTGACGCATGCCGACCGGGTGGCCGGCGCCTGTGATCGAGTCGTCTCGATCCGGGACGGAAAGGTGGAGGCGTGAGCATCGCCGTCGCTACCCGTACCGCGCTCGCCGCCTGCGATTCGGTGAGCGTCGTCTACGGCCGGGGCGAGGCGCGGGTCGAGGCGCTACGCGACGTCGACCTCGAGATCGCCGGCGGTGATCACCGGGCGCTCCTGGGGCGGTCCGGATCGGGGAAGACGACTCTCCTGCACGTGTTGGGGGGTCTCCTCGTCCCCACCTCGGGAACGGCGAGCTGGAAGGGCGAGCCGCTGTCGACGCTCGACGCTGCCGCGCGGGGGCGGGCGCGGGCGCGGGGGATCGCGTACGTCTTTCAAGGATCCAACCTGTTTTCGAACCTGACGGCCTGGGAGAACGTCGCCTTTGCGGCCCGGGCGGCGTCACGGCTCGACGGCGATGGCCTCGGCCCGGAGGGGCTTCTGGCCCTGGTCGGCCTCCGCACCAAGGGCGATTCCCTTCCGGCGGAGCTTTCAGGCGGCGAGCAGCAGCGGGTCGCCATCGCCCGGGCGCTTGCGCAGCGCCCGGAGCTTCTGCTCTGTGACGAGCCCACCGGCCATCTCGACACGGATACCGGGGACCGCGTGCTCGACATGGTCGAGGCGCTTCGCCGCGAGCTCGGCTTCGCGCTGGTGATCGCCACCCACGACCCGGACGTCGCCGCGCGCGCCGATCGCGCCGTCGAGCTCGCCGGCGGAAGGCTGAGCGGGGGATGACGCCGTGACCGCGATCCTCCTCCATTCCCGCCTCGCCCTCGCCGGGCTCGCCCGCAGCCCCGGCCGCACGGCCCTGCGAGTGGCCGTGGTAGCGGCGGCCGTCGCGCTGCTCGCCGGCATGCTGCTGTTCATCGGACACTCGCTGCGCACGGCTTCGGGCACCGCCGTGCGCCAGGTGCCGCTCGACTGGCAGGGACCGGTGACCTCGTACAAGCAGGACCTTCGGGTCGCCAAGGCGGTGGCACGCCAGTCGGGAATCCAGCAGGCGTCGGCGACGGCGACGGCGCCGTTCGCGAGCGCGACCCACTCAGGGCCCGCGGGCAACAGCAAGACCAGCCAGGGGGCGGTGCTCGCGGTGCCTTCTGGCTACGACCGCCACATCCACAGCTTCCGCCTGCTCCACGGATCGCTGAAGCCGGGAGGCGTCGTCCTGGACCAGCAGACGGCGGCGACGCTGCAGGCGCGGGTTGGCGACAAGGTCGCCCTCGTACCGCGTCCCGGAATGCCCCCGCAGCGGTTCACGGTCTCTGGCGTGGCGCTGATCACGGCCCCGGACCAGGTCTTCCAGCCGCTCAACCCGTCGGTGGGCCCGGCCCCCGCGCAGCCGCCCGAGAACGCGGTGATCATGGAGGTCGGCACCTTCCAGCGGACGCTCGGTCACCTGCTTGCGCCGATCACGGCCGCGAGCGCTACCTCCAACTCTCAGCCTGGCGCCCAGAAGGGGGTGCAGTGGGAGGTGCAGGCGCAGCTCGACCCGGCGCCACTGAGCGCCGGCAGCCCGTCCGCGGCGCTGAAGCTGGCCGACCAGACCCGCTTGCGGGTCGAGCGCTCGCTTCCCGGTCAGATCCAGTTCGTCGACAACCTCTCCGACTCGCTCAACACGGCCGCCGGGGACTCCATGTACGCGCAGGCGCTCTACATCCTGCTGGCCGTACCGGGCGCGCTCGTTGCCCTCGGCGTCGCCTACCTGGCAGCGCTCGGCACCAGCGAGCGCGACCGGCGCGACCTCGCGCTGCTGCGTGCCCGCGGGGCCCGGCGGAGAGATCTGCTGGCGCTGGCCGCGGCCGAGAGCATCGCGATCGGCCTCGTCGCCGGCCTCGTTGGGGCCGGGATCGCCTTCGGCGCGGTGCAGCTCCTGGTCAGCGGCGGCGCCCACCTGACGACGGGGCGCGCAATCGTCACCGTCGCAGCCAGCGTTGCCCTCGGGATCCTCGGCGCCGGCGCCGCGCGGATCGCCGCCACCGAGTCGGTGCTGCGTAGGTCGGTCGCCGAGGGAAGGCGAAGCGCGCTGCGCGAGCGCGCTCCCGCGTGGAGGCGCTACTACCTGGACCTGGTCGCGCTGGCGCTGAGCGGCCTGATCTATTGGCTGACGATCCGTACGGGGTTCACGGCGGTCATCAACCCGGACGCAAACCCGACCCTGTCGCTGTCGATCTACATGTTCTTCGGGCCGGCGCTGCTGTGGATCGGGGCGACGCTGCTCCTCGTCAGGCTTCGGGGTCGTGGGCTGGAGTGGCTGACCCGCCGAGCGTCAGCGCGCAACCGCGGCTCGCTTGCCTCATTCTTGCTCGCCAGCGCCGGCCGTCGCGGCGCCGCGATCAATCGCGGCTTGGTGGTCGTGGGGCTCCTGCTCGCCTTCGGGGTCAGCCTGGCGATCTTCTCGGCGACCTACGACCAGCAGGCGAGGGTCGACGCCCAGCTGACGCTCGGCGCCGACGTCACGGTCAGCGCCCCACCCGACACGCTCGTCAAGCATCATCTGCCCGCCAAGGTCGCTGCGGTTCCGGGTGTCACGGCGACCACCCCAGTGGACCACTCCTACGCCTACGTCGGTCCTGACCTCCAGGACACCTATGGGATCGACCCGGCGAGCTTCCCAAACGCAACCTCGCTTCGCGACTCGTACTTCCTCGGCGGCACTGCGAGCCAAATGATGAGCCGCCTCGAGCAGACACGCGACGGGATCATGGTCTCGCTCGAGACGATCACCGATTACTCGCTGAAGCAGGGCGACCTGCTGAAGCTACGCGTGCTGGACCAGCGTACGGGCCACTTCCGAGTCGTTCCGTTCCACGTCGTCGGGACGGTCCAGGAGTTCCCGTCCGCGCCTCGCGACTCGTTCATGGTCGCCAATCTGAGCTATCTGCAATCGGCGAGCCACGCTCCGGGCTCTAACGTGGTCTTCGCGAAGACCAGCGGCGACCCTCGCGCCGTCGCCCAGCAGGTCGCAGCGGCAACCCGTGGGGACGGGGTGCAGGTCCAGAACCTCAATGATCAGACAGCCAAGACGGTGACCTCGATCACCACCGTCGACCTGTCCGGGATCAGCCACATCCTGGAGGCCTTCGCCGTGGCCCTGGCGGGCGCGGCGATGGCGTTGTTCGTTTTCACCACGCTCGCCGAGCGGCGCCACGAGATGGCCACGATGGCCGCAGTCGGGGCGCCGTTGCGAGAGGTCGCCGCCTTCATCTGGAGCGAGGCCGGGCTGGTGCTTGGCGCCAGCGTGTTGCTTGCCGCCGGGCTCGGATGGCTCCTGGCGAGGATGCTGGTCGCCATGCTCACTCACGTCTTCGACCCGCCGCCCGACCACCTGGCGATCCCCTGGGGGTACCTCGCAGGGCTCGTCGGGGCAGGGCTCGTCGCGGCGCTGCTGTCATGCGCGGTCGCGGCCCGCCAGCTCCGCCGGCTCCCTCTCGGCGCGATCCTTCGCGAGCGCTAGGAATTCCTTGGCAGCGAGTTGGATCTCGGTGTCGCCTCGCCAGGCTCGGCGGCTCGCCGGATCCAGGCGGATGGCCCGTACGGCGGTGGGCCCCGCGATACTTAATGAAAGCGATGCCTAACCCCCGAGCACTGGTCGTCGAGGATGACGCCGACCTTCGCCGCCTGCTGCGCAAGGCGCTCGACGAGGAAGGCTTCGAGGTCGTTCCGGTCGCTCGCGGAGCCGAGGCGATCGCGGTCGCCGTCGAGGACCCACCGGACGTGCTGGTGGTCGACATCGGCTTGCCGGACGCTGACGGGCGCGATGTCTGCCAGGCGCTTCGCGCCCGCGGGCTCGAGGCCCCGGTGCTCTTTCTGACGGCGCGCGACGCGGTGATCGATCGGCTGTCGGGCTTCAGCGCGGGGGGCGACGACTATCTGACGAAGCCCTTCGCCCTCGCCGAGCTGGTGGCGCGCATTCAGGCGCTACTCAAGCGGGGCGGACGCGACTCCGCCACCACGGTCGGCGACCTTCGGCTCGACCCTGTGACGCACGCCGCGGCATGCGAAGGGAAGAGCGTGGCACTGACCCCCACCGAGTTCCGGCTGCTGGCGACGCTCGCGGCTCGGGGCGGCGAGGCGGTCCGACGTCGCGAGCTCGTCCGAGCGGCCTGGCCCGACGGCGCGATCGTCCACGACAACACCCTCGATGTCTACGTGGCCCGCCTGCGGCGAAAGCTCAGACAACTGCCGACGGCGAGCCGGATCCACACCGTCCATGGGGTCGGCTACCAGCTTCAATGAGAGGCCTCGGGCTTCGAAGCAGACTCACCGTCGTCGTCTCGCTCGGGGCCGCGCTGGCGCTCGGGGCGCTCACCGCGGGCTTCAACCTGGCGCTCCGCTCGAGCCTCCATCACGACGCGGATCAGGTGCTCTCGGCGCGCGCCTCGGCGGCGCTCGACACGGTCACCGTCGAACACGGTCGCGTCCGCTCCGCGGAAGCTCCGGACCAGGCGGCAGTGGACGCCCAGGTGTGGATCTACTCCGGCCGGCGCGCGATCGAGCAGCCGCCGGCACCGCCGGCAGTGCAGCGACTCGCCGATTCGCTCGCCGGCGGCCCGATCCGCTACGCGGACGACTCGGCCACTGATACCCGGCTCTACGTGGTGCCCGTCGTTCGCTCCGGTCAACGGGTCGGCACCGTCGTCGCCGGCCTCTCACTGGAGCCGTACGAGCGGACGGCGTCGCGGGCGCTGATCGCATCACTGCTCTTTGCCGGGGCGACCCTGCTTGTG
>Ga0307312_10000394_pt1 | contig 20090 bp, 21 predicted proteins | sample ER_DNA_202_FD_194489 | JGI IMG/M metagenome (GOLD analysis project Ga0307312, IMG submission 194489) | Bulk soil microbial communities from the East River watershed near Crested Butte, Colorado, United States - ER_DNA_202 | ecosystem: Environmental > Terrestrial > Soil > Floodplain | place... | reverse complement strand
AGCTCGTCGTCGCGATCGGACGGGCCCTGGGCTCGGCTCCCGCAGCGTAGTACCCTCACAGGCGGGCGCCATGCGCGATCTGCCACGAGGAACGGTCACCTTCCTCTTCACGGATGTCGAGGGCTCGACACGCCTGCTTAAAGAGCTTCGCGACGGCTACGCCGACGTCCTCGCGGAGCATCAACGGATCCTGAGAGAGGCTTTCGAAGCGGCAGGGGGTCAGGAGATCGACACGCAGGGCGATTCGTTCTTTGTCGCCTTCCGGCGCGCGAAGGACGCTGTCACGGCCGCCGTCGCCGCCCAGCGGGAACTTGCCGCTCACCGCTGGCCGAAGAGCGGCGCTGTTCGCGTTCGCATGGGCCTGCACACAGGCGAGCCGACTGTCGGCGACGAACGCTACGTCGGTATGGGCGTGCACAAGGCGGCGCGGATTGCGGCCGCCGCCCACGGAGGCCAGATCCTGCTCTCGAACACGACGCGCGGGCTGGTGGAGGATGAGCTCCCGCCGGACCTCCGCCTGCTCGATCTCGGGGAGCAGAGGCTCAAGGACATCGATTTCCCCGAGCGGATCTTCCAGCTAAGCGCCCCGGGTCTCCCGCATCGCTTCCCGCCGCTCCGCCTGGAGGCACCGCTGCCGCGCTCGCGAGTCTGGAGTTCGGGCCGAACGCCGCGGCAGCGGGGGCTGCTCGTGGCCGCCGCGGCGCTCCTCCTCGCGGCCGCGGTCGTGGGCATCGCAGTCGCTATGGCCCGCCACGAAACCAACTCCTCCACGGGCACGCGCGCTGCGGGCCAGACGGGAAGCGGCCCGACGGCGCCGGGACGGGACCCGAGCACGATCGTTCCCGGGAGGTCGATCGGGGCCGTCAGGCTCGGGATGAGCGAGCCGGAGGTGAAGAATCTCTACGGCGGAGGCAGGGAGGGAGTGTGGCTAGCACGCGGCCGGACAGGCTCTCGAGTCATATATTCGGGAGACGTGGGCGCGCTCACCGTTTCGTTCTACGACGGGAAAGTCGTCCAAGTGGGGACCTCAAGCAAGTACTACACGATGAACGACGGCGTCCGGGTCGGACTCATGGCTCCGGACCTTGGACATCCGGGGTTCGACGAAGCTCTTAGGAAACACGAGGTGGTGGAGATCAACCCTGGCGTCTACACGTGGAAGAATTTTGACATCGATTTGGGCGGCGGAAGCTTCTGCCTGCGAGATGAGAAGGCGGCTACGCAGCTGGTTGGACAGAGCGGGCCGTCAAATCGCATCGGGAGCATCTGGATCACCGACGCCAGGTTTCTCGGCTACCTCCCGGCGCACATCGCCCTGTCGGCTGGCCGACCGACGCTCGAGATCTTCTGCGCTGCGCAGCCGCTCCAGCCCTAGCCCGGCCCGAGAGTCTCCCTAGAATCGGAGGCATGGACTCGCTGTACCGTCCAGAGGGCGTCGAGGAGCGCTGGCAGCAGACCTGGGAGGAGGAGGGCCACTACGAGGCTCACGCCGAGCGCGGAGGCGAGACCTTCGTGATTGCGCACCCGCCTCCCAACGTCACCGGCGAACTGCACATGGGCCACGCCCTCCAGCTCGCCCTTGCCGACGCGATCGTCCGCTGGCGGCGGATGCAGGGCTACAACACGCTCTTCCAGCCCGGCTACGACCACGCGGGGATCTCGACCCAGAACGTGGTGGAGAAGGACCTCATCCGACAGGGAACCTCACGCCAGGAACTCGGGCGCGAGGCCTTCGAGGCGCGGGTCTGGGAGTGGCTGCGCCTCTACGGGCGCACGATCATGACCCAGTTCCGGCGCATCGGGGCCTCGCTCGACTACCGCCGCGAGCGTTTCACGATGGACGACGACTACGTGCGCGCGGTCATGCGCTTCTTCGTCCACCTCTACCGCAAGGAGTACATCTACCGGGCCAACCGGATCATCAACTGGTGCCCGCTCCACGAGACCTCGCTCTCCGACCTCGAGCTCGTCCACGCGGAGGTCGACGACAAGCTTGCGTACTTCACGTATCCCTTCGTGGAAGGCGAAGGCGGAATCACGATCGCAACGGCAAGGCCGGCGACCATCCCGGCCGACGTCGCCGTTGCCGTCCATCCCGAAGACAAGCGCTACAAGAAGTTCGTCGGGCGCGAGGTGGTCGTGCCGTACGTCGAGCGCCGCGTGCAGGTGATCGCAGACGAGGATGTCGACCCGGAGTTCGGGACCGGCGCGCTGAAGGTGACGCCGGGCCACGATCCGCTCGACTTCGCCATCGGCCGGAGGCACGAGCTTCCGGAGCCGATGGTCGTCGGGCCGGACGGGAAGATGAACGATCAGGCGGGCGACCTCGCCGGGCTGACGCAGGAGGAGGCCGGCGAGCGCATTCTCGCGTGGGCGAAGGAACGCGGCCTCCTCGACAAGCTCGAGCCTTACCGCCATTCGGTCGCGCTCTGCGAACGCTGCGAGTCGCGGATCGAGCCGCTCATCTCTCTTCAGTGGTGGTGCTCGATGGAGGAGCTGAAGAAGCCGGCTCTCGAGGCTCTGCGAGCATGCCGGGTCCGTTACCACCCAGAGTCCCAACACCGCTTCGCCATCGACTCACTCGAGAACGCGCCCGACTGGAACATTTCGCGTCAGCTCTGGTGGGGCCATCAGCTCCCCGTCTGGTACTGCCCCGACGGCCACCTCACCGTGGAGGAGTCCGAGCCCGAGGCATGCGCCGAATGCGGCTCGACCGAGCTTCGCCGGGAGGAGGACGTGCTCGACACGTGGTTCTCCTCCGCGCTCTGGCCTTTCGCCACACTCGGCTGGCCCGACGACACACTCGACCTGCGCACCTACTACCCGGGCGATCTGAACACGACCGCGCGGGAGATCATCCGTCTCTGGGAGAACAGGATGATCTTCTCCGGGCTCGAGATCATGGGTGAGATCCCGTTCACCGACGTGATCATCCATTCGACGGTGCTCGCGCCCGACGGCCGGCGGATGTCGAAGAGCCTCGGAACCGGGATCGACCCACTCGACGTGATCGGAGACCACGGGGCCGACGCGACGCGCTACGGCCTCCTCAAGATGTCGTCCACGCAAGACGTGCGCTTTTCCTACGGAGCAGTCGAGGAGGGACGCAAGCTCGCGAACAAGCTCTGGAACGTCTCGCGGCTGATCCTTACCAATGCCGAGGGAATCACGCCTCGCCTCGAGCCGCGCGACAAGGAAGAGCGCTGGATCCTCGCGCGCATCGACGGCGTCCGCGGCGAGGTCGAGGCGGGCTTCGAGTCATTCAATTTCTCCCAGGCCGTCCAGGCGCTCTACCGCCTCACGTTTGACGACTTCTGCGACTGGTACGCGGAGGCGATCAAGCCGAGGCTCTACGTGAAGGACGCCGATGCCCTCGCGACCGCCCTCGGCGCTCTCGAGCGCCTGCTCAAGCTGCTTCATCCAGTTCTGCCCCATGTGACGGAAGAGATCTGGACGAATCTGCCGGCGCGCGAAACGCGCCTGATCGTCACGCCCTGGCTCGGGGAGGATCGGCGTTTCGAGGCGGACGCGGAAGCGCTCGAGCGCGTGCAGGACGCGGCCGCCATCTTCTTGAGGAGCGGTGTCGCCGTCGAGTTGGAAGCCGACGACCGGCGTATCTTCGAGGCCAAGATCCGGCCTCACCGGATCCAGGTGAACGGCAACGCGGACGCCGAGCGTGAGCGGCTGCGGAAGGAGATTGCCCGCGCCGAAGGCATGCTCGGCAACGCAGAGTTCACTGCCAACGCGCCCCCTGATGTCGTTGAGGGCGAGCGTGAAAAGCTCGCCCGCTACCGCCGCGAGCTCGATGCCCTCGGCGGGTGAGAACACCAAGTGGCTCGAGTCGCTCTCCCCGTGGCCGGAGGAGTTCGGTCTCGACCGTATCCGGGCGCTCCTGCGCGCGCTGGGCGATCCACAGCGTGCCTTCCGGTCCATCCACATCGTTGGTACGAACGGCAAGACGACCACGACTCGACTCGCCGAGGCCCTCCTCGCCGACGAGGGTCTCTCTGTGGGCGCCTATACCTCGCCCCACGTCGTCGGCTGGGAGGAGCGGATCCGAATCGGCGGCGCGGAGGCGGATTTCGAGCGCGCGCTCGCGCGAGTGCGCGCCCACGCTGAGGAGGTGGGCGCCACGCAGTTCGAGGTACTGACGGCGGCGGCCTTCGCCGAGTTCGCAGCCGCCGAGGCCGATCTCGCCGTGGTCGAGGCGGGTCTCGGGGGCCGCCACGACGCGACGAATGTGCTCGACGCCCCGGTCGTCGTCCTTACGAACGTGTCGCTCGAGCACACCGATGTTCTCGGCGGGACGCGGGAGGAGATCGCCGCCGAGAAGCTCGCGGTCTTGAGCGGAGGAGGCTTCGCCGTTCTCGGCGAGCCGGAGTGGGAGGAGCAGGCCCGTGCCGCGGGTGCCCGGGGGGTCGTCGTGACTGGCAACAGTAATCTCGCGCTCGCGGTTGCCGCTGTTGAGACATTCCTCGGACGCCCGGTCGACGCCGCCGCGGCCGAGGCCATCGAGATTCCCGGCCGTGTGGAGCGGATCTCGGACCATCCGCTCGAGATCTGGGACGGCGCGCACAACCTTGCGGGCGTAGCCTGGCTGCTCGCCCGCCTGCCGACCCGACGCTACGTCGTCGTCGCCTCGGTTCTCGAGGACAAGGACGCAGAGGGGATGCTGGCCGCTCTGTCGGCACTGGGAGACCAGATCGTCGCGACTTCCTCGAGCAATCCGCGGGCCCTTTCCTCAGAGGACCTCGCGGCCCGCGCAAGCCGTTTCTTTCCTGTCGTGACCACCATCGACGATCCCATCGAAGCACTTGGTGCAGCTCGCCAAGCCGTGGGCGAGGACGGCGCCGTGGTCGTGACCGGATCCCTTTATCTGCTGGCGGATCTGGCTGCAGTCCGACCGCCGACTCCCGTACCATGGCGACCGTAGGCGAGCGTCTAAGCGTCTTCGTGCTCGCCGTGATCGTGCTCTTCGCGATCGTGGCGCTCTCGTTTGGCGCGGGGTGGCTCGTAGGAAAAACCCTCCTATGAGGACAGCTGTGTTACTGGCTCAGACGACAACCGATTCGAACAGCGATCTCTTCGGAGGCTTCAAAGATTTCTTCCACTCCGGAACCTGGCTCGCGATCCGGAACGTCTTCTTCTTTTTCCTCGTCATCTTCTGGGCGGCGTCGGCGTACTGGGTCTACAAGGACGCGCGACGGCGGATCGAGGATCCGTGGCTCCTCGCGATGGCCGTCGCGCTCGGAATCTTCCCGCCTTTTCTCGGGCCACTCCTCTACATGTTCTTCCGGCCGCCCGAGTACCTGGAGGACGTGCGCGAGCGCGAACTCGAGATCAAGGCGATGGAGGAGTCGCTGGGAACGGCGGATCGGTGTCCGGTTTGCCGCGCGGTCGTCGACTCGACCTTCCTCGCCTGCCCGGTCTGCACGACGAAGCTGAAAGAGTCGTGTCGACGCTGCAAGGCTCCACTCGAGCCCCTCTGGCAGATCTGTCCCTATTGCGAGACGCCCGTCGAGTCGCCTCGCGCGGTCGAGAACCTTTAGGTTTTCCGCCCGGTGGCGGAGCGAACTCTCGTCCTGATCAAGCCGGACGCGATCAAGCGACGGCTGGCGGGTGAAATCCTCGCCCGCTTCGAGCGGCGCGGGCTGGAGCTGCGAGCGGCGAAGTTGGTTCGCGTCGACCGGGCGCTCGCCGAAGAGCACTACAACGAGCACAGCGAGAAACCCTTCTTCGGAGAGCTGGTCGAGTTCATCACCTCAGGGCCGACGCTCGCACTCGTGCTCGAGGGAGACGGGGCCATAGCGGTCGTGCGGACGACGATGGGGGCGACGAATCCGACGAACGCCGACCCCGGGACCATCCGGGGCGATCTGGCGCTCGCGATGCCGGACAATCTCGTCCACGGGTCCGATTCGCCCGAGTCGGCAGAGCGCGAGATCGAGCTCTGGTTCTCCGACGACGAGCTTGTCTAGCCCGCTCGCGGCGCCCATCCTCCTCGCGTCCACCAGTCCGCAGCGGCGGGCGATCCTCGAACAGCTCGGGGTCCCGTTCGAGGCGGTCGCGCCACGGTATGAGGAGAGCGACGCAAGCGGAACGCCACCGGAGGAGCTGGTGCGGATCCACGCGGCCGGGAAGGCGCGCTCTGTGGCGGAGAGCGCCGGCGATCGCCCGGTCCTCGGCGTCGACACGGAGGTCGTCCTCGACGGACGTGTGTACGGGAAGCCGTCGACCGCCGAGGAGGCTGCAGAGATGCTCGATGCGCTCGCGGGGCGGACGCACGAGGTGCTGTCCGGGCTCTGCCTCCTCACGCCCGGCTGGGAAGCGATCGAACATGAGGTCACTCACGTGACGTTTCGCGAACTCACCCCGCGTGACCTGGCCGGATATCTCGCGACCGGGGAGTGGGAGGGCCGAGCCGGCGCCTACGCGATACAGGGGCGCGGCGCAGGGCTCGTTGAGCGCATCGAAGGCGACTTTCTCAACGTGGTCGGCCTTCCCGCCGCTGTCCTCGTCCGCCTCCTCGCCGAGCGCATGCCGGGCACGTACGGCTTCGGATAGTTCGACCACTGCTCTAGACTGGTCTGTTCGTGAGCCTTTGGAACTCACTCAGCGGCTTCGGCGGGCGCGAAATGGCGGTCGATCTCGGGACGGCGAACACGCTCGTCTACGTCCGCGGTCGCGGCATCGTCCTCTCTGAGCCATCGGTCGTAGCCATCGACCAGCGCACCGGCGAGGTCCACGCCGTGGGGATCGAAGCCAAGCGCATGCTCGGGCGGACGCCCGGGACGATCTCGGCCATCCGCCCGCTCAAGGACGGGGTTATCGCCGACTTCGACGTCACCGAGCAGATGCTCCGCCACTTCATCCAGAAGGTGCATCACAACCGTTTCGCTCACCCGCGCGTCGTGGTCTGCGTCCCCTCGGGCGTGACCGGCGTGGAGAAGCGTGCCGTCGAGGAAGCGACCCTTTCCGCGGGAGCGCGCCAGGCTTATCTCATCGAGGAACCGATGGCTGCGGCCATCGGCGCCGGCCTGCCCGTCTCCGAGCCGACCGGGAACATGATCGTGGACATCGGCGGGGGGACGACCGAGGTCGCAGTCATCTCCCTCGGCGGCATCGTGGTTTCGCAGTCCATCCGCGTGGGCGGCGACGAGATGGACGAGGCGATCATGAGTCACATCAAGAAGGAGTACAAGCTCCTGATTGGCCAGCAGACCGCCGAAGAACTCAAGCTCGAGATCGGCTCGGCCTGGGAGCTCCGCGAGGAAGTGCAGGCGGAGGTCCGGGGCCGCGACATGCTCACCGGTCTTCCCAAGACGATCGTGATCACTTCAGAGGAAGTCCGGCGGGCGCTCGACGAGCCGGTCGGCCAGATCCTCGATGCGATCAAGTCGACGCTCGACAAGACGCCCCCCGAGCTGGCCGCGGACATCATGGACCGCGGAATCGTGCTCGCCGGTGGCGGCTCGCTCCTCACCGGTCTGGAGGAGCGCTTGCGCGAGGAAACACAGATGCCCGTCCAGCTGGCGGAATCTCCGCTCACCTGCGTCGCGGTCGGCTCCGGGAAGAGCCTCGAGGAGTTCGAGGTCATCCACCGGGCGGCAAAAGCGCGAAACAGGAACGGGCGCAGGCGTTAAGCGCGCGCTTCAAATCATTACTTTCCGCCTAAGTCTTTAGAATCTGGCCCCCGTGCCACGGCAACGCACAGCACGGCTCCCAGTCCTGGACGCAGCCGTCCGGGGCCCTGACGGCCTCTCCCCCCGCACCAGCAGGGCTCTCAGAGCGAGGCTTGTAGCCGTCTGCCTCGTTCTCGTCTCGCTCGCGCTCATCACGGTCTACTTCCGAGAATCCGAAGGCGGGACGCTCCATTCGGCCCAGCGGATCGGCCTTTCGGTAGCGATGCCGTTCGAGGTCGCAGGCGAACGCGTGGCGCGTCCGTTCCGGGACGCCTGGGGCTGGGCGTCCGATCTCGTCGGTGCCAAGTCCGACAACGAGAAGCTGCGCAAGGAGGTCGAGAACCTGCGCAAGACAGTCGTCCAGGAGCAGACTGCCGTCAGCGAGAACGAGCGTCTCCGGCACCTGTTGAACTACATCGACGGGCCCAAGTTCCCGGACGGCTTCAAGGGCGTCGTCAGCCGGGTGGTCGGCCGTCCCCCCAGCGCGTACGACCAGGAAGTCCTCATCGCCGCCGGCTCGTCCTCCGGGATTCACCAGAACGACCCGGTCGTGACCGCGGACGGTCTCGTGGGCCTCGTCACCGAGGTGACCTCGAACGGCGCGAAGGTGACCCTCCTCACCGACCAGTCGGCCGCCGTCTCGGCGATCGTCCTCGAGACGAGCGCCAGCGGAATCGTGCGGCACGGGTCGAGCGACTCCTCGGCTCTCGTGCTCGACCGCGTGGGTAAGGACTCGCTGGTTGAGAACGGCGACCTCGTGATCACGGCCGGCTGGCGCACCGGCAAGCTCGAGTCGCTCTACCCCTACGGCATCCCTATCGGGACGGTCAAGTCGGTCGGTCAGCAGGACGTCGACCTCTACAAGCGGATCCAGCTCGCACCCCTCGTCAACTTCGACTCGCTTTCCGACGTCATCGTCCTCGTCCCGAAGAAACGATGACCGTGGATGTCCTCAAGGCGGGCGGCGTCTTGCTTCTCGCCGCTCTCGTCCAGGTGTCGATGGCGTCCTCGATCGAGGTCGCGGAAGGGCATCCCGACCTCGTGCTCGTGCTCGTCATTGCCATAGCGCTCCTCCGCGGGCCCGTCTTCGGAGCGGTAGCAGGCTTCTGGGCCGGCCTCGTCCTCGACATCGCCTCGCTCGAGACCCTCGGGCTGACCTCGCTCCTCCTGACTCTGGCCGGCTACTTCGCGGGCAGGCTCGGCGACGTCACGACGAGATCGTCCGCGCATCCGTCCCTCGTGGCCGTCGGCCTCGGAACGATCGGTTTTGCGTTCGGCTCTGCCGTGGTCCACTTCATGCTCGGCTCGACGCTTTCCGCGGGGCAGTTCTTCTTGGCCGTGCTCCTCCCGAGCCTGGCGCTGAACCTCCTGCTCGCCTACCCGCTCTACGGACTCTGTCGCCGCCTCTTCCAGACGCGCGAGCGTAGAGAGATGAGCCCGGTTGTCTAGTCCGCCAACCAGCCTCCCGGGAGGCTTCCTTCCGCCCGACCCGCGCGTCGAGGAGCCCTACCGACTCAGTCCTCAGCTCGCGCTCCGCATCGCGATTCTCGGCATCTTCGCCGTGACGATCTTCTGCGTCCTCTTCTTCCGCCTGTGGGCGCTCCAGGTGATCTCGGGCGACAAGTACTTGCAGGAGGCGCGCAACAACCAGGTGCGAACCTTCCGCTCGCAAGGCCCGCGCGGCTCGATTCTCGACCGCAACGGAGAGGTGCTCGTCTCGAACGTCCCCGGCACGCTCGTCCAGCTCTGGCCGGCCGCGCTGAACGACATTTCCGCGGAGCGCAAGGAGGCGACTCTACGACGGGTCGCGCGGCTGCTACAGGTGCCGTACCACCGGATCCTCCGAGACCTCGAGGAGCACAAGAGCGACGTCCTGACCCCGATCACGATCAAGACGGGTGTCCCCGACCAGAAGATCAATTTCCTGCTCGAGCACCAGAACGACTTCCCGGGCGTCCAGATCGCCCAGACCTATTTGCGCCACTACGACCAGGGAGGCATCGCCGCGCAGGTGCTCGGGTATGTCAGCGAGATCTCCAAGGAGCAGCTCGCGCTGCGCCAGAAGGATGGCTACGCACCCGGCGACCGCATCGGCCAGGCGGGCGTCGAGGGCGCGTACGACACCTACCTCCGCGGCGTTCCGGGAGTCGGGCGGGTCTACGTCGACGCTCTGGGCCGGGTGAAGAGCGCTCGCGAGTTCCAGCAGATGCCGGAGGCGGGGGACAACGTCCGCCTGACCATCGACGCAGGGCTCCAGCGAACCGCGGAGGACGCCCTCGCATACGGGATTCGCATCGCCCACGACGACGGCAAGTGGGCCGCTGACGGCGGCGCGATCGTGGCGATGGACCCGAACACGGGTGAGATCCTCGCCCTCGCGTCGAATCCGACTTTCGACCCCAGCGTGTACGTCGGGCGGGTCAAGCAGCGGGATCTGAACAAGCTCAGCAGCCGGGCCGCAAATCATCCAACGCTCAACCGTGCGGTTGCCGGGGTCTATCCGGCGGGTTCGACGTTCAAGCCGGTGACCGCGCTGGCTGCGCTCGAAGCGGGTTTGCTCGCTCCGGACGAGATCGTCCAGTGCACGGGCAAGGAAGTCGTCGACGGCCAGACCTTCACGAACTGGGATCCGTTTATCAACGAGCCGATGACGCTGACGACGGCGCTCGCAGCCTCTTGCGACACCTACTTCTACCAAGTCGGTCTGCGCTTCTACGAGCGGCCGGACTCGCCGCTCCAGAAGTGGGCTCACACGATGGGGTTCGGCCGCTCGACAGGCATCGACGTCGGGCCGGAGGAGAAGGGCCTCGTGCCAACCCCGGCGTGGCATCGCCGCTATTTCAAGACCGAGATCGACAAGCTCTGGACGAGCGGCGATTCCGTCCAGCTCGCCATCGGCCAGGGAGACCTGCTCGTCACGCCCTTGCAGATGACTCGCTTCTACGCGCTCCTCGCAAACGGCGGCAAGCTTGTCGAGCCGCACGTCGTCAAGTCGGTCGAAGAGCCGGGCACGGAAGGACAACTACCGGTCGTCCTGCGCCCTTATGCACCGAAGCCCGCCAAGGACCTCAATCTCAGCCCCACGGCACTGCACACGGTCCAGACCGGCCTCTATAACGCGACGCACGCGAGCTACGGCACGTCGTCGGGCATCTTCGGCGGATTCCCGATCCCAATCGCCGGCAAGACCGGCACGGCCGAGAAGTTCGTTCGCCTCCCGGGCTTCCAGGGACTGCAGGACCAGGCCTGGTGGTGTGGTTGGGGACCGTACGGGCCGAAGCCCAAGCTCGTTGTCTGCGCGCTGATCGAGAACGGCGGCCATGGCGGCGTCGTCGCTGCGCCGGCCGCGCTGAAGGTGTTCGAGAAGTACTTCCACGTCGACCCGAACTCGTACGTCGCTGCGGTGAAGAACTCCGACTAATGGCCACTAGAGCATTCCCACAGACCGCGGCCCGTGCCCATGTCGGCACCGAGCTCGGCGCGTTCCTGCGCCACGTCGACTATCTCCTGCTCGCGGCCGTCGGCGGCGTCATCGCGTACGGCCTCTGGGTACTCACGGCGGTCACCCGCCATGACATCGCCGGCGACCCGAACTACTACGTCTTCCGTCAGGAGATCTACGTCGCCGTGGGTGTGATCGTCCTCGCGACCCTCGCCGCCGTCAATCCAGAGGTCTACCGCCGCTACCACAAGGTCCTCTACGGCGTCTCTATCGTCTTTCTGCTCGTCGTTTTCCCGCTTGGACAGCGGGTGCGAGGCTCCCAGAGATGGATCGAGTTCGGGTCCTTCAGGTTCCAGCCTTCGGAGCTCGGAAAGGTGCTGCTGATCCTCTTCCTCGCGGGCTTCGTCGCGGACCGCTCGCGACGGATCGGCGACTGGCGGGTTTCCTGGGGCGTGATCGGGCTGGCGGCCATCCCCATCGTCCTCGTCTTCAAAGAGCCGGACTTCGGAAGCGCGCTGGTCTACGGGTGCGCGGCGGCCGCGATTCTCGTCTTCTCGGGAGTTCCCTGGAAACACCTTGCTGCGATCTTCGCGGCCGTGTCGATCGTGACCCTGTCCATCCTCTGGCTGCTCCCGTCGGCGGGCGTCGACGTTCTCGACCAGTACCAGAAGGACCGGCTGATCGGCTTCGTCCATCCGGACGTGGACCCGGGCGGCACGACGTACAACGTCAACCAATCGGTCACGGCCGTCGGCTCGGGTGGGTACAGCGGGCGCGGGGTCGCAGGCGCGACGCAGACGAACCTCGACTTCCTCCCCGAGCACAACACCGACTTCATCTTTTCGTCGCTCGCCGAGCAGCGCGGCTTCCTGGGAGCGGCGATCCTCCTGTTGCTCTACGCGCTCATTGCCTGGCGAGGGATCAAGATCATCGCCGTCGCGCCAACGCTGTTCACGGCGGCTGCCTCGGGCGCGATCATCTTCGCCTTCCTGGTCCAGATCTTCATCAACGTCGGAATGACGATCGGCATCGCGCCGGTGACAGGCATTCCCCTGCCCTTCGTGAGCTTCGGCGGCAGCTCGATGATTACCACCCTCGCGATGATCGGGATCCTTGAGGCCATACACGTGCGCGGCAAGCTGGCCACGGCGAAGTAATGCGGCTCCGGAACCTCCCGATCCACCCGGGCGCTGTCTACGGGATCGCCAAGGAAATCAAGACGGCCGCCGAGGACTTCCGCCCGATCGTCGTCGCGGGCGCGCCGGCCCGGACCGCCGAGCTGCGAGACGCCCTCATCGAAGGAGGCGACCGGGAGGCGGTGCGCGACCTCGGCGGTAAGGAGCTTTCCGCGTACGACATCGAAGGAGCCGGCCTCCTCATCTACGTCATCGAGGGAAAGCGGGCGAGTCCCGAGGACGAGCAGGCACTCAAGCTGGCCGACCGCAAGGGCGTCGAGACCATCTGCGTGCTCGCGGGAGCTCGCGCCGCCGAGCCTGTCGACGTTCCCTTCGTGCTGGCGACGAACGTCGTCCAGGTGCGCCCCGGCGAGCCGTTGCCGGTCGAGCGGATCGCGGAGCTGGTCGCCGAACGGTCGGATGAGCGCGGCTACCTGTGGGCCGCCCGCCTGCCTGTTCTGCGCAAGCACGTGGTCGAGCACACGATCCGAAGGTTTTCGCGCCAGAACGGCATCCTCGGCGTGGCCATCTTCATTCCCGGCGCCGATATGCCGGCCCTGACTCTCAACCAGATCCGCATGCTCTTCCACATCGCGGCCGCCTACGGGGAGCAGATCGATCGCGAGCGAGCGCTCGAGATCCTCGCGGTGGTCGGCGCCGGCTTCGGACTCCGCGCTATCGCCCGTGAGGCCCTCGGGTTCATTCCTGGGATCGGCTGGGCGGTCAAGGGCGGGATCGCGTACATCGGCACACAGGCGCTTGGAAGGGCTGTGGCCGCGTACTTCGACGCCGGCGGGCAGCGGCTCGTCAAGGAGGCGGTGGGCTCCGTCCGGTCCCGGTCCTAGCCTGTTCGCGCATGAGCGTCGAGCCGAGGCTCCCGGACCACGAGGCACTGACTATTGAGGAAGCCGACGCCTGGTTCGAGTACCTGGAGGTGACACGGGCGGAGCTGTCCTCCGGGCGGTACCACGAGATCGAGCCCTGGGCGTGGGCTCGTCTCAGTCAGCGTCTTCGATCCGTTAAGCGCAAGCGAGCAGAGCTGCGTACGGCGGCCGCGTAGCGGTCGGCTGCTACCCTGAGAGGGTACGCGCAGGGAGCACCGAGCCCGAATCGGGCGAGCGGGATTCCGCGCCCAACGACATGAGATTTGAGGCTGACACGCTGACGGCTGGCCTGCTGGGTCGCTTCTGCGTGCGCCCGAAAGGAGATTCAACACGTGCCATGGTTTCGACGGCGCAGCGCCAGCGAGGGGGAAGCGCCCGCAGAGGCGGCAGCTCCCGCGGCGCCCGCGCCAGAACAACAACCAGCTCCGGAACAGCCTGAGCGTAAGCCACCTCGCCGGCGGGGAACCCGCGGCGGCAGAGGGCGAAAGAAGAAGACCGACGCGACGACGGCTACGCTCGCTGTCGCCGAGGACAAGAAAAGCGAGAAGGACAAGGAGCAGCAGCCGCGCCCCCGGCGCCGCCGCGCGCCGGCGAAGAAGCCGGTCCTCCCGGCCCTGAAGAAGGAAATCCTCGTCTCGGTCGAGGTCGGAGAGCAGCGAGTCGCGGTCCTCGAGGATGGACGGGTCGTCGAGGTCTACCTCGAACGTCCGGGCCGCCGCTCGATTGCGGGCAACATCTACAAGGGCGTCGTCGACAACGTTCTCCCGGGCATGGAGGCCTCGTTCGTCGACATCGGCCTCGAGAAGAACGGATTCCTCTACGTGGACGAGATCGTCGTCCCCGAGCTCGAGGGGAAGCGACACGGCCGTCGCATCCAGGAGCTCGTGGAGCGCGGCCAGGAGGTACTCGTCCAGGCGGTCAAGGATCCAATGGGGACCAAGGGCGCCCGGCTCACGACCGAGATCTCGCTCCCCGGCCGCTTCCTCGTCTTCGTCCCGTTTGGAGACGGGATCGGGGTCTCGCGGCGGCTGGACGACGAGGAGCGCGAGCGTCTGAAGGGCATCTGCAAGGAACTGGAGCTTCCCGAAGGAGGCCTGATCGTCCGCACGGCGGCGCAAGGCGCGTCGAGGGAAGAGCTCGAAGGCGACCTCGCCTTGCTCCAAAAACTCTGGTCGACGATCCGTGGCCGAGCGAACCGGACCGAGGCTCCCTCGCTCGTCTATGCGGAGTCCGAGCTGCCGCTGCGGACGATCCGCGATCTCTTCATTCGTGACTTCGAACGCGTCGTCGTCGATCACGAGCGCACCTACCATCGCATTGTCGGTTACCTGCGACGGACTTCCGCCGAGCTGGCCGCCCGAGTCGAGCTCCACCGCGGGGCCGAGCCCCTGATGGAGAGCACCGGGGTGGACGAAGCCATTCGGTCGACGCTCAATCGCCGCGTCGACCTTCCCTCCGGCGGTTACCTCATCTTCGACTACGCCGAGGCGTTCACCGTCATCGACGTCAACACGGGTCGCTTCGTCGGCGCCCGCGGTCGAACGAGCCAGGGTCGCCTCGAGGACACGATCACCAAGAACAATCTCGAGGCGGTCGGTGAGGTCGTCCGCCAGCTGCGCCTCCGCGACATCGGAGGGATCATCGTCATCGACTTCATCGACATGGCGAACCCCAAGAATCGCCATCTCGTCGAGGAAGCCCTCGAGCGCGAGCTCGAACGCGACCGGACGAAGACCTACGTGGTCGAGATCTCTCCGCTTGGCCTCGTCGAGATGACGCGGCAAAACGTCACGGACGGACCGCGTGAGATCCTCACCGAGCGTTGCCCGACCTGCAGCGGCGACGGCGTCGTCGTCTCGATGGAGACACACGCCGTGGACGCCGAGCGTCGCCTTCGCCGCCACATCGCCGGCTCGAAGAGCGAGGCGTTCCTCGTGGAGCTGAACTCCCAGGTCGCCGCGGCGCTGATCGGGCCCGGGACGTCGCGCCTCCAGGAGCTCGAGAAGGAGACCGGCCGCCACTTCGCGTTCAAGACCAAGCCGCGGGCGGCACACGACTATTTCGCCGTTCTCGCCGAGGGCGCCGCCGCGGACATAGACCCGCAATCGTTGCCCGTTGCCCCAGGGCAGGAGCTCGAGGTCAAGATCGAAGAGCCGCATCTGCACGGCGAGACCGACGCCATCGCGCGGCTCGACGGCTACGTCGTCACGATCGAGGATGCCGTAGAGAAGGTGGGGGAGACCGTCAAGGTTCGAATCGAGGACGCCACCCGCACCTCCGCGCGCGCCGTTCTCGGCGATGCGGAAGGCGAGAAGCCCAAGAAGAAGACGCGCCGCGGCTCCAGGGGCGGTCGTGGGCGGAAAAAGAAGGTCGAGGCTGTCGCCGCGACCGACGGCAAGCCGGACCAGCCGGACGCCGAGGCGGCCGAGCCGGAGAAGGCCGAGCCGGAGACGGTCGCTGAACCAGTCGACGGCGAAACCTCCACGACCGAGCAGCCCAAGAAGAAAAAGACGCGCAGGGGGACTCGGGGCGGCCGCGGACGGAAGCGCAAGCCGGTAGAATCCGCTCCCGAAGCGGGCCCCGACGGCCCGCCTTCTTAGCGTTTTATGACGGCCACCTACCTCACATCTCGCGCGCTCCGAACCGCTGCAATGCATCGCGCCGCCGCGTCCTCGGTCGCGTGCGTAGCCTCCGGCTACGCACGCTTCCTGCGTCCTTGCGCCGCTCGCATTTCGCGTCCGGCGCCGCGCGACCTACTCGGCAGCTGACCTTATGGCTCAAAAGGACGCATACGCAATCATCGCAGTCGGCGGCAAGCAGTACCGAGTCCGCGAGGGCGAATACCTGCTCGTGGACCGTGTCCCTCACGATGAAGGCAAGACGTTCCACCCCGACCTCCTCCTGCTCGGTGGAGACGGTGAGCCCAAGCTCGGTGACAAGGTCAAGGGCCAGCAGGTGACAGCCAAGGTCGCGGCGCACGTCCTCGGTGAGAAGGTCATCGTCGGCAAGCACAAGCGTCGCACGGGCTACCGGCGCCGTAACGGGCACCGCAGCCGTCTGACGCGGATCGAGATCCAGTCGATCGGAAAGCAGGCGGCGGCCAAGCCGGCGGCGAAGAAGAGCACCACCACCACGAAGGCGAAAGAGGACTAGATGGCTCACAAAAAGGGACTTGGCTCCTCGAAGAACGGCCGCGACTCCGAGTCCAAACGGCTCGGCGTCAAGGTGTTCGACGGGCAGGACGTGACTGCCGGGATGATCGTCGTACGGCAACGCGGGACGCGCTTCCGGGCGGGCCCGGGTACCGGAGTTGGGCGAGACCACACGATCTTCGCCAAGCGGGACGGCAAGGTCGCGTTCCGCGACCGGATCATCTCCATCAGCTAGGCAGCACCCGTGTTCCACGACCGGGCCCGGATCGAGGTTCAAGGGGGCCGCGGCGGCGACGGAGCGCTCAGCTTCAGGCGCGAGAAGTACGTGCCGAAGGGCGGGCCCGACGGCGGCGACGGAGGCGACGGTGGCGATGTGGTGCTCGTCGCAGACCCCGATCTACGCGATCTGTCCTTCTTCCAGCGCAAGCGTCGCTTCGTCGCTGATCGCGGGCGCCACGGGGAAGGCTCCAACCGACATGGGCGCGGTGGCGAGCCGGTCAGCCTTGCTGTGCCCGTGGGCACGCAGGTCTTCGACAGCGAGGGTCATCTCCTGGCGGACCTGGCCCATCCGGGCGCTCAGGCCACCGTCGCGCGGGGAGGCCTCGGAGGAGCGGGCAACCGCAGGTTCGCAACTCCAACTCATCAGGCGCCGCGGCTTGCGGAAGTGGGTCTCGGAGGAGAGCAGAGTGTGGTCGAGCTACGGCTGAAGCTCCTCGCCGACGCCGCTCTGGTCGGCTTCCCCAACGCTGGCAAGTCGTCGCTTCTCCGCCGTATCTCCAACGCCAAGCCGAAGGTCGCGGAGTACCCGTTCACGACAATCGCGCCGGTGCTGGGCACGGTGGAATCGCCGGACGGCCGTCAGCTGACCGTGGCGGATGTCCCAGGACTCCTGGAAGGCGCCCACCAGGGCGTCGGTCTCGGCCACGAGTTTCTCGCCCACCTCGAGCGCGCCCGCCTGCTGATCCATGTGATCGAGGGGCAGGAGGAAGACGCGGAAGCCCGCTTCGCGACCATCGACGGAGAGCTCCGCTCCTACGGAGCCGGGCTCGACGAGCGCCCGCAAGTCGTCGTCCTGAACAAGGCGGATCTCGGCCGTGGCAAGTTCGAGCTGCACGATCCACGCATCCTGGCAGTCGTCAAGACCTCCGCGGCCACGGGCGAAGGAGTCGAAGAACTGAAGCGTCTCTTGTTTCAGCGGGTTCCTGAAAGTGCGCCGGCGCCTGCGGAGACCGAGGAAAAGTTGGCGGACTTCCTCGTGTACCGGCCCGCGCCACCTCGCGGGCGCCCGTTTCGGATCTTCCGGACCGACCGCGGTTATCGGGTGCGCGGCGAAGCCTCCGAGGAGGCGTTGCGCGGCGCCGGAGTCAAGCCGGACGATGAGGTCGAATACGAGTGACGGGCCTTTTCGGCGGCGCCTTCGATCCACCGCACAATGGTCACGTGGCCCTCGCCGAGGCGGCGCTCGAGCGGTTCGAGCTCGACCGGTTGCTGGTCCTCGTGGTCGCCGACCCGGGACACAAGGGCGTCGCCCTGGACGCCGATAACCGCGTTCACCTGGCGCAACTTGCATTCGGCACGCTGCCGCGGACGGAGATTCTGCGCGAGGAGCATCCGCGGACAGTCGACGCCCTGCGTGCACACGACTTCGTCGACCCCCTCTTCCTCGTCGGCGCGGACGAGTTCGTCCACTTCCTCTCCTGGAAGGAACCCGACGGAGTGCTCGAGGAAGCCCGCCTGGCCGTCGCGACGCGGCCGGGCTATCCGCGCGAGCGGTTCGAGCCTGTCCTGGCGGCGTTGAAGCGCCCCGACCGCGTCGAGTTCTTCGAGATCCCTCCCGTCGATGTCTCCTCGACGACGGTACGCGAGCGCGCGAGCGGCGGCGAGCCAATTGGAGAGATGGTTCCCGAGGCAGTCGCCCGGGCAATCGAGGTCGGCGGCCTTTACCGGTGATACCCTGATTCCAAGCGACCGAGGACCTTTTCCCAACCTGACGCCTCTCGAGCAAGCACGCCGAATCGCCGACCTAGCCCAGGAAAAGCTGGCCAGGGACGTCCTCATCCTCGACATGCGTCCGGCGTGCACGTACACGGACTATTTCGTCGTCTGTACGGGCAACAATGCCCGCCAGGCCAAGGCGATCTATGACGAGGTGCGTGAGGGAATGAAGCGAGAGGCCAAGATCATCCCTCGCCACTCGCACGGCGAGCGCGACGCCAACTGGATCCTCGCCGACTACCTCGACGTCGTCCTGCACGTGTTCACTCCAGAGGCTCGTGCGTACTACCGCCTCGAGGAGCTCTGGGGCGATGTGCCCTCGGTCGAGGTCGCGGCTACCGCGAGCTAGGCGACGGCGACGCTTTCCGCGGGAAGGAAGCGCAAACGCCTCCGCTACACTGCGGCAGCGACGGGGCCATAGCTCAGCTGGGAGAGCGTCTGGCTGGCAGCCAGAAGGTCGCCGGTTCGAGCCCGGCTGGCTCCACTCTCATATGACCAACGCCACCCTGCACACAAATCACGGCGCCATTGCGCTCGAGCTCTTCGACGAGGACGCTCCCAAGACCGTCGACAACTTCGTGAAGCTGTCGAAGGACGGCTTCTACGACGGCAACACGTTCCACCGTGTGATCCCGGATTTCATGATTCAGGGCGGCTGCCCGCGTGGTGACGGTACCGGTGGCCCGGGGTATGAGTTCGAAGACGAGTCGAACGAGCACGGCGTCGTTCGTGGTGCGCTCGCAATGGCCAACCGCGGGCCGGATACGAACGGAAGCCAGTTCTTCATCGTCACCACCGAGGCGGCATCCTGGCTCGACGGCAAGCACACCGTCTTCGGCCGTGTGACCGAGGGCATGGACGTGGTCGACGAGATCTCCTCCGTCGACCGCGACGCTCAGGATCGCCCGCGCGATCCCGTCACGATCGAGCGCGTCGAGCTCTCCTAACTAGCCGGCGAGCTCGCGCTCGAGCACGGACGCGACGGCAGTCAGCGCGACGCGCGTCTCGTCGAGCGAAGGCTCGCGGGTCGTCAGCCGCTGAAGGGCCAAGCCCGGGAGCAGGAAGATGCGGGCCAACCGAGCCCGTGAGGCCTGCACGGCCCTCCAGATCTCCATGGAGAGCGCGAGGGAAAGAACGGTCACCAGCGCCGGCGTGTAGAGGGCGGGCGCAAACGGCCATACGCGGTCCGCGACCAGCGTTACCGGGATGACGAGGGCGGCGAAATTCGTTCCGCAACGCGGAGAAAAACGCGACGGGCGTGCCTCACCGGCCCACGTGGCAGCCAGACGGTGCCCTTCGACCGCTGCGATCGCGCGGTGCTCGGCGCCGTGGAGGCGAAGCGTTCGTCCGCGGAAAAGCCATGCGAGCAGCGCCACGGTCGCGACTGCCCAGGCTCCCCAGGCAAACGTGTCGGGAAGAAAGATGAACGCGAAGGGTGCGAGGAGCAAAACCGCGAGCACGGGCCGCTCGCGTCTTCCTGTGACGCCCGTTCGCCGAAAGAGAGGCGAGAGCGCCATCCCGAGCTTCACAAGGCCGCGAATGAGGGGAAAGCGGTCGAAGCGCGGCTTCGGCATGTCGCCCTGGCGCAGGCTCCCGTCGTGTCCCGCGAATGCCCAGTAGCGCTCGCTGACGATGACTACACCGTTCGGTCTCGCCATGCCTCCAAGCCGAGGGAGGGCGCCGCTCGCGTCGGCAGTGCGCAGAACGGGGGGAAAGGCAGGCACATGTCAACGGTGCCTGAATCGGGCCGGCTGGACAAG
>Ga0307312_10000392_pt1 | contig 20109 bp, 20 predicted proteins | sample ER_DNA_202_FD_194489 | JGI IMG/M metagenome (GOLD analysis project Ga0307312, IMG submission 194489) | Bulk soil microbial communities from the East River watershed near Crested Butte, Colorado, United States - ER_DNA_202 | ecosystem: Environmental > Terrestrial > Soil > Floodplain | place... | reverse complement strand
GCACATTGATAACCGCACCGGCTACCGATTACGTCGCGCGACTCATCGAGCGGGCCCGAGCGGGGCTCGAGGCGCTACGACTGTGAAACGCATTCTCCGTTCGCTGGCGTTGGTAGAGTTCGCGGTAGCAGCAAGCGCTCACGCTCAATCAACGGCGACGGAAACAGCGACGCACGGTCAGCAGCGACCCGTTGTCATTGCGTCCAAGCCGTTTGGCGAATCGTATCTCTTGTGCGAGATATTCGCGCAGCTGCTCGAATCGCGGGGCATGAGCGTCGAGCGGCGCCCCGGGCTGGGCGCCACCGAAATCGCGTTTGGTGCTCTGCGCACGGGAGCAATCGATGCCTATCCGGAATACACTGGAACCGGACTGGTCGCGGTCCTTCATGATTCGCTTCCGGATTCGGTCATGGCAGATTCAAGAGCGGTGTTTGCGCACGTCGCGAGACGCTTCGCCGATGAATACGGCGTACGCTGGCTTCCACCGCTCGGATTCCAGAACACCTACGCGATCGCTGTTACTCGAGCGACGGCAAACAAGTACCATCTGCGCACGCTGAGCGATCTAGCGCGCGAGGGTTCGCACCTCACGGCTGGATTCACGGCGGACTTCATTGGCAGAAGTGATGGGCTAGTCGGCCTCTCGAGAGTGTACGGACTTCACCCGCGTGCGGTTCGTCCGCTAGCTCCGGCGGTGAAGTATCAGGCGCTGGCATCTGGTGCTGTGGATGTGATCGATGGCTATTCGACCGACGGCTTACTCGCCCGGTACGATCTCGTTACGCTGATAGATGACCGGCATTTCTTTCCTCCCTACGAGGCAGCCGCTCTCGTGAACGGGAAACTTGAAAGTCAAATACCGAGCGCGGTCGCGGCTCTCACTCTGCTGAGCGGGCGCCTGGATGAGAAGATAATGCGCCAGCTCAATCGCCGGGTGGAAGTCGATGGCGAAGACGTTCGTGTCGTAGCCGCTGACGAGCTGAAGACTCTCGGCCTGATAGGCGGGAGACAATCAACGACGCAAGTCGAACAATCTCGCTCAGGATTCGCGCGATACCTGTGGGATCGTCGAGGCGATCTGGCGGTGCTGACTCTTCGGCATCTGCTTCTCGTTGGCCTCGCTCTTCTCGCCGCGGTAATCGTCGCCGTTCCACTTGGGCTCTTCCTCGAGCGGACCCGACCACTTGCCGAGCCAAGCATCGGAGCGCTCGGTGTGCTTCAGACGATTCCCAGCATCGCACTGCTTGCGTTCATGATCCCGTTGCTTGGAGTCGGTGTTATCCCGGCCCTGGTGGCGTTGTGGCTGTACGCTCTTTATCCAATTGCCCGCGGCACATACACAGGAGTGCGCGATGCTGATCCTGACGCGGTCGCAGCGGCCGAAGCACTCGGCACGACGCCGGTGCAGCGGCTCATGTGGGTGCGACTTCCGCTCGCCGCACCGGTGATCATGGCGGGAATCCGGACAGCCGCGGTCATTACTGTCGGGGCTGCGACGCTCGCTGCGTTCATTGGCGCGGGAGGTCTCGGAGAGCCGATCGTTGCCGGACTCGCGCTCGCCGACACGCGGATGATCCTGTCGGGTGCGCTTCCAGCCGCGGCTCTCGCGCTGGTGGTGGATGGTGTTCTGGGTGTGGTGGAACGCCTAATTGCGCCGGCTCATCGGCGCGAGGGACTCTGGCGGACGCGAGCGGGCTCTCCGAGAGAGCGGACTGCCTAATCGAGCGTCAGCAGTGCGCGACAGGCCGAGACGGCTGAATCGAGAAACTCTCTGGTCTGTCGTTCCTGCGAGGACGCGGCCCCAAGACGTGAGCCGCAGAGCACTGCACCGACCCATTCATCGGTGTGCCAGGTGCCGCTTCCCCAGAGTGGACGAGACCGCGCTCGGGATGCGATGGGCTGCGGTCTCATGTTGACGTAGAAATACGGCTCATCGTAGTAATCATCTCCCGGCTCCAATCCAACGCCGATGCCACGTCCCGCGGCGACCTTGATGAGCGTTCCGATGTCGAAGTGACACGGCCAGCATCTTACCTCGCTTGCACCATTCGCTGTTCGAGTGAGAGCGCCGATCATTGCCGCCCCGTTGCCGAACCACTTCGAAAGCTCCTCGAAGCAGGATTGCTCGCTCGCGTCGAACGATTCGCCGATCGCGACATCGTGTCTCGGTATCTCATAATGTCGAGCCAGCGTGTAACGCGATCCATCACCGCCCAGGAGCGTGACCTGGGACCGAACCCACTCCTTTGCTTCGGTGATCGTGCGCCCGTGGAGCGGATACTCGCTGATGGGGCGGTTCTCCTCGCTGACCATCATCAGCGCTAACCTGACCGGCCTTACTCCCACGCGAAACGAGCTCGGCGCCGGAATTACCCGCGAGAATAGGCCGCCGAGGGAAGGGACCCATTCGAGATTGGTGTGACTGTCGTCGGGAAGGTGTGGGAGGAACGAGATTCCGGCCGCGGCCCCGAACTGCGCGGCATGATGAAGCTGGAGGCGGGAATCAGTGAGCCTTGCCGCTGCTTCAGGATGAATCGGCTGCCACACCCTTGGGGCAGGGCGCCGAGCTTCGTTCGTTTCCTGAGGAACCAGTTCCACGGAAGTATCCGATAAGAACACTATCAGCATACTTGAATCGTCGAGGCGCCACAAGCAATAAGATCGGCGTCAGCCGGTGATCCGTTTCGGAGTGTGTCACGGCACACGCTCGGCGATCATATTTCAATCACAATGATGGCCATTCGGAGCTGGACAGTAGCTGCCCTTATGGCGACTGCGATGACCGGTTGCACGCGTGCTGCCCGTGAGCCACCCGAGCAGCCTGAGCCTCCTGTGTCGTCCGTCGGCTCGCGATCGTATCGAATGGGCTTCTCGGTTGTACCGCCCAAGCCGGATCTCAAGATCGCTTTGCAATCGCTCGACATTTGGACCAGGCACGCCGATGCCGCGATCATGCATCTGGATGTGCCGTGGGCACTGGTTCTCGCCGGCACGTCACCGCAGGACGCTCTCCGAAAAGACGGAGTCGATCTAGAGCACTACTACAGGTCGAAGCATCTGCAGCTCGTCGTGACGATCGATGTCACGAATGGGCTGGGGAGAGAGAGTGAATCACCGGCGTTGGTGGCAGCGCACCGGAGCATTACGGAGCCAGCGGTGCAGCGCCTCTATCGAGACTATGTGAGAGCACTCGTCGACATGCTGCACCCGGACTATCTGGGACTGGCGGCGGAGACGAACCTGATCCGCGCACTGGCACCGCGGCCCGTTTACAACGCTGTCGTCAGAATGGCGAACGATGCAGCGGCTGACATACGGCGTTCGCGTTCAGCAACGGGGCTACCGCTTTACGCGAGTGTGCAGGTGGAGACGGCCTGGGGAAGGCTCGGCGGCGAAAACCAGTTTGCGGGGATCGATCAGGATCTGCGCGACTTTCCTTTTGTGAACATCATCGGTCTCTCGTCGTATCCGTACCTGGGTGGATTCACCGACCCCGATCAGATTCCGCTCGACTATTACACGAAGGTGCGAGGCTCGCGCGTGCTTCCACTCATGGTAGTCGAAGGTGGATGGCCATCCGCATCGGTGCGGGGAGTGTTTTCGTCGTCTCCTGCGATGCAGGCGCGGTACATCGCCCGGCAGTCGAAGCTGCTCGACGAGGTGAAAGCGATCGCCGTTTTTCAGCTGTCGTTTACGGATCTCGATGTGGGGAGCTTCCCAAAGCCAGTTCCCGCGATACTGCCGCTCTTTGCCACACTGGGCCTCGTCGATACCCGACTCCGGCCAAAGCCGGTGCTCGCGACCTGGGACAAGATTTTCGCGCGACGATTGGCCCATTAAGCGAGAAGTCCACCTTCAGGCAGCATCCGCCAGGGGCTGTTTCCGCACCGCCGCCGCCCGAGACCGGCCGTAGGTGAAGTAGATCATGAGCCCGATCGCGAGCCATACGAACAACCTGATCCAGGTCCGAAGGGGCAACCCGGACATCAGATAGAGGCAGATCAGAGTACCGAAGACCGGAACCCAGGGCATGCCTGGCGTCTTGAACGGACGCGGTGAGTCCGGCTCGATCCTGCGCAGGATCAGCACTCCAGCGCAAACGATCGCGAAGGCAAGGAGTGTCCCCATGCTCACCAGCTGCCCAAGGACATCGATCGGGAACAGTCCCGCGGCGGTCGCGACGACCAGCCCGGTGATCGCCGTCGTCAGGTGCGGAGTGCGGAAACGCGGATGCAATCTGGCGAAAACCGGAGGCAACAATCCGTCGCGACTCATCGAATAGAAAATCCGGGACTGCGCCAGAAGATTAACCAGAATGACGCTCGTCAACCCGCAAATCGCGCCAATGTTGATGATCGGCGCGAGCCATGAAACACCGGTGGCCTGAACGGCAACGGCAATCGGCGAAGGGACGTTGAGGCGGGTGTACGGAACGAGCCCCGTCATCACCAGTCCGACGGCGATGTAGATCACCGTGCAGATCGCGAGCGACACCAGAATTCCAATCGGTATGTCTCGTCCGGGATTCCTGGCTTCCTGTGATGCCGTGGACACGGCATCGAATCCGATGTAGGCAAAGAAGATGATTCCTGCGCCGCGCAGAATTCCACTCCAGCCAAAGGAGCCGAAGTGCCCGGTGTTCGGTGGAATAAAGGGGTGGAGATTCGCTGTGTTGACGTATTGCGCGCCGATGATGACAAAGAGGGCGAGAACGGCGACCTTGATTACCACGATCGTGGTGTTGACCCGCGCCGATTCGCGGATTCCGATCACGAGCAGCGTGGTAATCGCCAGGCATATGATGACGGCCGGGAGATTGAACAGTGCTGTGACCGCGCTTCCATCGGGTAGCACGACAGACGTACCTGGCGCTCCGGTAAGTCGGGCCGGAACTGTGATGCCGAGCTCGCGGAGCAGGATGACAGCGTATCCTGACCAGCCGACGGCGACGCTCGAAGAGCTGAGCGAGTACTCGAGAATCAGATCCCAGCCGATGATCCACGCTACCAGCTCACCCATGGTTGCATACGCGTACGTGTATGCGCTCCCCGCTACGGGGATCATGCTCGCCAGCTCGGCGTAACAGATACCCGCAAACGCGCAGGCGATCCCGGCAAGAACCATCGAGAGAGTGAGTGCGGGCCCCGCGTTCTGGGAGGCGACTGTCCCGGTGTAGACGAAGATTCCCGCCCCGATGACCGCTCCAATCCCGAGTGTCACCAGAGCCAGCGGCCCGAGCTCCCGTCTCAATGTCCCGGCTCCAGCTTCGGCCAACAATGCCTGGAGATCCTTCCTCACGAAGAGCGACATCAGTCCTCCGGAATTGGATGCGCAATTGTATACAATCGTGGCTAGGATAACCCGGCAACGGGCAGGGCGCAAGAAGGCCGGGCCTGGGACGGCAGAGGAGCGTTATATTGGCGATCGTGCCGAGGAAAAACGCCAGCAAGCCAACTGTCCGATCCGAGCAGGGACGCCGCGCTTCCGGAGCCAGCGAGCGAGCCACCAAGCTCTACGACTCCCTGCGCAACATGATCGTCCGCGGCCAGCTCGCCCCGGGTGCCCGGATAGTGGAAACCGAAGTGGCCGAACGATTCGGCGTGAGCCGCACCCCGGTTCGGGCCGCGTTTCAGCGGCTCGAGCGCGAGGGATATGTCACAGCCTCGCCGACCCACCAGGCGCGGATGACAGTCGCTCCGCTCACCCGGGAGGATGTGGGGGAGCTGCTCGAGATCGTCGGCGAGCTCGAGGGTCTCGCCGCTCGGAGTGCCGCGCGCCTGGCCGAGCCCGAACGCGAGCGTCTGGCGAAAGACCTCGCCACCTTCAACGCCGATTTTCGCCGGGCAGCGTCCGCGCGCGGTGCGCAGCCGGGGAAGCTATACGAGCTCGACGAGAAATTTCACCGCCGCTACGTCGAAGCAGGCGCTGGCTCCCGTCTCCGGTCCCTGCACGAAGCCGTGAAGCCGCAGGCGGAGCGCTATATCAGGATGTATATCGCGCTGCTGCTCGATACCGTCCCCACCGCTGGAACAGAGCATGACGCTATCATCGATGCGATTCGCACGGGCAACGCCACCGCTGCACAGCGTGCTGTGCAAACCAACTGGCGTCACGCTTCGGACCGGCTGGTGCGCGCTATCGACGTGATGGGGGAGCAGGGGAACTGGTAGCGGCTGGCCGCCTAGTTCTGAGTGTTGCGAGCGCGCGTCATTGCAAAGGTTCCCGACTCCCCGATTCCGGATCTCGTCGAAGACATTGCTGTCCACACCCCATCCGCGCGGTGGCCGTGGAGTCGTCCTCGCATCACTACCACCACTCCCCGCCGCTCAGGGTCGAGGACAATGAACAGCGAATCCACCTGAGGACTTGGTGCGGTAGAAGTGCGGGCGATTGCGGTAGGGATATCGCCACCATCCCGTGAATCGAACCCAAATGGGGAGAAGTCGATGTCGTATAATCCGTACTGAACCGGAGCGGCCAAATCCGGGAAGCTCCGCGCCGATTTGATTCGCACGAATATCAGCCTGCCATGTACTCCGTCAATAAGCGACGGCTGACCTCGAAGCCCGTCAGAAAGGAGGAAACGCGCCTCCCAGGATCCGACGAGGCGATCACTAGCCGCGGCCGCGACCGCACCCTTGCTTCCTCCGCTCCAGGCGCCGCATGCGGTGCATCCAAGGAGAAGGAGCACACGAAATGCGCGAATCAGCTGGGAGTGGTCTCTACGTGTGCCCACCTGGCCACTTCCTCCGCGCGTTCTGCGTCCCGTTCCGCCTCTGGCTCTAGATCTTCGTCATAGTCCAAGAGATCACGCAGGCGATACGCGTGACCCAATAGGTATGGCACGGCCGTAACCACCACGTTCGGCTTGAAAAGGAACGCAGTCCGGATGTAGAGCGCCGTCTTGTTGTGCAGCAGATGCTCCCACCATTTCTTCGGCACGATCTCTGGCACCACGACCGTTACCAGCTCACCGGGCGAGACCATCCTCAGATTCTCGACGTACTCCACCAGTGGCCGCAGAATAGATCGATATGGGGACGGCAGAATCTCGAGTGGTACTCCGATGTCCCACTCGTCCCACTGGCGGCGCATTTCCGCAGTGTTCCGCTGATCCACCTCGACATAGACCGCGATCACTTCATCCGATATGGTCGTTGCGTACACGAGAGCCCCGGCCGCCGCTTTGGTGATGCTATTCACGGGCACCACGACGGTGTGATGGAGGGGCAGGATCGGACTTTGGCCGTCGAATCTGATCTCTTCTGTGAAAGTCTCGTAATGGCGATGAATCGTCTGCAGCAGAAGAATGATGAGGGGAATGATTATTACCACTACCCAGGCGCCGTGGGTGAACTTTGTAACGACCTGAATCACGGTGACAATTGCCGTTGCCAGAGCGCCGAGACCGTTCAGGGCCGCCTTCCATCGCCAGCCAGGAGCCTTGGTGCGAAGCCATCGCCTCACCATGCCATATTGAGAAACCGTGAAGCACAGAAAGACACCAATGGCGTAAAGAGGGATTAGCGCGCTGGTATCGCCGTGAAACAACCAGACCAGCACCATGGCCAGCAACGCCAAGGTGATTATCCCGTTCGAGAAAGCGAGACGGTCGCCGCGTGCAGCGAGCTGGCGCGGCATGTAGCGGTCGTTGGCGAGAATTCCGGATAGGCGCGGGAAGTCAGCGAAGGCGGTGTTGGCAGCGAGGACGAGAACAGCGAAGGTGGCGTATTGGAGCGAGAGGTACAGCCATCCACCACCGAAGATATGACGTCCAAGCTGTGATAGAATCGTCTCCGATGCAGTCGGCATCACGCCGTAATGGCGAGCGAGGTAGCTGGTGCCGAGAAAGAAAGCAGCCAAAATGGTCGCCATCCAGCCGAGCGTGATGGCCGCATTTTTCGACGTGGGCTTCTTGAAGGCGCTTACTCCGTTGGAGATCGCCTCCGTACCTGTCATCGCGACACAGCCTTCAGCGAACCCGCGAAGGATGAGAAAGGTGAAGGCAAATCCCACCGGCATGCCAAGGCGGTGTCCTGACACAGACGCTGCGTCGATGCGAAGTGGTCCTGCGCTTGGCGCGACAGTGGGTGTGACGATTCCCTGGTAGACACCCTGTCCGATCAACAGCAGCATGACAGCGATGAACACGTATGTGGGGACGCTAAAGGCAATTCCCGATTCGCGGACACCGCGTAGGTTCACGACCATCAGGAGGCAAATCGCGAGAATGCACAGCGCGACCGTATGGGGCAGAAGCTTCGGGTAGGCTGAGGTAATCGCCGCAATGCCGCCGGAAATCGAGACTGCAACCGTCAGTATGTAGTCGGTCAGAAGAGCGGATGCTGCGACCAAGCCGGAACGCACTCCCAGATTGTCCTTGGCTACGGTGTAGGATCCGCCGCCTTCCGGGTAGGCGAAGACCGTCTGCCGATAAGAGATTGCTACGAGGAGCAGGAGTCCAACGATGACGGCTGAGATCGGCACTACATACGAGAGTGCGGAGGCGCCGAGCACAGCGAGAACGAGGAGAATCTGTTCCGTCGCATACGCCACCGATGAAATGGCATCGGACGAGAGAACCGCGAGCGCGGTCTTCTTGTTCAGCCTCTCGTTCTCCAGCCTTTCGCTCGCAAGTGGGCGACCGAACAGGAGTTGCTTGAAACGACTGTAACGAAGCCGCACGACTTGATCCGGAACGAAGGAGACTCAGCAATCTCACGCGCTTTGGATCGCGGCCGCATAAAGATTTCGTGAAGATTTACTCGCCGCCGGCCAGCTCTTCGACGTTGACTGCCGGAACGCGGAGGTAGAACACACTGCCACCTCCTTCCCTATTCTCGTAGCGGATCGAGCCGCCCTGCGCTTCCATGACCGCTCGGGCAATCGAGAGCCCGAGCCCGGCGCCTCCGACATCGGGTGACACCCCTTTAGGGCGGTAGAACGGTTCGAAGATTCGCTCTCGCTCGATCACCGGAATTCCTTGCCCGGCGTCTGCGACGGAAAAGATGAGCCAGTCTCCTTCGCGCTTCACTCCGATATCGACCGGTTGCGTCGTGTCGGAATATTTGATTGCGTTTTCGATGAGATTGACGAGAGCGCGCAGAGTTTGACTAAAGTCGAACCGCCCGAAAAGAAGTGGCTCGCCAGGGCCGAGCGACACCCGCAGGTCACGTCCGGCCGAGGCCCCGCTTACGCGCTGGAGTGCCGCCCCAATCAGATCCTCTGCTTCATTGGGCTCCGGCTCGAGGGGAAGGACTCCGTTGTTGATTCGGGAAAGATCGAGCAAGTCTGAGACGAAGGAGCTCAGTCGATCTGCCTCCTCCTCGATCATCATCGCGCGCTCGTCTCCGGTTGCCGCTAGATCATGAGCCAGCGCCTTGATGCTGGTGAGAGGAGTGCGGAGGTCGTGAGATATCGATGCGACTACCGCATCCTTGAGCTTCGCTGCCTCGCGAAGTGCGTCGGCGTGCTCCGCCAGACGCGTCCGCTCGAATAGCTGCGCTGCCACTACGCCGGTTACGAGAAACGCCGCGAGGATGAGCCAGTCCAGACGCTTTTCCACGGCGAGAGTGCCGTAGGGCTCAAGAAAGAAAATGTCGAAGCAGAGGAAGGCAAGTCCGGCCAGCGTGAGACCAAGTGCCCGGCCGTGCCTCGCGCTGGCCACCTGAACGACGAGCAGATAGGCCAGCGCCACATACGCTTCGTTGAGTGCCTGGCGCCACGGATACATCAGAGCGGTGACGGCGGCGAGAACGACCAACCACAGAATCCAAGCGCGCGAAACGGGACGTACCATCGTCGGAGATTCTACTGGTCGGACTCGAATCTGTATCCGACGCCAGGCTCAGTGACGATGAGACGAGGACGAACCGGGTCGGCTTCGAGCTTGCGTCGAAGGCTGCGAATGTGAACCCTCAGGTATTGCTGGGCGTCCCCGTAAGGCTTGGCCCAGACTGCTGCGAAGAGCTGTCGGTGCGTGAGGGTACGATTGAGGTTCTTTGCGAGCGTGCGAAGCAGATCCCATTCGGTTTTGGTGAGGTGAACGACCTGGTCGCCGCGAGTGACGGCCGGCTTCGTGAAGTCAATGGTGAGTCCCTCAATTTCTAGAGGTGCATCCAGTGTCGCGATCGGCGCCTGCCTCACGCGACGTAACTGCGCGCGCGCACGCGCTTGAAACTCAATCGTGCTGAATGGCTTGGTGACATAGTCGTCGGCGCCGATGTCGAGCAATTTCACTTTTTCCCGATCCGAATGGCGTGCCGAAAGAACGATGATCGGCACAGTGGAGGATTTGCGGATTTCCCGGCAAACGTCAATGCCACCGATATCTGGAAGGCCGAGGTCGAGAATAATCAATGCCGGAAGCTGCGTCGCGGCGATTTCCAGACCCTCAGTACCGGTTGAGGCCTCCATCACACGGGAAACTTCACCCTCCAGCGCGCTCCGGACTACGCGCCGAATCTGCGGCTCGTCGTCAATCACCAGCGCAAGATCATACTGCATTGTGACGTGTGTTTAGGTCATTCGGATGGACGCCGAAAGATGGCGTAAGGCGCGTGTCACTGCTTGCCGTCATTTCAGCCTTGCGGAAATCTGCAAACACCTCAGGATATGAGCATCACCAGCACTGCCGGCAAACGGTGTCGGCTAACCAGCCACGAGGGAAGCTCAAGATGGCAACCAGGAAGACACCACGCAGAACCAAGAAGGCCGCTGATAAGAAGACTGGAGCTGCGACGGGCAAAAGGATCATCGCAGTAGTTGGCGCCACTGGCGCTCAGGGTGGCGGCCTTGTCCGGGCGATCCTCAATGATAAGAACGGTCCCTTTACGGTCCGCGCGATCACCAGAAACGTGAACTCGGAGAAGGCAAAGGTCCTGGCAGATGCGGGCGCCGAAGTGGTGGCAGCGGATCTCGACGATGTGAAGAGCCTCAAGAAAGCGTTCGAAGGCGCTCACGGCGCGTTCTGCGTCACCAACTTCTGGGAGCACCTCAAGCCGGAAAAGGAGATTTCCCAGGCCCGCAACATGGCCGAGGCGGCGAAGGATGCGGGCGTCAAACACGTCATCTGGTCGACGCTCGAAGACACGCGCAAATCGGTTCCCCTGTCGGACGACCGAATGCCGACGCTGATGGGCAAGTACAAGGTTCCGCACTTCGATGCAAAAGGCGAGGCGAACGACATTTTTACCCAGCTCGGTGTTCCCACGACGTTTCTCGTGACGTCGTTTTACTGGGAGAACTTCATCTACTTCGGAATGGGCCCGAAAAAGGGCGCCGACGGCAAGCTCGCGATCACGCTCCCGATGGGAACCAAGAAACTGCCGAGCATCGCGGCGGAGGACATCGGAAAGACGGCCTACGCGATTTTCGAGGAAGGCAGCGAGATGATCGGCAAGACGGTCGGCATAGCAGGTGGACACCTGACCGGCGCCCAGATGGCAAAAGCTCTGTCGAAGGCGCTCGGGCAGCAGGTGAACTACAACGCTGTCCCGCCTGCTGCCTTCAGGGGTTTTGGATTCCCTGGAGCCGAAGATCTGGGCAACATGTTTCAGTTCAACAGCGAGTTCGAGCAGGATTGTTGTGATGCGCGGAATATCAGCGAGACGAAGTCGCTGAATCCCGAGCTCATGACCTTCGATCGCTGGCTTGCCGAGAACAAGTCACGCATTCCGCTCGGCTAAGCAAGAGCGCCAGGGCGCTCGAAGAGAATTAAGGCAGCCGCTCGGCGGACTTTGTTTGCTTCCGCTCGAGCGGCTGCGCCGCTCCGGCCCCGATTGCCCGCGCTCCCTCGCCTTCAGTAAAGAGTCGAGTAAGAAAGCGCTGTCCTTCTCCTATCCGTTCAACCTCGACAGCTGTTGCCTCCACCGCCTGCTCCATCCGAGAGAGTCGATCGGCAATCTCTCTGGGGAATGACGTCACAACGGCGGCGCTTCGACGCCAGATGCGTCGTGCAAAGGCGATCGATATCGGAAGCAAGAACACGAACATGAAGATCGTTCCGACCACGTAGGCCTCTTCGGGCGGACCGTTCCGAATGATCTGTGGAGGCTCGACGACCGCCCCCGGTACGGCCGAGGCGGTGGCGATCTGAGCAGCGTTCGAGGCCAGCATCTGGTCCACGGTCGCGATGCGTGCATCAACATCGGTCATCCGTGTCTCGAGACCCTTTTGCTCGGGCGAATTGGCTGGCAGTTGTTGCAGCTGGGACGAGATGTCGCGGCGCGTGCTCTCGAGCTCCTCCAGCTGGTTGCTCAGCTCACGACGTTGCGCCTTGAATCCCTCGTAAATCGCTGGCGCGCTGGCACCTGTGCGCGTCCCTCCGGCGAGTATGGGAGCGGTCGGAGTGGGAGCTGGGGTCGGAGCCTGTGGTGGTCCTTGGATCACATCATCCTCGAGCGAGCGGGTGGTTCCGGTAGTGGCCTTGTGCATCATTCATTTGCTTAATCTACGTTTTCAGTCGACGAATTTCTTCACCATCGGCCCTGAAAGGCAGGTACGCGCGCGAATCGGCGATGAAAGACCTAAAACTCGAAACGGAGCGACTGATCCTCCGCATGTACCGCCTCGGTGATTTCGAGGATCACTTCAAGCTGTGCGCGGACCCCGATGTCATGCGCTATCTGATTGGCGGGAAGCCAATGTCGCGGTTCGAAGCGTGGCGTCACATGGCTTTCCTGGTCGGGCACTGGGAGCTGCTCGGCTATGGATATTTCGCTGCCGAGGAGAAGGCAACGGGCCGGTTCGTCGGCCGGATTGGGTTTACGAATCCCGAAGGCTGGCCGGGGTTCGAGATAGGCTGGACCATCGCTCCGGAATTTCAGGGGCGTGGTTTCGCAACCGAAGGTGGAAAGTTTCTCCTCCAGTATGCGTTCAACGAAATGGGGCGAGACCACGTGATCAGCGTCGTCCACCCCGACAACAAACCGTCGATCAGAGTTGCCGAGCGACTCGGTGAGAAGCTGGAAGGCAGCACGGAAGTCGGCGGTATGCCGGCGCTGATCTATGGGATTGATGGTCCGAAGCGTTAGGGCTCTTCTGCCGGTCAGGTCTCCTGCTGTATCCTTTCCTGACGCAACGGAGGAATCGTGACGCAGGGCAAGCTGATCGTGTCCGTGCTGGTCTGACCATGAGGCCGCTCCCTTTCGTGTGGCCATATGCGCTTGTTTTCTGGGCGGTCTATCTCTGGGCTTTTCTTCCGGAATGGAAGGTCGTGCGGGGCGGTCTCGAGGGCGGAAAACGCGTCGGCTCGAAGGACAGCGGCTCGATGAGAGTTCTACTCGGAGGAATGTGGGTGGCGCTGGTCATCGCCTATCCGATCGCGTTCGTGAAGGCCTGGTCCTTTCCGGGAAATTGGCAACTGCCGCTCTTCGTCGGCGGAGTACTGATGATTGTTCTCGGCAGCCTGCTGCGACGTTATTGCTGGCGAACGCTCGGCGAATACTTCACCGGTGATGTAAGGGCAACGCCGGACCAACCAGTAATACGCTCGGGACCCTATCGTCTGGTGAGACATCCATCGTATACCGCGGGGATGATGATGTTCATTGGGATAGGATTGGCTCTTGGAAGCTGGTTCAGCTTGGCGCTCCTCACAATTGCGGCGTACGCAACTTACAGCTATCGGGTCATCGTCGAGGAGCGTGTGCTTCTGGATGCGCTCGGCGAACCGTACGCGACGTACATGAAAGAGCGGAAGCGCTTCATTCCGTATGTGCTGTAGCGGATCGCGAGATCGGCTGGAGGCTTGCAGCGGAGTATGCAATGTTGCACTAACTGAGTGGCTCGGATGGAGGAGGCTGCTGATGAGATTTCCCGCGACTGCGGCATTGGTTCTGTCCGTTTGCGTGAGCCCGTTGAGCGCACAGAGTGGTAGACCGCCCGTGCCTGGTCCGGCGGCTTCCCTTCCACCAATGCAGCTCGAGGGGCAGTGGACCACCGCTCTGATCAATCGGGATGCTCGAACCTTCGACCGCCTGTTGGCACCCGGGTTTGTCTACACCGAGGACGCGACGGTCATGGGTCGCAACGATGTGATCAAAAGTGTCTCCGGCCCTGATCGCGTCGAGTGGGCGCGCAATGAAGGCATGAGACTTCACGACTTCGGTGATGTACAGGTAATCACCGGCGTGCTTCACCTGAGAGGAAGAGGCAAGCAGGGCCCGTTCGATCGACGCTATCAATTCACGGATACTTGGCAGCGTCGGAACGGGCGATGGCAGATCATCGCCGCGCAGGATTACCTGATTCCCCGGTAGACTCCTCCAAGCTGGGAAGAGGAAACGAAATGATTGGAGACACGCGCGGGGCGGGTGCGTTTCTGTTGGCTGCGGGTTTGTGGGCGTGCAGCGCCGGGGAAAAAACCGCGACGAACGACAGCCTCTCGAATTCCGGACCACAGGCGACATCCACTGCTGCGACTGGCACAACTGGTCCGTCGGGTGCGAGAATCGCCGTGGCCCACGCCGGCCCACCCGGTGAATGGCAGATGCCAGCCGGGGATTACGCCAATTCACGGTACAGCGAGCTGTCGTCGATCACTCCGCAGAACGCAGCGAATCTGCGGGTAGCATGGGCTTTCTCCACCGGTGTCCTGCGCGGACACGAGGGCCAACCACTGGTCGTCGCGAATACGATGTATGTCGTGACGCCGTATCCCAACGTGTCGTACGCGATTGACCTGGCGCAGACGGGGCAGCCGCTCAAATGGAAATTCCGCCCGGAGAACTCGCAGCAGGCGATCGGCCGCGCGTGCTGCGACGTCGTGAATCGCGGAGCAGCCTACGCGGACGGAAAAATCTTCTACAACCTGCTCGATGGCCACACGATCGCGATCGATGCCGCGACGGGGAGCCAGGTGTGGCGGACCAAGATGGGAGATCTCTCTCGCGGAGAGACGATCACGATGGCCCCGATAGTGGTGAAGGGTAAAGTCATAGTCGGATCGAGTGGCGGTGAAATGGGAGTGCGCGGCTGGATTGCAGCGCTCGACGCGGCCACGGGGAAGGAAGTCTGGCGGGCGTACAACATCGGTCCCGATCGGGATGTAAAAGTTGGACCGAAGTTCAAGACGTTCTATGCGCACGATCGGGGAAAGGATCTCGGGGTGTCTTCCTGGCCGGGCGACACCTGGAAAACCGGCGGCGGAGCAGTGTGGGGATGGCTCTCGTACGACCCGGCGCTCAATCTGATTTACCATGGCACGAGCAACCCCGGGCCGTGGAACGAGAATCAGCGGGCCGGTGACAACAAGTGGACCGCGGCGATACTGGCGCGCGATGCCGACACTGGCGAAATGGTCTGGGCGTTCCAGGTGACGCCGCACGACATGTGGGATTATGACGCGGTGAACGAGAACATCCTCGTCGATCTTCCGATCAAGGGCCAGCAACGAAAGGTGCTGGTGCACTTCGACCGGAATGGATTCGCCTACACGATGGATCGGGCGACAGGTGAAGTGATCCTGGCCGAGCCGTTCGTGCCGATGAATTGGTCGACGGGAGTGGACCTGCTAACGGGTCGGCCGAAGGTCGTCGAGTCGAAGAAGACAGCACAGGACAAGCTCGTTAAGGACATTTGCCCGAGTCTCGAAGGCGGCAAGAATCAGCAGCCCGCCGCGTTTTCACCGCAGACAGGATTGTTCTACGTCCCGACGAACAATCTGTGCATGGACTTCCAGGCGCGCGCGGTCACCTACATCGCTGGCACGCCGTTCATCGGTGGCAACGCTCCGGAGAAAGGCGGGCCCGGCGGCTACCGAGGCGAGTTCATCGCCTGGGATGCGACCACCGGCAAAAAGATCTGGGGGATAAAAGAGCCGTACCCCGTCTGGGGTGGTGCACTGGCGACGGCGGGTGGTGTGGTGTTCTACGGCACGCTGGACGGCTGGTTCAAGGCGGTCGATGCGCGCAGCGGGAAAGTGTTGTGGCAATTCAAAGTCGGCTCCGGCGTTGTTGGCAATCCGGTGACCTACACAGGGCCCGACGGAAAACAGTATGTCGCGATTTATGCAGGAATAGGCGGCGACATGGGTCTTCTGATTGCCGGCGATGTGGCGGCGAACCTGCCCTACGATGTTCGCGAGCGCGGAACGACGCTGCCGGATATTAGCAGATGGACAAGCTGGGGCGGCGAGCTGTTCGTGTTTTCGCTATGACTCCAGTGGGGGCGGGAGTCGGTTGATGCGAAACGAGAGTCGAGGCGAATGCCTTTTGCTGGTCGCGGTGTTGTACGCGGTCGGCGCGTGTGAGCGTGCGTCTGTCGAGGGGAGTGACACATCAGGGACGGCAGTGACATCGGTGTCCTCAACATCGCCCGCGCAGAATTCGACGAGTCGTCTCCTGGTTGCAGGCGACAGCCTGCGGTTCATCGAGCACCCGGAGAATCTTCCCGCCGGGTTCCCTTCTCAAGTACAACCGTTACTCGTCAAGAATCCCTATGAGGGAGACAAGAGCGCGATCGGCATGGGCGGCCAGCTGTTCGTGGGTTACAACTGCCTCGACTGTCACGGTGCTGAGGGATCAGGAGCGATGGGTCCGAGCTTTCAGGACGGCCGCTGGCATTTTGGCGGGTCGCCCGGTGAGGTTTTCGAATCGATCTATCAGGGAAGGCCGGACGGAATGCCGGCGTGGGGCGGGCGCATTTCCAATGAGCAGATCTGGATGCTGACTGCATACGTGCGCTCGCTGGCATCCAAGGATCTAAGCACCGAGAATTTCACTGGCAAGACGGTAGAACGGACCGGCCATTGAGGGCCAGAGTATCGCCGCAAGGCTGAAGCGACGCCCGGCCTCGTCCCGAGCACGAAAAAGCGCCCGCCAGCGGCAAACATCCTGCAGGGATGATTGGGGCGAGGTTAAGATGATCAGCAGAATCTGGCACGGCTGGACTACGCATGAGAATGCGGACAAGTACGAGTCCCTTCTCCGGGCCGACGTTCTACCCGGAATCCACCGCATCAGGGGCTATACGGGAGCGTACTTACTGAGGCGCGACGGCGCCGACGACGAGGTCGAGTTCATCACCATGACCCAGTTTACCGACATGAGCGCGGTGATAGCGTTCGCGGGCAAGGACTACGAGCGTGCGGTGATTGCCCCGGGCGCTGAAAAACTCCTCAATCACTACGACGTGCGATCGGCTCATTACCAAACGATCCTGACCCCGTCGGATGTGAGAGCGCTTGCCGCTCGGGCGAGCGGCCGGCACAGAGTACTGTAGCGCTCAAGAGGACGGTGGGGCGGGCGGCACTCCTCCGAACGCGTTGATGATCGCAAGGCCCATGTTGGCGAGGGTCAGCTGGGGCTCGTTGTCCAGGATCCAGCGCTGATCCTTGTTCTCCTTGGTCATCACGCACGCGACTACCCGATTGCGCAGGTACCAAAGCGTACACTCGGTTCGGACCGCGTCGGTCTCTCCATCCTTATGGGCGGCGCGAGCTCCGCCAGCGTAGCGCTGCAGCATGAAATCGGTGGTGTTGTGCTCGAGAATGTCGAGCATCGTCGAGTCGGCCGCGGGATTCACGGCTTTCCCGAGCGCCATGAGCTCGAACAGGTGCGCCATCTCATTGGGAGTCGTTACTCCAAGCCCGTACTTCACCGAGCTGTCCATGGCTACGCTCGAGTTGCGAAGAAAGCTCTTCGAGTGAACGCGGGTGTGCTGAAGTCCGAGCGAGTCCATCTTCGCCCACACCCGCCGGATGATGATTCGATCGAGCAGCAGGTTGGTTGCGGTGTTGTCGCTGATGGTCGACATGAGCCACGCCGCATCGTGGACCGTGAGGATGGTGCCGTTGTGCAGGAATTGTATGATCCCGGAGCCAGGTACCTGGTCGATCTTGAGCACCGTCAGCGGATCGTCGAGTGAGAGCTGCCCCTTGGCGACGAGATCATAGACGGTCACGAGGATCGAAACCTTGATCAGGCTGGCGGTGGGAAATGTTTCATCTCCGCGCCTGTTGATACGTGCGCCTGACTCGAGGTCGATGACGCAGTAGCCGACGATGCCGTGGTGTGCATCCGCGATCGAATCCAGGACTCGGCGGAGGGCAGCTGTGTCCGCGCGAACGGTCGGCAGCCGGCCGATTGCTGAATGACCAGCGGCGGCCGCGCACGCGACAACTCCGGCGAGAAGAATAGCGGCGTAGCTCGCCGCAACGCGGAGCAGTCCGGGATTGACGGATGAGAACGAGCGAAAGCGCATGGCTTTATGTTGGACTGGGTTGGTGCGTTAGTGAAGCCGAACTTCGAGATAATACAGGAGGGCCCTTCGAGCGCCAGAGTATAAGGCAGTCGATGCGTATGCTTTTTGCCTCCTTCGACAAAACGACAATCGCCGCTCGATCATAAAAGCGGTGTTTTTTCCGGACCATCTGGAGGGAAGGGACAAATGATGACGTCGAGATTCGGTGTGGTTACGCTCGCCTTCGCAGGGTTGGCCTTCACTGCGTGCGCGAAGAAGGACAGCGGCGTAGTAGATACCACTGCAGCATCGAGCACGGTCTCGGTCGACACTTCAGCGATGGCTGGGTCGGCGACTACTTCGGGAGCCTGGACCGACGCCAACATCGCCGCCTTACTCGATGAGGCAAATATGGCCGACAGCGCAGCTGGCGCTCTCGCTGCCACCAAGGGCACCAGCTCAGCCGTCCGCGACTTCGGCAGGAGAATGACGCGGGACCATCACACCCTGCGCGCGCAAGGTGAGGCGCTGGCAAAGAAGCTGAAGATCACACCGACCCCTCCCGCAGGTGACAACCTCGTCACCGATGCGCAGAAGAACATGGATACCCTGAATTCGACCGCAAAAGGAAAGGATTTCGATAAAGCCTACATCGACAGCGAAGTGGACGTGCACAAAAAGGTTCTGGATCTTGCGACGAAGGCAATGGATCAGGCGCAGAGCACCGAGCTCAAGAATCTGATTCAGAAAGCGGCGCCGGTGATCAAGGGCCATCTCGATCTCGCGGAATCGATTCAGAAGAATCTGAAGTAAGGCTGTTTGCTCAAAGCTGTAACCGAGCTGGTTCAGTTCGTCGGATACTTTCTCGCAATCGGCGCCGTCGGTTTTCGATTCGGAGTAGTGCGCAGAACCCGCGGAATCTCGGACGAAGCGAGGGAGATTCTTCGTGCCGACAAGGCTGCCATGTTCGGCGTCGTTGGAGTCCTACTGATCGGTTTGGCACTGGTTGCTGGACCCTATATCAACGCAATCACGCACGAAAAGACCTTTGCTGAATCGCTGCCGAAGAATCTGTCAGCCTTCGAGTTCAAGCTGGCGATGTTGGCGCTCGCGCTCGTTGGATTCGCGCTCGTTCGTGTGGCATCGTCAGTCGGATGGACTCTGGCTGCGATAGGTATCCTTTTCGCCGTGCTGCAGCCCATCTACACCGGGAAGCTCTCGGGGAAGGTAAATGCAGTGCACGTCCTTGCCGCATCGACCTGGCTGGGCACTCTAATGGTGCTCACCGTAGTTGGAATTCGGGGCGTGACCAGAAGTGCCACCGCCGGTCAGCAGCGTGCGGAGCTGGTCTCGGACCTCGTGAATTCCTTTTCTCCGCTTGCGCTCACGGCGGCAACGATCGTCGGGATCACAGGCCTGACAACCGCGTGGCTGCACCTTAAGCGGCTCTCATCGCTATGGACGACCAGCTACGGAATGACGCTGGTGGTCAAGCTCATTCTGGTTGCAATCGTCGTGGCCCTCGGCGCGTGGAACTGGAGGCGCGTGCGCCCATCTCTCGGCGACGAAGGATCAGAGCAGACCATCCGCCGCTCGGCCACGATGGAGCTGACCTTCGCCGCGTTGGTTTTGATCGCTACTTCGGTGCTGGTGACGTTGCCGTCGCCGAAGTAGTGCGTGGTGGTGCTCCCTTCACGTACTTGTCGAGCCAGTTGATGTACTCCCAAAGGAGGTGGCGCTGGGTTTCCCTTGCGGTGTAACCGTGCGGCTCGAGTGGCAGCTGGATGTAGCGAACGCTGCCGCCATTTCCCTTGATCGCAGCAAAAAGGCGCTCCGACTGGATCGGAAACGTTCCCGAGTTATCGTCGCGCTGGCCGTGAATGAGCAGCACCGGCTCGTTGATCTTGTTCGCGTAATTGAAGGGAG